>JGI20214J51088_10000110_pt1 | contig 56765 bp, 64 predicted proteins | sample WetSurMetagenome_FD_51088 | JGI IMG/M metagenome (IMG submission 51088) | reverse complement strand
GGGGGGGGGGGCCATGCACTGTTCAGACACAGGATCATCCGCAAATGTATCGTGGTTCGCGACATTTCATTTTCGTGCCCCTCCACAAACGAACGGCCCGACAGCGTTTAAGAGAGATCGTTACAGAAAAAGCGGGTCGATCAGGAGACAGTTCATCGTGTAGGCATAATTAGGCTGCTGTCCCCAGTGTCCACAACCGGCGGTTTGATTGCCAATGCCAGCGGTGAAGTAAATCGTCTGTGGGGCCGTGGAGACGAGGAAGATGCCTGTGGTCAAAATGGGTGCTGTCCATTGCGCTGAGAACGGACTGACAGGGTTCGTGGGTATCGGTGGCAAGTTCAAAAGGCGGTCCGAATTNGAAAACCAACTGGGCGACATGGACACCGTGCTCATTCCGTACGTGAGACTACACGATTGTACAGTTCCCATTTGGCGCATAATACCCTCTGACAGACAGTAGTAGAATCCTACCCGATTCAGCGTGACGAAGCACAGGTCGCTCCATACGTTGGGCGTGTTGACAAAGCCAAAGTTGAAGCAATGCTCAGCCGCATACGGCACGGGCCCGTTAATGTCGCCCACTTCAACCCATCCGCAGCTGGGAGAGCATTCGCACTCGTAGATCTTGCCGGCATTGCCGTCCGTGGAACCTAGGTTGCAGAGCACCATGTTGAGGGCAAAGCTGCTGTTGCATGTGTAGGTGGGACCAGACACTGTGGTCGGGGGAGGTCCTCCAGCACACATGGCAGAGTAGAGGCTGATCCCCTGTGGTCCCGTGGGTCCCGTGGGTCCCGTTGAGTTCCCGTCTGGCATGACATTGACGCTCCCGAGGAATTCCCACGTGATGTCGATGCAAAGATAAAAGTTCCCAATCAGGCTGCTGTTGGACGCCAGGTTGCATACAAGAATGGAAAGCTGGTCGGTCTCATCGCAAGGAAAGCCCGTCAAGGGCGGAGTGGTACTGCAGGGTCCCACCTTGACGTTCAGTGGACTGGTAGGGCCGGTGGGGCCTGCAATGGCAAACACGGCTCCATGGGGCATTTCCAAGTTGTTCAGTCCAAGCTGTGACATGCCGGGCTTGGCCATGGTCGTCATTTCCGTCCCTTGGAGTGTGCCCGTAGCCATGCTGTGGGTATGAAGCACATTGCCGTTGACAATGTCATCCGCCGTCAGCGTGTAGAAACCACGACAGGTAGTGGATGTGTGCGGAGCCAGGGCTGAGACTGTGTTGTCCACGTAGAGGGGCGGACACAGAAGAGCAATGGAAACGGCAGAACGTCGTCGTGCCTCTGAAGTGAGGTCCAGCGTCACTGTGATGTTGATGACGTCGTGGTCATCCACGTTTTCCACCACGACCAGAATGATATCTTCGTCGCCAGGCTCTGGAATGACAAGACTCTCTCCCAACGTGATGCGTTGCGAGTCATGCAGCACCAGATTTGCGCCGTCGTTGTCGTCGTCATCATGGTGTTCGTCATCCTTGACGAGATCAACCACAGCAATGGCCAGCACAGCGAGGAGCAGAACCACGGTGAACATCAACAAGAGCAGCACGCGCTTCCGCCAAGGTGTAGTTTCGGTGGGCAGCAACGTCTCATTGGCCCCGATCTTGGCCACCGACGGCTGGGGAAAGCGGCTAGGACGCAGCGTCCCGCCGTTCATGACGGAGGACTACTCTGAAACATCACTATAACATGTCAGTTACGCTGGCGGGCTGTAGCCTTTTTGTTCTCTTTAATGGGCAGCAAGCACGCGTGTGTCTGCAGCGTTGCTCATTTTGGAGATGACCAGACACATGAGAAGAGAGCGGAAACCGTTCGATGACCGAGAGAGACGACAGTGTACCTTTGGTGAGAGTTGAAGCGCAACGACAGCAAGTCGAACAAGACCAGCAGCAGCAGCAGCAGGGCGGCGGGGAGATGTTCTCGCTCAAGTCACAGCCCAAAAAGGACGATGACGGGCCCCGTGCGTCTCAGCCTCAGAACTGGTCCAGTGCTCGTACGCTCGCCTTTTGGATCGGCGTCATTCTCCTGGTGGGAGTGTTAGCCGGGCTCGCATACATTGGAATCCGGTCGCTCACCGAGGTTCATGAACTGGAGAGCGGACAGCGGGACTTGACGACTGAGATTGAGATTTTGACCGGCATGACCGGCGACAATGTGACTGTGCTGCAGGCCCTTGCGAACCAAACTTCTCTGCCTGTGGGACCAAACGGAACGCTGCTCGCGGGACCAGGAGTCGCTGTGGGCCTGACTACGCCAGGGCCCGCCCTCATCTATCGGCTGGTCCCGGATCCCAATCCCACATACAATGACGTGGCCTGGGATTTCGCCCTCTGGGACGACGCAAACTACTGGTCTTTGGCGTCTCCAGGGCTCGTGTTTCCTCCAGCCACGGGACGCTACGCCGTGGGTCTCAACTGTCCGACGTGCTGCGAGCTCGATGGCTCTACCACGGTAGAGGGCACTGTCAACATTGTCTACAGTACCACCACCGAACCTTCCCTGCATTGTCCACGAGTCATTGCGGTTGAGACGGTCCGGGCCACTAACCCCACCAGTACCGTCCCTTCTGTGAGCCTGTACGCAGAGTTTGAACTGACTGCTGGCACGGGAGAATTCCTGGCCGTGGAACCGGTCCTTGACTACACGTTTCGTAAGCGAGGGTTCCCGGGAGGAAACGACCAGTGTACGTTCACGGTTCGCTACCTGAGCGAGGCCCGGGGCACGCCCATGGTACCGCAAGTTTGCGTCAAACGCTCGGACACGGGCAAAAAGGAAGAGAATGGTCCGATTCCACGATGAAAGACTTTTTAATTCCCTTCGTCTTCGTTGTCGTTTTTTTTTCTTTCTGCTCTTTAGGTCACCACACGTCTCCGTCGTCTTCGAATGCGCCGTTAATCCTTTTGGGGGTGTGTCCCCACCACTCCCACTCCCCTCCAGGGGCGCGCCTCCATGGCCCATTGATGTCTAAAGGCTGGGCGTCAGCAAGTCGGCGGCGCTTTTCCTCTTGATAGGCCGTCGGCTTACGTGCCTGTTGATCGGCAACAACCACACTGCGATGACCGTAGAAAGGACGACTAAAATCGTACTGAGGTCGGAGGTCTGGACCTTCCCATTCCCGACAGCGTTTGGTGGCCATGATGAACACTCCCACAAGACGCATAATGTCTCTGCCAATGAGCTTCAGGACCGGGGACCGCTGAAAGCGACGCAAGGACTCCACGGCGACATACGCAGCCTGGGCACGCTGCAACCGTGACTCCCGACGCTGTGTGTTCCATCGTATTTGCCGGGTCGCCTCGTGACTTTCAAGAGGCAGCATCTGCAGGGTAACGTTGTGATCAAGCAGTCGCGAAATCGTGTCTCTGAGCACAGCATATGTTTGAGGGTCCATTCTTGGCTCGGTATCCTTCGCGGGGCCGAGGAACAGCTGCGTCAGGCTGGTGTTGTCGTACAACGCTTCCAGAATCGGAACCAAGTCGGCAGAGCGACAGGGAACGCGGTCCATGGCGAACACCCGAAGCACGCCGTTTGTTTTCAAGAGCGCGGCAATATCTTGAACGGTCAGGTGTCCCAGAGTGTCTGCGCATCGGTTCATGCTGAGATAACGAAGCCGTGGATGCTTCCAGAGACTGCGAAGGATCATGGGGGCCCCGAGCGGCACACTATCCACAGACAGAGACTCTAGGCTCGAGTTGGTGAGAAGCGCAGCACCAAGTCGTGCCCCAAAGTCGGGGTTGCCCGGGTTATCAGACACATCCAGCAGCGTGAGCGTGGGAGAGTTCTGGATCAATATGAAGAGGGACGGCGTGTCCTCGGTTCTTAGCTGGGTTCTCCGCAGCTTTAGCACACGCAGTCGTGGTGCATCCAACAAGACCCGCAGTAAGGGCTCCACGCCCGCGTCTCCGAGTTCGTTGTCGGACAGCGACACATCGACGAGCACGCTGACGCGGGGACGGAAACATTCTGCAACGAGACCACAGTGGATGGCCCGTAGACCAAAATGTTCCAGGTACGCGGCGTTTGGGCTAAGGTTTGCCTTGCTGAGGAGGCGGGCCGCAAGAGCACACCGTTCAGAGCGCTCTTCGTCGTTCTCGACCACAGCGAGTTGGTTCTGCAAGTGTGACCAGTCCTGGTTGCCAACGAACCAAGTACGCAAAGGAGCGCCGTCCTCGTTCTTGTCCTCGCCCTTCTCCATCTTTTGTTGTTTGTGTGATGTACGATTGGTCGCAGCACACCGGATAAAAAATTTTTATTCCGCGAGATCCGTCGTGCAAAAAGAACATTGCTGTGGTGCAGTCAGCGTCAAGCAGTCGCACACTCGACACAGGTTGTGTCCTGAACATTTCGTCGAGGGTCCCGCACGCGTCGTGCACACCACAAAAGTACACCCTCCCGGAGCGTCACAAGTTGCCCGTTGCGGAACCGCCCTGCCATCACATTTCTGACACAGATCTTGACTCCAGCCCGTCGTCGTGCCACATTCGAGACATTCGTTGTGTCCCCGACATGCAAAGAGCCAGGCACCCTTGTCGGCAGGACGCTTGGCCTTTTGTGTTCGTTGCACGCACGTGTTGTAGGGGCCTTGGCAGCACCGCATCGGGTTCCTCCCTGTGGCACAAAAAATTTTTCATCGAGTCGCTCCTTCGTGCTGTCTGAAAAGAAAATTCTGCGGAGGGCATGGAGAAGTTACCCAGCCAAATGACCATTGTGGAATACACCAACCGTGTAGATCCGAGCTGGAAAACCATTGATTGTCCAGCATGCGGCGGCGTTGTCGAATGCACAACGCTCCCATGGCAACCGACATCGCCGGCTCGGAGAGTGAAATGCGCAGACAAAGAAAAGTGCGGATTCCTTGGATACACGTATGCGTACAAGTGGTCGCAATCGGATTCGACCAACAGCGTAGTGGCCGGCTGTGGCCCAACAACGAAGAAGTAAAGACTCTTTTACTTGCCCGCCGGCTTCTTCTTGGCCTTGCTCGCAGCGGAAACTTTGATCTTTTCCGATTCCAGCTCCTTGTGGTCGTCAGCCTGACGCTTGGCTAGCTTCAGTTTCCCTTGCTCATTGGCTTGGCCGTCCTCTGCTTGCTTCTTGGCCAGTTCTGCTTGATCCATCTCCAGCTCGCGCAGCCTCTTGAGTGGGGTGACCTTCATGTCCTCCTCGGGGATGCCCATTTCATGCGAGACGTGCTTCATGAATTCCTCCTGCTCCATGAGGCCCAGTTCCCAGATCTTCTCAAACTGTTCCAACGTGACTAGGGGCGTGCAGGGCTGCTCGATGACTAGATTGTGGACAGCCCGGTGGATCTGTAGGTACTCCACTTCGGTCAGCGGGCGATTAATCTCCTTGGCCGTGCTCTCGGACAGGCCCACATACTCGTCCCACAGCACGTCCCGCATAATGTCCACGATAACGTCCACCAGGTCCTGGTTCATGCGGACCATGATGGCCTTCATGCGGTCCCTGGCAAAGGTGATCTGGGCGTCAAAGTTCCCTGCGTGCTGCGCCCTGTCGGCAATGACCATTTGCATGGGGAAGTCCACGAGCATGGCGCAGATTTCGTCCAGGCGCTTCTGATACAACAAAGGATCTGCCAACAATACAGGGGCAGCAGCGGCCACGGGCGTTCGGTGGGCATCGAGCCACACAAGTCTGCATAAATAAATAAATAAAGACCAACCAGCGGAAAAGACGAGGGGAACCTGTCCATAATGCCATTGCCTTCGCGCTCCTCACGCTGACGTTGGCTTTCGCTGTTCAGCACGGGGTCTCTGCTCAGGTTCAGCGTCTGCAGGCCACGGTTGGCTGCGTAGGCCTGATGGACGGCATTCTCAGCAGCGATCCTGTCCATTTGCTCGTGCTCAATGTTTCGGCCCCATGCCTCACGCTGCATGGTCAGTTCCTCGGCGTCGGCAAAGTCAATCTGGATCTTCTCCGCGCCGGGCTTGTAGGGCGGCGGTGTGTGCACGATAAACGTGGGCAGGTGCGATCCGTGGAAGGCTCCGCGTGACCCCGACATGTTGATCACCTTGCACATGGCGTACAACGACAGCGCAGATGCTGCTGGGCTGGTGTAGTTGCCCTCAATGTCAGGCTCGTGCCAGATTACAATGCGCATCGAAGTGTCGGGCAGGGCGTTCTCCTGTTCCGACACAATTGAGAAGGAAGTGGACGACTCAGAGGAGGAATCACCTGGTTGTACCAGTACCATTGGTAGAGGTAGCAATGCTCCTCCTTGTCCCATGTCCTCCAGATGAAACCACTGCCCACAGGAGGGCAGTATGGGACCCACTCCTTGCCCACTTTGCGCTGACCCCAAGCTGTGATACCAAACTTCTTCGCCCGTGTGTAGAACTCCCAGCGCAGCGGAACAATGTAGCGGGCAATGTAAGGTCCAAGCACATCATCTCGACCACGCTTCCCCAAGGCGGGCCACTTGATCGTTGGTGGATGGCAAAAAGCCCACCCTTGGGTGGCCGCCATGCCCGAATGCAGCGAGGGAAGCATGCTGTACATCTCTTCAATGTCTCGCTCTTGCTTGAGCCCGATCATGACCCCGTTGGCTCGGAGGAGCAAATCTGTAGGCGAGGCCATCTTGAGGACCTCTTCAAATGTAGTAGCGCGTCGTGGACACGGCGGCGCCCCGCTTCAGGCGCTCTAGGTGCACTTTGTCGTTGTCAGCCTGGGTAGTGTAGCGGGGTTTCTCTTTGCCCAGCAGTATCTGGTCTATCAGATCCCCGACATATGTGCTGTCGAAGAGACAATCCGCAGGAAGCTCAGCAGCTTGGCGCGTCTTTTTTCGCGATTGTTAAAAACGAAAAAGGACAGCAGAGACTCCTTCACCTTGCGCAACATGAACATCCACACGCACAGCGACGTGTAGATATTGTTGAGGGGCAACACTTTGCCCTTGAACATGAGCCAGTAGTGACTAAACACGTTGACCAGAAGCGGCTCCATGGTGGTGGTCCACTTGGCATACGTGTCCTCGTCGTCTAGGAACGCATTCTCGATGACATAACCATTCCTCCAGTTGACGCCCTTGTACGTGTTCATGTAGCGATCAAAGAGGAGCAGAACAAAGGTCGTGGACAACCAGTTCTTGTTGACCTGGTTCATAATGGCCTCGGGGCTCATGTCCAGCTGCGTGTGGTAGTCATCGTAGTAGGCGTCTCCCCGCAGCTTCCTCAGAATGACGTCCACGTTGGTGCTTTCGTCGGGGTGTTTGTAGCTCATCCACTCTGCGTCTCCTGGATAGCGCATGGCGTCGTCAGCAGCCTCACCCAGCCTGTCCTGGAAGTTGTCTCCTTGGTTAGTGGCTGAGCGTCTAGCCCAGGCTTCCATGCGGGCCACAGCGCCTGGGGGCAGGTACTCTTCAGGCCTGTCCCCGTGCTCCAGGTTCATGCGGGGCATCATGTCCAGCAGGTACCAGGCCCGCTTGATGGGATACCAATAGCTGGCACAGAACATCCAGTAGTCTCGGTTCAAGATGTACCGACCGCCCTCCTGCACAGGTTCCAGGTCGGGCTGCTCCTCGGCTGCCTGTCGGACAGCCTCTTGATATTCGTCTCGGACCTTACGTTTGAAATCCAGGCGGCGGGCCTCCTCTGCCACTTCCACCTCCTTGGCCAAGTCAGCTCTCATGGTCTTGTCATCCAGCTGGGAGCCAGCCATGCTCAAACAATAGAACATGGCCGTCTTGAGCTCCAGCACCGAGAAGAGATGACGAATGTCGTCTGAACAGGGGACCACCTTCATGCGAGCCGCCAAGAACTGAAGCAGGATCTTAACCTGGCTCTGACGCATTTTGAGCACGGGAGTCTCGGCGATTCGACGCTTGGCATTGAACACGGTCAGACGCGCAGCATACTTGTCGCAGGCCTCTTTGAACTCGTCGAGTTGACGCTGTGTCACGGTGCCGCCCGCCGTCTTGGGCTTGGGTTCGACGGGTTGTTTGGGAGGACAGTCGAGGGGGATGCCCGGCAAATCCAGCAACCACTCAACGAGAAAGGGGCTGTCGGATATCTTGAAGTTGCGAAGCTCGCCCATCTTTTCGTAGTTGAGCACAAGCGTCAATCTCCAGATTTCAGCCAGCAAGGCACTGGTTCCTGTGATGCGTTCCATCTCTCCACCCGGTCCTGTGGGAAGACTCAGCACCTGACGGGGGAGTTGAGCTGGTAGATTCGTTGAATAGAGAGTGGTACCTTCCCCAGGCCGTGGTAGTGAAACTCCACCATGTAGCTGGTCCAGTATTTGATCCAGACGCTGATGCGATGCCTCTCCTCTTCGCGTAGCTTCTGGCCCTCCCTGACCACCCTGGTAATGAGAGCGGTGGTCTCAAGGCCCATGGCGCAGACGACACGCCAGAACTCAAGCATGTAGAGATCCCACGACTTTTGGTTCAGACGCGGCAACACCATGCCTCCAGATGCACGTTCATCTTCGTCGTCGCTGCTTTCTTCTGTGAAACGGCCAGCTCCGTCGCTGTCGTCATCGTCGTGTGCCATGGCCATGTCTGCAGCGCCTCCTGGTACTGGATGGACTCGCACCATGCTGGGGTCTCCTTCCCCGTACTCGTCCTGCCAGTAGGCATCCTCGTCTCTGTCGGGAACTGGAGGTTCTTCACGAGGGCGACGGACTCCACGCGGGGAACCTCTCAGCTCTGGATCCTCTGGAGTGGGAGGTCTGTCGTCTTCCTCTTCGGGACCATCTTCGGGTTCCTGGGCCGCCTCAGCGTCCAGTTCCATGAGCTGGGCTCCTTCCTCCACATCCTCGGCAAAAGCGGCCAGCAAAGCGAGAATGGCTGGATCATTGTCCATTGTCGCTATCCTTTGTCTGTTGTGGTTGCGACGTGTTTGCCTGCGAGTGATCGTCAAGCTAAGATGGCTGACTCATTTGACAAATTGTAGATTTTCATACCTTAGCCCCCTCCTCTACCCTTGTTGTTGTGTCCTTTTGTTGAACGAATAGAACGGGACATGGAGCCGGCTCTGCCACCCATGCCACCCGATTCTCCTGTGCGGGATGCTCGTGGACCAGGCCAGCAGCAACAACAACAACAACATGCTCACCCGCATATGCATGGACAAGGAGGCATACCCGCTGGAGCCGTTCACATGCTCAACTTCCCCATGCCAGACCACATGTACGAGCAGCAGCAACAAGGGTACATGGGCATCCTTCCGCCCGCTGCTGGTGGCATGGATGGAGACAGCGCCGATGACCCAGCCCGTGAAGGGGACAGACGAAGGGCACAACGTCGCGGTGGTGGCGGACGAGGGAGAGGTCGGGGCGGAGGACGACGACGGAGACGGAACAACGAGAGCAGCAGCGATGGCGGCGACGAGGATGAGGATGAGGATGAGACAGTGGCCCCGGAGCCGCCCGAATATGCTCCCGTGGGCGCTGAGGATTTTGACATTTTCTTCGCCGAGGTGGGCGAACCCACCCCTCAGCACCGCTGCTTTGGCTGTCGCTACGCGGGCCAGAATCGGTCGGGCAAGTTCTCCGACGTTGCCATTAAGGAGATCTTCAGCGTCATGGCCGAGGGCATTGGATGCACGTGGCCCCCTGCCCTGGCTGTGGAACTGAGCCTCCTTCAGGAGGTGTACCGTAAGCAGGTGAACAAAAACCTCAAGGAGGGCCAGATCAAGGTGCCCAAGTGGAAGCCTGCCACCATCTTGGAGCACTGGATTCTCCATACATGCGATCCAGAGATTCGCCAGTGGCTGCAGCTGATGCGCATTCAGAAGCAGATGTACAACATTGAGCGGAGGTCCATGAACATGCGGAGCCGCATTACCGGAAGGACCATTGCCCACAAGGACCAGACCATGGTGTGGTCGAGGTTGCTGCACGACTGGTGGTTCGTCAGCGCCAAGGACCCTCGCAAGTTCTCCTACTTCAACGAAGGGGCCATGTTTGATCGCAAGTCCATCTCCACCCCGGGAGGGTTTGTGACCAAGGGCCGGCCCATGTACAACTTCTACGGGTCCACGGGGCAGAACAAACGACGGCGCGTCGTGGACAATGGCCATCCGGAGCAGGACTACGGAGGGTGATATTTCCGCGACGGGAAGAACTAGGGCCGGCCCCGCAGTCGCGACTCGATTTTTGCGACTCGATTGGCATATTTCTAAAGTAAACGAGGAGGAGATTTGTCGCTTGAAGAGGGGACATTACATATTACCCAGCCTTCTCCTTGCCTCCAACCAAGTTCACCTCATTCAGAGAAGAGAGAAGAGGAGAGGAAAATGATGGGACCTGCAGGACCTACGCTGGCTGCTGGAGCTCGCCCTGTGCCTCCTGGCCGCACAGGAACGGGTCCTGGTGGTCGCATGCCAGTGTACCAGCCCCCGTTGGCTGCCACCTGGAATGGAGCGGCCCGTGGCTTGCCCAATGCCCCGCGACCGCCCACGATTACCACCACCATGGGCAATGAGACCAATGGCTACATCAACTCTTCCCATGCGCTCAAGGTTTCATTCCCCCCAGTTTTTCCATTTGATTTCTCATCCTCGAGGAAAAAGGTGTGGTCCAACGGAGCCCACATGAACGTCCGCGAGGGCCAGATCATGTTTGTGGCCCGGAACAACGCCCGCACCGACTCGTCGAGCGACGTGTGGTCCAAGCACTTGACCGAGGCCTCGCTGCAGCATCTCAACAACATGTGCGAGGCTGGTTGGAGAGCGGCTCGCTACGCCCTACAACAAGGGCAGGCCGCGCTCCCTCCAGGGATCAGCATCACTCCGGAGCAGTTTGACGACATCTCCGAGTGGGACATCTTTGACTACATTGGCAAGCGCGAGGCAGACATTGATGCCAAGGAGCACCCCACACTGGCCGCAGCGTGCAAGTTGCTGAAGATCAACCAGTTCAAGTACCTGTTGCCCATTGGCGTGCTCATGTACTGGAACCTGTTTGGCGGTGTCAGCAACATTAGCTACGGCACGGCGCCGCAGGTTTTCCCCTTCTTTTCTCCGTGCCTCCCACCTCGCTTCTGACTAGGATGGGAAAGGCCGCCGTCAACGAGTACGCCAAGCGCGTTGTGGTTGTGAACCACAACGTGGCCAAGCGCTGCACGCTGTCCAACGTTTGGGGTGACAAGAAGAAGCTGGTGGAGGGTGGCAAGATTGGCCTCGTCTGCCGCCGCAAGAGGAATGCCGATGGAACCCCGGGAGCACCAGAGTTTGTGCCCTGGGCTCAGCTGGACGCCATCACCCCGCCCATGTGCAGCCGAAGCTACGTCGATGAGAGGGGACGTGACCAGAAGGGCTACTACCTGCCCATCGGAACCTGCCACGAGATTGACACCAAGGAGCTGTCCGAGAAGTACCGCCGCGATGCCGTCGGGAACAACGGGAAGCCCGCTGCCGTCGCGCACAACGCCTACGGCACGTTGCCGCGGATTGTCGTGCAGTGGGGTTTGTGATGGAATCCCACATGCCACAATAAAAAAAAGAGTTCATTCGGGTCCCAAGAGAAAGAGTCCCACAACCGCCACCATGATGCCGTCAAATCGTCTGCGTGACCATTTTGCAAGACCACCCATGCGCTCCATCAATCTCACCAGCACTTCCTCTGATCCTTGTCGGGGATTTTGGCTCGTAATCTCCGCATAAATGCCCGAAATGGATGTCGGATGGCCTGGCGTCTTGAAGGATTCGTTTGCGAGCAAAAGGAAAGGTAGGGTGCTATTCGACCGCACAAGGCACTGGGCATGGGTTGCACGTTCTGCAGGACTCAGCGGTTCCAGGTCAGGGTCGAGCACGCGTACTGGAACTGGAATGTGATTGAACTGAGGAGGAGGAGGAGGAGGAGGAAGCTCGGCGAGTTGTTCGAGCGTGGGAGCTGTCGGAACACGATGATCCGATGAAGGTGTAGAACCCATCATGTGTGCCCTCTTTTTGGAAAAGAAAGTTTTCACTCCAGGGGGCGACCTTGGTGCGTTGTCGCGCTAGAAAAAAAAATCTTTTTGTCCGACGGAAGAAACTTTAGTCTCCAACCATGAGTAAGGTGTTCATGGTCGCCGTCCCTCTAGTCGTGGCATGGGCCGCCATGTGCTTCTACCTCATGGTGGGGACCGCCGAGGAACCGCCTGTCGTCTGTGAGGAAGGTCATGTGTCCATCCAGGGCCTGGACCGTGTGCATATCCTCCTACTGTTGTGGATCAACCAAGAAGCCCGTGGATTTGGCGGGTCTTTTGGAAGGCGCTGGGACGAAGCCAAGGAAGCGAACGCACTTGCACGTGAAACCATTGATCAGGGGTACATTGACTACTTCATGGGCCGAGCCATCAAGATGGACCTGCGCGAGAACTGCATCGATCCCGTGCTCTACAACAGGGACACCACACGCAAGGCCGAAAAGACCATTGCCTGGCTGCGTTCGGAGATCAAGGCTGCAGCAGAGGCCGTCAAGAAAAAGAAGGAGTTGTAATAAAGGTCTTTGAGGGGCGGAGCGCAAACATGTCGGTCACCAACATTCTCATTATCGATCCTCCAAGCGGCGTGGCAGGGGATCCGCTTCAAGCCTGGCTGGTCTATCGACCAAAGGAGGACGACACCGTGCGCATTGTTGTCCCTGCTGAGGATGGGTCCCTGGTCCTCTCAGGGTCAAAGCCCGTGGCGGGCGAGGCGATCCTCCTGGCCGCGTACACTGGCGCTGATGCCCGTGGCATTCAGGAGGGAGATTTGGAGCTGGCCAAGTGTCTCTGCAACTTTGAGGCCGGGTTCAAATCCAAGATCACCCACTGCATTGTGGTGTCCAACTTGGGGGTAGGCAAGGCAGCTGAAATCGTTCGAATCGTGAAGGAGCGCTGGCCAAACGTGATTTGCAACATGATGGATCACAAGACAACAGACGGCCAATCGGATTCCACCTGGCCCCTGGCCATGGCCCTGCGCTGTGTTCTCTGAGACAAGGCATCAAAGAAAAATGAAAGGAATGAGAGTGACGAGTGAAGAGTGAGAGGAGGTTCTGGGATTCTGCGTTTTGCACTTTGATTACGTTTGTGACGACAATTGAGCGTGACATGATAAGCGAAACTGGTTGCTCAAGAGTCGGTCCGTCCGCGAGGAGAAAGCAAGAAGAAGAGGAATGTCCGTCAGCCGCACGCCACTCAAGAGGGGCCTGCCCCTTTTCATGGGCATTACATCGCCCATCAGCGTCCAAGGAGAGGTCACCGTGAACGTCAACGTGGACCAGAACGAAGTGGGCCAGCGCCGCGGCAACATGGTCCACGACACGTCGCGCAACCGATCCTACCAGCTCAACGACATTGAGGAGCTGTGGGTGACCCAGGGCGAGGCCGTCTTTGGATGGGTCGACAAGCAGGGCCGCAATCGCGTTCCCGGTATTCCCACTCTCTGCCACCTTTATTTCCACTAAACAAGCGAATCAAAGGGAACCCCAGCCAGATTGGCTTCAGTGCCATGAATGGCATCAAGTACGGACGCACCACCACCGACGAGGAGCTGGCTGGCCGCATCAAGTTCATCGGCATTGCCAAGGCGGACTACCACTTTGACAACCCCAAGCAGCTCCGACATGGGTTCGCTTGTTTGGCAGTGGGCTCCACCACCACGTTCAACACGGGCATCACGGATATTCAAGTGAGATCCCCCGGTCATTTCTCATTGACTGTCCCTAACGTAGAAAAGGCCGGTGATGTCATCGAGTGGAACGTTGTGCCTCGTCCCGTTGTCTCGCCCCCGGACCCTCGGGCCATCATGCCCAATGGTCAGTTTGGCGACCAGGGCCCAGGGTCGCGCCAAGGCCATCCTTCGTACGGAACCCCGCACGGAAAGCTGCGCTTCCGCCTCAACGCCTCGCGCTTCAACGACTTGACGCCCTCGCTCAACCATGCTGTGAGCATGATGATGAGGACCCAGGCCCAAGGTGGGATCAGCGACAGACCCCTCGAGCACCTCTTTCACGAGGGAAGCCTGGGCATGAACACGCTGAGGATGACGCCCGCTCAGGTTCACCACCTCTTCTCCTTCGAGTCGGTAATCAGGTCTGACGGCAGTGCTAAAACAGGAGTTCGCCATGTCCCTGCTCGTCAGCAGCATGACCACGGCCCTGCGCGTCAACGAGATCTGCCAACAGAACGGCGGCTTGGTCTACGCAAATCCCGAGCAAATGGGAACGGCCATGGGACTGTTTGTCGAGGCCCCCAGCGAGGCCCAGAGGAATCTGCGTGAGGCTGTCATTGCGGGACTTTTCATGGTCCCCGGTGCAGGAATCAAGGGGAAGCAAGCCGCACAGAGGTTTCGTCAGGACCACCCCAGCGGATTCAAGGAAGGCACCAACACGCTGCTGCGTGATCAGACCACCTGGCGCGGGAAGTACGCCAAGGTTGCCACCCAACTGGGACGCTACGCGGTACGTCGCTCTCCCGACGACTTTCCCCCCTCCCCAGTGATGTTAACGATGCGACAAACAGGAAGTTGGATTCGCCCGTGCTGTCCACGCCGTGGCTCGTCGTCGCATTGGCATGGCCCTCTCTCCTTCAGCCAAGGGCACCGAGCTCGACATTTTGGTCGGGCACAAGCAGGAGTCCTATTGAGTCGGGGGTGGGACGTCCGGGCGGGTCAATTCGGGGTGTTTTTGGGTGCTGCGTGGTGGGGACAAGACAGAGAGATGTTTGTTTCTCTTTGTTTGTGCTCCCCGTTGCAGTGACCCAAACCGATTGAACCGTCCGCCACACCTGATCAATAATGCTCCTTCTTCCTCCCGCATCCATTGTGCCCATATGCGGGGGGAACCCTCCAATAATAGCAGCTTTGAAGCCACTGGAGGGACCCAACGAGGCTCTTGAAAGAAAAATGAACAGAGTCCACTCGAGAAAGTTTATTGATGCTGGAACGACGGCGGAGGTGCACGCTTCACCCCTGACGACAACTGGGCAGTGTGTGTCAGGCGGCTTTGAATAGTGGCTGGAGCGACTGCCGGAGGAAGAACCCGGGGTGTAGAAGGCCCTGCGGGGGCTCTCTTTGCCAACACGGGAGCCTGTTTGTCCAAGCGTTGCTGTTTGGCCACCAGCTTTCGCTGCCTCTCGATGCGTTCCTGTGCCATGGCCATCTCCTTGGCCTCGGTCTCCTCTTTGGCAATTTGCTCACGAGCAGTCTGACGAGCCTGGGCAGCCACGGCCTTGGCCTCTGCAGTGTGGCGACCAATGTAGGGCAGCACGTTCTCGGGCACAGGCCGAGGGGGCGACACAATGGGGGACAGTGTCAGGCCGTTGGGATGCTCTGGGTCGGGGATGTACCCGTAGTAGGGGAGCCCCTCGTACGTCTCCAGCGGATCGCAAAAGGCGTCACCGCCCGGCCGATAGCCATTGAGCCAGTACGTCCAATTCAACAGAGCAAGGCGACAGTACCGCCTCAGGATGGCGTCCTCGGGCATGGCCTTTTTCGCAGCCATGAGCCTGCGTTTTTCCCATTTCTCATCGGTCTCGCCTGACTATTCTCGAAGATGAGAAGAATCGGACCGCCATCTAGTGAAAAACATGGTGATGTACCTTCCTCTTTGTCTTGGCTCCGAAACTGCGGGTGTACTGCCGCAGCTGGTCGGTGGTCACGCGCTCCACGTCGAACATGTCCTTGACAGCCTTGCCGTACTTGGTCGCGTAGCACTGCTTGAAAAAGGTGAGCATGGCCTCCTCGTCAATGTACGGACGTCGACACAGATCGGGCTGATTGTAGCCTGCGGGACCCGTGTAGAAGAGCATGATGAGGTTGGCGAAGCGGTCCTTGTGCGCACACCAAGTGTCCCAGATGCACTTCTCCCAGCCCATGCCGTGGAAAATGGCGTTCTCATCACCCAGGAAGTCGTCGAAAAAGTCCGTTCCGCCCAAAATGTACAGCAGCACTGCCATGCCCACGGGGTACTGGGCTGCCTTGAGGTCGGGGTCCTGATCCATGAGCAGGTACAGCTTGTTGATGTTGATGTAAATGTCGCGGCCATCGATGGGATCTTCCTTGTTGTTAGCAGCAGCAGCTCCCTCTTCTTCATCGTCTCCTTCTTCCTCGGCCTTCTTTTTCTTCTTGGCCTCGGCCTCCGTCTTTCGCTTCTTGTGGGCCACCCGAGTCGCCTCCTGACCGCGGAGCTTGACCCACACGCGGCTGTTGAAACGGGACGTTGCCTTGTCGATGCGGTCACCACAGCCCAGCAGCGCGATCCAAATGCTGTCCCCGTCGTTGCTGTCAATGACGATGATCTGATCCCTGCGCGTCCCCGGGGGTGCTCCGGGGTGTTGAATGTGTTTGTGCAAATGGAAAAACGCACTCAGGTCAGCCTCCTGAATGTTGTGCGTGTAGGATTCCGGAGGGCACTGGAAACGCTCCGTCAGCGGCTTGGTCGGACCCATGGGCGTGTTGAGCACGTCGCGACTGGACATTTGAACACTGGCATTGTCGACGACACCCGTCTTGACTCCGTGCACCTTGTTCAAAATCCCATGTTAAAAATCTTGGAGTCGTCATTTCCATCTCGGACATTACCTTGTTGAATGCATCAGGGCCCAGTGTCCGCGCCTCTTCCACCGTCAGTGGATGTGTCGGAGCCGAGTCCAAGATGACAAACTTGCCCGGCGGCGGCTCATACTCTTGGATGAGAGCACGATAAAAGTACGGCTTAATCTCGCGACTCGCCATGTCCTTGTTGGCCACAATGCTGTCCCACTCCATGGGTAACATGCCCTCAGCAGGAACGCTGAGCTGTCCATCTGTGCGGTTGGGCATGGGTTTGGCTCGGCTGCGTTTGTGGCTGGTGAAAAGACGCTTTGCCATGTTGCCGCCGCGATCCAGCAGACCGTAGTAGTGGTCCACACCCTTGCTGTCATCGTTGAGCACATCACGGACGTGTCGCTGAATGTGCTTGTGCACGTAGTCCTGCACCGTGGTAATGTTGGGCCCCTTGAAAAGTCTCCGATTGAGACGACAACGCGGATGGGGGACCGAGCGATGGGTACCTTGTAATAGAGGTCGGGCATGTGGTCTCGGAGATGGACCGACACGCCTTTGGGGTACGTGTGCTGGTAGCATGGGAACCGCTTGAGCAGGTGACGCTTGCGATCGGTGCCAAGGGTCATGCTCTTCCCTGCGTCTAAAAGAATGTTTGGTGTAAGATGCTAACAGAGGCGCAGAGAACCCCTCCAACTTGACCGGCCCGGGCTGGCGACAATCACACACAGAAAAAAATTTTTCCCCCTGTCTAGGCGTGAAAACAAAAAACCGCGAGCAAGTTTTTTTAAGTTCTGCACAACTAGGCAGGTCCTGATATTAGGCCTTGCTGAGATGGCCCTCTATCAAGTTTGCACCAAGGTCAGCGAGCATCTCTCCTACCTTCCCGAACAGCCATCACCACTACTACCATCAACATGGATCAAACTGGACTGCGCAACCGGGGAGTGCCGGATCTCAAGCCGGGTCTCAAGCTCGCGATCCTGGGCGAGAAGGTGGATGCCGTCGCCGAGGCCTTGCTTGGTGACCCGATGCCAACGACCAAGGGCGCTGCCATGGGCATGCAGTTTGGCGAGTGGTGGAATGCCTTTCTCAAGGCACCCTACGACAAGAAGCCCTTCTACTGGCCTCCCTACCTCATCACCATGTTCATCTGCTTCCTGCTTGCCACCATCCAGGGCAGCGTGACTGCCAACGTGGCCAGCTACTCCACCACCGCGCTGCCTCTGGACCCCGTGCCCGTTGCGCTTGTCACTTTTGTCATCCTCCTGATCGGCATGAGCGTGCGCACCGCCGATGGTCTCCCGCAGTACATGGCACCCTACCTGGCGTGGGCCGAGTGGTGGCATGGTCACATTGGCCTCGTGGTGTTCTTCCCCATGCTGGCCTGCATGATTGGAGGCGCCGCTCTGAGGTATGTCCCCCTTGGATACCTCAGATCACCACTAACTGGGTGAACAGTGGTCCCATCCTCAATGCCATTGGCGGCGTCAACATCCCCAACTACGCGACTGCTGTCCGTCCCATCAGCTACTGGGGCGCTGTTGCCCTGCAGACAAGCGTGGTGGCCCTCTGCGTCTACATGTTTGAGCAGAACACCCCCGTCAAGCACTACCACTTGGCGACGGTAATCCCATGACGCATTCTCGATTGATATCTCAAACTGACGCCATGCTGGGAAAAAGGTGAGGGAGAAGAAGGGCAGCATCCGCGCCTTCCACAAGACGTCCATCTTCTTCTCGCTGGCCAGCAGCATTGGTGTCTTCTTCACCTTTGGCAACGGACTCTACACCGTCGGCAACTTTGTGGTTTCCTTTGGCTCGTACCTCGTCACGGGCAACTGGAGCGTCCCTGACACTGCTGCCTGCACGCTGGACCTGGCGTGGCCCTTTGTCGGCGCTCTGGCCGGATGGGCTCTGCACTTGCTCACCTGGAACGTCAAGGGCCTCACCATGGAGGAGGTCAAGGTGGCCGTCGCCGAGGAGGAGGCCGTCGAGGAGACCATCTGATCGCCATCCACACGGGGATCGAAGCGGCTACGTCTTTTTCCTTTTTGCCCTCAAGGGGGAAGAAGCGAGTGCATCTTTTTTGGCGCATAAAAATGAAGGGACCAACAAAGAGTCTCTGATATTCGTTTTTATGGGGGCCCTCTTGAACACCGGGTGCAGGTGTCGTCATCGGGAGGACAGCAAAGGCACACTTTTTCCTGGTGACAAAACCCGCATGCGCTCATGCACTGGATGCATGTCATGCAGCGATCACATCCCATTAGCCGAGCGTTGTAGACAAATCCAAATGGGATTCTTCGCATGCAGACGACGCAATGGGGATGGTCAAGGTGCAAGTAGTTGTCTGTCCATTTGAGGTAGCGTTCCACGTAGCCAAATGCCCACCCTCTAAGGTCCAGAGCGTCCTCCCTTTGTCGGTCGAATAGAGCACACCTCGCTTCGGGCCACAGCGCATCAACGGCCTCCTTGCATGCATGAGCCTCTCCGACATCACCGACTACCAAACAACGAGGAACAATGCGCGTAAGATCGCGCTCTTTCCAGTAACCGATGCAATACTCGACCTTATCATACACGGTCTCCTTGTTGTGATAGAGCACGTGGCATCGAGTGTATCGATCTTTCAGCGTGAACAACCACGTCCCAAACCCGTAACTCTGAGGACCCGCAGCAATAACTAGCCACGTGATGTCGTTGTCGGTGTCCATTGTTTTTAAAGTGACCCTTGCGACGAAGAAGGATTTTTCCTCCGTGCCAGCCCGGTTAAAAATAATTTTTATCGGTTTCCAAATCAGCAAGGGGTCGCCGCACAAGAGAGACAAACATGTCGGGAGTCTACCTGACGCTCTGGGACGAGGCACAGCGACACAACTCCCCCGTGCTCAAGCCTACCAAGGGTGGTTGGCCTCACATCACTCTGGCCTGGACGGGCAAGGAGCTGGATCCGGGGGAGCTGGGGCAGCTTGCGACTCGATGCTTTTCTGAGTGGACGCTGAGACCCGTCACCCTCAACCGGGCCATTGTCACCAGCTTCGAGGAACCCCAGGGGGTCATGCAGCACCGTGTGCTCATCACACTGCATGACCAAGACGCTGATGCTGTGCGTGCCACACGAGGCCGCTATTTGGCACCCTACCACAACTCTGACCGTTTTGCCATGCGCGACCCGCACATTTCCCACTCCATTCACATGACGCTGGCCGACGCTCAGAACACTGCCCGCCTCCTCAACGAGGAGTTCTTGCCCTACGTGGTCAAGGTCACGGGCGTATGCATTAATTAAACACTGCCTCGCTCGTTCGATGTTGTGTTCATTTCTCGTCGTCGCTGAATCCATGGTGTGCGACCTGTCCGTTCTGGGAGTAGACCGCTCCCTCCTTTTTCCATGCAAAGACCATTCGCCACCAATGCTCTCGGACAGCGGCGGAGCTCTTCTCGTGATCAGTCGATATGTGACACACAGGAGGATGGACTCCCTTTTTCTTGGCTGTGACTTCCTCCACCTCCACACCATCCCGCTTGAACCGGACGTACGTTAACGTGGTGCTCGTCTCGGCATGCACAAGTGTCTCGTAGGGTTGGGGCGTTCGTGGTTCTTTGTTCATGGCCATTTCCACTCCTTCTCGTTCAACAAAAGATGAAAAATTCTTTTTGTGTGTTTTATTTCCCACCGCCCCGTTGTCCGGATCTCTCCCACCAGCCAGGCTTTGGTTTCTTTGCGTAGCAGGCATGACATTGTCCCGTGGTCCTTGTCATTTTGGCTGTGTGACAGTCTTCGCATTTGGGCCAGTGTTCTTCGCACCAAGGATCGCCCCGCCCGGTGATCTTTCCACATTCAACGCATTTGCATGGGAGGTTCCAACACGTGTCGCAGCAAGGTATGGCGATTTGCTGCTTGTCGCTCCCGCACATGGAACATTTGTCCCGCTGGGTCATTTCGACCTTCACGTCCAGACCTCGTGTTTATTCTCGTAGTGACCACCCAACAGGCCCACGACCCATCGGAATGCTGACCTCCGGGCGGGGGTAGAGTACCGCCCTGGGTGAATAGGCCCTCCCGCTGCAGGACCTTTGATTTCCCACTTGCGGCCAGCCCCGTCGCTCAGCGTCATGGGCAGCGTCATTCCCTGAGCATCGGGAGGCACTGACACAACTAGAACAGATCGCCACCCGCTCAGGCAGTCGGGATCAACCAACAGATGAAACAAGAAAAACACCAGCCCAGCAATGACAATTGCCACCACAATGTCCGCACTGTAGTGAATGCGTGCCGCCAATATGGCCCAATAGCCCGCCAGCACGAGCACCCACATGAGCTGTGAGTACAGGTGGTGGAACGTGTAGTAAGACACAAAGAGTCCACACAGCGTCATGGTCTGAGCGTGGCCCGAGAACATAAAATCAGCCTGAGCCATGCTCATCAGATTGGCGGAGAGATCATCCGAGAGGGGGGCCTCTGGGTCCAGACGAGGGAACCGTGTCAGCCCCACGGTACAGCCCCGGATCCACCACATGGTGCCCCAGACCCAGGCAAAGCGTGTCAAAATCTCCACCCGGGTCATCTGCGAGTCGGGCAAGGGCAGGGCCAGAATGCGGACCAGGGCAAAGACCACCACAACATAGAGAAAGATGTCGGCTGCCCAGCGTGGCATGTCCCGAGGAATGATGACAAACCCCAAGTCCCAGAGCACCCAGCTTGCTGGATAGTCTACGGGGACGTAGTTGATCCAAACTTGGACAATAAGATTGAAGAGGGCCCCGCCAACAAGCCAGGCGAGGCTCGCAACCGCTCGGACTCGTCCTGACGCCATTTCCTCAGGCGCTTGCTCAAATCCAGCGATGCAGCATCCCGACACAAGATGGACTCGACCTTGAACCACGTCCAAAAGTAGGGCAAGTTAAATAAATAGGCAAAGGCAATCTGATTTGTCCAGAGCAGCGGACACAGGATCACGGCACTCGCAATGCCGTAGCCAATGCTAATAGCCACTTTCCAAAAGTCAGTGTCGGCCACCGTGACGTGGAAAATGGCCGGCAGCAGGAAGAAGAGCCCCATGATAAACCACTGGAAGTAGGTCACGCGGATCTTGTAGTACCAACGGAAGAAGACGAGGAACACGAACGCCGAGCTAATGGCAGCCAGCTCCATGTTGGGGAAGGACCACCGCTCAATGTTGGGACAGAAGAACCCCGGCCTCACATCATCGACGTACGCTTGGAACACGTAGAGCGGAGCCGAGCTCAGCGTCACGCTCATGCTCACAATCCAAAAGGCACCCTCAAACGTCACCACGTAGGCCACCCAGAGGGCGCCCCAAATGGCCCAGGGCGCAAACTGGATGTACGTCATGCCCATCTCAGTGTAGATGTTGTCCACCATGCAGGGGATGATAACTGCCATTCTCACGAGGAGGACGACTGTGGTGGATCGAGACAGAGTGATGCGGCGTGGTTCATGACATATCCGCAGCTTCTGCCCAAATGAAACAACTAAAAAATGCTGCTGCGTGTGAAAGGGTCTGTAGAAACGGTAGCCCGTTGCCACATTTCCAGTTGGCACTGGTTATCGCTCAAGTTGAGGAAGAGACCTTTTCAATCCTGCTCAATGTCCGGTGGAGACTGAGACGAAACCATGTCGGGAGGCCATCGAGCGTCTCGCTTCCAGGCCACGCCCATGCCTTTTGCCATGGATGGAGGCACACCGACAACAAAGATGCCCACAGCTTCCACTGTGGTCCCGACCAGCGGGGCAATCAACATACAAGGTCTCAAGACACGGAACCCCGCTCCCCTGGCAACAGTGTCGGACGAGTTGCCTGCTTGGTTTGCCAAGACTGTAGGCAATCCCAATGGTGGTGGTGCTGGTGGTACTGGTACTAGCGGTGGTGGAGGAGGAGGTGGAGGCACAAGTGGCGGTGGGACTGGCGGCAAGGATGTGGCACCGGAATTGTCCCCGCGGGGCAAGCACAAGTATCCGCCCATGACCCCTTGGTCTTGCACCGCTATTGCCGCATGGGTCGGCATGATCGGAGCCTTCTTTGCCATTGTGTTGATCATCATCTTCCAGTTGCCTGGCAAGCACCACCATCACGATGACAACGACGGCGACGGGGACATGGACCAGAGGAGGAATGGATATCGTGCTTCATTGGAACATGAGAACCACGTCCCCTTTCGCTTCGAAGCTGAGACTGGGCCCACCCGCTGGCCCAAAACGGGAGTGATTGCGGGACTTACACTGGAAGACATTGTGTCAGCCAGACTCTGTTGTGTGGTGGGCACCCAGCAGTATCTTGTCTGTGATTCGAGCCAAGCCCTCACGAGCAACCTGGGCATTGCATTTGTGGTCCGCAACATCCCCGAAGAGAACGGGTCCCATCTCCTCATCACAGCGCCCAGCGCGGACATGACGGGTTCCCAGTGCATCTTTAGCTGGCAGACACGACTCCATCAGCACGACAAGGCCTCGCTCGTGGTGGCCAAGGCTCCCCCGTTGCCACCATCGCCAGCGGGGAGTCGGTTCTCACACGCCCATGCAGGACGGCGGCAGCAGAAGTGAATAAACGCGTCACTCCATGATCATCCGAGAGGCAGCGGTCTGTTGAACAACAGTGGATGGTTTGAGGGCAGGTTCCTCCGCAACCTGGGGTCGATTATCGGCGAGAAACTGATTGAGCTCATCGTCGTCCACTTGTTCTGCCATGCTAGCAGCAGGGCTGGCGAGCGACGTGGACACCTCGTGAGTCTCAGTCATGCGATCATTGATCTCGTCCAGCACAGCTTCCACACGGTCCAGTGGCACCTCCTCCAGCATTCGGGCCAGGGCAGTGTTGGCCTCAGCAAACGAGGCGAAGAGGGCCATGTTCTGTTGCTGGGCAATGAGACGACTCTTGATCCTCTCCACAGTCTCCCACATGGCATGGCGCGTCTCCCAGTCTTGGCGATATTGCTTGGCCGTCTTCATGCTTTCGTAGGCCTGCTTCTTTTGGCCCTTGCGCATCAGGGCGGCCACCTCCGCAGCCTTTCGCTCGTAGTCCTCTTTGGAACGGTCTCGAGTCATGGCCAGCGTCAGTTTCATGTCCATGAGGCGCTGCACAGTTTGGGCATTGGTCAAAACCCTGGGCCCATGGCGACCGCAAGGGATCCAACGTGTAATCCACCACGTGTCATCGGTCGGCTGCGATTCGTTCACCAGCAAGGGAGATTTGACGTCCATCTGGGACAACACTGCTGCTGTTGATTGATCAACAACACACTCGACCTTGTGCTTGGGTGGAAGCGTTCTCCTCTGTCGCATCCTAAATGGATCCGCTGCACTGTGATGACAACAACGCAGAGGACGCCCTGAGTCTGGCGTATGATACACAAGCGTACTTCGAGGACGATGACCAATTAGAGAAGGAGGACGACGGCGATGAAGCCGACGTGGACAAGGACGAGGCGATTCCGGATGCTGCGTCTGTTCCTCAAGACGACGGTCTCGAAGAGGGCTGGTGCATGGTCTCAGAAAGATATCAGCTTGTGAGGAGTCCTCGGGGAAGCATCCACTCACGCCATGCACCTACGTCGGAGGCCGACCTCCAGAAACAACACGCCGACTTTGAGGCCTGGCTGGTCGAGAACGGCATGACAGGAGCACCCGAAAACGACTGGTCCGTCCAGTCGTCGATTCCCATTGGTGAGCGATTTGCTCCGGACCCAGATGATGGTGTCCACGGGGAAGAAACTCCTGTGCAAAAGGTCGGCAAGAAGCGCCGCGAACCCGCTGTCCTCAAGTGCCACTACATTGGCTGTGAGCGGGTCATTGATCAGGCACCCCTTACCTGCCCTTCGCATCAGTCCGAACAGCCCGACTACGAGCACGTGTTCTGCTCCTACGAATGCATGGCGGCCTGGGCTCTCTATGAAATTGGCGACCCTCTGGCTGACACGCACATCCAACTCATTAACCACAGGGCTGGACGCAAGGTGGTCCCTGCTCCCAGCTGGTTCGACACCATCATCACGGGCATTGATCGCATGAAGCTGACGGGGCCCATTGACGGCAAAGGTCTCCGCCTTGACGAAGATTCCTCCTCAGCCACAGGGTCACGGACCCATGAGGCCCGCCTGCTTCCAGATGATGCCACGGTCAATGTGGAGGAGATTGCGGAACCCATGGCTGACGACGAGAAGGAGGAGGAAGAGGATCCCCAATCACGTTTCGATCCAAAGTACGTGTCGTGTCGGCTGTGCAACGTTTTCGTGGACAACAGAAGCGCCACTTTGGTGGTGAGGCTGCACACCTGTGCCATCTGGGCCTTTTGCAGCGAGTCCTGCTTCATGGATCATCCACACACTGGTCGTGGGGCCTTTATGAGCATTCGCGAGTGGCTGGATCTGTCTCGCAAGGGCATGGCCAACCTGCTGCGACGGGACACGTGGGGCACTGAGCCTGACGATGTGGACCCAGAGGGCTTTATTCGTGGTGGGAATGAATGAAACATTAGACAGTGGCCACTGTCTTGCCTGGTGGTTTGTTTGTGTCCCAGGCGCTGTCCTGTCGCGATGCCCACACCGCCTGGGTCATGAGTACATAAACGTCCCGAATCACCGTCCGTCGTTGACGATAACATTGTAACAGGGCCATGCAAGTTGACCGACAGGCGGCGGCCCGTGCTTTCTGCAGTGTCAAGTTGACAAAGCAAACGCGCATGGTCTTGAAGTCGGCCCTGGCATGGGGCATCAAGCAAATATCATACCGCACAGCAGCGGAAACTGGAGCAATGCTCGCGTCGCTCCATTTTTTTTTGTAACCACATCAGATTGTAGACATAGTTGGACAGGAGCCTGTAGCCTTCGACTTTCGGCAAAGCGCGATTTCTGGCGGAAGTCGGCGCGGGAATGTCCATACAAAATCGAGTAACCACGCGCGCGTCAGCAACGTGTTCAGGGTGTGTGGTTGTCGTCATCTGACTCAAGATGGTCGCCAGTTCGTGGAGAAACTCCTGATCTTCATCAGCCACCGGAGGCCATCGTTTCAGCCGTCTCAGCTCTTGAGATCCTGCTGCCTTGCCGTACGAACATTTCTTCTGTGTTGCCATTTTGCTTGGACAGGGCGGGAAGGAACCCTCTCTTCGTTACGTGTGACACACAGTCGCGCCTGTACAAAAAATTTTTTACTCGGTTGGTTTTACTTTTTTGCTCGTGTGACTCTGCAAGTCCCACGCGTCATCGGTCCGTGTCGTCCACAGCGTCTTGGCAACGAGGACGCGGAGATCCCACAGGAGGGTACGCCGTGCAACACACAGACACTGCAACAGGTGGATGCAGGCCGCCCGACACGCGTTGGCACGATCCTCCTTGCGGCTGAGATCCGTGACCAAGATTTGAACATCACGGCCTTTTGCGCCGCCGTCGGTGAACCATAACCGGTATTCAGTGGCAAAGTGCGGATTGAAGCGTTTCCTGAGACTCTCCCCAACCCAATAGAATCTCCGATGAAGACGGCGCGTCGAAAGCGACGGTTCGACGCCGCGCATCGGTACATGGTACAGGAACAACCGGCGGTCGGGTTGCCTTCCCAAAGGATACACAAACCCTTGGTTCAGGCTGACAATCGCATTGTGAAGAAGGACATCGTCGTGCTCCCACGGCATGTTGTCAACGCGTAGCTTGGGGGTTCCCAGTGGTTTCACGAGAACGTACGCTTTGTCCATGTAGCCCTCCTTCTTGATCGTGTGGACAGCGGGAAACAATGAACAGAGAAGAGAATATCTTTCTTCACTCGGTCGGTGCACTCCCCCACACCGTGTCCCGCCGCGTCTCCCAGGCTGCCCGAGTCACAAGGAGGCACAGATCCCACGTGAAGGCTCCGCGCCGCCGCGCTTTGCCGAGACAATGTAAGAAAGCAATGCATGCTGACCGGCAGGCACGGGTCCGGACTTCCCGTAGCGTGAGATTCGCAACGTAGACATTGATTCCATGGTGGCCGTCTGGAAGGTTCACGTAGCGAAGACGGTACCACACGTCATGATTAAAGGGAACAAGACCGTCTTGACCCCAGTCGCGCTGACACTGTAATTGTTCGACAGGTATGCCTAAAAATTTGCCTTGACTCGGCACTGGACGGTGCAATACAAACCGACTGACGACACGAGTCCCGCAGTGTTTTTGACGTGCAATCTCTTTCGCCATCAAGCCGTCAATGTTGCACGCGATTTGGTACAATGTGCGCTGTTCATCGGAGTGCCTGTCTGGCCAGCGTTCCACTCGCGTCAGCCGGATACACCCTGCTGCCCTGACGTATGCGCACCCTTCGTCACCGATCACCCGCGACCCCTCCATTTGTCATCCGCGTTCCAGTCGACTCAAGGGGGAAATATTTTTTTTTATTTGGCCGGTCGTTTGGACAATCTTTCACCACCTCCGTCACCACCTTGCGGCAAAGATGGATCCCACGTGTCGAGCATCCGCGTCGCCCAGAGTTCCCGGGCGATTAGTCCCCGGAGGTCCCAATCCAGTCGGTTTTGTGTCATGCGCAAACTCTGCATGAGAGCCATACAGGATGCTTGGCACGCGTGGACGCGGGGTTTCAGGTCGAGGTTTTCCACACACACAAAGACCTTGTTGTGGGGCATCAATGTCAGGCGGTACTGCAGCCAATCCGTGTGTGCAAATAGGCGCCTCATGTCGTACGCAATGTTGGGCATGTTCACAAAGGGGCTTGCCCACAATGGATCGTCGCAGATTATCGTCTGGTACTGGTAGTGAACCGACGGAACCGTCGGAACGTTCGTTCTGTTCTCAAAGAAACAGACCAGCATGTCTGCCAACGTCCAGAGATATCGCGTCGTCTTGTCTTGAATTTCATCCAAGTTCTTGATTAACGCATGACCACGCGCATTCTTCCGTGTGAATGATATGCTCGGGCCATCCATGATATTGCCCCTTCAATCTCTCGCTCACACTCAAAAAAATCTCTTACTCCCAAGAACAGAAAAATTTTTATCCTTGTCGTCTGTGCACTAAGAGACGAAAAGGTGCAGAGGACAGCAGTGATGGAGACGTCCTCGGCAACCACCGCGGCCCCGGGTGATATTCAGGCGCCCCACCGCAATGCCCGTGGTTCGGCGACGCTTGTTGAGTTGCCAGGGACGGGAGGCCAACGGGCGCGTGTCTTTTGGGTTACCTTGGAGGGACCCATTGGGGCTGGCAAGAGTGAGCTGTGCAGGATCCTCACTCCCCGCTTGGAGGAACATTTTGGGAAGGACCGCGTCTTCTACGTCGACGAGCCCATTGACGAGCTGGTGGCGTCGGGCCTCTTTCAGGAGTACCAACGTGATCCCAAGCGTCTGTGCTTTGAGTTCCAGGTCACCTTCTTCAACAAGCGCACCGACTACTTTCGTGCTGCCTTTGCCAACATGTTGAAGAAGCTGGCCACCACCCGCGTGCCGCAAGACGAGGGCAATGGCATCAAGACGGCCGTTATGCTGAGCGAACGCAGCATCCTCAGCGACACGTGCTTCATGAGGGTCCAGAGCGAATGCGGGCATTGCTCGGAGCAAACACTCGAGCGTTACGTGGATATCAACCACAAGTGGCGCGAGCTCTACCACGGAGTGGCCCCTGGCCTGGTCATCTACTGTCGTGCCGGCTCCACCACGGACAGCATTGTGGATCTCTGTCAGCAACGCATCAGGGAACGCAAGCGACCGGCGGAAGAAGAACTGGTGACGCCCTTCTACAACGGCATTGTGCTGCAGGAACACGACCGCGTCTTCCTCGCCTACGGAGGAGCCTTTGTCATGGGGTTTGCTGGTCATCACCCACTCACTGTGCCCGTGGCCGTGTGTGACACCACGGAGAACTACCGTGACGATGCCAGCGTTGCTGAGAAGAAGTCAGCTGAGCTCTTGCAGCACGTCCGCAACGCTCTGGACCGTGCCAAGGTCAACACGGCCGTGAACGTTGCGGCTTCCGTTCCTCTGGCAAGGCGAGAGAGCGACGAGGAGAGGCGAAGTCGACAGGACTTTATGTGGTCACAGGCCGTCAAGGCCGCCTCGAGCCTGGAGAGGGAAGACGGGCTGGTGAGAGAGAAGGAAGCGGCCAAGCTGGACGCTGATATTATCACGTTCATGAACGCTCCTCAGCGATTGGGCGATGCAGGACCCATTGGACAAAGTCATGTGTCTGTGCCCTATTGGGACACAAATCCTGCAAAGCACGCAGCTCTCGTCGTTGATGTCGAGGCCATTGCGGCAGCGGATGAGAAATGAACACAAAAGATTTGTGAGAGCACAGGCCGTATGTTATTTGCAGTGATTCAACCCCATTGAGAGATCACCCCACAAACGAGGAGCTGATTCCATGGTTGTTTGAGTGAGTGAGAGTCGCCATGGATAGAACGAGTGTGCCACAGCTCCGGGGCCAGGGCAAGGGCAACAGTCGGGACATGACCACTCCCTTGCTGCCCATTGGCGCTCCGAATGCGGCGGATCGCGAGATTGAGGAGTACCAGAAGAGTGGGAGCCGCAATGGACGCAGCTGTGCCATGACCATGGGAGTGCTGGGTTTTCTCATGGTCCTGGTGCTCATGGCCATTGGTTTGTGGCGCTTGCAAGTGGTACAGGAGGACCTGGAAAGCCTGGATTCTCGCCTCACCACGGCTGAGGACCTTCTCATTGTGCATACGGAGCAGATTGCAGCTCTTAACGCAACGCTCATTGCCACCATTGTGCAAGTCAACCAGAACACGGTCAACATTGCCACGCTCAACGCCACAACAATCAGTCAAGGTCTCCGAATCACCAGCCTGGAGAACCGCACGACCAACCTGGAAAATCGGCTGACAGTTGATGAGATCAAGCTGTTGGGTGTCATGAACAACGTCACCGACCTCCAGGCCACCATGGCTGTGGTCATTGCAAACATCAGTGCCCTCCAAGTAGAGGTCGCGTTCCTTCTGGTCAATGCAAGTGATCACGAGAGGCGACTGGACATCCTTGAGGCCACGGCTGCCTCGCAAATGATCATCCTGGACAATCTGTTGGTGTGGCTACAGCAGAACTTGACCATTATCGATCACCGTCTCGATGTGTTGAACATCTCCTACGTGGTCACGGGCAGCGGGGCGGCTCTTGTTGTAAGCGGGCCTGCCCTCACGTCCAATGTCACATGGGAGACGCGACAATTCACAGACGTGGGCCTCAACTTTGAGTACCTGTGGATCTCCGACACCAACTGGAACCCCACGCAGATTCGCATCGATCCAGGAGGCCCATACAGCTTCCAGATTACCAACTTCACGTCCAACTCTCCCTTTGGCGTGGTTCCTGCCCCTTCCCTGTCTCTGGATCGCCCCCTTGGACCCTACCAACAGTCCAAGTTTTTGTTGCAGAGCTTTGTGAGTAATCCACAAGTGCTCTCGGCAGCCTGGGACAATGTCAATGTCGCCTTGAACTTTCGCAGCAACCTGGCAATGTTTGACGCGGTGACCATTATTCAGCCGCTGACGTTTATCACGGGCTTCCTCTGAGCTCGTGGTGTGTCAGTCCTGCTTTTCGGGAGATTCGACGGAGATGAGGCTTTGCCGACGTTCCAGCCAGGCGTACAGGTTCCAGCCGAGCCAAGCGATAAAGCTAAACATGATGAGAGTGCCAGCGCGTGTCAGAATCATTCCCAGCCCCCTCATGGTGTAATGGATTGCCCAGGCAAGGCTTCTCAACGCGTAGCCAAGCCACAATTCTGTGAAGATCCACGCACTCCATGTAATCATGGATCGAGGACCCATGGTCATGCCCGCTCCGTACAGAAGGGCCCAGCCACACCCAATGGTGGCTACTGGTCTTCGTAGCCCAGGCACGCAGCACAGACAAGGGAGGCCGATCAGCAGCGGCAGAAAGGCAATGAAAATGACGCCAGAGGCACGCACTGTGCCGTTAATCCCCAAGCCATAAGACGTCAGCGCAATGCAGACAAGACCGACAATGCAGACCGCTGCTCTGATCCACATTGTGCTGTCCTTTGAGGGCACCTCGAAAAAAAAATCGCAGATCTTTTTTCCCCCGTTGAAAAGGGCCGACGAAAAAAAAATCTCCGGCCCAGGGGCTGGAGATTTGACCCCATGGAGACTTGACCCCATGGAGATTTGACCCCATGGAGGGCCGACCCCATGGAGATCCGACCCCATGGAGACCCGACCCATGGAGATTTCCGGCTCCCGGCGAAAAAAGTCGAAAACTTTCCGGCTCCGGACCGTCGCCAGCCCACCCATGGAGTCATGTCTCCAGGTCCCACATGGACGTTTTTCCAAAGTTGCTTATGTAACATCGTTGACGGCGTTTGCCGAAAGTGACTTTTTGGACATACCCCCTCTCCAGGCCCTAAAACTCGATCCGTGCAGCACGGTCTGTTGCCGAACAACCGGCTCCCCGACCGGAAAATTTTTATTTGACCCCGGAAGCGTTGCGAATTGATGCTCAGCTTTTGGGAACTTTATGCCAGGGGTCTCAACAATTTTTCAGACGGGTTCCCGGGCACTTTCATTTTTCCCTATCAAATTTGACCGTGGCAAAAATAGCACGAACAAATTTAATCGGGGAAAAATGAAAGTGCCCGGCAACGTGTCTGAAAAATACTTTGGGGCTGGGGCATAAAGTTCCCAAAAGCTGAGCAACAATTCTCAGTGCTTCCGGGGCGAAATAAAAATTTCCCGGTCGGGTAGCCGGTTGTTCGGCAACAGACCGTGCTGCACGGATCGAGTTTTAGGGCCTGGAGAGGGGGTACCCCAAAAATGTCACTTTTGGGAAACGCCGTCAACGATGTTACATAAGCAACTTTGGAAAATCGTCCATGTGGGACCTGGAGACCTGACTCCATGTCCGGGCTGGAGACGGTCCGGAGCCGGAAAGTCTTCGACTTTTTTCGCCGGAAGTCGGAGATCTCCATGGCCTCCGATCTCCATGGGGTCGAAACTCCAGGCCCTCCGATCTCCATGGGGTCAAATCTCCAGCCCCCTCGCGATCAAACGGTTTTAGATGAAATTTTTCACGCAGTCGCCTTCCCCAATGAAATTTAATCATTCATCGTCCTTGTCCTCCTTGGTGTCGCCAATGACCCTGTCGGGTGTGGGCCCGAGGAGGGGTTCTCCCGAAGCAGTGGTGGCACTTGAGTAGGGCTCTTTGACAGGGAACACGAGCGCCGCAATGACGAGGATGGCAGCACCCACGCCCACCGCAATGTACGAGGTCCAGCGATCGATGAGGACGTAGCGCAGGAAGAAGGTAACCTCCATGGCAAACAGCACGAGAGCCCAGAGGCCAAAGAAGTATTTGCGGTGCCGGTAACGATCGAAGAGAATGGTGTTGTAGTACATGGCCCACCAGAGCAACACCTGGATGAAGAGGTGCGTGACGCTCATGCCAATGATGCCCCACGGATAGGCTGGCGGAGGGAAGAACCCGTAGAAGAGCTCGGCCGCCAGATAGAGGACAAACCACAAGATGAACTGCCCCCACACTCCCACGTAGGACACCTGCACTTGAATGATGAGATTGCGAACAAGAAGAAAAAGACAACGGTGGAACCTGAAACTGTAGCATGCGCGGAGCCCGTGTTATGAGCAGCAAGGCGCAAGCAACGAGGACACCGCCCAGCGTGGTGAGCATGGTCCAGAAGATGAAGTCATCGTAGTCCAGGACCTCAATGTCAGCAATGTAGATGATGCCCTGGAAAATGGCATAAAGCCCCATGACAAAACCCGGCGCATGTGTCCAGATGGTGAGGCCAAAGGCCGTCACGAGGTAGAAGACATGGGCGAGGGCCATTGCATGGATGATGGCAGTCCGAATAAACTATCTCTTCAAGTGCAGAAAGCGACAGACGCGGGACATACAAAGAGGGAACACTCTTTCATGTCTTTTTATCCTGGTCGAGCTCTTCTGCTGGACCAGAATGATAAGAGTCGGGAAGGTCCCAGTCATTGTACCACGGCCGTCCTTTACCCGTTGTTGTTGTTGTTGAACTGGCCTCTGCGCCGGTCTGGACGTCCTTCTTGTACACAATCGTGATGTTGTCTGGGTGCACAAGGATGGGAGGTCCGTACATCATCCCGCGTTCCATGCACACTGGAGGGATCCATGGTGTAGAGGGTTTCTTCACCAGAATGTACGCAACATTGGCTAGAGGGCTGGTGTCGTTGTTGTTGCCGTCGTCGTCATCTTTGTCGTCGGGTTGCATGATTGCAACCCTCTCGACTGACGAGGTTGTTTACTCTTCTTTCTCTCGTGAAGGCGAGGAAATATTCGACAACGACGACGTTCAGAAACCTGCTTCTGAGTAGTAGAGTCCGCTGTCCCTGGCGTGGGCAGACCACTCCCGAATCTGTTTCAGTCGGCCTGCCTCGAGGTCGTCTACCTCTGTATCGCTTAAGCGGTCCTTGGATTTCCGTCGTCGCCGCCGACCTAGAGCTCCACTGCCACCGCCACCACCACCAGAACGGACCCAGCGCACCGTGGCAAACACAATCAACACAACTCCAAAGAGGCCCCCAAAGATAATGGCAGTGTAGCTGGACCAGTGAACGTGGTGATAGAACCGCGTGCTGGTACCATTGCTCGAGTCCTCACGTCCATCCAGTTCGTCGTAGTCCCGGAAGGCCTCATCCAGGTCATGGCCCGTCTCCTCAGCTGCAGCGTCGCCCCTCAAATGGGCAAAGCGCAGCAAACTGTCAATGATAGAAGCGGCCTGTGATGGTTTTGCGGCTGGAGGCAGCGTTGCTCCAATGGCTAGCACTCGTTCAGGCACTTGGAAGCGGACCATGTCCACACGCTGGGCTGGCTCGATGACCTTGCCGTGTTCATCTCGTAGCTCAATCGTGGCCTGGATCCAGACCGTGGGGCTGTGGGGATCCAGCAGCCGACGCTTGATAAAGGTGGAGCGTGCCCTCTGCCTCACACGGAACAAGTCGGGCACCCGCTTCTCTGGACCCTCTCTGACCAGGGAGGGGAACACCTGGGTGGCCGAGAACCCTGCACTTGAGCACCCTGTTGTGTCTGGATTGGTCGCATCGTAGGCCACGAGTGGTTTGTCCACAGCCGAACAAACGACGAGCTTGGTGATGCGAGCCCGTGTCAGGATGCTGGCTGTCTGCACATCGAGCCTCAGTGCTCGGTCATCAGCCACGGACACCGGGACATCCAGCCATACTGCACGCTCCTCCGACGCCGACACCAGGCTGGCGAAAACAATCAGAAGAAGGAGAAACATGGCGGCCCTCAAGGGGGCTCTTCATGAGACAAGAGAGGGTGTCCAAGGCGGTAATATGTTGTGTGCCCAAAGTTACAGAGGTGAAAGTGTTCTCCTTCATTGTCCTGTTCGCAATCGTTCCTCTTGTTCCATTTTGGCGACTCCTGCCCGCTGGGTCTTGCGAGCATGCTTGCCCTTCTTGACCTGCTTCTCCGCGTCCTCCAAGGCCTGGATGTCCACGCTAGCCTTCACGATGTCGGGGTCCTTTCTGTAGCCGAAACGCTCGGTGAAGGTCTCCAAAAAGACATGGGCTCGGCGGATGTACTGTGCACCCACTTTGTCGCCCGCCTGTGCTGAACGAGCGTTGTCGATTGCCTCGAGGAGAGCGGCCTTGAGTCTTTCCTGATCAGCAGTCTTGGCCCAGCGTTTGAGTTGCCACGTCTTGTAACCGCGCTTCATCTTGTCGCCAAAGGTGGCTTCCACGAGTGCATGGGACTGAGAAATGGCTGCATGAACGCTGCTTGAGATGTTCTCCAGCTCCTTCTCCCCACTGGCCTCTGCTGCCAGCGTAGCCAGGTGGTTCTCCAGCACGGATCGCAGCCTTGCAACCTCGGTCAGTTGCGTCTGCAGCTGCTTCACTTCGGTGGGGTCAGCGGTCAGCTCCACGTCTTGGAACAGCTGTTTGAGTTCTCCTTGTCGAGCGGTCACCGCATTGATGAGGGCAGCCACGTGGACGCGGTTCTCCGGGTCCGTGCGAGTCAACATCACCGGGGTGGCAATCCTCGATTCCATGCCAGTCAGCACGTCGGCCGCGCCCTCCAGCGTGTCGCGGGTGGCTTTGGCAGCCCCAGTGAGAACGTCTCCGGGCACGTCGAGGACACCCATTCCGTCGTCGTCGTCGTAGGGAGGTGGAGGGGGAGGAGAGATGTCATCAAAGGACGGGTACGTGGTTTCCCCCGTCTCGTTTGATCCGTAGGGTCCAATGTTCTCGGCCCTGAGAAAGGGACTGGGACCTCCGGCCCGGCTGTTGGTTTGGCCTCCCGTCTCTGGTACGTGGATGCTCGCGCTTTGGATCTGATACGTGTCACCACCCACTCGGCCTGTGGTCATCCGACGGAAGGTGACAGACACCTGAATGCCGGCGTCGTCTTCCCCCTTGATGCGGATGACGGCTCCCTGTCCCAGACGAGCAAGACGACCTGCTCCGTGGCGCGCCCTCTGGTAGGTACGAGAGAGAAACCCGCCTTCCTTGTGTTCCACCAGATTGTAGCTGCCCCACAGCTGCCAGCGGTTGGATCCAATCTCCAGTCCTGCCACCAACATACCCTCCTCAGGGATGTGAGGAAGGTCCGTAGTGCGGAGAGTGACAATGTCCTTTTGCTGCACATGCACTGTGGTACCACGTGCACCCAGTCCCGCCACGTCGTGGTCAGGCAGGTTGACAGGAATCTCAAAGGCGGCCACTCGTCTGCCCCCTGTCGCAAAGGAGAGCCAGACCACAGTGTGGACATGGTCGTGCTTGCGTCGCCCAGGCAGCACTGTGTTGGTCCTTGATCCAGGGAACACTTCGTGAGCGTTGAAGCCGCCGTGTGCCGGTCCATCGATCTTGGTGCTAGGCATCTTGATCTGGCCCGCCAACAGGTCGCGATTCGAGATGAAGCTGGTGACAATGCCGCGTCTATCGACACGACCATGGACCAAGTCCGCTGGCTCCCAGTCCAGGTCCTTGGCACCATGGCTTTGTCCCACCTCCACCTGTTTGCAGAGAGATTAGAACAGAATTTATGCCGAAATGGGGGGTTACCTCGACTCCCCACATGACGGATCCTGCAACCGTCTGCATGCACGAAGCACACTCTTGGGCGTGGCGTCCGTAGTCCTCAATCGTGTGCCTCACGCCGCAGTAGCCCACCATCTTGCAATGGGCACAGCGCCCCTTGACAGGTTGATCGCAGCCGGCCCTGCTGCACATGTCCATGGCGTCAGGCCCATCGACATCGGCCATCTTCGTTACAGATGGACCAAGCAAAAGATTCACTTAACATAGTGAGTGTGTGGATGCGTAGTTTTATGTGCAAAGGCCAAAATCAGTGTCGCCAAAGAGACGAGCAGTCCTTATTTCATCCGTCTTTGCATGCATGTTCTTACGTGAACAGAGGGGGGGAGGGATATGGATGTTCCTCCGCCTGAGGAGGAGGACGAAGATGGAGATGGTCTCTCCATCGAGGAGGCCGACGAGAAAAGCATTCGACAACGACTGAGGCGACGCCGACCACGAGTCTTGACCGTTGTCTCTGAGGAAGAGGAAGAACAACAGGAGGATGAAGTCATGGTCGAGGCCGTGCTGGAGGCAGTCGAGGAGGCGCGAGAGAAGAAACGAGCCCACACTGCTCCACACAGGAGTCGCGAGGAGAAAATGCGAGACCAGCGCCTGGATCCGGCGTTTGTGATTGAAGTGGAGATGGCCATCATGAGACCTCTGCTGGTCGACATGGAAGTCCCCATGGCTCTAGCCATGGCTAGCACTCTGCGAGCCGCACGCATGCTGGTCACAGCGGAGGATGGGCTGTGGAAACATTGGTGGCACCGAGACTTCCCCGAGCTGGAACGTTTCCTGGGTGCAGATGCCCTGTACCCTCCTCCCTGGATCATGCGTGCCCAGTGGAGAGATGTTGTTGGTCAGGCCATTGTGGAGAAGAGACCGTTGGAGCATCCCGCGCTGCGCATGTACTACAAAATGCCGTGGCGTTGCTGGTACCAGTGGTGCGAGTTCTTTCGCCGTTCTGCCCTCTGGCACATTGCCCATCTCCTCAACGTCGAATCCGAGGAATGGATCAAACCATCGATGCGCATGTCCGCCCGAGATCCACGCTGGGCAGGGCGACCCGTGACGATTAATCGCACAAGAAACGCCATCGATCGTACCGTGTTGAAAGTACCGAGGTTCTCACACGGTGGAGTTTCTGGAATGCGCCAGGTATCCGGGAAGAAGCTGCGCCACGGGAGCTACGGGATGCAATTGCATCGTGGGAGCTACCTTGTTGCCGCCGATAATCCAAATCAGACTTTCAATGTCGACGACCTCGTGATGGCCAGACTTCGCGCCACGCCGGGCCATAACACGTGGCAGATATTGTTCGCGCAGGATCTCCATCTTCCCGAGGCCCAGAATCCTCGGCGCGCTTCCTCCAGTTTCAGATGGCATCGCTTCGCAACCTTTTGGCTGATTGAGCTGGTCATGGAACGAAGCAAGCAGCTCAAGCTGAACGTCGCCACTTTCTGGAGGAACGAGCTGGGGTCGCGTCAGATATCCTCGACGCTGTCTCTTGGTCGGGCAGGGACGGACTTTTACGCGGGGGGAGGAGGAGACCCGCTGTCATGGGGGAAACCACAACAACGATCACAGCGCGCCGGCCTCAATTTCCCCTACGCATACGCCATGCAGTGGTTCTGCACGTGGTACGAAGCAAAGTGCGATCCGTCCGAAGCGAATCCATATCGCTGGGCACCTTTCCCGCCCTCCATGGACCATCCGCTGCGCACTGTAGAGACCATGTTAGGGGGGTTGCCTGCCCTGCCTCAGATTGAGGGCGTGTGGTTCGTGGGCGATTCCTTCCCTCGGATTGACAGGATGGGGGTAACGGTCAACACGCTCCCAGTTGCCGTAGGCATGCGTCCGCTGTGCGTGGGCTGCCACTCCACTTTCGACCTGCCCCTCCGCTGCAAGACATGCAAGCAAGGCTACTGTGGCACTGAGTGTCATAAGCAAAACTGGCATCGTGTCTGTGCGGGGTGCATGAGAAAAGAAGGGGGAAAATAAAGACAACCATCCCGCATTTTGCCGGTTAACGATTTCTTTCGCTAAGGACGCGGACGAAGGAGAGCAGACGAGATGGACGTCCCTCCTCCGTCCGACGACGAGGACGAGGGCGGAGCGGATCTCACCTTGGAGGCCTCCGACGATGACATTCTTGCAGAAACCCGCGGCAAACGTCGAGCACCCGAAACGGTGGAAGAACGAGAACGCGAGAACGTTGTGCTTGGCAGGCTCAAGCGAGCAGTGGGCGAGATGCGCAAAATCTTCAAACGCCACAAGGCACCCCAAAGGCCACCGGAGATGTTCACTGAACCCGAGTCGATCAGGCGTGGCAGGCAGCGTCTCATTCCGACACTCGATATCCCTGTGGAAATGGCTGCTGTAAGCCCGGTGCTGAGGGCCATGGCAGTAGCGGAGGCCCTGAGACTGGGAAAAGCACTGCGAGCTGTTCGCGAACTTCTCTGGGGAGACGACGAGATGTGGATGCACTGGTGGTTCCGTGATTTCCCCGAGATGGCCCGCGACATGGGAAACGCTGCTGCTGGACTTCCCTCGTGGATCACGGAGAACTCGTGGAAGCGAGACCTCCACCCAGGGATTGATTCGCCAAAGGTGGTCGCTCTGGCGTGTCTGCCCTGGCGATGCTGGTACCAGTGGTCAACGTTCTTTCGACGTTCAGCGCTGCACCACATTGCCAAGATACAAAACGCAGCGGGGCGATATTACCTGGACACGGGTCAGCACGTCGAAGAGGAAGACGAGGAGAGCAGCGATGAGTACAGGCCGTCCAACGTCACCACGTGGGGAACTCTCGCCAAGTTGATCGTCCCGCCTTTTGACCAGGACACGGGCGTCGCCCACGGACTCGTTCTGGTTGATGAAGAGGAGCCAAAAGATGTCTATTTTCCCGAGGAAATGTTCGAAACGAGCCACAATATTACGAGGGAACCGACGGCCGAAAGCGCTGTTGTCGCAGCAGCGCGATCCCCCGTTTTCTGGCTGTTGCGTTATGTGCAACAACAAGCTGACTATTCCTACGATGCCTCCACCGCTTTCGTCAAAACATGGGAGTCCACGTTGAGCAGCCGAAAGATTCCAAAGCACCTGCTGTTGGGCGGAACAAGTGAGATGATCAGCACAGGCCGCCTCAACTTCAACTACACAAAGGCCATGATGCTGTACTGTTCTTGGTACACCGCGGCCCTCGTGCAAGGTGGCAGCGCTGTACTGGGATTCGTTCAAAGCTTCGCGCCTCTTCGGAATGAGTTTCCTGCCCTCGACATTGAGCAGCCCCAGAGATTTTGGGCCGCCAAACTGGCTCAGATCCTTCCCGCCTTCCCTGCCGTCGACGGCGTGTGGTTCGTGGGAGAACGAGTGGCACCAGCTGTTCCATCGCTCTTGCCATTCGCATTCGGTGCCGTTGCCTGTGTTGGCTGCCACGCCACCGGTGAGCTGGGCATCCGATGCAAAAAGTGCAAGAAGGGCTATTGCGGGTCCGAGTGCCACAAGAAGAACTGGCACCGTGCCTGTGCCGGGTGCGCCAAGAAATAAAAAAATTTTTCCGCGGGGATCCAAAGGAAGAGGCAAAAAGGGTCGGCATGGCCTACGTGGAGTGCTGGGTGTCCTACTGCCAGCCGCGCGATGATTTTGACGCTGTCCTGTTCCCAAAGGATGTGGGCGACTTTGACGGGTTCATGATCGCCAATTTTATGGTGCGCGAGATTACCAACGGGGTCCGTCTGGGCCGCATCGCACCTGGCAACCAGGTCATCATCAAGGGCAAGATGATTTCGCTGAGTCCTGCGTTTCGCTACCTGGTGCGAGTGCAGAGACAGACGGGCTCGAGGGGCGAAGAGTTTGAAATCCTCCCAGAAGGCGGGTTCCGACTGGCAGAACGGCTGCCTCTCAACTGGTCGGCCATGTGGTGGATTCTCAAGTACGAAGTGAAGGTGGCCAGTCCCGATGCTGAGTGCTACAACATTTTGGGTTCCATTGGTGCTCGCTCTAGGGATGATGTCCCTGAAATCACAGAGGCCATGTTGACCAAGCAAGTGTGGTACCCTGAGATGCGGCGCAAGAGTGATTACTATCGCATGGAAGCCGTGTGCAAAGCCAAAGATGCCTGGCCCGCCTCGCTGGGACCTATTCGCAAGCTGGAACACCACCAGCTGGTGATGCTCTTTGACACACTCAACGAGAGACCCCATGATCTCTGCTACTACGGACACAGCCGTCACTACAAGTTGGGGGAGATGTCCTACGCTTCGCTGTGCAAGATCACCAACAACAAGCTGACCAGCAAGGTGGCCATGGGAGCGGCCTGTTTCTACGAGATGCTCAAGCAGGAGCGTCACTTCCACGGTCACACCGTCTTTGTCAAGCAGGTGTGGCAGGCCAACTTCCAGAAGCGCAACCCTGCCTTTATTAGCGAGGCCTCGCTTCAATGGCTGTTGAGGGAGGGTCACTTGTTGCCGCTGGACAAGGACGCTCGTTGCGTGGACAAGGCAGAGATCTTCCAGGAACCATCCCCCGTCTACTACCTCCAGTTCCCCCGCGACGACCTGCTCAAGGAGCGCATCTTGGGGCATCTACGGAGGATTCATGAAAACTTCCGCGCAACCGAGGGCAAGTTCACCCTCCGCCCTCCTGACGATCCCGTGGTGGCTGTGCCAAAGGGCCCGCTCAACGAGATGCAATGCAAGGCCCTTGACCACGTCCTGAACAACCCCCTCACCATTATCAATGGCGGGCCGGGAAGTGGCAAAACGGCTTTTGGGACGGAGCACTTGTCCTGTCTGTTTCAGGAAATCGCAGTGTACACTCACGTCGGGCGTCAGGCTGTGGGTCTGTGCGACAGGCTGGGAGGGTCGCGGGAGAATGCCAGCACCATTCACAGTGCTCATCATCAGCGACAAAAGGCTACGCACAAGGCCCTGCTGCGAATCAAGTATTCGGAGCGCATCGAGATCCTGGTCATTGATGAGTTCTACAACTGCGACGACTACACCATGGAGATGGCCTTTGGCCTGGCTTCCAAAGCTTCGAGAGTCGTGCTCATTGGGGACCGTAACCAGATCATGCCGATCCCCGGGGAAGAGGGGGCTGGCACCCCTGCCATTGACATTGCAGAGGCGTTTCCCAACCATGTGGTGCTGCTGAGCGAGAACATGCGCCAACAGGAGAATGCCCGGGCCATCCACGACCTGGTGACGGCTGTGCGTATCAAGCAGCCCCGTTCCATTGCCTGGAGTGTGCCCAGCAATGCAGTGATGAGGGTGGATCCTCCGGTCGTCGAATCGATCGCCACGCTGCGGGAAGTCCTCTTCCCCATGATCAAGAGGCTGCGGCAAGGCATCCACAGAGACGAGCACGCCTGGCAGATTATCACATTCTACAACGGGTTCAAACCAGGTGAACAAGGGCTGGGGGCGAAGCAGCTCAACCAGATTGTCGAAGAGTACATGAACACACACGAGGGTGGACGCAAGCAAAACGCCCTGGAGATCAACGGGCGCCTCAGCATGTACCCCGGGTTCAAGTTTATGATCACCGAGAAGTTTGAACCACACAAATCGCTGCGTCCCCGGGGGATGAACAAGAAGAAGCCATCGGCCCAGGGCAAGATGTCCAAGAAGATGGCGGCAGTTGGGAATGGGGACACACTCTACAGCGAGACGCGGAACGGCCAGATTGAAGTGGTGAAATCGATTCGCAAGACCCGAGTGAAAGACTCCTCGGCCAACGCCTGGATCGTGGACTGCGAACCCAAGGGGCGCTGTGTGCAAGGAGCACGCCTGCTGATCAACCGCGCACTCCACGTAGATCCCTCGGCGATTCAACCGGCCTGGGCCATTACCAGCAACAAATCCATGGGCGGAGAGTGCAAGAACGTGGCTGTCTACATCCCTACCACCATTGGCCGCTCCTTCTTCGATCGCAGCAGCCTGTATGTGGCAGTCTCTCGACCCATTGAGTGGCTGGGGGTGGTCGGAAGGCTCAAGGTTTCTCGGTCTCCTTCATTAGACTAGTCTGCTTTTCAAATCGTTGAGGCGTTTCTGCGTGTCGCTCCACTTTCGTTGGCGATGTGTTTCCTCGGCTACTCGAGTTTGTTCTCCCGCGCGTCTTTCCTCGGCCTCGCGCCATTGTCGTTCAATCCGTCTGTGTTCCCACATGTTTGTCGTCCTTGTGCTCATGACGTTTTGACTCTAACACTGAAACGATAACAGGACATTGAGATCATGGTCATGAGGGACCCGCGTCCCGTCAACACGGGTCTCTCCCTCAGACTCAAGACGGCGAGTGTGACGCCTCCTTGGATTGATCAGCCGGGCTGGGACTGGAAACAGGCACACGACACGGAGGTGCACGGCATGCTCAACGAAGAGATCCTGCTGGACTGTGGGAGCATCTACGACCAATCTAAGCGCTTCTCCTACGCCAAGCCCACGTCACTCTGCAGACTGGCCTGGTCGTCGTTCCTGGCCTCGGAGGAACTGCTCCTCAAAAGCAACCCAGTGGCTGCCCAGGCGCTGAATGACTTGGTGCGAGGTGTTCGTACCAAACTCTACGCCATGGTCGAGACACACGGAATTCCCGAGTTGCAACAAGCTCCCTGGGAAGCAGCCGCTCCGGTTCCGTCGATTTTCATACCGCCGGTTGACATTGTCACACCTTCGGCCGAGAGGAGATTCATCATGCCTCCAGTCAGCCTTGTGGAAGGAGGGGATGAAGAACCAGTCAACAGTGCCGCGACTGACGACGAAGAAGACGACGCGGATGATTCTCCCCCTCCTGTCATGTCCGCCGAACCCGTGCAGAAAAGGGTCAAGCCAGAGATCTCAGAGTCGCTGTGATGGTGATGTCCATGCAAGCAATAAAACGAGGCGGTCTTTCACGGCAACGAGACGCTGGCCCAGTCCCGACCAGTGCCAGAGAGGTATGCAAGGACATACCCAATGCAGCCAGCGTCCCTTTCCACAACACCGCTGCCAGGGCGTGGACACTTGTTTCTCAGTTTCCCGTTCAAATGCCTTGCCACTCTCAGACACGGCTTTGGCGACTGCCTCGATGCGTTCGGCCGTCTCGCCGCGTTCTAAGAGGCGGGCGATGCCACTCACGAGCGAGACCCGCACCATGGCCAGGTTGAGCTGAATCTTGTGAATCACACCGTCCATTGGAGCCTTTTCATTCCCAGGTTTCAAACAAACATGGTCTTCTTGAGAAAGGCCAGTCTGTCCGCCAGCTTTGTCTTGTACAGCTTGATCACGGCGGGAGTGATGTACCCCCCTGGGCTGACCTTAAAGGCCACCAGCGTGACTGACGTGGAGGGAATGAGCAACCCATCGGAGTCGCCCTTGGGCGGCAGCGGTGTCAGAATCATAATGGTCCGCGAGAAGGCACGCACGGGATCCGATCTCACGGGGCGGGCGGGGTGATCGGTCTCCCGCGTCAGGATGATCCACTTGTGATCGTCGGGGTTGGTCGTGCTCCTCTCACGCAGGCTGGCCTCAATGTAGACAAACTCTCGCACCGCAATGCCCGGAACCACTGGCTTGTGCTCCGCGAACTGAACATTCACTTCCATTCGCAGGTCAGGCGAGATGTCCTGTTCGCGCACAGTTTCGAGCAGCCCAATGTCATGGATATCGTCCCCATCCCACGAGCGCCGTGGTATCGCCTGGTGATTGCGATGTGCCGTCGCGATGCTGTCCGCTGTCTTGCCCTCAATGATGCACTCAGCCTTGAGATTGTACCCGTCCTCGGCGCCCGCTTCGAACTCGTAGCAGGTGATGCGTTTGTCCCCACCATATGGAACGGGAGTCCAGCGCTTGTCCTTGAGGCGCCCCTCGTAGGTTTCAACCAGTTCCCTCGCTTGTGCAAGGTACACTCCACGCCTCCTTCGCCGGTCTTCAGCATCTCCGCCATCTACCTTGAGGACAACATCAACGCCTCTCCTGTCCAGGATGACATCCATGGGCGGTCTTTCCCTTTGCCAGCGCTGAATGACGATTGACTTCATTGAGAAAGCCCCTCACTATTCCATAACGTCGTCGTAGCGGCCGTCGTCTTCGCTGTGATCCACAGGCTCCATTGATGCTACTGAAATTGATTTCGTCGTCGTCGTCGTCTTGGGCATCATAAAGGACTGCCCAATAGGTAGGGGATAGGCTCGATGCATGACCAGCGAAAGGTGCTGCACGTACTCTGCCAGGACCATGGCGCAGCGCCGGGCCTCCTTCTCCTGAACCCACACAGGGACCTTGTCGTCTGGAGGCAGTGGGATGAGTTCAGAGGCCCGAGGAGCCATGTGCGGCAGCCATTTGTCCAGATCGGGGATGGGCACGCTGCATCTCCGCGTGGAGGGGTGGATCACAAAGGGAGCCTTGAGAGGATGTCCCATTCCCGTAGTGACTTCTTCGTCAAGACGGGGGAACATGGCTTTGAAAATGAAGCGGCGCTCAAAATCAGGACCGCCCAGGACCTCACACAGTTCTTTCCATGATTCAACTCGAGCAGGGGCCGATCCAGCATTGGACAGCCGCACAAGAATGGGAATGGTTTGCTCTGGGAGCTCAGCCACGCCCTCTAGACCCGTGCATATCACAAGCATACGCAGTGTGGTGTGGCTTTCCATGATGAGGCACTGACCGTCGAGCCAGTGCGCATAAAACTCCGGCTTCATCAGGTACTCGTAGATGTACGGTGTGAACTCATCATGATGGTAGCCCGTGGCGGGATCTGCAAACATCTTGATGCGGCTGATGATACCCTTGCGATGCTCCGAGTCCAGTGCCACAAAGGACTCGTCCAGGCAAAGAATGTGGATGCCCCGGTTCCCGCTGAATATGGCAATCACTTCCTGGGCCCCGAAACACTTGCGCATCAGGTAGGTGATCACCTTGACGCCCACCCGCATGTAGAACCAGCACCCGTAGCTGCAGGTCCCGCTCTTCTTGGTTCGGCAGCGACACTTGCGAATGTAGCCATCCCGTTCGGAGTCTCTGTTACCCACCTCAAAGTCTGTCATATCCAGATCAAACACGAGGTAACGCTGCACGGGCAAGTTGGCGTAGGGTGTCTTGCCCATGGATACTTTGCTCAGCTCCATGTGCCAGGGACCAATCTCCAGTCTATTCCAAAAAGGTGTGAGACTAACCGCAAATGCAAAAGAAGTGCGTTGCCTTTTCGGAGCAACATCGGCCAGCCAGTCCCGCAGCGAGTCCGCCCTGTCAAAGTGTCTGTGTCTCCAAAACGCATCCTTCTGGGTGATGACGGCAAACTCCGTGTGTCGCAGAGGGATGCGACCGTTGCGTGTCACATACTGTACCACTGCATCCACGGGGAAAAGCTTGTCTGCAAAGTACGTGCCTAAATTGAGGACAGCGTCTGAGCGATCGGCCCTGGCCTCGTCCGCTGCCTGTAAGTCTGCCTCCTCCCGGGCCTTGTATGTGCTGGACGTGGCCGGCTTCTCCGAACCATCACGCACCAGTGTGTTGGCTTCAATCTGACGGCGCTCTTCTGCCTCCAGGGCTTCCAAAAACGCTGTGGTGTCGGCCAGTTCCTGTTCGATGCGAGCCTTCTTCTGGCGCTCCTCGTCCGTCATCTGGGAGAGCTTAATCTCCTCCTTCTCGCGCTTGCGTTTCTCCTTGTCGGCCTCTGTCTCGCGGCGCACCGTCACCTTGAGGGCTGCCACCCGCTGTTCTTTGGTTGGTTCACGGGCTGGTTCTGTGGCCAGCTTCTTGGCTGTAGTCCGTGGACCAAGCAGGGCCGCCAAGGGATCAGCCATGCGGGTTTGGCTCTGATCCCACAAAGGAGACCCTTGGGGTGTTTCCCCTCGCCGTGTGTTTGGCCGAACAAAAATTTTTTCATCTTGCTTCATTGCTGCAGTTCATGACAGGGTATGGGAACGAATGGCACACGATAGAAGAGTACATCCAGGCCGACCGAGAAGCGACGACGTGGTTGCTCAGACACTGGACCGTTCATGATCACGGCAGAGCTCAAGACGATCCTGAATGGGCGGACGCGGAGAGAATCAGGGCCATCAACCTGATCCTAGCGGAGAGGACGGCCGAACGGAGCAGGAATCAGGAACGTGAAGATCGAGAGAAGAAGGAAGAGAACGTCACTCGACAATGAAGTCTTCATTGCCGATAAAGGGAATCACTTGGTCTCGGCAAAGCTGCGGAGTGTGTGACTGGTGCGCCACTGCATCCACTCCTTCCACTTGGGCGCCTCCTTCTTGGGATCCAAGTGCGGCAATATCTCTTCGCCGTGAAGGGCCAGCCACTCGGCAATCTCCGGCTTGAACTTTGCCAGGACCTTCTTGGGATCCAAGTGCGGTAGTAGCTCTTCTCCGTAACGGGCCAGCCACTCGTCCTTCTCCTTGGACGGTATCGTGAGCCAGAAGTCTGGGTCTCCAAACCAACCGGGTGCACGCTCCACCACTCGCTTGAACAGGGCGTCATGGATGCGAGGAAACTCATGAGTGTAGTAGGTCTGGAAGTCTCGTCCGGCCATGCAATACACTCCGCTGGGCATGGGTCCACTGAGCACCATTGCCTTGGTCTCCTTGTCGCGAATCACAATCCTGCGAGCAGCAGGACCGCTCACAAAGCAAACGACATCATGCAGGGCCCCAAACTGACGCTCGTCGTCAGAGTGTGCGTGTATGCAGTGCCACCCACTGGGGTAGTGATTGCACAGGTCCATGTTGAACCCCACGTCGCCGGCTGGCACTCCACAGGCAGCATTGGCCCAGGCATAAAGACCGGCAATCTGCGGGGGTGTCACATCCTCGATAGGATGTGTCTGGCCCGAGAAGGAATATGCGTGGTCGTAGGCGAGACTAAGGCGGGGTTGTTCCATCTCCATGCCGAGGATGTTCATCTTGCGACGATGGCCTCCCTCAAAGGCGGGAGGTTCTTCCAGGTCCTCGGGTTTGAGACAGTACCACAGCGAGCAGGAACCTTTGGCCAGCTTCCATCGCACACACTGCACTCCATTGGGGAGCGTGTCCTTGACGCCACCGTCAATGAGCTTGGGCCACTTGCGTGCCTTCTTCGGAGCCACGTCCATGTTTCCTCTTCCAGTGTTGCAGCGACCCTTCTCTCCTTCTGACTTGGGCAGGTCTCCAGACGAGAGAAAAAAATATTTTTATCACTCAGGCTCCTCGCGCACCAGCTCCTCGTACAGCATGCGCAGCTCGTCGTTTGAACGTAGGAATCCATGCGAGTGTTCCATGCGTGGCACTTTGGACGAAGCGGCAGGCGCGTCGTACACCACTATGGTCACAGTCTCGACCGTTCGCTTGCGAGCGCTCTCTGCCTCTGTGCGGACCTTGCAGACTCGCTCGTCCTCTGTCTCGGTCTTTTCGTCAGGCCAAATGAGCCTTCGTCGCCTGAGACCGGCAGGGATGATAGGAGCTGGGAAGGCACGCATCTTGGCGACGGACATGTTCAAACAGAGAGACCCTCGGTGGTGGGCGTGCGGTTGACCAGCTGACAGAAGAGAAAAAAATATTTCCACGGGACCGACAAAAAAATTTTTTTTCTCCGCGATGGCGATCCCCTCACACACAGTGGGAGAAACTTTTTGAACAACCATGCAGCCTGTAGGGGTGCCCTATTTGACCTCGGGTCAGCGCAAGTTGCTGGCTTTGCTCAACGAATCGACTCGCTTGCTGCCCTACCTGAGCGTCGAAGACTGCGATGTTGCCGCCAAAGCTTTGTTGCCGATTCTGCGCACGGCTGTGAAGAACGAGAGTGATTTCCCGGCGTCCGATTTGGATCACAAGCATGGAGCAGAGCTGTTGGCTTTGTTCGACGCGCCTGCATCCGCACCGACAGAGCAGGAACAAGGTCCCATTCGGAAGCGCGGCCGCTCAGTCGAAAGCGTCGACGATGACCGAGTTTGGCCCCTCTGGTCCTACGACACGCACGGCAACTTGCAAAGTGTGAAGAGCGTTGGACGTAACACACCGGGTGGTCCGCTGGGCCTCTACGTTACAGCACGTGCCAACGGAAGCGGACATTCATGGGAGGTGCCTACAACCTTCTTTGCTACTCGAGACGAGTTGAAACGCATCGACGGCATTGCCACAGCCGTGAAGCGCAAGAAGCTTATTGGCATCTTGCACAGCGATATTCTCAAGACGGTCGCTGTCAACCCACAGTACGTCGACGAGTTGATTGCCATGCTACAAACCATGGACTGGGGACAGACGATTGCTCGTACGCTTTCAGTTGAATAAAAACAATATGGAATTGATCGGAGACTTCATTCGCTCTCACTCCACCATCTGGGATGCCTCGGGGACAGCTGTCTCCTCGTCGCCTCCAGCTCCTTCAGTCTTCTGGCGCTTGGCGTTCTTCTCTGAACACGGGGGACACATGTCGCCAAGGCGGGACGGCTCGTCCAGCCCCGAGCAGCCGAAACAAACAAACTCCTCGCACTGCGCGCAGACTCGGCCACAGTCAAGGCACACGGGCACCTGGCAGCGTTCGCAGTTGGTAGCACAGCCGTGGCACATGTAGTACGTCTCGGTGGCCGTGTGCCTCGAGTTGTAGTGGCACTTGGCAAACCCTTCCTTGCCTTGACCGCAGTCGGGACACTCGCTGTAGTCCCTCTCTCCACACTCGTCGCAGATGGGAGCCGGCCTTGGCAAGTTGGCCGAGCAGTCTCCGCAGGCAGGCTGGGTGGCAATTCGGGGCAGAGGAGGCGTCACGGAATCCTCAGCCACGGCATGCTGTGCTTGGCTGGACGGGGTCGGAGGAGGAGCGGCCGGGTCCTCGTGATGAACCTTCAATGTCTCAGTAGCAGTGCGAAGGATGTCTGTGTTGCTCATTGTCGCCGCTGGAGGAAGGATTTCTCGGGAACACCTCTAAAGTGTTTGATGATCACGGGGGGATTACGTTTTCTGTGAGAACAACCGGCGGGAAGAAAAAATTTTTATTTTTTCCCCGACTTGGTGGAACGGACGTAGCGAGAGCGTTGTTGCGTTGGTTTGCTGACGGGAGCCGTGGTCCCTGGAACTTCCGGAAGGAACGTTTTGCCCTTTTCCTCTTCGCTCTTGGCAGTGATGACCGCAGGGGCACCCCCTGGTGTTGACCCAATCGGTGGTGCTTTGTCCTTATCCAGCGCGGCAGCCACTTCCACAGAGTCTCGCAGTTCCAAGACGCGGCGACTTCCATCTGCATGAACAATGATGACCGACTGATCACTCATGGAAATGGCCGCGCAGTCCACGTCAATGTCTGGGGGCGTGGGCACCAATCCCACGGGCTTGGCCATGGTAACTTCCATGCGGTTGGAGTGGAGCTGCATCATTTGGACCGCGTTGTTTTGCAGCAGCAGCACGAGAACGTTGCCGCGCCACTCGTAACTGACTACGTGCTTCAAAACCATGGTGAAGCGGCGGTCCTCGTCCTTTCACTTGCAGTCAGCCCTAGGATGAACAAACAACGAAACAAAAAAGAGGTTTGCCTCGCGGGGAAGATGGAAGCGAAACAGATGGAGTCCAAACGAAGTGGATGCAATGAGACGGTTGCGGTGCTCGACAATGTGCTGCACAGGCTGCGGGACGCCCATGTGAATGACGCAGTCCTGCTCCGTCGTGGGTGTCTCGTCCAGCTTGAAGGCACCCCGAGCCTTGCGCAGTCTCTTAATCGCCACCGCATCGGGCTTGTCCACCACGGGGTTGTACAGCGAAAAAGTGGGCCTCGAACGTCGACTAGCAACGCTGGGTATGGCCACCCTCAGCAGGGTACCATCCTTCATGCCGAGCAAGAGATGGCCAGCGTGGTGTCTACTGAGGATCGCGGAGGTGACGGGAATGCTCGTCTGAAAGGCAGTGCACAGCGGCTTGCGTCGACTGTACACCAACACCACGGGGCGAGTCTCCCCTGGTCTGAAACCTCCGATGCACACGTAGTCCTTGGTCAGATCACAGTGCGAGATCTTAAATTGAGTCCGTTGCGTAGTGTCCACTCTCAGCGTGTACACCTCCTCAGTGGCCGTGCCCTTGGGCATGCGGAGGATGATTGCCTTGTCGTGATCCACCACCAGCAGCTCCTGGCCATTGCCCGCGAAGCAGCAGGGGATCTGAATGCGGGTCTTCTTGAGGGGCCTCCACTTGCTTGTTCCCTGGGCTGTGGCGTTCATGCTGCATGTCCACAGCGTTCCAGTCATGGTCTTGTCCGTGATCTGTTCAAAAGGACCGCGGCCCTTGTGATCCAACTGATGGGCAAACACTGTGTGAGCTGGCGGTGCAGTCAGCGGGTCCGTTATGGCTTCAAAGGGGAACGCCTTGGTCTTTTCGTCCACAGGGAGTGTCAAAGTGCTGACCACGTGGACGGGTCTCGGCATCTTCTCCAGTCGGGCTTGCAAGGCTTCACTGCTGAGTCCCGTGGGATCAAACTCCACAAAGGTCGGGATGGTTTCGACGGCTGGCGCGGGAGCAGGTGCCTCCTCAGTCTTGATCTCTTTCTTGACGGCATCAGCCTTTGCTTCGTGTTCGGCTGCGTAGTAATCAAACAATCGTTGAAAGACGTCAACGCCACTGCCGTCACTACCTGTGGGCTTGGGATCGTCTTCTTCGTCTACCACAACGGGACCATCCTCGTCCGTTGCATTGGCATCATCCACCGTCTCGTGAGCTTTGAGAACGGCAGCCTCGTCCTCTCTGAGCGAGACCAGGCGGGCTTCACAGAGGGCCTTGAGCAGCTTGGCCTCGGCTGACGCATCCTTGTCTTTGTCCTCTTCAAAGGACTGCACAATCTTGCCAATGGCAACAAGCAGTTCCTCGGCCTTGGCGACTGTGCCAGCCTCGCTGATGCGAAGTTTGAAATCAGAGGAGAAGGTGCTCAGCTGGCGGGCTGTGCTATCCTTGGCAATGGCCTCGTAGACTGCGTCGTTCTCAGAGGTTCGCGTCACGGCTGTCCCGACAGCGTAGAGAGGCCCGACCCAGCGGCAATGAAAGAGCGTGTCACGGGCAAAGACCGGGGCTTCCCTCAGTCCAGCGTGAATATCCGTGTTGCTGAAGATGCGCTTCTCCAACTCTATCCTCTGTGTCCAGCGCTGACTCCATGTGATGTCACGCTTGTCGGCCAGTGCCTCGGGAACCAAGTCGTCAAAGCTCATCTCGTAGAGTGCCTTCCACTCGGCTTCGTTCTTGGGGGCTAGGGCTGGGTCAATGTACCCAGCAGATCCCGGATCACGCAGGCTCAGGGTCGTTAGTCCCGACGCCTCGGAAAGATAGCCAGAGCCCGGAGAGCGCGTCGGCCAGACGACGGAGTTTTCCTCGCCAGCGTACCACGGGATCTTGCTGGTAGTCTTCGGGACCTTTGAGATATCAATGAGTGACCGGCATGGCTGGGACTGGTTTCACATACCACTGCTGATGCTACCTCTGCCTTCTCTGAGGCCTCCGTCCCAGTCAATGGGTCCGTCGCTTCGAGGAGGGTCGTCGGGGTATGGAGATCGGGTGCTGTCCAAATCGGCACGGCGCCGTCTGTCAGAGGCTTTGGCTCGTTGGGCGTTGCTGCTGGCTCGTTCGACAACGATGAGGACGGCGGCGAGGACGGTGAGGATAGCAACGAGGACGAGGAAACGGCCAGCGTGCGCGGCCACCCTCCAGAAGAATCCGGGTCGGTCATGGGCTCGCTCACGACTGGTCCTTCCTCGGAGTCGGTCGTTATTGTCGTCGCGTCGCTCATCGTGCCTGCGATTCGTCCGATTGGGAGCCACCCCTTGTGATGTGGTCTTCATCGAAGTCTCATTGTCCAGACAAAATATTTTTTTCTGTGGGGGCGGGGTTTTTACTTTTGCGGTTGCTGAATCAGCTCTATCAAGGTGACCGTGTTCTGAATGCATTCTGGGCAGCGTCCACTCTGTGGATCTAGATGCTTCATGTTCCATGAAGATGCACACACCATGGTGACAGTGAACTCGTGCGCGTAGCGTGCCAGTTCAGCAATGGCCTTCTCTATCTTGGCACAGTCGTAGTCGAAGCTCCACAAGAGTTCCATGGTCATTCCGTCGTACACCATCCTCTGGTTCCATGACAGTTCTTGCATGATTCCAAAATGAGCGGCTGCGTGGATGCGTCGGGCTTCTCGAGACAACGGAGGCGGTTCACTCTCAGAGCTGCGATATTTGAAGGTTGTCTGACAGTCTCCGTCGATGCGAAGGGCTGGACCCTTGCATTCGCCATACACGAGCCAGATGAATGCCAAGACTACGAGAACGACCATGATACTCGACTTGGCCCTTTGAACAAAAACAAATTTTCAGGAGGTGCGAAAAAGATGAGAGCCTTGTTATTACCCGCTTCGAGCGCATTCGTCGCCCTAAGGAGATCCAATCATTCGTTACTGTCTCGCTGGAGAGCGCAATGTTGTTGCTTCTTTGCTGGTGATCTTTCACTGGGGAGAGTCCAGAATGTCCGGAAGCAAGAGCCAACAACTGCGGCAGAACACAGCCCCTATCCCCATCCCGACAGTAGGCTTGAAGCTCCCACAGCCAGCGTCCAAGGGTGCAGTGGTGGCGGTCAGAGGAGCGACCAACTTTTCCACTGGCCCGTCTGTGGGTGCTGGAACCACAACCAAGGTCACACACTATCAACCACCACACCAACAACAGCAACCTGTTGCTGGGTGGGTGTACCAGAATCCCGACGGCTCGTTGGAACCACCGCCCGCCAATCTGCCACCAGCAGTGGCTGCTGCGGAAACTAGATGGTGGCTCTGGTTCTGGCTCTTTATGGGTGTGCTGTTTGTGCTCTTCTTTATTTCGCTCTTGTTCTGGCCAGCCCGCTGGGGAGGCGAGGGTGGTCATCACGATCACGATGATGGAGGCTGGCATGGCAAGGACACGGGGCCTGCACCCTCTCCTCCGCCAGCCATGGGACGGACTGGAGGGGACAAGCCTGAAGACTGCACACCGGACGAGGTGTACAACGACGAGGCCCGGATGTGCATCATGCGGGCCTACTTTCCACAGGCCGTCTCGCGGTCCATTATGGACCCCACCGTGTCCCCTTGCACTGACATTTATCGCCATGCTTGTGGCAAGTGGCTGGACACCCATACCAATGAGAACCGAGGCTTTGCTGGTCTTGCTGCTCTCAACGGGGTGGCCATTGATCGGATTATTCGCAACAGGAGCGTAGCCAACCTGAATCCGTTCTACACGGCCTGCGAGTCCACCTTTGTCAAACAGGAGGGCGCCCATTTTGCCCGTCAGAGGGAGGCAGCGCTGATGGACAGTCGTCTGACACGGGACGCTATCCTGGGACGCATTCTGGATCCCTTGGTCTCCCACGCTGACCTTCCCATTGTGTTTGCTCGTATGACGGCAGCGGGTTACACGATCCCCATTGCCTTTGCTATTCAGGGCAATCCCGTGGACAGCGGGGTGATTCCCATGTTCATGTACGATGGGTTCCAGGGACGGGAGCACGACCCCGATTGGGTACGGATGCACTTTGAAGCCCTGTACGGAGAGAACAGCGAACAGGCCGCCTTTGAGGCTCAGCTCTTTGTGACCATGGTGGCCCGCATTGATGCTCACGAGCCCGACAAGGATCGCGACCTGGAGACGTACGATGGATGGAAAGCCTACGTGACGAGTGGACACGTGCAGAAGGACTTGATGCCATGGAGCGTGTTTCGCTCGCTGTCCAAGACCTCTTTTGACTGGAACATTTTTCTGACGGAACTGGAGAAACGCCTCTCGCTCAAGCAGCCCTTCACATTTCTGGAGGACCAGCCGGTGTGGGCCTTCTCCAAGACGTACTTTGAATGGTTCATGCCCGAACTCTTCACGGTCAGCGAGTGGCGCACCTACCTGACCTTTAGCGTGCTCTACCACACCCACGACTTTTTCCCTGAGCTGCCCAGCGATGTTCTGCTCAGCGGGAAGCCCGTCAATGTCATCTCTCCGCTCAAGGACATGCACAAGCGCTTCAAGAAGCAGCCCCTGTCGTCGGCGGTCTACACGAGTTCAAAGGTCAGGACCCCTGCAGGGCCCGGACAGGCACATCATACGGCAAACATGTGGCGCAAGGTGGGGAGGCGGACCACATCCAAGGAGGCTAAGTATGCCAGAAGTCACAACCCTGGAAGGGCATCCAGGGAGGAAGGGGACGGTGGCTTTGTGGTGACCAGCGCTGAGTGTGTGGCCGTCACCAAGTACATGCTACCGGGGATTCTGAGCAAGGAGTTCTTGGCTGCCAAGTTTAAGGATGCTGAGCAGACAAGGCAACGCATCCAGACCATGGTGGAGCGCATCAGAGACCGCTTCGTCTACAACTTGGAACGAACACCCTGGCTGGACAACAGCACCAGACAGGCCCAAGTGGAAAAGGTGCGGGCCATTGTTCCGCGTGTGGTTCAGCCCACGCAATGGGCAGAGGAGACGTTCCCGCTGGGAAAGGAGATGGACCCAGTTCGCTATCTGAGGAACCTAGTCATTATCCAGGAGGAGCGCATTCGAAGGAATTTGATGCTCTGGTCCGACAGCAATTACGGAGCCCATTGCAACGAACTGTGCAGGGATCGCATCACAGCGTTTGGGGCTCCTCTCTTCACGGTGAACGCCTGGTACAACCCCGACCGCAACGTCATCACCATTCCTGCCGGCATCTTGCAGCCTCCCTTTTATCACCCACAGTACACGGATGCCAGCGCCTACGGGACCATTGGGGCGGTGGTGGGTCACGAACTCTCCCACTCTGAGGATGACCATGGTGTGCTCTACGACAAGAACGGTGTCATGCATGCTACATGGACCGACACGTCCCTGGCCGAGTACCGCAAGCGAGCCAGCTGTCTGGTTCGGGAATATGACAGCCTCGAGGATTGCAAGGTGGACGCCTACGGGGAGCAGACGCTCTGCGAGAACGTAGCTGATAACAATGGACTGCGGATTGCCTACGAGGCTCTGTTTGAAGATCCAGCCACGCGGCATCTGCACACTCAGGAGGATCGCAAGGAGTTCTTACTGGCCAATGCCCAGATGTGGTGCGCCTCGTACTCGCCCCAAGTTCTGTGCGAGAGTGCCCGGGACGATGTCCATGCTGCAGCATTGCTCAGGGTGCGCAAGACCTTTGCCCAGCTTCCCTATTATGCGGACGTGATGCAGTGCGCAGTGGGCGAACCCATGCACAGACATGCCCGGGAGAGGTGTTCTTTGTTTGGAGCTGAGGCGTAATCTTCATCGGTCATTTATGGAACGGGCCGTCATAGGTCCCCGCTGCCTTTTCCGTGCGCTCCTCTGACGAAGTCTTGGCATACCGGTACCTGGGATACACGAGGGTCCGGGAAAACAGACGAAATACACCGCGCAGTGGTTCGAGCCAGGGCATGTGGACCAATAACATAACATAGCCCTTCACCCAGTCCCGTAAGTCCCAGAAGCGCCCGTCAGCATTCCAGGCGTGGATCCGTAACGAGCACGCCAACACTTCGCACTCCCACGGCTCGTACAACACACGTCGCCATCCGTGCATACGTGCGCAGCTACGATTGGAACATACAATCATGGGCGCGCTGCCGTAGGTAAATGGTTCTTGCTGCTGTGCAAGCTGACGCACAGAGAAATCATGGATCCACTGTATGCCTTCTCCTTTGCGGAAGGTCTGCCTTTCCATAGGCGGTTCGTCGTCCGTCATTGCATCTAGTCCTTGACTCGGAGTATTTTCCAATCCCTCAAAACCCCGTGACTGTATTTGTGTCTAGCGATATGGACGCGTGCAGTGACACGACTCCGCCTCCATCGTTCGTGGCACCGTTAGCCATTGAGACGTCCATCACCGAGTAAATCTGCCCAAAGAATGCCGTGTCGCTCGCAAACGTTGCCTGGTTGCCCACAGCCCAGTACACCCGTGCATTCGACGGGGCAGAAACACTGCTGGCCTCGGTGGTCGTCAGTGAATTGGCAATTTGGAAAACGTAGGTGCCTCCTGTGGTCAGTGTAAGGGTTCCCGTCAAGGTTGCGTCTGCGTTGTAGCAATAAACCCCAGGTCCCAACGTTAGCGTGCCTAGATCCTGGCCCGACAGATTTGTTCCGCAGAACGTTGCTCCGGTCAAACAGTTCCATGTGTTCATGGCTGCGGTCTGTGCCGCTTGCACTGTCGCGTCATTGGTCATATGCACAGTTCCAGTGGCCGTTCCAGGTGGAAATCCAACAATGGTAGGGGTAGGGCTGCTTCCAACATCACCATTGACCACGGTTGCCCCTGAATTGACTACAAATGTGGCACCGAGAACCCCAAAGTAGGAGGCACTGCATATGGGAGCCGGAGTCGTGGTGGGCGCGGCCGTGGTAGTCGTGTGGGTCGTAGTCGGCGTCGTGGTAGTGGTAGTCGGCGTTGTGGTAGTGGTAGTCGGCGTTGTAGTCGTGGTAGTCGGTGCCGTGGTAGTGGTAGTCGGCGTCGTGGTAGTGGACGTGGTAGTTGTGGACGTGGTAGTCGGCGTCGTGGTAGTGGTAGTGGCAGTTGTGGTAGTGGTAGTCGGCGTTGTGGTAGTGGTAGTTGGTGTTGTAGTCGTGGTAGTCGGTGTCGTGGTAGTAGTCGTCGGCGTCGTGGTAGTGGTAGTAGACGTGGTAGTCGGCGTCGTGGTAGTCGATGTCGTGGTCGATGTCTCCTCGGCGGTGGTTGTTTCCGTCTCAGTCTCAGTAACAGTCTCGGTCGTCGTCTCAGCAGAGGTCCGGGCAACAATCAAGGTCGTCGTAGGTATGCCGGCAATAGCCAGGAGCAACACGAAGCCCACAACAACCAAACCGCATAATGGCAATCTGCTCCGTGTCCGGCGAGGCCGGGGTGCGTTATTGCCTTGCATTTTCAAGTCATGAACACCGCGGCAAGAAGGTACAGCCAGAACCACGCTATGGTGTATTGCTTCCACTACGCAAGCTGTATTTCAAAGTGTTTGTATGGCTCGAGCAAAATAATTTTCTGCGACTCACTCACAAAAAGGAGGAAGAAGAGAAGATGGCTTCTTCGTCCTCCCAGGTTTATCGCTCGGGCACTCTGTCCTACACGGTGCCCCAGAACGATGTGGTCCACATGTGGTGCGACTTGGACCTTGGCTATCGCTCAGCCGCCAGCGATGATTGGGCCGTGTGCAGCTCCGTTGGGTTCTCCTTTGATCGTCTCATTCCCGAACCCCTGGAACGCTTCGCTGCCTACATGAGAGGTGCAATGCTAGAGGCGGGTCCAGGCCTCTTTCGTACTGTACTG
>JGI20214J51088_10000108_pt1 | contig 56879 bp, 52 predicted proteins | sample WetSurMetagenome_FD_51088 | JGI IMG/M metagenome (IMG submission 51088) | reverse complement strand
TGCTCGGCCATCGTGGAGAGGCGGGGCGGAATGCTGATTCATGGAGCCATCATTGCCCGGGAGTATGGAATTCCCTGTGTGACCGGCGTTCCAGAGGCGGTCGAGCTGATTGAGACCGGAGATATCTTGACCGTTGACGGCTACCAGGGCATAGTCACCATCGAGAAAAGATATCTTCAAAAAAATTAGCTGCTGGTCTCCGGCCACTCTAGGGCAGCCGCTTCAAGGTGTTTTCAGTGGGCAGGTGATGGAGTCCACCTCACTCTGCAGCCATGTCATTGATTACCCGCAATGCAATCTCGTTTCTGCGAGAGAATGGTGGAGTCCAGGGATCGTTATACTGCATCAATAGCGGCTCTCCCTCTGTCGAGATCCCCCGAACTTCCAGCGTCTTGCTCAATAGCTCCAGATTCTTTTCATAATTCTCCTCGGTCATGTAACCGGAGAATCTGATCGTGGCCAGCTTTCTTGGTTGTATCAACTGGATCTTGACAATGCTTGATGAAGGCTTGGGAATGCTCTTGATGTCGAAGCGCTCCGGCATTATAAACGCCATGAATTGACCCTTTTCAGTATCCATTGTCACCACGGGCGCCGTCATCTCGATCTTTTCACCCTTTGTGGAGTTTGTTTTGGCCGGTTGCGGTGCCGGCGTGACCACCGGTGCCGTCATCTCGATCTTTTCGCCTCTTTCGTTGTCTCCTGAGATGTATCTGAACAATGGGCTAAAGGCATCATTCTGATTCTCTGCGACTGTGGTGGCCCAGATCTCCTCGGGATAGGCCCTGATTTCCACACCATTCTCCAAGTTCTCCAGGACCTGGTAACTAGCTTCAGATACCGACATGGAAATAATCACTCCATAAAGCGTCCATACGAATAAAAGCACAAAAAGTATTAGCCCAACCTGAATCGACCATGATAATCTCATGAAAATACCTCGGATTCGCTTAGACGTAGCAATGAAGCTATGCGCTTTGAGGCAATCATAGTGATATTATAAAGACTGTAAAGCAGAAAAAACTTTCGGCGCATGGATTTTCGTGAGGGTCTGGCCAATGCCCTGATTCACCGCGATTACTCTCGACTCAGGGCGGTGCATGTATAGTGGCATGAGGACAGGATTGAGATCTCCAATCCGGGCGGCTTTCCGGAGGGCGTCAGGCTGGATAACTTGCTGGTTACACAACCAAGGCCGCGCAAATTCCTCTCTTGCAGATGCATTCAAGAGAGCCGGAATCGTGGTGCGCACAGCCAGAGGCATAGAGGGAAAGCAAACCGGGATTCGTGCGGCTGGCTGTGGAGGAGAACCAGGCAGGCCGGCCCTTCCGGCTGGATGATTTACTTCTTTTGAATCACTTGTATCTCGAACGAGGAACCACGGCAGGAGACGCGGGAAAGATCATTCAGAAACCTGAGAACGAGGGTCGTGCTGCGCTGGAGCGCCTGGTTGAAGGCGTCTTACTGGAAGCTTCGGGTGAAGGAAAAGGAAGAGCATATAATTGTAATCATGGATTCGAGCCTTTGCAGTGGGAGCAGATGGTTCTTCAATATGTGGAAAAGCACGGGGAAATATCACGGGCTGAAGTTGTACAGCTGTGCCACATATCGGGGCCGCAGGCCTACAGACTGCTGAAGAAACTGGAGCGGAAAGGATACCTCACTCCGATTGGATCAAAGGGACGGGGCGTCAAGTACGAGAGAAAAACCAAAGAAAATGCACGGTAATGCACGGTCCAAAATTTTAATGCACTCGTGCATTTCTGGGGCGATTATGAATCGAGCCTTGGTCACAGGCACGATAAAGAATATCAAGAATGAAACAATTTCCATGAACTGCTAAGAGGTGGAATTAATGAGAAAAATCTGGTTTAGACAGGATGATATATGCCCAATTATAATTCCAACAGATGGTGTGGATTTAACTGGAGCATTAGTAGTCGAAATTCAGGTTATGAGGCCGGATTTACAAGAGGCAACATGGATTGTCGACAATATTGGACCCGATAAAGTTGTCCATCTTGGACGGCGCGGGGACCTCGATATTCCCGGCTTTTACAGAGTAGCAATTCGTGCTCAAATGTCTGAAACTGATAACATTCAGATATATGCAGGCCCCTCTGAATTTATGATCGAAGTGCGTCCATTAGAATGAGGCCATGAAACCGAAAAAGAGGCAAAAAAGAAGATTATCGGGCCCATTAGGACTGGGCTGGTAACTCTTTTCAGAAATCGGTTCATAGACATTTTCAAGGTCTTTGGACAAAATGTAATAGGACCGTGCATGGCTTTATTGGAGTGTTTTGCCTCGCTCCATGTTGGAGTCGATCTGCGATAGTATTAAATGGAAGAGCATGAATTAACAATCATGCCTCAACTGACAATAGAAAAAAGAGGAAATTTGGGATTAATCCCGGAAGTTGTCGGATATCTATCGAGCATTGCTGTACCGGATTACATTTATACTGATTATAAAGTGAGACATCCAGCTGGCGTCTTCAATTTAGCTACTTACTATGTTGTAATGGATTTCATAGAGTTATTAAATGAGCTTGAAGAAAATCAACGCAATTATAATAATGCAAACAAATTAGATAATAAATTCAGAAATTTAATTAACAACTTCTTTAAATTTTATGACTCCTGCTATGAAATTATGCTTGGTTGCTGTAAACAACATACTCCTCCATCCGAAAATGAATTTATTTATAGATGGCTGGAAAATGAAAGAAGGCACCCTGGTCAAATCTACAGTGTTGGGACGGAATTCTATATAAACACAAAGGATAAACTGAAATACTTTAGAGAACTCTACAACAAATTGAAGCATACAAGCAATAACATTCATGAAGAGTATTTTCAGGATAGTTCTCATGTTATCATGGGATTCTATCTGGAAGCTGTTACTGATGTAAGAACTGTCGGCCCGGATGATCACATTCATCCGAGATATAATGGGAACGTAAAGTCTGCAAATTCCTACAATTTTAAATTAAATGAGCTATATTACTTACTGTATTTTATATCTAACGAGCTAAAAGAGGCTCTGGAAACGCATTATATGGACGTATATAGCATCAATCTTGTATTTGATGAAAACGTGAACTCTGAAGGCAGACTGAATGACCAGAAATGGAGAGACTTATTGGAGAGAATTAAGAGACTGCCCCAGGATTATTACCCAAATGAGTTTGGAATGAATATCTATAATGTTCGTGAAGAATCCGATAGATTGATATTCGAGGAGATAACAGCAAGACGAGCGGTTTTAGATGGGCACTTTGGTGGCAAGCAGAGGTTAGATGGGTTCACATCGACAATGGGCCTTCCTTATGTATCTGAAGATACGTTTCGCCCATAACTTTTTTCATCTAACCATGAATTGAGGTCGTTTTCAAATGAAATCTGAAATCTAAGCTCTCTCGGAGGGAATAGCCACACGATGCTATTTCTTGACCTCCTCGCCTTTATATCCCCTGGAAACTTAGCCGATTAGCCTAAGACGGGACTGTGAATACTGCCATGCTAATACGTGATAATTAGTTAGGCCTAACTACCAACTATTGTTCTTAAAACGCTGAGGGTGAGATTTGAACTCACGAGGTGCGATGCACCACTGGTTTGCTCGTCCCGCCCCCCGGATGGAGAGCAGTACCTCAAGACCAGCGCCGTAGGCCGCTTGGCTACCTCAGCTCAGCCAGCCTCCTTTGCATCAATAGATCTTAAGCCTGACGATTCGATAATCTTAATATCCTTCGCCGCCATTTTTCTCTGATGCTGATAAAAGACGTCTCCATTATACAGTCCGGACATCTGCTGCCTGGCCGGGACATTCTCATCGAGGAAGGCAAGATCACGAATGTGGGCCGCGACCTCAAGGATGAGAGCGAGGATGAACCGATCGACGGGCGGGGAAAGCTGGCCATACCCGGCCTCATCAACGGTCACACCCACCTGGCCATGACCCTCCTGCGCGGCTATGCCGACGATATGGAGCTGATGCCCTGGCTGCAGGAGAAGATCTGGCCTCTGGAGGCCAGGATCAACGAGGAGGACGTTCGCTGGGGTGTGAAGCTGGGCTGCCTGGAGCTGATTCGCTTCGGCATCACCTGCTACAATGATATGTACTACTTCCCGGATACCACTGCTCAGGCCACAAAAGAGATGGGCCTGCGCGCTTTTCTCTCCGGCGTGGTCTTCGATATGAAGCCGGAGCTTCTCGGTCAGGTGGAGCCCTTCATCCGCCGCTGGAAGGGCGATGAGCTGATCGTCCCGACGGTCGGGCCGCATGCTGCCTACACCTGCTCGGAGGAGACGCTTCTCAAGGCCAAAGAGATAGCCGACCGGCATGGCGCTATGATTCATATCCACCTCTCCGAGACCCGCGAGGAGGTGGACGGATTTCTGCTCAGCAAAGGCAAGAGCCCGGTGGAGTACCTGGACGGCCTGGGCCTGGTTAACGAGCGGTTGGCTGCGGTGCACTGCGTCTGGCTCTCCCCTGAGGACTGCCACCTTCTCGCGGAAAGGGGGGCCAACGTAGTGAGCTGCACAGAGAGCAACCTCAAGCTGACCTCAGGCATAGCCCCTCTGAACACCATGATGGACGAGGGAATAAACGTCTGCCTGGGCACAGACGGAGCCTCCAGCAACAACAACCTCAGCCTCTTCGAGGAGATGAAGACCACCGCATTCGCCCAGAAGAACGCCTACCACACTCCTGCCGCCTTCTCAGCAGAGCAGATCTGGCACATGGCCACCGAAAATGCCGCACGGGCTTTCAGGCTTGTTTACGGGCTTCGCCCCGGAGCCCTCGCAGACCTCGCTCTCATCGACCTGAAGAAACCCTGGTTCTGGCCGCAGAGCAATATCATCTCCCATCTGGTCTACAGCATGTCCGGCGGCGTGGACACCACCATCGTGGCCGGCAAGGTCCTGATGCAGAACGGAGTGATACCGGGCGAAGAGGAGATCCTGGAGAAATCCCAGGAGCGCTTCCTGCGTTTGACCTCCTGACTTCATTATCTCCGCTTCATCCGCATTCTCTCAAGATTCTTTTTTGCGCTTTGGTGAATCTCAGAGGAGTAAAAAGCATCCAGTAAATTACACGACTCGAAATCATCGCAGCTTGCACATGTGGTGAATCCCTTATCATCGCAACACTTTCTAATAGAGCAGCTTGCGCATCCAATAAAAAGACCAAGACCTGATCGGCATCCAAAGCAGTTTATATCTTCGGCATTCAAGCTTTGTATCCCGAATCGCTCAAGGTTCTCCCTATAGAGAGCTGACCATTCTTTCGCCGTTTTTTGCCTTAGTTGATCATCGTTTTTTAATGTGGCAATATGAACCGGGCACATTTCGCAGTCTGTACCGCAAAATGCAAATGCTGTCGCAGCAGGCATTTCTTAATCCTCCTTTTTATAAAATCTATCAATTGATTCTAGTTCACTCAGATATCGCCTTCTTTCGCAGCAGCCGGTTGTAGGCGATGGCAAATCTGTGCGCCTCGTCTCTGATCTCCTGGACAAAGAGCGATGCCTTTTCATTTTTCTTGATGGCAAGCGGCCCATCCAGTCCCGGAGCGTAGATCTCCTCCTCACCTTTGGCCAGGGAGATGATGGGAATCTTCAGCCTCAGCTCTCGCAGCACCCCCAGAGCGGACGAGAGCTGCCCTTTCCCCCCATCGATGAGGATGAGGTCTGGCATCTCCTGCATCTCCTCCTGGAGCCGGGAGTAGCGGCGCCGCACCACCTCGGCAATGGATGCGAAATCGTCTATTCCATGCACGCTCTTGATCTTGAAGCGGCGGTAGTTGCTCTTGTCCGGCCTGCCCCCCCGGAACTGCACCATCGATCCCACTGAAAAGGTCCCTGCCAGATGGGAGATGTCAAAGCACTCGATTACCTGCGGGAGTTTGGGCAGATGCAGCGCCTCAGCCAGAGCCTGAACCTTCATCCTGTCTCCGAAAAAGCCGATATCCAGATTCTTCCTGGCCAGCTCCAGCAGCTGCTTCTTCTCCCCCAGCCTGGGAACGGTGACATGCACCTTCCTGCCTTTGAGGTGAGTGAGGAAATCAACCAGTGACTCTTCGAGGGGCTCATCGACTATCAACTCCTCAGGAGGCTCACGCTCCGAGTAGTACTGCACCAGAAACTCCTCCAGGAAATTGTCGCTCTGGGCGAAGACAAACTCCTCTTTTCCTTCCAGAGAGCCCCGGTAGACCTTGAAGAGCATGAGAAAGACGCTCCCGTCCTCCGCCCTGTAGCTGATGACATCCTGGTCGTACTTGCGGCTCTTTTCCACCTGCTGGCGCTCCTCTAGATGCTGTAAAGCCGCAATCTCATCCCGGAGCTGAATCGCCCTCTCAAACTCCTGCCGTTCGGATAGCTCTGCCATCTCCCGTTGCATAGACTCTAAGAGCTCCCTGCTCTTACCAGCCAGGGCAAAAGCGGCTCTCTTCACCCGAGCCTGGTAATCTGCCTGGGAAATCTTTCCCATGCAAGGTCCTGCGCAGTGGCCCAGGTGGTAGCGCAGGCAGGCGCGCCTGGGCAGCCTCTTGCAGGTCCGCAGGCCAAATGTCTTGCGAATGAGCTGATAGACGAATGTCCTCTCCCGGGCGGAGGTGAAGGGTCCGAAGAAAGAGCCCTTGCCTGATGCTTTGCGGGAGACTCTGATGCGCGGGAAGCTTTCATCCGTCAGCTCGATGAAAGCATATCGTGAGGAGTCTTTCAGCTTGATGTTGTAGCGGGGCTGATGCTTCTTGATGAGGGTGTTTTCCAGGAGCAGCGCTTCCACCTCGGTGTTGGTGACGATAAACTGCACTCCTTTTGAGGCGAGAACGAGGGCTCTAGTCTTTGGAGCATGGTCCTGCTTCTGGAAGTAATTGGCCACGCGCTTCTTGAGGTCCCGCGCTTTGCCTACGTAGATGATCTTGCCCTGCTCGTCAGTGAACAGGTAGCAGCCAGGATTATGAGGAAGGGCGTCGAGAGAGATCATGGTTTATGGCAGACAATAGCATTCCGGCTATTTTACTGTAACTTCTGCTCTTGGCTGGCAGGATAGCAGCGGCTGCAGAATGATTGAGAAAACGCAATAGCAGGAATATCAGCAAGATCCGCAGGAATTGAGATGAAATTGTGCGGCAATAGATTGGGGGGACTTGAGCCTTCTGTGCGAAAGGGAGTAATTGAAGGGAAGAAGGCTCCAATAGATTGCATGTATTTTTAACTATTTAAGTTTAATTAAATGTGCATCGGCGCATTCATGGCAGCAAATAGTGTTCATAGTAATATCTGTATTCCTGATAGTAATCATATCGGCATCTGTATCGCCTATTCTCGCTCGCTTTGATAATGGTGATCTGATTGGTAATAATAAGATGTGCCGGTTCTGCGCGCATGTCCATATGCTGGCAGGAGAAAGCAGGGCTAAAATCCTTTCAGTCCGCCCTCAGATCGTCACTTATTGACCTCGAATTCATCTTGCTCTTCATACCAATCTTCGAGAATCTTGTGTTGCAGCTGCACTGAGGAATACTGATCAGCCATATCTTCCAGCCCACTTATCCAATCCAGTTTGAGGCTTCTCGATATCTTCTTATTTTTCTTCTTCTTTTGTTTCTTATAGAAGGACCTGGTGGGGTCCTCTGCCTCCTGTTCCATTTCTGTATGATCCTCGTTGGTCTTTTCTTCCGACATGCACATATTCAATTCTTTTTATGATTTTTATGATTTATATGATTTATAAAGATTACTTTCCAGATTTCCGGATCAATATTGCTGAAAATATCCTAGACGCCACTACTCAACAATTTTTTAGCAAAGAAGGGGAGCATGAGCCTTCTGTGCGAAAGGGAGTAATCGAAGGGAAGAAGGCTCCAATAGATTACATGTATTTTTAACTATTTAAGTTTAATTAAATGTGTATCGGCGCATTTCTACCTGAGAATAGCCATCGTAGTAATATCCATATTCCTGATAGTAATAGCCTGGGTCTAATGCCCTTCATTTTCAGAGATCTCAGCCTCAATCAGCCTGGCCACGGCATAGGCCGGGAAGACATCCGATATCTTTTCTCCGTAGATCTGCGAGAGCGGCAGGCACTCCAGCCCCAGAAAAGCCGAGGCTTCAGCAATCAGCCCCTCGCCGATCCCTGCCGCCACCACTCGCCTCAGCTCATGGCTCTGCGCCTGCCTCTCCAGGGCCGCGACCAGGATGCTCATCTGCCTATCGCAGGCCTGCTGGGCTATTGCCAGGGCGGCGGGCTCTCCAATCTCGTCGAGGTCCGCGCAGACTGAGCGCGCCAGGCGGCGCAGCGCAGCTGGCCTATCTTTTCCGGCCCCGTCCGGCGTCTCGCAGGAGTAGCGCTGCTCACTGATCTCACCCAGGCTCAGACGGGCGTCGGCCATGATGGCGAAAAACTCCGGTGCGAGAGGAACCTTCCGCCCTCCGATCCGCGCCACCGGTAGCAGGGCATCTAGCCTGGTTCTCAGCAGTCCCATGTAGACCAGCTCCCCCGCGGCAAGCCGGAGAAAATCCGTCTTCGCAGCCAGAGTCCTTGCATCCCGGATGGGGATGAGGTCGGTCGTGGTGCTGCCCATGTCCACAAAGAGGCAGTCGCCCACCTCGCGAGCCAGCAGGGCAGCAGAAGCAGCCCAGTTCGCGGCAGCAAGCTCCAGTGGGTCGGTCCAGGCAAAGCCGTCTGCGCCCCAGAAATAGACCGGGCAGGAAAACGCCTGCATAGCGGCTCCGGTGAGTGCTGAAATGCCCTCTCGCTTGCAAGAGAAGCAGTCTGCCAGCTCCCCGGTGATGACCACCGCCACCGCATCTGGCCGGCGCGCCGCAAACCGGCCCAAAACCTCCTCCAGAGGGGCGTGCTTCCAGAGAGGCAGGTAGACGCTTTCCGCAAACACCCCATCGGAGCTTGCTGCTTTGGTATTGGCTCCACCGATATCCAGACCCAGAATCATCCTCTGGCTGAGACCCTTTGAACCATAAAAGCTTTAGGTCGGAAGATATCTTTAAGCCACCAACTTTCGGAGATCATGATCATGGCTGCTAAGGAGAAGTTTGCTGAGCCCACTTATCTGGAAAGTGGATTCGGAGAGCTGGAGTACAAGGTCATAAAATCGGAGATATGCTGCCGCTGCGGCACCTGCGAAGCCTTCTGCCCCAGAATTGAGCATGTTGAGAATAAGCCCGCTCTGGTAAATTACGATCCGCTCTGTGGACTGTGCTTCACCTACTGCCCCAGGACCTTCCTGGATATGGGAGCAATGGAGACTAAGCTATTCGGCCGGACGCGAAAAGCCGATGAGGAGCTGGGAATATACAGCAAGGCAGTCTCCGCTCAGTTCAAGGCCGCCTCTGCGGCTGCCCAGGATGGCGGTGTCGCCACTGCTCTGCTTGTGCAGGCTTTGCAGTCGGGCGTTATCGACTGCGCTGTGGTCACGGACAAGGATGGAGAATGGAGGACAGTAGCCAGGGTGGCTACCACCGCCGAGGAGATTTCCGCCTCAGCCGGAACCAAGTACACCATCTCCAACAGCGTCGATGCGGTGAGGATAGCCCTGGAGAAAGGCTACAAGAAGATCGGTTTTGTGGGCACGCCCTGCCAGATTCAGGGGCTGCGAAAGGTAAAGCTCCTCGATGAGCCCTACCAGTTTGGCCAGGAAAAGATCGCGCTGCTTGTCGGCCTCTTCTGCATGGAGAACTTCGACTACGATGCCCTCATGAACGGCCTGGTCAAGGGCAGGTTCGGTCTTTCTCCCAAGGACGTGGCTCGCTTTGAGATCAAGAAGGGCATGTTCCGGGTAATTGACAAGACCGGAAAGGCTCACGAGGTCAAGATCGATGAGACCGATGCATTCACATTTGCCGGATGCGGTCCCTGCTTTGACTTCGCCAGCGAGCTTGCTGATGTCTCTGTGGGCAGCGTTGGATCGGCTGAAGGCTGGTCAACAGTCCTCACCCGAACGGAAGCCGGGGAGAAGATCTACGCCGCGACTCTTGCCGCAGAGGCGATTGCAGAGAAACCGATCTCAGAGAAGGGTCTGGCTCTTGCCAAGAAGCTTGCAGCCGGAAAGGTCAAGCGCTTTGAAAGCAAATGCGCAGAGATGAAAGTGAGCGGCATAATTCGTTAGCGAAGGACCAATGATTTAATATGCTATCTGTCGGGCTGGCTGGAAAGCCGAACTCCGGCAAATCCACTTTTTTTAAAGCAGCAACCCTGGTTGAAGTGGATATTGCCAATTATCCGTTTACTACCATTGATGCCAATCACGGCGTCTCCTATGTGCGGGTCAAATGCCCCTGCAAGGAGCTGGGCATAAAGGAAGGATGCGGCCGGTGTGCAGACGGCCAGCGCTTCATCGCCATCGAGCTGATCGATGTAGCAGGGCTGGTGCCGGATGCCCATCTGGGCAAGGGCCTTGGCAACGAGTTTCTGGACGCTCTGCGGGTAGCGGAAGCGGTAATCCATGTCCTGGACGCCTCCGGTGGAACCGATCTGGAAGGCAATCCGGTGGGAACCGGCAATCACGATCCCACTGAAGATGTCAAGTTCCTGGAGTACGAGATCAAGATGTGGCTTTTCGGCATTCTCAAGCGCAACTGGGAAAAGCTGATGAGAAACTTCAGGGCCCTGGGAGGAAAGCCCGATCAGGTTCTCATCGACCAGATGGCAGGAGCTGGAGTCTCGGACAGCCACATCCGCCGCGCTCTGGCGGAGATGAAAAAGGAGTTGGGCTCTTGGAACGATGAGGATGTGCTTCGCTTTGCCGGGCTTCTCCGGGCCTACAGCAAGCCCATGATCCTCGCGGCCAACAAGATGGACGTGGCGCCGCCTGAGAACGTGAAGAAGCTTCTCGCCCTCAAGGATGACATGGTGATCCCGGTGAGTGGCGCGGCAGAAATTGCCCTGCGCATGGCAGAGAAGGCGGGGCTGATAAAGTACAGGCCGGGAGATTCAGACTTCGAGATCACAGGCCAGCTCAACAAAGCCCAGACTGCCGGCCTGGAGAAGATCCGGACACTCATGAAGCAGTACGGCGGCACCGGGGTGCAGCAGTGCATCAACCGGGCGGTCTTTGAGCTCTTGGATTACATTGTGCTCTATCCGGTGGAAGACGAAAACAAGTTCACAGATCGAAAGGGCGTCATTCTGCCCGATGCCTTCCTCATGAAGCGTGGCAGCACCGCCCGTGACCTGGCCTTCCGCGTCCATTCCGACATCGGCGAGAGCTTCCTCTTTGCCATCGACGGTAAGACCAAGATGCGCCTGGGCGAAAAGCACGAGCTGAAGGACGGGGACGTCATCAAGATCGTGTCGACGAAATAGTATCATTGGAGGATGTTGCTCGTTTGAGAAGTCCCTTACCGGACTTATTATTTTTTATATTATCTATCCTCGGCAACATGGCCGAATACTTTATTTTCTAAGAGATCATGAAAGATGTTAATGTCTGCCCACCGCATGGGATCATATATTATAATTATCGAGATCGCCATTATACTATTTTCTGTATCGTGCAAAGAGGTGGCTTACTCCTATGGAAACACCGGAGGACATCTGTTGGAGAACGGAAATATAACCGAATATAATGGCTCAGACATAGTCTCTTCAGCGGTCAGCAGTGCAATTATTAGCAGAGGATCCATCCCAATAGAATCAAGAACAGTAGATGATATCACGAAAGAGATTAACCTCAAGCTGAATATCCGAAATGCCACCGTAAGAGAAAAAGGACGCAGGTTGATACTGGATTATCCAGGTGATGGTACTATCAGTCAAATCTGTTCCATTTACAGCTATATGGTGGACAAATGGAGCTTTGCTCGCGATACCCGCGGTATTGAAGAATTCCAATATTCAAATGAAAGCCTGGAATTAGGCAAAGGCAAATTCTCAGGCCAGGGTGATTGTGATGATTTTTCCATTCTGCTTGCCTCATTGATCGAGTCCATAGGCGGCACATCCAGGATCATACTGGCTTATGGACCAATGGGGGGGCATGCTTATACGGAAGTGTATCTGGGCAAAGCAGAGGGAATTGATAGCGATGCCGATCGAATGATGCAGTGGCTCAGATCTCGCTACAATGCGCCTGAGATTTACGTTCATACCGATTTGGAAACGGGTGATGTTTGGCTAAATCTTGACTGGTGGAAAGACTCCAATACAGGCAGGGAGTTAATAAAGCATCCAGGAGGGCCTTTCTTCGAGGCAACCAATCAGACACCCATACTGATAAGAAAAGATGTTGCGAAGATACCACTGCAACCCCTGAATGATCTGCCTATTGTGCATTTCGCTGTTTCTCCTACCGCTCCTAATGAAGGTGAGGCTGTGATTTTCAATGCCTCATTCAGCCGGGATATAGGCATAGATGGGCAGATAGTGCGCTATATTTGGAATTTCGGCGACGAAAAAACTGCAGAAGGCAAGATTTCAAGCCATGTCTATTCGCAGGATGGCACATACCTGGTGAATCTCACTGCGGTAGATAATGACGGAGGGCAAAACAGCACCAACAAGACTGTGACAGTAAATGCTCTTCCCGTGCCGGTCATATATTATAAACCGAAAGAACCAATGGCAAGAAATCAGGTGTCTCTTGATGCTTCCAAGAGCTGGGATAGAGAGGATAAGATGGTATCCAGATGGCTGTGGGAGTTCGGAGATGAAGGTACAGGAAAAAGATCTCGAATATCTCATACCTATGATGAACCAGGCATTTATATCATTAATCTTACTGTATATGATAACGATAATGCCAGCAATAAGACCTCGCTGGCTTTAAAAATAAATGATCCGCCGGTTGCCAGGTTCACTTATTCAAGCGATTCCCTGCGAAGGTACCTAAATGAAGGCGAAACCATAACATTTGATGCTTCCGAGAGCGAAGATCATGATGGAAATATGACCAATTACCAGTGGAATTTTGACGATGGCAGCTCACCGAATGACGGTGAAGTTGTGACGCATAAATATGCGACAGGGGGGAATTTCACCGTCCGGCTAGAGATAACCGATGATAATAACGCTACTGCTGTCGAGAGCAAGACGTTGCAGATAAATTGGTTGCCCGTTGCCCGAATATCGCCTATCGTCTCGCCTCATGCACCCAAGGAAGACATCATCTTCGATGCCTCAAATAGCAGCGATATGGAATCCAAAATACTTAAATATTCATGGGATTTCAATAATGATAGTATTATCGATAGCGGAGCAAAAAGAGACGCTTACAGTTACAGATTGTTTGGCCACTATAATGCGAAGCTCACCGTTACGGACGAAAATGGTGCATCAAATTCCTCATCTATAAATTTGATGATCGAAGAGCCAGATTCTGAGCAAGTGTTTGTATCTGCTTCGCCAAATAACTCCAGTTCTCAGATAGAAACGGTGGAAACGGATTGGTTGCCCAGCATCACAGATGAGGAGACCGATTATCGGGCGGCTGTCGAACTTTCTGATAAAGGAGCAAAATTATGCATTTTGGGCCGGTACGATGACGCCCTTGATTATCTTAACAGAGCAATCCAACTCAACGAATCCATTGAATATGCCTGGTTTAATAGAGCAATTGTCTTAATAATGAAAGACAACTGTGTGGGAGCCATAAATGACAGCGATAAAGCTCTCGAATTGAATATGTCAGATGCAGAGGCATTGAGCAATAAAGGACGAGCAATAACTTGTGTGCATTCTCCAGAAAAAGCAATTCCATGGTTTGATATGGCTATAGATGTAAATCCAAATTTGGCTGAAGCCTGGTATGGTAAAGCCGATGCGCTCAGCAGCATGGAAAGATATGATGAAGCCGCTGTTTGCTATGATAAGGCCATTGAAATTAATGGATCATCAAGAAAATTACAAGCGGAAGTGCTCTACGAAAAAGCAAGGTCTCAATATTTCCATGGAAAAGCTGAAAATGACACACAATTGATCAACAGCTCTTATGATATTTATAAAAAGGCAGTAGAGATGGGATATGTATTGGGCTATACGCAAGACCGCACTCCTTTTGGATTTAGAGCATTTGAAATAAGCTGGAGATCTCTTGTGCATCCAAGGATGTCAACTGATGACAAGACCAGTGACTTGAGAAGAATTACATGATTTTTTTTTATTATGTCGGTGGCTTGAAATAAGATTGTATCTCCTGGTTGAGAAACACAATGAAAAGCGCCACAAAAAAACCGAAAATTGCTTTCTGTATCCACATCGCATAACCGGCCTGGGCCCCTTCGATCTTGATATTTCCAGGAGATTTGAAAAGCAATGTTCTGGCACTCAAGACAAGAGCGTCCTTGAAAGAGATGCTGCTATTCGACCGGCTGGCAAGCCATTTATAGATGACTCCGAACAGAATTATTATTCCTAATATGCATATTATTGCATTGAATGGCTTGACTCCATAACCCCAGTAGATGAAGGATGCCGTATCCATTATCCGGGAAAATCCCCATTCTGAAGAAATCCTTCTCTCACTTCTGTAATCATAATAGCATTGGTTTCTGTCCTTGATCCAGCCCAGGCTCTTATAATTATCTATCATTGATTGATTGACTTTTTTGTCCCTGACGAGATGGTCCTTTATGGAATCCCAGGCAAGAGAGAGCTGGCTGAAAGTCGCCTCGGATAGATTTAACGTTGATGTGAAAACCGCACCATTAAATCTCGCGTCTCTGTCGAAATAAGCTCCGAAAAAGCTTGTATTTCCAGAAAAATTCGCATTATTGAATTTCACAACCTTGATGAATTCAGTGCCATCAAACTTGCAAATTCCCTGAAAGTCAGTTGATGAAAATTCGGCTGGTCCATCGAACTTGCAGCCTGTAAAGATAGCATTCTTTGCAAAGATGGCATTATTAAACCTGGCAATATCCTGGAATTTCGATCCGAAAAATGTAGCTCTATTTCCAAAAGACATATTGTTAAAATTGGCATCTCCTGAAAATTGAGATTTTGCAAAACTAATATCGCCATTTGATATTGCATCAGTGAATTCTGAAATATCAAAAAAGATAGATTTTTGATAGTCTGCTATTCCATTGAATCTGCATTTGGAGAACAAAGCGCTTTTATAGAATTCTGCCTCTTCGAAGTAGATGGTATCCTGTGATTTAGCTTCCTGAAAATAGGCGTCTTCAAGGAATTTTGCTTCCCGGAAATCTGCCTGCCCGCAAAACACGGCCTTCTTCATATTGGCAGTGCTGTCAAACCGAGCATTGGCAAAATTAGAACTATTTGTAAAGTTAGATCCATCAAAATTAGCACTACCTCCGAATTCTGCATTTTGAAAGCAGCAATAATCGGAAAATTTTGATCTAGCAAAGTTGACAGTCCCGGAAAACCTTGTACCTCTGAAGATTGCCGGTTTGGTGAACAAAGCTGACCCGAAGCTCAGGTTGCCCTTAATCTCGCAATCAATAAATTGCAGCGACGAATTAATAATAAATCTTCTATTTTCATCCATGGTTAGATTCATGTTTCTCAATATCAAATCATCTGAGATCGTACTGCTTTTCAGGGAAATATCCAGACCGCGCTCCATCTTGTCCTGGAGAATTGCAGCGTTCATTGCACTGCCTTGTGCAAAAGCACATTGAGGCATGAGAAGAACGAAGACCTGAATCCAAAAAATAAGCAAGAAAGCTGCATATCTCATAATCGGGTCTAGCCGATACTACTATTAATTTTTTCCGGCTTGAAAACTCAGACGCGCAGCAAAATCAAGAAGAATTTCTGACCATTAGCCAATCTATCCGCAAACTTTTTTACCTGATAATGCCATAAAGGCCCATAGAGGTTGAAATCTATGAAAATGCCCGCGGTTATTTTTATTGTCCTGATTTGTTCATTTATATTTATACAATTTGCAGAGCCGAAAGATGATGCCAAATTTCTCTATGAGAAAGGAGAGAGCGAATTTAAATCAGCGGACTACGAAGGTGCAGCAGGATCCTTTAGAGATGCGCGAAGCATCGACGAGACTCTACTGGATGCCTGGTATGGGGAAGGGCTATCTTACTATAAAATGGGACAATACAAAGAAAGCAACGAATTATGCGATATTATTTTGAGAGAGCCGATTTCCGATGCCAAAGGTCGCGATAGATTCTCAAAGCTGGCGGGCGACTCTGCCACGGATTACGAGAGAAAATATGGAGAGCCTCTGGTCAATGCAGGTGAAGAGAATGGCAGGCAAATACCTGAAGGCTACATCAAGGGCCTCAAATATTATGATGAAGCCATCAAGTTCAATCCCAACAATACAGCCGTTTGGAATAATAAGGGGATAGCTCTGGCAGAACTGGGAAACTACACAGGGTCCATTTTCTGCTTTGAAAATGCTATCAAGATTAACTCGTCCCTAGCCGTGGCTTATAGCAACAAAGGTGCATCTCTGGACAATATGGGCAATCATACCCAAGCTCTGGAATGCTATGATAACGCCACCGTCCTGGACCCGCTGCTTGCCGAGGCCTGGTACAATAAGGCAAAGACGCTTGCTCTTGACCTGAATCGGCTTTCCGATGCGAGGAAGTGCTACAACAATGCAACCAATCTCAGTGCTGGCCTCAAGGGAGAGCAGCTTGCGTGGATTTATGTTGATATTGAGTCTGAATAATATATTTTATGGCAATAACAATCTTTTTAAAGTAGAATTGAGATATATGCAATTATGTCCCGCATGTTATGGAACTTAATTTTAATTATAATTTTATTAATATCTATAGGATATTGTAGAGAAGTGGCTTATTCTTTTAACGAGTCCGGTCAATATCCACTTATAATGGGAAATATAACTGAATATAATGGTTCCGATATTGTTACTTCAGCTATTGGCAGCGCCTCTCTTGATGAAGAGGCAACTCAGGCTGAATCCATAACCGTGGATAAGATCAAAAAAGAAATTAACCTCAAGCTGAATATAGGCAATAAGACCGTTAAGAGCAAGGGACGAAGCCTGACATTAGAATATCCGGGAGACGGAACCATCAAGCAGCTCTGTTCAATTTATGACTATATGGTCAACAACTGGAGCTATGCACCAGATACTCGCGGTATCGAGGACTTCCAGTATTCCGATGAAAGCATCGAGTACGGCAAGGGCAAATATTCGGGGCAAGGGGACTGTGATGACTTTTCCATTCTGCTGGCATCCCTCATTGAGTCCATTGGCTGCACATCCAGGATAATGCTGGCTTATGGTCCGATGGGCGGGCATGCTTACACTGAAGTGTATCTGGGCAAAGCAGAGGGTGCAGAGTGCGATGTGAATAGGATGATGAAGTGGCTCAGGACTACCTACAATGTTTCAGAGATCAATGCACATACCGACCTTGATACCGGAGAGGTCTGGCTGAATCTGGATTGGTGGAGGGACCCCAATGCCATGAATGATCCTGCGAAATACCACCCAGGTGGGCCGTTCTTCAAGGCTACCAACCAGACGCCCATACCAATAAGGGGAAATATTACCAAGATTCCGCTAAAACCCCTAAACGACCTTCCAATTGTACGGTTTACTGTATCGCCGGCCAATCCCAATGCAAATGAAACAGTGACCTTTAATGCCTCATCCAGCCGGGATATAGGCAAAGATGGAGAAATAAAGCGCTACCTCTGGAATTACGGCGACAACAAAACAGGAGACGGAAAAATCACCAGTCATGTCTACTTGCAGGGCGGAATATTTCCGGCAAATCTGACCGTTGTAGATAACGATTGGGATGAGAACTACACAGTTCTCTCTGTTGCAGTAAATGCCCTACCAATTCCGATAATTGACTATTCTCCGAAAGATCCGAAGGTTGGAGATGATGTGGTCTTTGTTGCTTCCAGAAGCTGGGATGATGAGGACGGGAAAGCTTCGCAATGGCATTGGGAGTTCAGTGATGGCGAATCCTCGACAAATGAGATCACTAAACCTCATAAATTTGATGAGGCCGATACCTATGCGATTAATCTCACCGTCTTCGATAAAAACCATGCAAGTAGCACTGTCTCAATGAATTTAAAAATAAATAGTCCTCCAAAAGCAGCATTTTCCTATTCGATTAAAGGCATTGGGCAATATCCTAATGAAAATGAAGCGATAAAATTCGAATCTAAAAGCGAAGACAAGGATGGAAATATTACCTCATATTTATGGACCTTTGGGGATAATAGCCCATCAGATGAGAACGCTTCTATAAATCACACCTACAGAAAATGCGGGCCTTACCGGGTGAGCCTGAAGGTTACTGATGATAACAATGCAACCTCATTCGAGAACAAGACAATTACGGTCAACTGCCTNCCAGTCGCTGTGATCTCANCACTGCTGCCTGAATATGATGTGTTGGATAATGTAGTTTTTAATGCATCTAACAGCAGCGATTATGAAAGCACGAATCTGGTGTATCAATGGGACTTCAATAATGATACATATATCGATAGCGGAGCAAAGGTAGATGCTTACGATTACAAATTAAGCGGGCTGCATGTTGCAAAGCTGACCGTAATAGATGAGAATAAAGCATCAAATTCCACCGAGGTGAATTTATCCATTCGGGAGAGAAATGTCAAACCGCTCCTCGAATCGTTCACTCCGGATCTACCTTCACCCCAAAAAGCGGGAACAACCATCACATGGACTGCGCAAGCTAATGATGCTGATGGAGACCCAATTCTCTATCAATTTCTCATTGATGGGAAGATTGTGAAGGATTGGTCCTCTCAAAGCACCTGGTCCTGGAATACAGACGGCATAAATCCAGAAAGCCACAAGGTAGAGGCCAGAATAAGGGACGGCAATAACGCCGGACCTGATAGCTACGATGGAGCATCTTCTGAGGACTTCTCAATTGAGAAGAGTGCTCGGGAGTCAAATTACTGGGGACACTATCAGACAAAAGAAGATGAATCTGATGTCTTCCTGGGACACCTGGACGGCTACCTTTATGAAGCATCCAGGAATAAGGCGCTGCTGGATTGCGGTCATCGGATTCTCAAGAACGATCAGAGTGGATCGATAGAAATAAGAAAAGGCTCGCCCTTGGTGCTGTCGAATGGATATGAGCTGAATATAGCTTCTTTTGATGAAGATGGACGCAAGGCATATCTTGAACTTTTAAAAAATGGCGAGGTAATCGATTCAAAGGTGATTTCTCCAACAAAGAGCGGAGCGACAGATGCAGATAAAACTTATCTCTACAAGATGAAATCGCAGGGAGACGACGATAATCTTATAATAATCGCAGTTCACTTCTCTGGTGCCTACCGAAATTCCAATGGAGAAGACTCTGCTACGATCGATGCCATCTGGCAGATCTCTGAAGAGGCAGACTGCGCTTCGGCAGGATCAACTGCCATGGCTTCATTTACAGGAGCGGAAAGCAACATTTCCATTGGAACGATGTATATTCCTATAATGATCGATCCCAATGGTGAGAGTATTTCCGCCAGCAGATAGACTCAGCAAACCTCAATTAAGGCTATGGGGTGAGCTGATAATTCGGCAAGCTCATATCTACTATTAGCCAATCTCACCCAATACCTTCAATAATAGGTGCGATGATGAGGTGAGTTGTGAAGCTCGCCGGACAGAAGATGCGAATTGCAATTGTCATTCTCTTAGCTACCAGCCTTGCAGCAGCAGATATGCCAGCCTCGTTTTATCAGGCGATGGGCAATGTTGGGACGGAGGATACCATATGTGTCAAGAACTACGATGCTGGGGCAAGCTTCACCGAGTCCTACAGGGATTTCGAGCACCTGGATAAGGAGACCGAGGTTGTCAGCCGTTCCTACAATACTTCCCGTAACGAAAAGGACTACACGCGGGGCAATGCTTCTCTCGAGGTGAGCCTGAATTCCCGCGTTATCGGAAAGGCACATATTGCCTGGCAATCAAAAGACATGAAGCCCTACTTCATGGGCCGGCATCCCACATACAGTCTGGCCACCGAGGATATGACGGGAGTATTCAATATTGAGAAATTTCTCCAGCTGTGGTCCAACAGCACCCTTGGTTCAGTCAGTTTGGATTGGCTGCCCTGCAGCTAGGTTCTAGATCCATTCGTAGTGGGCCATCACTTCAGGCACAAAATCGAATAGCAGGCTGTTTTCCACATACCCGAAGAACAGGCAGCCTTCGCATCCGGCGACTGTCTCTCTGCGCCTCTCCTGCGAGGATCGCCAGGCATTTTCCAGTCCCTGGGAGACGTTTCCCAGAGGCTCCTGGTGCACGCGGCAGCAACCTATGCTGCCGTCTGCTGCCACATGCAGGATGATCTCGCTGGCATGGCACCTGAATCGCGGGTCAAGATCCCTTACCATCTTCAGATAGGTTACAGAGTTGATGATGGGTGCGCCGCTATTCTTCAGCTCGATCAGCCGGTCTATTGCCTGCTCGTAAGCAGGAATGCTCTCTATCCTCAGAGATTTCCATACCTTCTCATCGATGCCGTGGGATTCATGCATGGGCTCAAAAGATATCCAGCAGCCCAGCGACTCAGCCAGAGCCACCAGCTCCTCAAGCTCCCCGACATTTCTGCCGGAGATGACGCAGTTGATCAAAACCTCATGCCCCTCCTGCTGCGCCGCCCGGATTCCATCAAGAACATCCTGCAAATCGATGCCACGAAGCTGCCAGTAGCTTTTGATCCCGTCCACTGATACAGAGAGAAGATCCAGGTCCTTCAACTCTTTTGCCCTCTTTAGCAGGAGAGAGCCATTGGTGATGAGCGAGGTCTTCATCCCCCGGGATTTGGCATGACTGAGAATTTTGGGCAGGTCCTCCCGCAGCAATGGCTCAGCCGTCCAGGCATTGTAGACGCCTATCCCGAACTTTTGCGCCTCATCGAGCATCCGCAGGATCTGAGGAGTGCTCATCTCCCCTCCCGGCTTCTTCCAGTACTCGCAAAAGCGGCAGCTCAGATTGCATCTGGCATTGATGCCGTGGGAGAGGACAAATGGCCTCCTCCGCACCCTCATCTGCCAGAGTGCCCGGAAAGCCATACGAGGGGAGAACGATCTCATGCAAAGGATGAAATTTATGCTTGCAGCAATCTCAAGTTAAATCCTTGAAGGTCCCCAGGACTTTTAGCATCAGAGAAGCGATCTCTTCATCCGTCATCTTGCCATTGGGTATCCAGGATCGCAGGCAATGATAGCTTCCCTTTTCATCATCCTGCATTCCTATGAAGATGTATGCATCAGACATATCCGGATTGGCCTCTATCGCACCGAGATATGAGCCGATGACAAGGCCCAGTGCGCTTGCAGTCGCATTGCTGTCGGTATTTTTAGGAACGTACCAAATCTCCAGATTATTATCATCATCAACCTCCGATGCAATATAATTAAAATTCCCAGAGTTATTCAAAGCCGTGGATATCGTGAGCTTGATTGCGGCTTTATCCGAGTCGCTAAGCGCTGCCGCCGACATCGACAATAAGGATACAAGTGCCAACAGCGCAATAAAGAATGCCAGTTTTGTTTTGATATACATTCCTCCAATGAATGCCTACGAGCAGACTCGGCGAAAAACCTTTTGGCCGGGGGCTAAGAGAGGAGAGAGCCAGGCTGGATCTTGGCCAGAATCTCCCTAAAGCCTCAGGCAGCGTTCAAGTCTTGAGACATGCTACAGCAGCATTTCTTTAGCAAATTTTAACCCGAATCTCACGCAACATTTTATATATACCTGTATATCGAACATCAAATGCTTTGCAGATATTCGGAATAGGAATATTTTTTATAGCATTCGGTTGATCACCTTCATGAGTAACAACCACACAATTATTTGCCTTTGCATATGCCACCACCCACGCATCAGCATTATCGTCGCGAGAGATCGCATACTTAGCTGTATCTCTATATTGCTGCTGCTCGTTTGCCCACTCAATGATTAACCTGTAGGCATCAAGGACTGCGCCCTCATCGGTTGAGGCAAACCAACTACGAAAACTGCTATCAGCCCAGACCTTAAGATCATCTTCGTCTCCGTACCGATCAATTTCCACTTTGACACGATCGATACTTGTTATCTGGCCGCATTCAGCTTGTTCAATCAATGATTTCCAAAAACGTGGTACGATATCAAATGCATAATAGTTACGTGCAGCTTCCACAAACACATTAGTGTCTAAGACATATATTGGACGATCTCCATTCATTAGAGACCCCCGAGACCCAGGTTCTCAGCAAATTTCTCGAAGGTCTTCCCATAAAGACCGGTAAGCCTGTATGCATCGCGATAAAGGAGCTTGCCTTCTCTTGTGGCCCGGACAACTGATTCGCCAAAGCGGCGACCAATTCGGAACCGTTGATTAGCATAAAAATCCCCACCTGTTTTCTTAGCTTTGGGGGCTGCCCATTCTTTCGTATAGTCACGATAAAACTCGAGAAACTCGTCTCTCGTAATGCCTTTTAGGTCAAGCGCCCGGCGCGCGGAAACAATCTCGCTGACCTTGAAATGGCGCGCAATCTTCTGAAATCGGTCCTGATCTTTCTGGATAGCAGTCCAGATCTTATGAAACTCTGCTTCCGGGACCAGAAATTCCGCTGCCACCAAGTTGCACGCTTGTTCTGTTTCATCCTTCGCAGGCTGCAAATCCTTTAGATCGAAGATCGCGCTGCTTCCAAGCCAGACATGTGCAAGTTCATGCGCCAGAGTAAACATTTGCGCTGCTTTTCCATCTGCACCATTAATGAAAATGAGTGGCGCGAATTCATCTATTAGCACGAAGCCGCGAAACTCATGAGGGTCCAATTTTCTGCTAGTACTGTTTCCGACAACGCCATTTACGGTTACGATTATTCCCGCGTTATCTGTCGCTATTTCCAGATTTTTTAGGGCTTCCGTCCAGGTTTTATTCTTAGATGCCCATAGCTCAGGTAGTCTCAGTAAGCTCCTCATATCCTTAGCAATTTGCTTAGGTTCGTCCCCTAATCGTGCAGAGTGAACAAAGGTCAAAGGTTCCTGACCCAGTTCGATTAGATATTCTCGCATCCAGGACTGGCGTTGCTCCATCGTGTGAATGGTCTCAATTAAGTCCGGGCTCGGCCTTTGGAAAGATAAATCATTCAGTGTGCGAAAGTGCGGAATGGTCATCTTTTCATCGGGTGGCTTGCTAAGGAACAAATACCCAAGCGGAGTGGATGTAGCTTTCGCGAACATTTCGAGTTGGCGCAATGTTGGTTGACTCTTGCCTTGGAGCCATTCAGGCAGTTTGGGGAACTTCTCTCGAACATACTCAGGAGTGCCAGAGCGTTCCATCGCCCAGCCAAGAACCGCATTACTAACAGCAACCCGAGTCATATCAAGAATATATCGTATCCTTCTTGTATACCTAATTATCGGGATGTGTTTGGGCTAGCGGTCCGGAGATAGAAGCAAATAGCTTCTGCTCACAAGAATCAATGAATATGAATCGCATTTTGAGGTCATCGACAGTATAGATATCAGGCTCGTTTTCATATACTTTGGACAACGTTTTAGCGGAGCATATCATAAGACCCCAACTAATCACTCGGCCTTCTTCTATATGGTCCCAATTATTTCAGTCCATGCAAATGCCATACCGTCCTAAAGCGGCATCCCCCACATGGGATACCACCGGCTCTCGTCCTTCTCGATGGGCATCTCCTTTTCCATCAGGGCCTTCAGCCGGAACTCCCTTGATGTGTCCCGCTGTCTGCCGCTGGCAGGAACGAAGGGATAGTAAGAGCCCAGCTTGAAGCTGTAGATCCAGTAAGCCACATCCTCTCCACGGAAACGGTAGACGGCAGCGAGAAGCTGCGTTCCGAAGCCCTGCTCCATCAGGACCTGGCTGATCATCTGGATGTTGGTCACAAGATCTTCGAAGTCCGGGTCGGATAAGACGACCCAGACGTAATTGTACTCGTCTTTCTCGATCTTGTATTGTGTGCCCGTCTCCTTCATGCTCAGCTTGAGCAGATCCTCTATTTCCGCCCGAGCCGCATCATACCGGGACGACTCCATGGGCTTGATGCAGACTCCGGCTTTTCCGTCCGCCTTGTAGCCCAGGCTGGTCTCCAGTGTGACCGCAGCAGTCGATATGGCAAAGAGCTTATCGGTCTTGGCCTCGGGCAGCTTGGTCTTGCCCAGGATGGAGTCCAAAAACCCCATCTCAGGCCTCCAGTTCCATTTCGATCTTCTGCAGAGCCTCAATTCTCGCTTCCAGTGTGGGATGAGTGGAAAACAGCCTCATGATGCTCGATCCGGAGATGGCCGGAGTGATGAAGAGCGCGCTCACTGGCCCATCCACCTTTCGCAGGTCTTCGGTAGGCACCTTGAAGCCGCTGATCTTCTTCAGCGCAGAGATCAAATTGGATGGCTGGCCGGTGATGATCGCTGAGCCGCGATCAGCCGCAAACTCCCGATAGCGAGAAAGGGTCCGGATCAGAATGAAGCTCACTATCCAGACCACCAGGGAGACCAGCAAGAGCAATGCAGCATTGTTCCCGGAATCGCGGTCGCGACTGCCTCCTCCCAGGAATGGCGCCCACTGCACAAGGATCTGGGCAATGGAGGAGAGGAACGTAGCAATGGTCATGACCATCATGTCCCTGTTCTTGACGTGAGTCAGCTCATGGGCGAGCACCGCCTCCAGTTCGCTTTTGTTGAGACGATCCATGATGCCCGTGGTAACGGCGACCACAGCATGGCTCTGGTTTCTGCCCGTGGCAAAAGCATTGGGCATACTGGTCTTCACCACGGCGATCCTGGGCATTGGCAGATCAGCATTGGCGCAGAGCCTGGAAACGATCTGATAAAGCTCAGGCTCCTCGTTCTCGGTGACAATCCTCGCGCCCATAGAGCTGAGGATCATTTTATCGGAATAGAAATACTGCAGGAACATGAAAGCGCCCATGAAAAGTATTATTGCCATCTGGCTTGCTCCCATGCTCAGCAAAACTGCCAAAAACGCGAGATAGAGCACAGTAAGCAGCCCCATGGTAAGGAGCATTCTCGCTTCCAGTCCTCTATCAGACTTCCATCTGTTCATATCTCAATTTCACCTTGTTGATCCATCTTATCCTTATCTTTCATTTCGATTCTGCTTTGCTTTTCTTTGCTCTTCTTTGCCCTTTAACCTTAATTGCCTTCATTGTTATCTTTACTAGGATATTATACCTTCTCTTTTGATACGAAATAGCTCGATATGAAATAGTCTCATCTAAATAGTCGGAGGTGCAAAGAGAGAAGGAATAGAAAGGAATGCAGCAATAAAATGGAAGGCAGATATCAATGGCTCAAGCGAAAATAGGCGACACCGTTAAGGTGCATTACAGCGGCAAGCTGGATACAGGCGTTCTTTTTGATTCCTCAGCCGGATCAGATCCCCTGGAGTTCGAACTGGGCTCGGCAAGCCTCATCCAGGGTTTTGAAGAGGCGGTGGTGGGAATGAGCCCAGGCGAATCAAAGACGGTCCAGATCCCCCCGGAGAAGGCTTATGGCAGGTACAGGGATGATCGAATATTCAAAATGAGCAGAAAGGACTTTCCTGAGGATATAACCCCAGCAGAAGGAATGTCTCTTGAAGTGTGCGCCTCCAATGGAGTGATGGTTCCGGTTCAGATAACTGAGATTGAGGGAGACACTATAACTCTTGATGCCAACCATCCGCTCTCTGAGCAGACCCTTACCTTCGAGATAACGCTCGTCGAGATATCAAAGAGCAAGCAAGAAGCAGAAAAATAGATTGCGCGGTGGGCATCCGCATTCCGGCACAAATGAAACAATCATCGCCGTTTCGATGCCATTATATGACCGACATTACCGGCAAGTGAACAGCAATGGCAAATAGCAGCGTCCTGGAATGGATGGCGCCCATCGGATTCGTACCACATATTTTTATAGTCGATGGTTGGATATCAGACCTTTGGTGAGCGAAAATTATAGACAAACAAAAAATTGATATATCATGGAGTAAGAACAGGCGTGCAGATAATGTGCACTGCCGTTCGGAGGGGACGGCAGTAATTATAAATAAGGTGGGAAACAAACTTGGCAGACCGTGCAGCGGTATTTATTGATGGGGCTTATTTAACCAAGATCTTGGATGTCGATTTCGGCAAACCCAAGATCGATTTGGCTGGTTTTTCGGATATTCTCTGCGGAGATTATGAGAGGCTGAGGACCTACTACTATAATTGCATGCCTTACCAGAGCTGTCCTCCAACTGAAGACGAGCGTCGCAGATTTGCCTCGATGGATAAGTTTGTCTACACATTGAGAAAGCTTCCCAGATTTGAGGTAAAACTGGGTCGGCTGGGTTGTGTAGGCGGGGAATTCATTCAAAAGAGGGTGGACATCGCTCTGGCTGTGGATCTGGTGCGCCTGAGCTGCGGCAGAATGATCAGGAAAGCGGTTATAGTCACCGGAGACAGCGACTTCCTTCCGGCCATTGAAGCTGCGAAGGAAGCCGGTGTGCTGGTTACGCTTTACTACTCGCAAAGCTCAATTCATGATGAACTATTGTCCGCAGTTGATGAGAGTGCAGTCATAGGACAGGAACTGATAACCCAGGTGACCAGATAGTATTTTCGGAGTGGATAAAAAAGATTAAGAATGATTCAAAGCTGCAGAGTACCTCTGCAGCTCTGGATTGCTTCAGCTCTTTTTCGCCGTTTTATCATCTTTTGCGTAGACATCCCGCAGGTCCACGACCTTCTTTGACTTTCCGGCTGTTCTGGGGATGGAGCCCATCTCCACCAGCTCTATCTTGCTTCTCACATTCAGCACTGACTTCAGCTTGTCTTCTGCTTTCTTCCTGATCCTGGCAAGGTCTGATAGCTCGCCGGTGAAGGCCTCTTCCTTCAGCTCCACCTGAATGCTGATCTCATCAAGGCCATGCTTCTTTCTGTCCACGACCACCTGGAAGTAGTTGCCGATCTCGGGAATGCTGACCAGCACATCCTCAATTTGGCTCGGGAAGACGTTGATTCCCCGCACTATCAGCATATCGTCCGCCCGGCCCAGGAACCTGTGCAGCTTTCTGCTGGTGCGCCCGCAGCTGCATTTCTCTTCCATGATGTAGGTCACATCGCCGGTGTGGTATCTGATGAGGGGCATGGCCTCCTTGGTGAGCGATGTGATGACCAGCTCGCCAGGCTCGCCCGAAGCGCATGGCTGCTCATTTTTGTCCAGGATCTCAATGAGGAAGTGGTCCTCCCAGATGTGCAAACCGTTCTGCTCCTGGCACTCAAAAGCAACTCCCGGCCCCATCATCTCGGACAGGCCGTAGGAGTCAAAGGCTTTGATGTGCAGGGACTCTTCCAGCTCTTTTCTCGATTCGTCCGACCATGGCTCGGCCCCGAAGCAGCCGATGCGAAGCTTGAGCTTGTCGACCACGCCCTTGGCCTTTGCAGTCTCTGCCAGGTAGAGGGCGTATGACGGAGTGCAGTGAAGCACCGTTACTCCGAAATCCATCATGATCTCAAGCTGCCTTTCGGTGTTGCCCACGCCGGAGGGAACGGCCATCGCTCCCATGCGCTCGATTCCGTAGTGCACGCCCAGGCCTCCGGTGAAGAAGCCGTAGTTTACTGCGTTCTGGAAGATGTCTCCCTTCTCGACCCCGACCATTGTGAAGTCCCTGGCCATGAGGTCTGACCAGGTCTCGATGTCTTTGGCGGTATAGCCGACCACGGTGGGCTTTCCGGTGGTTCCGGACGAGGCGTGCACCCGCACCACCTGCTCCCTGGGAACAGCAAAGAGGCCGAAGGGATAATTGTCCCTCAGATCCTGCTTTCTTGTGGTGGGCAGCTTTGCCAGGTCCTTGAGGCTCTTTATGTCCTGGGGCGTGATGCCCGCCAGCTTGAATTTGTTCTGGTAAAAGGGAACGTTCCTGTAAACCTTCTCTACAACGGACTTGAGGCGCTGCAATTGCAGCTCTTCAAGCTCCTTTCTATCCATGAGTTCCTGTTTCGGTTGCCAGTAATTCATTTTCATACCCTATTTTTCCGTCTGTGCTATGTCGTGCCATGATAGAAAACGTCAGGGTATATCAATAATTCCATTGCTGCCAAAAAAATCGGTGAGGATTCTCCGCCCGGCCTAAATAGAAGAACGGGAGCAGGAAAAATAGAGAAAAATGAAAAGAGCCTGAAAAGAGAAATAAGAATGCGCAAAGGGCGACTTTGTTCTCATCGCCCTTGCATCATCTTCTTGATCTGCCTCTGCAGGCCGTCCAGCTCTCCTTTGCTGTACAGGTAGTACCCTCCGCCGATGGCGAGAAGCAGCACCAGGATCAAGGCAATGATGAGCCAGTTGCTCTTTGCCTTCTCCACGCTCACCGTCTTGCTCTGATCATCCAGGCTGATCTTCGTCAGTCCGATGTCCTTGGGCTTGTAGCTGAAGCTGATTGTGGTGTTTTCCCCGGCCTTGACCGTGGCATTCTCGGAGTCCACCACTGTGCCGTTGGCCAGGAGCTCCAGGAGGCGGGTGTCTTCCTTGCTAGCTACATTCTGCACAATGGCAGTGATCTTGATATCTTTGCCCACATTGGCCTTCTCAGGAACGGTCAGATTCACGACCTTAAGAGCCGATGTTACCCTGATATTCTTGGTAGCAGAGCTGTAGCCCTCTTTATCCGCCTTCAGGATGTGCTCGCCTATGGCGCTGGCGGAATAGGCCATCGTCCCCTGTGCAGCAGTCTGGCCGATATTCTCATCATCCAGAGACAGGGACGCAGCGTCCACCGGCGTCTGGTTGATGCCTTCCACCACGGTGATCAGGAAGTTTTCTCCCTTGATGACCTCGGGCGGGGCATTTATGACGAGCTGGTTGGTGAGGGTTGCATTGGCCTTCTCAAAGGCTGAAACCTTGGCTGCTTCTTCAGCAGTCCTCACTACCATGTTGGCCTTGACATCGCTGTAACCCTTCTTCTTGGCAACGATTGGGAAGGTGCCTGCGCTGGTTGGGGTATAGCTGGCCGCTCCGGTGGCATCAGTGGTGGCAATGATGCTTCCATTCAGGAGGATCTGAACACCGCTCAGAACAGAAGCGCCAGACCTGGTGCTGATGGAAACCGGCTTATTGACAATGCCATCCGAGAGGTTCACTGTCATCTCTCCGCCCTCTCCGGTCTTGGTGGCAATGGGCGCCAGGAGTCTTTTGGAGCTATCGGCAACCTCGATCTTCAGGTTATCCATGATCTCGATCTCCCGTCCCCTTCCCAGGCTGATGGAACCATCATTTTGCATGGTGATGCCTTCATCGCTCAATGATTCCACCTTCATCTTGCCGTGAACCTCGCCCTCCTCAACGGACTCGGGGCTATCGGACACCTGGAAAACGGCATCGACTGTTGCCAGATCCGACTCGGTGCTCCTGAAGACGCTCTGAACATGAGCGGCAATTATGGGAACGTCCTTCAGTGAGCCCATATCAACTTTGTAGAGATAATTGGATGACTTGTCCGTCGGATCGGAAGACGGCGTGACCACCTTGCTGTCCACCTCCTTTCCATCCTGGGCGAGAGCCAGGTAGACCTTGTTGCCGTTCAGGTCCACCTGTTTGATTCTCAGCTCATAGCCTTCCTCCAAAGAGAGAACCGATCCGCTGGCTATTGTCTGGCTGTCGTCGTTATCGATCAATACCCGTCTGAGCTGACCTTCGTTAATTACGCTCTCATCATCGGTGAACTTGGTTTCGTTGTTGTACCCTGCGAAGAATTTGTCGGCCATAAAGCCGATTACATCATACTTGCCCCAGCTCTCAAACTCGAATTTTACCGGCTGGGGGCTGGTCTCGTAGGTCAGGTCATTCTCGTCTATCTTCGTTCCGCCGCTGATAGTTGCCTGCAATTTCTCGGTGCCGACATCATCATCGATATCGTAATAGAAGCCTTCGAAGTTGTAGGGAGTCCAGGTGAATTCCTTGGTCTCGGAGGGATCGATAACCGTGCCCCTCACCTCGTAGCTGCCGGTCCTCTCTACTACAGGAGCAAAACGAACCTCGTCAGCGTCCGCAACCAGGAATCCCACATTTCCGAAGATCTTGACAGTGCTTCCCTTGCGAAGGGTGACGGAATTATCATTTTCCATCTCCACGCCCTGATCGGAGACAGAGACCACCTTCATCTTGTCATACTCGTCCCCATCTTCTACGGCAGCATATGTATCGGATAATTGGAAGAGACCGTCTACCGTTACCAGCGCAGATTCGGTGCTGGCAAAGACATTGGAGATATGTGCCATCACGATTGGCGTGTCCTCTCCAGAGATATCGACCTTGTACTCGTAGGTAGCGCTCCTGATGTTATCTGGAGCGACTACCTTGCTGTCAATCTCCTCTCCGTCCTTTGCCAGGGCCAGATATACCTTATTTCCGTCGAGATCTATCTGTTTGATGCGCAGCTCGTAGCCCTCTTCCAGGGGCAGCACCGATCCGGTGGTGATGGTGCTCTCATCGTCCGTATCGATGAGCACTCTTCTAAGCTGGCCGTCATTAATCAGGCTTACGTCCTTGTCGAAGAGATCATTGGCCTTATACCCGGCAAAGTATTTGTCTGCCATGAAGCCCATAACTTGATAGCTTCCCCAGTCCCCGAACTCAAAATCGGTGTCCTGGGCGCTGGTGCTGTAAATCAGGTCCCCGGAGTCAACAGACCTTCCGGATGACTGAAGTTTAATGGTGAGCTTTTCCGTGCCCACATCATTCTTCAGGTCATAGAAGAACCCGGAGAAGCTCTGGGGAGTCCAGGTGTAATCAAGACTATCTCCCTCTCTCCAGATTCTGTCCATTCCATATTCATCCTCTTCTTCTGCCGGCTCAGCAGCAGTTTCGCCTGCGGTTTCGCTCTCATTTGCCATTTCGCTGGAATTGCTCGATACATTTTGCGATGGCTCAGGAGGCGTTATCACAGATTCGTTCTGGGAGGAATTTTCAGTGGAGGCTGGCGTCTCAACGGCAAGGTTTTCCGGAGTGGTGACCTCTTCGCTTGCCGTCTGTGCCAGAGAAGCTTTGGAACTTGTCGGTGCGGCTATTGCATCAGGAGTGATGGTCTCCGGTGTCACGGCTGCCTCAGCTGCCGGCGCGCTTACTTCTTCTTGCGCGGGTGTTTGCTCTGCAGTCGAATCAGCCGTAGCCTGCGTCTCCTGGACGGCGGCAGTCTGCTCTGCGGCAGGTGCCGGGGTTTCCGGATGATTGGATGCAACTGTCTGGCCAGATGATTGTGATGCTTGAGAACTCTGGGAAGCATCTGCGGTCTTAGCCGATCCAAGTGGCTTGAGTCCGGCATTGCGCTTGGCCAGCTTTTCAGTCGATATGCTATCTCCCTGCGTGCTCTTAGAAAGCAAGCTATGGCTTATAACTGGGGCTGCCCCACCATCTGCATTTTCAATATCGGATGGGGTTTGCGCCAATGTATCAATTGGCAGAGCCGCAGCTATGATTAATAGAAGCAGACAGACTCCACCGACCCTGACATGGTTCATAGATCTCCTCCAATACTAGATTATTATGGGCTATTTGCTCAGCTCGTTCATATCCCGGGCTGATTCGCGATGGGAAGGATGCCGTTTTCATTTATAAATGTGATGTGCTCCTCATTTGCGGCCAAAAGAGAATGCGATGCAGAAAGCAATAGTATTGGCTGTATCCCGCCTTTTAAAAGACGGGGTCTAGCCCTGATTTCATCCTAAAATATATTGTCCAGGCCGCTCGCGCTATCTGGGCGGAGTTACGTAATTCCAGCGCCAGACCTTGAAGCTTACAGCTATTATTCCCAGGAAGATTGCTAATATCAACAGGGCCTGAAGCCACTCAACAATTGTAATTGCGTCCATTTCCTACACCAACAAATGTGGCCTCTCTTTTATCAGATAAAGGTTTGCATGCAAAGGATGATATGTGAAAACATGTGTCTCTCCCCGGTGAACTCTAGAGAGGCCGAAAGATGCTAAATGTGACCTTCCTGGGAACTGCCGGATCGCTTCCCACGCCGGAGAGAAATCCTTCCGCCATCCTCATCAACCGCGAAGGAGAGATGATGCTCTTCGATTGCGCAGAGGGAACGCAAAGGCAGATGATGCGAGCGAGAACTGGTATGATGCGCCTGAATTATATCTTCCTCACTCATCTGCACGCCGATCATATCCTGGGAATTCCCGGGCTGCTGGAGACCATGGCTTTCCAGGGACGGGTTAGCCCAATAACAATAGTCGGGCCGGTCCATACTGCTCATCTGGTGGAATGCTTCAAGTCTGTCTGCTACTTCTCCCGCAACTTTGCTGTCAGGGCGGTGGAACTTGCTCCAGGCGACGTGCTGAAGATGAACGGCTGCCAGGTGAGGGCAATCTCAACTCAGCATAGCGTTCCCAGCCTCGGCTATTGCCTGGAAGAGGACGCGCGCTTAGGTCGGTTCAATCGCGATGCAGCCATCTCGCTTGGCATACCGCCCGGACCGCTCTTTGGAAAGCTCCAGCATGGACAGACAATTGAGATCGACGGCAAAAAAATACAATCCCATCAGGTTATGGGCCCGGCACGGGCGGGCAGAAAGATCGTCTATACCGGGGACACCAGGCCCTGCCGATCCGTGGAGCTGGCAAGCAAAGGAGCTGACTTGCTAATCCACGATTGCGCCCTGGCAAACGATATGGCGGAATGGGCAAAAGAGACTAAACACAGCACGGCGGTAGAGGCGGCTCTTGTCGCCAAAAATGCTGATGTGGGACAGCTCGTCCTTACTCACATCAGCTCCCGCTACTCTGAGGATACGCATCAGCTTTTGAAAGAGGCAAGATCGATCTTCGAAAGGACTATTGTGGCCGATGATCTAATGTCCCTGGAAATCCGGCTAAAAGAGGAATGAAGGATCCATCACAGTGAATTATGCGTGAATATGCGCGAATCACCTTTTTGCATTCTTTTCCCGCTGCTCATTGACAGCCTGCATAACCTGTTTGGATTGCTCGTCTTCCCTTCCGAGGATCGACATGTCCAGAGATTGCATTGCGCATTCGATCATATCCCTGCTGTGATTGATATCGACGCCCTGGCTCTCTCTGGCAACACCTCTTCTAAAGAGATCATCAATCTCATCCTGGGATCTGCCCAGGGCAGTGGCCGCGGAGATGGCTCTTCCGAACATCTCCATATCGATGTAGTATTGCAGGCCGTCTCTGTAGAGCTTCTGGCTGAGAGCTTCCTGGCCGGCATTCCTGGCGATCAGGGCTGCCCAGAGATAGTCTCCTGTATCCGTGAGGATTGCAATTGCCTTATCGGTCAATCCTTTGTCTCTGGCCAAAACGACCGCGTATTCTGTCTCACCGGCATTTGCCAGTATCTCTGTACCCTCTTCTGCCAGTTCGTCAGGCAATTTCCTCAGGTTTTCTATTAGATAGGATACCTTTTCCTCGTGGGTCATCCTCTCGAATTCTTCCTTCAAACCATAGTCCCCGGTTGGACTTGAAATAGATCAATAATTAAGCCTTTTGCATTGCTCGATCAATCCGGATGAGCGCAAGGATTTTTTAGATACCGGGATATCAGCCAATAGGTTTTTTGATGCTCGATCTGCTAATGCAAACGCTCGATGATACCGTTTCTACCATGGCAGTCGTCTTTCTCATGCTCTTTATCACCGGCCTCATGGTGGAGATGGACTCCTTTTCGCGCGTCTCCCATCTAGCGAGGCCGCTGGTCTCTCTATCTCGCCTGCCACCGGTTTCCGCCTCAACTTTTGTGATCAGCCTGGGATCGGCTCTTGCGGCCAACACCGTTATCGCCAGATTGCTGGAGGATGGGCAGCTCAGCCATCGCCAGGCATTCCTGAGCGCCATCATGAACAGCGTTCCCGTTTACTTTCGGGAGCTTTTCACATATCAGATGGCTTTTGTGATTCCGGTTCTGGGCGTTTTCGTGGGCGGAGCCTATGCTGTTATATCCATTGCCACCGGCCTGCTAAAGATGGCACTGGTTCTGATCCTGGGCCGGGCATACCTTTCTGCCGATATTTCCCCGACCCCATCAGCATCTCCTTCATCTGCTTGCGCGCCATCTCATCAGCAAGCGACTTCTTCCTCATCCTGCGAGCCGCCATCGCTCTCCCGGTCCCGGGCATTGGTCAATTTCAGGCAGGCAGCCGTGAGATCCCTGCGAGGACAGACCCGAATATTTCTCAGAATAGCAGGGCTCTACTTCATCATGACCTTTCTGGTCCTGTATTTAAGTCGAGAAGGCATTTTTGAATCCCTGGACGTCCTGCCACTGGCCCATTTCTTTGGCGTGCCCCCGGAGACCGTAATTCCCCTAACAGTCTACGTGGCCAGCCCCAAGGCAGGGATCACTTTGCTGGGACCGCTCATCGAAAATGGAGGCATATCTGAGACAAAGGCCCTGATCGTCCTCATGCTGGGCAGCCTGTTTATGCTCCCCTTCTACTCGCTCCGCTCGCTCCTGCCCAATTACACCTCGGTCTTCGGCATGAAGCTCGGCCTGTCACTGGTAATAGTATCCACAGTCATCAGCGTGGCAGTGAGGCTATCGGTGCTGATCGCGCTCCTTATTTCCTCTTCATGATGTTGATGGAAGCCCCGGCAAAGGCCGCTCCCACCACGATGTTTGAGAAGTAAGTAACAGCCCGCCAGAGGATGACCAGAGGCCCCAGCAGAGCCGGCGAGACAAATATGGAATAAAGATAGCTCATGGATAGCTCGGCAACGCCGCTTCCGCCCGGAGTCAGGGGAAGGATTGCAATTATGGCTAGAATAATTTGAGAAGTAATGGATAAAAGAAATCTGGGCTCCGCGCCCATGCCTATCAGCAGAACTGACGGGACCAGGAAGTCGCTCATCCAGATGAGCGCGGTAAGCCCTGCCATCACTGGAGTGCATCGCATTATCTCCCTGGCAAGCTGAATTCCTGCTTCGCGAAAGAGCCATATCTCCCGTTCCAGAGAAAAGATGATGGGTCTGTTGCCGGTCTTCTTTTTCAGCCAGAGCAGAAATCCGGCAATCCTCTCCGGGCGGTTGACAAGCTGCCAGAGAAAGGTTAGAATCAAAATGAGCAGGATCGCAAAGAATGCTCCGATCTTCAGGCCGAAACCGGTCAGAAAGTTGGAGAAGATCAGGAATAGAGCCAGCGACGCGACAAAGAAGATGCTGTCCAGCAGCCGCTCACCTACGGCCACCGCAGTTGCGCTGCCGTAGCTCATGCCGTCATCTGCCAGGATCTTGATGCGCAAAGGCTCTCCACCGGCGGAAGACGGAGTAAGGGCGGCAAGGAAATTAGATGCCAGCGTCGATATGAGCGAGAGGCGAAAGCTGATTTCGTGCCCGGCAAGTGAGGCCAGAAGCTTGAGCCTGATAGCATAAAAAATCCAGGAGAAGGCATGCAGGACAAGCGCCAGCAGCAAGAATCGCACCTGGACGGCGTAGAGCATCTTCCAGCTTAAGTTGGTCTCTGTGAATTTTAAGATAAGAATAACTGCGGCCAAGCTCATGAAGACGGCGAGTAATACAGCCTTTACCCGTTCATCCAAGAGCCGGAGTCTCAAGTTTCCTCTCGTAGGCAGCCGATTTTCTCTCTAGGCCACCTCTTCATAGATCGCTTCCATAGAATCGAGCGCCCTCTTCCAGGAATATTTATCCTCTACGCTTCTTCTGCCCTTGCCGCCAAGGCGCTCTCGCAGCATCTCGTTTTCATGCAGCTCTAAAATGAGCTCGCACAGCTCCTGTATGCTGGAATAGACCATTCCGCCATTAAGAGCCACCTCGTTTACTCCCGGAGTATCGAAGGCAAGAACTGGCGTTCCGCAGGCCATTGCTTCCAGGAGAACAATGCCGAAAGCCTCCAGGCGGTTCTGGGTTGGCAAGACAAGCACCTCTGCTCGGGAGATTGTATCTATAAACATGCTTCGCTCGAGCCTCCCCGTGAACTTCGCCCGGACATGCAGCCGTCTCGCCATATCCTCTAATCGGCTCCGGTCATAGCCATCTCCCACGAGCAGCAGCTCCAGGTCCGCACTCTTTTGCACCTCGCTCATGGCAATAATCAGAGACTCCACCCCTTTGTAGCTGATCATTCTGCCTGCATAGAGCACATAATTTCCTTTTTTCTGGACGGGCTGATATAGAGAGACGTTGATTGCATTGGGCACAATCTTCAGCTTGTGCTGATAGTCCTTTAGGACAGGTGAGGTCGAAGCATAGCTCTCTGTGGTAGCTATAACAACCTTTGCCTCATCCAGAACCGGACGGACCATCTTTTCATTTATCTTCTCCAGAGATGCAGCAAATGGATGGGGCATTGTATGCCCATTAACCCTTCCCGGAATGACCACATCATTGTGGTAGGTTACAACATGCGGCTCCTCCCTGCGCAGCATGAATGCAAAGAGAGGGCTGGGGATATGGCTGTGAAAGACATCCGCCCGAAATTTAGGCAACTTGATCGGTATCGGCGAATAAAATAGGTCAATGCTGGGTATGCAGATCATCTCGCCATCCCATCTTCCGCAAGATGAGGCAACGCTGACCTGATGCCCTCTCCTGGCCAGGCCTTCGGCCAGATCTTTCACATGATACTCCACCCCACCTACATGGGGCGGGAAATAGGGTGATATCTGAACTATCTTCATGGATGCCCGGTTGCGCCCTCAGGTCGAAAAATTTAAAACAGAGTGCCTTTAGGCTCTTTGACCATAACCACCGGTCTTCCGGACAACTGGGACAGAAGCCATGGATCCGTGCTCAAGAGGTTCTGAGATGCGGAAGATCTCGAATCTGTCCGGTTGATAATGATGGGAGTGTAGTCCGCATAGCTGGTTGGATAGTACCATTGCGGCTCAGTTCCCGGTGGATAGAGTATGCCCTCATGAAGGCCGAATCCCTTTGGCGCGCCGCCCCAGTTCCACAGGTTATTGGCGATCTCCAATGTGCTGATCGGCTTCGTCCCGTATTTTTCCAGCCACGAAGTCCCAAAGTCCTCGCCGACGCTTTGAGATCCGCTGGATAACGGTATGCATGCCAGGGCAATGCATACGCAGATAATTGAGGCCAATGTAGCTTTCATATCATCACATCAGAATCCATGATTCGCCCTTAATATATCAATGGTATTTTGCAGTTTGGGATCATAAGTGGGTTGCTTTGGCGCTTTAGGAGGCGCAGAACCCCAGTCGGATAGATTCTTGGAGACATTTTCCAGATCCTTCAACATTGAGTCTCCTCCATCTCCGCCGAGGGACAGAACTGAACTATTCCTTGAGAGGTTGAGAGATGAATTGGTGGTAGAATTATTTGATAGTTTGCCAAATATCAAATTAGCTTCCTTGCCACCAAGATCAACCATTGACTTGCTCTGCGAAAGGATAACCAGAGCCATAAGCACTGCGATGATCAATATCGTTCGTCTCATTCCATTCCCAGCATCTGCCATCCGCGCGGTAACATAAATACGCTGTGCTTCAGCGGGAAAAAAATTCGCAAACATCGTGTCATATGCGACGCCAATCTAATAGACTTCTCCGAAGACCTCAAAATAAGCCTGCTCATGTTTGCAGGCAGGACACTCATCAGGAGCTATGCTGCCCTCATGCATGTATCCGCAATTGCGGCATCTCCAGACCACTTTGCCCTCTCTCTTAAATGTCGCTTTATCATCAAGGTTCTTTTTCAGGGCCAGATACCTTTTTTCGTGGCCTCTTTCGGCGACGGCAATATTCAGGAAGGTTGCGGCAATCTCGGGAAAGCCCTCTGACTGGGCGGTCTTTGCAAAGGATGGATACATTTCCGAGTGTTCAAATCGTTCCCCATTTGCAGCCTCCAAAAGATTCGCGCTGGTAGCTGCAATTACTCCCGCCGGAAAGTGCGCAGACACAGCAGCCTCTCCGCCTTCCAGAAGCTTGAAGAGAACTTTTGCATGTTCTTTTTCATTGTCCGCGGTATCCAGGAATATCGCAGCAATCTGCTCGTATCCTTCTTTTTTCGCCTGAGAGGCGAAATATGAATACCTATTTCGGGCCTGCGATTCTCCTGCAAATGCAGTCATTAGATTCTTCTCGGTCTCTGTTCCTTTGAGGCTCTTCATATCTCAATCATATCTCCTTTCACGTAGATATAATATGCGGGCCGCAATCTTTTTAATCATCTCTGCGGTTTTTGCTTGCCATGTTGATTGCCTGCATTGAGAAATGCATTGCAGTCGGGCTATGAGATCAGATCATTAGCAGGTCTTTTTATGCGGGATGGATGGATACGGAGAAGGATCGTCTGGTACCTGAAGAATAAGCAAGTACAGGAATGGAGAGCAAAAAGGAGCGGGAGATGCATCAGATGCGGCAAATGCTGCGGATCATGCCTCGCCTACGACACCAAAGAGATGCGATGTAGAATATATCGCATTCGTCCCAGCATCTGCAAGGCATTCCCGCTCACGCCTGAGGATTTGAATAGCCTCGATAAATGCGGCTTTTATTTTGAGAAATAGATTTATATCAGATGAGAGCAGAATAAAGGCAATCCGATGGCAAAATATACCGGCAAAATCTGAATGCAGGGGTATTGCAGAGGCACATTCCATATGGCAAAGGTTCTCGACAACATGGACGGCTTGAATGAAAATCCCATTGCGCTTTCCGAAAATTCCCTTATGCGCAATGACGACTTGATAGATCTGAAGCTTTGCGCTGCCCAGGAGATCCTGGCGGAGGTCTTCGGCATAACGGTCAATGAGGCGAAAGAGATGATAAAACAGAGAAGCAAAGAGAGGATTCTCTGGCCTGAGAAGTTTGAAACCGATAGATAATAATATATCCCTGCAGATTGCAATTATCCCTGATGGGAATGCTGACAAAGCTTATAAAGACCGCTATTAGCGCTGTGCTTCTCAACAAAGCGATGAGAAGCGCTTTTTTGGCGGCATTGATTAAATCGGTTAACTGGATGCTCCAGCCATCAGGAAAGTCTAAAATAATGGCGTTCTTTTCCAGGCTCATAAGGCCGGCTACAGCATCGGCAGGAGCTAAAGGCATCTCCAGCATTCTTTCGGTTTTATTCAAGGGCGCAGCGGAATTATTGCTCCTGCGGTTTGCCAGGAAAAAAGGCTTTCTCGGCCCGGTGGCTCTCTCAGCTCTTGTCGCCCTCCTGCTGAACATGTTTAAAGAACGGGGAGAAAAAAAGGGAACAAACAGCCGGAGGCAGAATGGCCGCATCATCGACCATGATGATTACACCATTCTCGATGAGGGCCATTGACATATATAGCAGTTCGCTAATTCTCTTTTCATGACTTTAAGAGCTGTGGAAATGGTAGCAGAGCTCATGGCGCTCTCTGCTCGCACCGCTCCCAAAGGCCGGGGGCAGGACTCGATTGTAATCAGAGTTGTGGCCGGCAAAGAGCTGGAGGAGCTATCCGGAGAGATGCGCCGCCTGGGAGAGGAGAGGGGGATCAAGTTCTTTCTGAGAGACGCCGGCAACCTGGAGAAGAGCGATGCCTGCCTTCTTATCGGCTGCCGGTCTGCCGATAGCGCGGGCCTTGACTGCGGAGGATGCGGCTATGCAACCTGCAATGAGATGCGGCAGGCACAGGAGCATTTTCTGGCTGAGATGCCGAAGACGCCTTTTCACGGCCCCAATTGCGCCATCAAGATGGCTGACCTTGGAATTGCTCTGGGCTCGGCTGCCAAGACTGCCAGCCTGCATAATGTTGACAATCGGATCATGTTCAGCGCAGGGGTCGCAGCCCTCTCCCTGAAATGGCTGGAGGGCTGCCGCGTAGCTTACGGATTGCCTCTCAAAGCCTCAGGAAAGAGCATCTATTTCGACCGACCGGCCTGAAGGCAGGTGAATATCCTTGGCCAAGATGAAAATCAGAGGTGGCGATCTGGACCTGGTAGAGTACGAGTTCCAGCCCTTTGAGCCGGGAGAGCTCGTCCACACGCTTGGATTCGCTGAAGACTGCCTTCTCTCGCCGCGCACCGGTGTAGTTAAGGCGATAGCGCCCGGGCGCATTCATCTGACGGTTCTGGACATGAACCGTTTTGCGCCCGATCGACCCGGCGGAGGGGGCGTGGGCTTTGCCCTGCAGATATACTGCTCAGCCGAGGTCGAATGCATTGCATCAGGCCTCGAGATAGACTATTCGCGTGAGCCCATCATCCGCCATTTCGCAGAGGTCTTTAAAAAGACGGTTCATTATGAGGGCGGCTTCAGGATTTCCGTCTCTGACCACGAAAAGAAGCATGTCGGCCTTGGATCTACCGGATCTGTGCTCCTCGCTCTGGGCCACGCCATGAACACTGCTCTGGGCTCGCCGCTCAACGCCGAGCAGATTCGCCTGCTCATCGGCCATAACTATGTGGAGGAGACTGAGGACGGACAGGTCGCCAGGGGATTTGAGACTGGAGTGGGCCCGGCGGCTGCCACCTACGGGGGCATGGTCATCACCGGCGACGAGCTGGCGATAGCCTACCGTCATAGCTTTGCGGATGGCAAGAACGTTTTTATCACCATACCGCCTACAGTCGTCTCTTCCGCTGGCAGGGCGGAATTCGATCTGCTCATGAACCGGGCCAGGAACCTTGATTATCAGGACCGGGAACTCAAAGCATATCTTCTGCTCATGGATCTCATCCCCGCTCTGGAGCGGAGCGATCTGAAAAAGATCGGCGATATCATCTGGGAGATAGAGTTCCGGGGCTCGAAGAGGGCCGAGGTGGAGCACCACGGGTTTGAGATCTACCGGCAGATGAGCCTGCTGCGCGAAGCGGGCCTGGAATTCGTGGGCATGAGTTCGGTCGGGCCCTCCATCGCCATTGTAACCGAACGGAGCCGGGAGGCTGTCGCGAAATTGATCGAGCCGTTGGGTCTGGAGATTGCCATCGAGACAAAGGTGAACAACGAGGGGCTGAAAATATGCTAACGATTCGATTCAAAACATCGAGCCCCTAATCATGCCAGCGGAGCCATAGAAAGTGAAGATCCTTCTAATGGGAAATCCCAACGTTGGCAAGAGCGTCATATTCTCCCGGCTGACTGGAATCGATGTCATCTCCGCCAATTACCCCGGGACCACAGTGGAATATACCGAAGGGCGCATGAAACTGGGTGAGCAGATGGCGACCCTCGTGGATGCTCCGGGAGTCTATTCCCTGGACCCGACAACCCGGGTGGAGGAGGTCAGCCGCAAGATCTTCCTGAATGGCGCAGATGTGGTAGTAAACGTAATCGATGCCACCAATCTGGAGAGAAACCTTAACCTAACCCTGCAGATCCTGGAAAAGGGTGTGCCCACTGTTGTCGCCCTCAATTTATGGGATGTCGCAACCAGAAAGGGCATTCTGATTGATGCAAAAGCCCTGGAAAAGGAGCTGGGAGTTCCCGTAGTGGCCACGGTGGCAGTGAGCGGCCAGGGCATTCGGGACCTTGTGTGTGCTTTAAGGCAGGCGAGCAAATCCAGTCCGCCGCCTGCAATTCATTTCGACTCATCGGATCAGCGATGGGCGAGGATAGGCGAGATTGCCTCCCGGACGCAGAAGGTAATGCACCGCCATCCATCTATCTTCGATCGTCTGGAAGACCTATCCATAAAGCCTCTGACTGGAATTCCGCTGGCAATTCTGGCGCTTTATCTTTCATTCAGCCTGGTGATTGAAATCGGAGAGATGCTGCAATTGAGAGTCACCGATCCGATATTTCTGGCCTACAGCAAATTCATAAGCGAGGTCGTAGAAAATTATATCAGCTCGCCACTGCTGCGTGACATTCTGATCGGGACATCCCCTGAGCTGCTCAAGTCATTCGGCATCCTCACCACCGGCCTGTATATTCCGCTGGGTGTGGTTCTGCCATTCCTCATTCCTTTTTACCTGGTTCTGGGCATGCTGGAGGATATCGGTTACCTTCCCAGGCTGAGCATCATTCTGGATGCTTTCATGCATAGAATCGGACTACATGGGGCAGCTATCCTGCCCTGCGTTCTGGGAATGGGTTGCAGTGTGCCGGCTGTGCTATCCGTGCGCATTCTGGAGTCGCCCAAGCAAAGGTACCTGGCGGCCACGCTGATGACCATGGCCATTCCCTGCGCATCCCAATCGGCCATGATCTTCGGAATGCTCGCCCCATACGGTCTGAAATACATACTGATAGTCTACTTCACACTCTTCTGCACCTTCGCAGTGACCGGTTTTCTGCTGCACAGATTTATCGGCGGAGAGTCACCGGAGATCTTTCTTGAGATACCTCCTTACCGGATGCCAAACTTGCATTCTCTTCTCAAGAAGACATTCATTCGCATTCGCGAATTCTTAAAAGAGGCCGTTCCCTACATCGCCCTGGGCATGATAGTGATGAACTTCTTTTTCCTGACCGGCCTGATGCATCTGATTGGTGAAGCAATGAGGCCGGTAGTAGCCGGACTGCTGGGGCTGCCAAGCGACGCCGCTACGGCCCTGATCATCGGTTTCTTGCGAAAGGATGTTGGGATAGGGATGTTTGCGCCCCTGGGAATGAATGCCGTGCAGCTTGTCATTGCGTCTGTGGTGCTGGCAATGTACCTTCCCTGCGTGGCCACATTCATGGTGATGCTCAAGGAGCTGGGTGTGTCGGGCACCATGAAATCGATGGCATTGAGATTGGCAGCCGCACTCCTGGTTGGGACAATTCTGCATCTGCTCCTGGCGTAGCATTATCAAACTGCGAGTTTCTTTTTTTTGCCGAACAATACAAAAATTTATAGGCAAAGAAAGGCAACTAAGCCTACCAGGTTCAAAATAATCTGCTGTAATTATTTGAGAATCGCGAGGGAACATGAAAATCTACTATTTGCTGTTTCGGATTGCTATAGCCACACTCCTCCTTTGCAGCATATCGCTGGGAGGGTTGGACCAGTCCGGTAATTCTGGTGCAGATAACATGACCATCACCCAATTCAACGCTCTGGTTCCATCTGGCAACCTGGAGAGCGCATTCGTTGATTCTGGTGCGCCCCAGGCAACTTCGGTGGATGCAGGAACGGAAGTTGCCGCTTATACAAATCAGGCTCCTACTGCCACCGATCTGAAGACCCTGATGCCCTCTGCCGTCCTTTCCAATCCGCCCAGATACATGTACTACAATGGAGACTATCTGGCCTGGAATGACTTTTCTACGACATTCCCATCCAACAATCCCGGATTATGGATCGAGAGGGCAGTTAGCTGGACTCTCTACGCCACCATGCCCTGGGGCGGATGGGCGCGAGAGCTGCTCTACGTTCCGCAAACCTCTCCGGTCATCATGTATGAGATTTATCCAGGCGGCTACGTTATGGGATATAACCTGGGGACGGTGCAGAGCGGCTACTACTATATCTGGTATTATGCCGATTCGCCCGGCAGGCATAGAAACCTTTTTGCTACCAATGTCGGATACAGCAATGCGGTTATCGTGGATGTCTATTCTTCTGCAATCGGACCTGTACCCAAGCCCACTCCTGACCCAAGGAAGGAATGCGAAGCAAGAAGCTCAGACACACAGACCTGCGAGTGGCGTGATGGACGCTGCCAGTGCTACATGAAGCCTGCTCCCAATCCGGTAGCGGACTGCGAAGCAAGAAGCTCAGATACACAGACCTGCGAATGGCGCGACGGAGACTGCCAGTGCTACATGAAGCCCGCTCCCAATCCCGTGGCTGAGTGTGAGAGCAATCCGCTCTGCGATTATGTCGATGGCCAGTGCTACTGTCGGGGCTTTAATCCTGAGCCAATGCCCGGACCTGTGCCAAATCCCAACCCTGAGCCTGAGCCATTCAATCCTGCTCCCAATCCGGTAGCCGATTGCCCTGATGGATGCTATTATGCAAACGGCAGGTGCAACTGCATGGGCGCAGGAATCGGCAGCGACTACAGCAGTAATGAGGGCAGTGATGAAAGTCTTGGCCAATCCGCCTGAGGCTGCACCTCATTTCTTTTTTAGAGAAATTTCATTCTGAGGAAATCGAGTCCCATTCGGGGCGGCCTTGCGATAGATTCTCATATATCCAGAGCTGCAAGGAGGAGGCTGATCTTATGTCTAAGGTGCTGATCTATGGGGCTGGAGCGATAGGCAGCTTTATGGGCTATCTTCTGTCGGAGAGATCAAATTGTACCCGGAACATAGCCCTGCTGGGAAGGCGTGGCCACATAGAGAAAATCAGGGAATCCGGCCTGATGATAGGCTTGCCAGAAGGACCTATTTCCATCCGTTTCCAATATGCATTCTCAAGTCTGCAAGAGATAGAGATATCCGGCTTTCGTCCGGATCTGGTCCTGGTCTGTGTAAAGGCATATTCCCTTCCGGAAGTGCGAGCTGAGATATTGAGTTCGGGAGCCCTTGATGGATGCCTCAAGGATGCAGACTTCCTCCTGCTCATGAACGGACTGGGAAATCTCGAAGCTCTCGGCATGCCATCAGGCCGGTCCTACCAGGGTTTCACCTCTCTGGGCGTCCAGTTCTTTGAGGACGGCATAATCGACCTCAAAGGAATCGGCCCTACCTTCCTGGAGGACAGGATTCCTGAAGGTGCTGGCAAACTTTTCAAAGATAGCTTTGAAGAGAAGGGCTTTGTGGTGGAGATCTCATCGGACTTCAAGCATCTTCAATGGAACAAGCTCATGGTCAACGCCGTAGCTAACCCAATAAGTGCCATAATCAAGAAGAAAAATAAAGCGACGCTATCCAGGGATCTTGAGGCTACGGTTGAGAGAGTGATTGACGAGTGCCTGCAAGTAGCAGCTCTGGACGGCGTAGAGCTTGACCGAATGAGCTGCCGGGATTTCGTACGCTCGATAATCTCCAAAAATTCAGAAAACACCACGAGCATGTACCAGGATGTGATTAAGGGAAAGAGGACTGAGATCGATTCCTTCAATGGATATGTGGTGGATCAGGCCAGGAGGCATGGCCTCAGCGTGCCTGTAAATGAGACTCTGTATGCGATAATAAAGGTTATTGAGAATTACCAATAAATCCGAGTTTAAATATATGCCCCAAATCATACCAGACTGGCGCTTGCGATCAGAAGTGAAGTGCTGCTGATATCAGATCTACTTTTTTTGCCGGCGAGATTGCCTACTGCTTCCCATCGAGATTAAATGGTTCAGGCCAAAATCTTCCGATAGCAGTCATCGGTATCGCCCTGGGCTAGCCTTATAAAACATGAAATCTTCTCCAGTGTTTCAAAGCAGGAGGAAGAATGACCAGGCAAATTATCGTTTTAGCTGCAATCGCCATAATTCTGATAGGAGTGGCGGGTGCTGCAAATTATATGTACGAGAAGGCATCCGTTAAAGGAGTAGGCTACAAGAATGCGGAGATGATAGTATCCACCCAGACGGGCTTTAACGGCCAGAAGCTGGTGGAGAAAGAGTCCGGCTCAGGTAACGTCATCACCGAGAAGACTGAGCTCGAGGCAGAGAGGCAGCTATTCAGGAATTACACTCCCCTCGGCAGTTTAGCTATATTTCCAGTCACTGTCATCATTCCTGGAAGATATGAGGAAGGCAAAATGTTTATTCCAGGCCCCTGTCAATGGCCGACGGGCAATCTCTGTCCCATGGATTATGTCAACTTCACCAAGGAAGCTGAATTCGAATACATGCCTGTATCCTACCAGACAGGAACCTATGATCAGAAGTGGATAGAGAAACTGTGCGTCCAGAATTATCGAATCGGCTCTGTGCTGACGGAAATGTACACCCATGCAGAGCATCTTCAAAAGAGCACCGAGGTCAAGACCAGAGGATATGGCATTGCCTGGAGCATATTCAATATAGATAAGCTGCGGGCAAATCAGCTGGTCAATGGCCTTGACGGAAGCTGTCCTGCCTGCTGCACCGGCGTTCTGGAGGCTAACCTGAACAGCAATGTCATCGGCGTTGCCCACATTGGCTGGATCTCCAGGGACCCACAAGCTGACCCGCAGCTCAAGGGCAGGCATGCCGAATACGGCAGATCGGTCGAGGACCTGACCGGAGTCTTCTCCATTGAGAAATTCGTCCAGCTCTGGGGCAACTCCACATGCGGCGCAATCAGCGTTGACTGGCTGCCCTGCGTGTGAATTGCTGCAGATCCAATTTCCTTTTTTTTGAGTGGAGAGATTGCCGATTGCGGGCTTCGGATCGACTGGGCTTGTTGGAGGGACTTGCCAAGTCTTTTTGAGTTGCTCAGAAATGCATTCGCTTGCTTTCTATGAAGTGAAGGAGGCGGGCGCAGAGCCAACCAGAGACGATAAGAAGTCATCCATGAACCGGTTGAACTCATCGGGCCTGTCCAGTTGCAGCCAGTGTCCTGTGCCGGATACGCTGACATGAGGCAGATCTGGCAGGAGATTGTGCAAGCTTATGGGCATGTTATTGAGATAAGTTATGACGGATAGCTTTTTCCCGGGATAGCGCAAAAGCGCTGCTACCGGATCAAAGCTGAAAGTTGATCTAAAGACCCCGATCACAACCTCTTTTTTGATGCTGCGAAGATCCTCCAAGACCTTTTCCTGAATGGACGGATTTGATCCAGCAAGCATCCCCTTCCAGTACTCTTCAACTGTACTGGCATACGAATCAGAATCAAGCGCTGCCAGGAATGGCTCGACCTGTCCGGCGGGCAGCTTCCTTGCGTCTCCCGATGGATCGGCCAGCAGAAGACCGGCGACTTTTTCCGGATGCCGTCCGGCATATTCAATCGATACTGATCCGCCCATGCTGTGGCCCACCAGGACAAATCGCGTCAGTCCCAGAGCCCTGGCAACGGAATCGATATCATTTGCCATCGCCTCAATGGAATAGTCTCCATCGCGGGCTGGAGCTGACCTTCCGTGGCCCCGCAGATCGATGGCAATGGCCCGACGACTCTTTCGCAAATGCTCAAGCTGGCGCGACCAGTGGCCGGATTTTCCTGCCAGGGAATGAACGAATAAGACTGGAGTGCCGCCCGAGCCGCCATCATCGGCGCAGAGGGCTGGAGAGCTGGCGGAAGCCTCAACGCAGATTAACGCCATGATCCACACCACCCGCTGGAAACTTCGACCTGACCTCCCTGCTTCTCAGCACTGGCAGACCCACATCCGCCAGCATTCCCTCTATTCTCTTTCTCTCGGCGGAGCGCAGGGACTTCCGATCCAGATAGGCATAACTGGCATTCGACTTTAAAACTGCCTCCTCCACCACATCCCGGTTTACTCCTGCCATCTGGTAGTTGGAGAAGAGATGGCCAAAGGCCACATCCGCCTCAAAGATCAGCTCCGTTTGCCTGGCCACGTAATGTCCACCGCCAAAGCCCAGGAACACAGGAAGGTTCCTGCACTCCAGGGCCAGTATCGCCCGCGCCACAGTCTCTGCTGCCTGGCGGTCCTGCCACTCCTTCATGGTGCTGCCTATCTCGGCAAAGAAGCAGGGCGTCTTCAGGTCCACCGGGCCATGATGAGTGGCCTCGGCTGAGACCGCGAAGCCTGGAAGGGAGATATTGTGCAAAATATGCAAAAATGACCTCAGCCCGCAGGTGCTTGCCGCGGAAAGAGCACAATGGCCGTCTTGCAGCATGCCGGTAAAGTGCCCACCCAGCCAGGGCAGGCCGGCCTTCGCCTCGTGACGGCTGGCAAAGACCACCATCTCCGGCTCCAGCCCCAGGTCGGCCAGCCTGCCATCCAGGCCGGTCAGCCGGGTCTGCTTTTCATCGTGAACCAGGAGACGAAACCGGCCGGAAGACCGGCAGCCTTTCTCGCACTGCCAGGAGCACAGCTCCAGCAGACGCTCATAAATATTGAAGCTGGCCGGATCCGCCCGAGAGCAGATTACGACAATTACGCCGTCCGATGCAATCTTCAGATCTCCCGGCTCACATCCAGCATCTTGGCCACCATCGGCGCATAATCGATCTTGCTGGCCTTTATTTCGGCGAGCGGCATGATAACGAGCATCGGCCTCTCCTCGATCAATCCCTGGGAAGAGAGGGTGCGAAGCTCCCTGTCCATGCGATTCTTCAGGTCGGGATAGCCCATGGAAAGGAAAGCGCCAAAGATCTCTCCCGGCTGCAGATAGCTGAAGAGGGGCGCTCCAATCCTGCGGAAAGCCTGATAGACCTGGGCAAGATCCTTCCGGTCATGGCCGTGTCTGATGCGCACATGATAAAAGGACATCAGCTCGCAGCAGATCTTCTGCCAGTCAACATAGGCTTCGCGAGTGAGCAGCCCGCTCTGGAAGAACTTGGTCCGCTTTCCTGAGATGGTTGGCCGGGAGATGCCCGTCCTTCGGGAGAGCTCGAGGTCGGAGAGCATGGGATATTTCACGAATGAGTAGAGAGTGAGCTTATCTTTCTCTGTGAGGCGCGAGTCCTCAGAGAGGGGACCTTTGGGCGGTATCACCTCGTCAGGAAGATCGGATCTGGCGAGATCAAACAGGCCGTCCACCGCCAGAGCCGCATCAGCCGAATAGCTGGATACCTGGAATGGATAGTGGAAGTAATGGATATCCTCCACAAACCCGCTGCGGTAGTAATCATCGATTATGGGATCAAAGTTCACCCTGAAGTCTGTGAGGCTGGCAGAGTAGAAGGTTGATACTGAATCGGTATCTGTGGCAATGTGCGAGACGCAATTGGGGTAATTCACCCAATTTTGATAGGAGGAGGATCCCTTCCTCACCTCGAAGGGAGCAGTCGGATTGTACTTTACAAATATAGAGGTCAGAATTTCGGCACCTACAGCTTCACCGGAAGGCACATTTAAAAGTTTTATGAGCTTCCAATCTCTAAACTTTCTTTTGCTCTTGAATATCGTTGAGCGATCAACGCCGATATTGGACGCGAGATCTATATCACTGAGCCCCGGATATCTGGCAAGACCATAAAGAACTAACCTCTCCTTTGATGTCAATTTTAGCTGCATTCGTCTAATCTATACATTTTATAAGTATTTATAGATTGCTTATTCTTAGATTTCCTGGTAGATCTCTGCGTCATATACATGAGATCGCGAAATCAATTTTGCCAGAATTCAATAAAGGAGCTATGAGATTGCACTTCTGCCATGAAATCACATCCTAAATGGAAGGGGTATGTATTCCCTTCTTCTGGCAGAAAATGGAAAATCGTGCCCTGGGATAACAATATCGGAAAGCGACACTATTCTCTGCATGCTGGCGACGGCCTGGTCACGATCGACGTGCAGAGCTGGAGGAACATTCTTAAGGAAGTTTCCGAAGGTGGGAAGGGCATCTCCCGAGATTACTATTATCAATTCTTGAGATGCCGCATCCTTCACCTCAATTACCACGGAGATGCTGTCCATGCTGTGGCCGGGAGTAGCGATGATCCTCACGCCGGGCGCTATGACCACTCCGTCCTTTGCCATGAGGACCCTCGCCCGGGAAAACAGATGATTATTGCCGCAGTGATCTGGATGGGAATGAGTATTGATCAGGATGCTTATCTCCTCCGGATCTATGCCGATTCTATCCATCTCCCTGCGGATCACCTCTTCTTCATCATTCGCGCCGCTGTCTACGATAATCCTTTTCTGCCCGCTGGCGATTATTGCCACCGATGATCGAGCATCCAGGATCCGGCCAATGCCGTCCCTTTTGATCGATCCTGGCTTGACCAGAAAGACCGCGGGCATTTTCTCAGGCGCTCAGGCAAGGGCACTCAGGCAAGGTAGAGCTTCTGCAGCTTCTCGCAGACCCTCTCCACCTGAGCGACAGCGGTTCCGATATACCGGTGCGGATCGAGCAGAGCCTCGATTTCCGCAGCGCTCAGCTGGGAGCGGACGGTCTCATTCTCCAGAAGAACCTCCGCCAGCTCCCTCTTCTGCTCAAAGGCGGTCATGGAACTAAGACGCATGATCTCGTGAGCCTGCTGGCGGCCCACGCCCTTCTTGGCCAGCTCGACCATTACGTTTTCTGCCATATTCAGCCCGTGCAGCATAGTCAAATTGCGCTCGATATTCTCAGGGCGCAGCCGCAGCCGGCTGAGCGTTCGCGTGGCCAGGGTGATCAGGTGGTCGGTGAAGATGAAAGCCTCCGGAAAGACGACCCGCTCGCAGCTGCTGTTGGTGAGATCGCGCTCATCCCAGAGGGGAATGTTCTCAAAAGCAGGCAGGATCTGCGCCCGGACGATTCTGGACAGGCCGCAGATCTGCTCAGACTTGATTGGATTTCTCTTATGGGGCATGGTCGAGGATCCCACCTGCTTCTTGCCGAAACCCTCCTCAACCTCTGCAATCTCAGTGCGCTGCAAGCTGCGCATCTCCACGAAGATCTTGTCCAGGGTGGAGGACACGAGCGCCATCCAGCAGACCATCTCTGCATGTCTGTCGCGCTGCACAACCTGATTGGAGACATCCACTTCATAGAGCCCCAGGTGATTCATGACCCGTCTTTGAATCTCCATTCCATTTGGCCCGTAGGCGGCTTGAGTCCCCACCGCTCCGCTCATCTTGCCGACCGCCGCGCGGGGCAGGATTTGCTGCAATCGCTCGATATGGCGGCCGATCTCCGAGGCCCAGATAGCAAACCGCAGGCCGTATGTGGTGGGCACAGCGATCTGGCCGTGAGTTCTTCCGGCGCACACCAGGTCTTTGTTCTTCATGGCCAGGTCTAAAAGCAGCGCCAGGAGGCTCTTCAATTTTGGCTGAAGGACATCCATGGAGGCCTTGATCTGAAGGCCGGTGGCGGTATCCAGGATGTCGTTGGAGGTAGCACCCAGGTGAATCCACTCCCCAAACTTCGGGGCGCACTCTGCCATGGCCAGGACGGTGGCCATCATGTCGTGGCCGATCTCGTCCTCAATCTGTTTGGCTCTTTCCGGAAGGGTAGCTTCAGCGGCAGCCGCTATCTCCGCCGCAGCACCCTTGGGAATCATTCCCAGCTCTTCCTCTGCCTGGGAAAGGGCGGCTTCCACGCGAAATAGACAGCGCAACCGGAAATCCTCTTCCCAGATATCCTTCATCTCTTTGGTGCCGTATCTGAATTCAATAGGGTGAATAGACATGAGTGGAAGAATAATGCTGGGGGTTGATGGAGCTTTTGGTTGCGCCTGAAAAAGGCTGACGAAAAAGTTGGTCGAGTAGAGCAATTCCAGCACCTTCAAAAGTAATAAAGAATATAAAATAGTAAAGCAATTGACTTGCAGGTGATGATATGTTAAGGACGAGATCCATTGCAGGAGTCATAATCGTATTCATAGCGGCCGTGCTCCTTCTGGGATCAATGGCGACGGGCATTAGCCCGGATCAGAATGTAGTGGCCAGATTCTCAGGGACGATTTCTACAATCAACTCCAGCTTCGGCAGCAGCCTTTTTACCGGACAGGTTGTGACCATTGCCTTGAATCCCCAGCCGGAACCCCCGATATATCGGATCGGATCAGGCGTCGGCAGAGGATTGTTTAGCGGCCTGATAGTGCATCCCGCAATAAACCCTCAGCCGGAACCACCAGGAGTGCAAGATAAATAATTCTTCCTGCTATATTTTTAGCATCTTGGATATAAGCAAAACTTCATAATTATTTTTATTTTATAATTCTTTCAAAATATAATAAAATATTAATAGTTAAAAGTCAATCTTATAAAATAATTGATGCATGTGGAGTAAGTAGATAACTATGCCGGCAATGAAGTGGTTCTCAATTGTGCTCTTATTGGCGAGCATTATACTGATGGCAGATCCAGCAAGCAGTTCGATCTATCCGTTTGGCAGCAAGGTACAGCAGAATCAATCGGACATTGGCTTGCCGCTTCATCAACTTCCATCCGATATGTTCATTGGTTTTTGGGATATTGGAACCCCTGGCTACGATGTAGATGATCCTGTATATCTGCACATGAACTATTTAAAGAGCTGCATAACAAGCGCCAATGATGTAAGACTATCATTTTTTGGCAATGCATCTCCCGGCTCTAAAATAGGTTCTGCAGATTCTGACATGAATAAACCGTTAACAAGACTCCCATCAATAATCTGCTTCCTGAATGAGAATGGAAGCCAGGCCTATGATCTTAACGATCCCGTTTATCTGCATCAGATGACCAATTGTGATTATAACCGCTGTTGCCATCATGCTTGCAGCTCCGGTACAAAGGACGATTCGGAGAGTTCATCTTGCCATGACTCGGAAAATTCAAAGGATTTAGCAACAGGGTTTTTCGAGCGCCTTCCTTACCAGGGAGAGGAGATAATTTCGCGTGCATTTAGCTATGCTACATTTACAGATGGCTATAAATTATTCATCTCAGACATATTAATCGATAGCAGTCCAAAAAAGGTTGGAGACATGCATGGCCTGACCATTGAGAGGATTAAAGGATTGAAGGCCGATTACTATCATGTTCTCGGAACCTGGCTGGTTAAGATCAAAGCCCATGATAATGTGGGTGAAGGCTCTGCAAAGGATGGCAAATGGGACGACAAGTGTGACGATAAATCCGGTGAGCGGTGTGATAGCAAAAACGACGACGGGTGTGGCGACAAATGCGGAGAGCAATGTGATAGCAAGTGCGACGACAGGTGTGGCGACAAGTGCGATGAGCAGTGCGACAGCAAGGGCGACGATAGGTGTAGCGACAAGTGCGAAGAGCAGTGCGACAGCAAATGCGATGACCGGTGCCAGAACGGCAACCACGATGGATGCGATAGCCAAAAGCCCTGCTGCAACGATGCATCTCTAAGGAATGAATTTATCCAAACAAATGATATCATATTGAGCTCGATGAGGACGGATTTGGAAAATGGTACAAAAATCACTAATGGCATGGATAGGGGCATGATAGCTTTGCCGCCATTGGATAGCTTCCTTGGGTGCAATAATGGTGCCAGGGTTGGATTCTTCGATGAAAACGGCAATGGAATCTATGACTACAAGGACGATTTGTACCTGAATGTGCCTGCAGACTACAGGTCTAATAGCATTGTGGCCGTAAATAATGTGCGGCTATCCGGCCCAGTTTGAAGAATTGCTCCGGCGCCCTGGCTGCTAATATAGCTCCACAGCAAAAATGCCAGGGCGCGCTTATGCTTTTCGGTAAAGTCTCCGACTTATGCTTATGGCAGTTTTTGATGCTTAAATCGGGCGGCTCCGGGTATTTAAATTGTTGAAATCAGCATCATTAACTGCATTTTATTTATCCGGAAAATCGCAGCAAAGCCAGTGATTCGGCAGAAATTCGTCCACAAGAAAAAGAAAATACCTCTAGCTTGAGGGGCCTGTAAGACGAATGTCGTTTATGGTTACAGTCCCAAAGCCGGATTCAAAAGGCAATGATATATCAATATACACGCTGTCTTCATTGTCGTATAGCCCATTGCCATTGGCATCAAATACTCTGAGGCAGGCATAATCGCCCGCGCGCTTGGGGAAGCTGACCAAAACCGGGAGAGCAATTAATTTATTGAGGTCGGGCTCAAAGTTCAATACCTTTGACCCTGGTTGCATTCCATTCACAGGGGTCAATCTGATATCATTGGTGCGAATCAAGCTGCTGCTCATAATTGAAACACCCTGATCTGATGCGGATTGGATAAATAATGTCTTCTCTTTCTTCTCAGTTTTTACGAGCAAAGTGCCAAGTATATGATAGTAGTTCGCATTGTAGCAGCTAATAACTTCAATGGGAAATCCATTATTGTCGAATCCCACCAAAGATGGCATATTGCTAAGGAGCCTATCTGATACAGGCCATACATAATTATCCGAATATATTAGGCACGCACTTGTCTGCGGAAGGCCCTCGCAACTGCCTTTATAGGAGAGGTGCTCATAGAAATCATTTTGCGCAAGACAGGGTTTCCCTTCAGTACAGGAAGAGCCATCTGAAGTCTCCACCTCTTCGGGATCTGTAGAATTTATTTCCGCAATATTGGATGCCTGAGCTGTGCTGCTTCCTGCAGGACTTGGATTGCTTGTTTCATTCTTTTGCACTCTATCCGATGGGATGGTTTCATTCTGATAAATCATGGTGGCTTGAACGACATATACTGGATCATGGATGTCATAGGACTGGCTGCCATTCAGGTTTAAAAAGCGTATTTCAGCAAGAAGTTGATTTAGTGGTGCATTGATATCACTATGATAAGGTTTGACCTTGGTTCCAGCTTGGTAGCGATTAAATGAGGTCAACCTTACATCATTGGCGTTTGCGATTCCAATGGGCGGCGTGTCCAGATATACAACATCGCCTTCGTCATAAGATCCAATATCAGTCCCAATATCCCATATACTTATTATCGTACTATCAGGCATATTTTTAAGAAGTCTGCCTAAATCAGAATCATTGGACATAACTTTGGAGCCAAAAGGGTAATCCGACGCTTCAGTCTGATAAAAAAGTAAAATAAGGCTGAATACTAGGGCTATGGACCTATTTAGAATTTTCATCATGCTCGCACTCACTCTCGGTTGCATATAGGGATTGGCTAAAATTTAGGTGCTAATAGTATAAATACTTTTTTATTATAAATAATATAACATTCTTTGGGCAATAATCAGCCAGTGGAAAATCAAATTGCATATGCATTTAATTTTTATTAATCATGGGCGATTAAAAACATTATGAATTGAGCAGTAATCAATCGTAATGCTGGATAAATTAAGCAGAAATAAAATTGGAGAACCTGTCCCGTTTCATTTGATGCCAATACAGGAAGTCACCCCAATCCAAAACATCATCAGGAAGTTATGCGCTTTAGGAGCTCTAGATTCTCTTTTCTATCATTCTCAAGAATCCTAGCGTTTTCCGCGCTCCGTTTTAAAGCTTCTTTCAGGGAGGCAGGATAGCGTTGAAAATGCAGTATCTTCAAATGGCCAGTTGATTTTCCCTGAATCGAACCATAGTTGATATTAAAGAAATTAATTGTGTAGCTTGCATATTCATTTGATTTCTTTCCAGAAACAGGCTTGAAGTTCATGTAAGGCGACTGATATGAATCTACCGGATAATTTTGATTGAGGCTCTGATTTATATAGCCGGCTTTGCCATTGATATTTACTATATTGAGGCCATTCTGATTTGGCCACCAAAAAGCATTTGCCAGGCTATTTTCGCCGCAATAGATTCCATTTGGGCTATCACCTGAATTTGAATCGATAGGTTCTTTGTAACCGGATTGCGCAATTCCCGGATAGATCAGGCCAGCTCCTGTAGAGGATAAAAGAATTAAAAACAAGAATGCTTTCTCTAACATGGAAGACTCCTATCCTCCAAATGCATTTTGATTTAAATTCTGATTAATCTGGTTATTTCCGCCGTTGACATTGGCGATATTTATTCCATTTTGGGGAAGCCAGACAATTCCGCCTGCGCTGCCGCCAAATCCGCTCAGGCCGAATGCATTCTGGTTCAGATTCTGGTTAATGGTATTCTTGCCGCCATTGGCATTGGCGATATTGATGCCAGTTTGAGGAATCCCTGCAATTCCGCCTGCATTGCCGCCAAACCCTGCCAGGCCGAATGCATTCTGGTTCAGATTCTGGTTAATGGTATTCTTGCCGCCATTGGCATTGGCGATATTGATGCCAGTTTGAGGAATCCCTACAATTCCGCCTGCATTGCCGCCAAACCATGCAGCACTGCCGCCAAATCCGCTCAGACCGAATGCATTCTGGTTCAGATTCTGGTTTATGGTATTTTTGCCGCCATTGGCATTGGCGATATTGATACCAGTTTGAGGAAGCCAGACAATTCCACCTGTACTACCGCCAAATCCGGCTGCACTGCCACCAAATCCGCTCAGGCCAAATCCATTCTGATTCAGATTTTGATTTATCTGGTTATTTCCGCACGCAGTTTCTTTATGAGGGATGCATTTTTGCGGCATTCCAGAAAGACCTGCAGTTCCAGAGCAAATGCTAATTGAGATCACCGCGAATATGCAGGTACAAATAAAAATTTTTCCCAAATATACAGACATTGTCCTCACCATTAAGTATCATCCGCAAATCCCAGATTACCTGGATTAATTTTTCGATGGTTTCTGATTTTATTACTATTACTATCTGTCACTACCATGTTGTTAGCAAGATCATATATAAATAGATTTTACCATATCTAATATATTATAATAAATTAGTAATTCTTTTAAATGTAGATCTGTTATCTATTAAATATCAAACAAATATTAACGGTTTTATTAGATCGAATTAATTCCATACTAATATAATTATTATAATAGATTGAAAATTAATCTACATTTAGTTGGAGACTTTTTTCAAACAATAATTTCAATATCTTATAATTAATACAGAAAACATTATAAATTAACGATTTTCGCCGCGGTTCTCATGCAGAAACGCGACAATATTTTTTCAAAGTATCATAGCACCATTATGCGCGATTTTCCAACGGCAAATGGTTGACACATCCCAGCAATTCACTTCCTGAAGCAGGATTGCCATTTGTTTCATCTCTCCTCGTAAATCGGCTTTTCCGGCACCAGGTAGATCGTCCAGAAGACCAGCGCGGTAACCAGAGCCTTGAGGATGATGTTCGTCCAGACCATCGGCTGCAGCGCCTCAATTCCCAGAACCCCGGCAAAGGCGATGATGGGAAACATCAGGCTGTCTGCGGGAATGGAGACAGAGTTGGAGACGAAGACCCGCGTCCATTGCGGCCAGCTTTCCCTTCCGCCGCGCGTCCAGAGCTGGTAGACCTTTGTATCTCTCAGCTCAGCCACCAGCGTCGTTAGGATTGAGGCCAGCACAATTCTCATCTGCAGGGAGAAGAGAAACTCCCAGTCTGCCTGTCCTCCAGCGCCTGCCCAGTCAGTCTGTGTCGGCATCATCACCACCAGCTGGAAATAGAGAGCGGCAAGAAGGTTCACTGCTCCTGATAGCCAGATGGTGGTGACCGCCGCCTTCTGGCCGAGCTGCTTGTGAATGAGATCACGCCAGGTAAAAGTGAGGGAGTATATGAA
>JGI20214J51088_10000107_pt1 | contig 57009 bp, 46 predicted proteins | sample WetSurMetagenome_FD_51088 | JGI IMG/M metagenome (IMG submission 51088) | reverse complement strand
AGGAAATGAGCTCAAGGAGATAGTGAATAGCGTCACCTCATTGCAGAACCTGGTGCAGCAGATAGCAACGGCAACGGAAGAGATGTCTACGACATCGGAAGCGATAAGCGGTGATATACAGGCGGTGGCAGGCGGGGCAAAAGAGATATCAGGAGAATCGGACCAGATAGCCAAGTCGTCGTCGGAACTGGCCCGGCTGGCAGGACAGTTAAAGACAACAGTGGACCAGTTCAGGGTATAGAACAACTACACATAAGATAAATTGACTTAAAGGGCGCATATCGTTTTTCACGATATGCGCCCTTTTTTATGTATAAGCGTTCGATACGGCCGGCCATTATGTCTATTAATAAAGGTCGGTCCGCCGGTGTTTCAGAACCGGCATAAAATTGCGGACCTCCTGCAATCGCTGAATGTCCACTGATCCGATGATCAGCCTTTCTTCCGAACCGGAAGCATGCTCAATCATCTCACCCCATGGATCAACGAAACAGCTGTTGCCGCCAAATTCCAGCTCACCGTCCCTGCCTGCCCTGTTCGGGCAGACCATATAAACCTGATTCTCTATCGCCCTTGCCCCAATCAGGGTTTGCCAATGCGACAGGCGCGAAAGCGGCCAGGCGGACGGCATAAGTATAACAGAGGCATCATGCGTCGCGTAGTGTCGCGCCACCTCGGGAAACCGCAGGTCATAACAGACCATCACGCCAAAATTCAGCCCGCCATAAGAGAACATGCAAAACGAATCTCCCGCAGTGAATACGCGCTGCTCTTCAAAAGGTTCTGTGGTGATGAGATGTGTTTTCCTGTAGCGCCCAAGCAGCTTGCCGTCGGGGCCAAGGACAGCTACGGCATTGAAAAGCCGATCGTCAACGAGTTCCGATATGCCGCAGACAATACATAGGCGGGTTTGCTCCGCAATAGACTGTAACTGCAGGAAAGGCCCGTCGTTCCACGATGAGGCGTATTTCCGGATCTTGTCCGTCTCACAGCCTGTGTCCACCATCTCGGGGAATACGACCATATCACACCCGGCTTCGCAGGCGTATTGAGCATACTCAAGCGCCTTATTAAGATTCCCTGCTGCATCGCCTGATATACAATTTATCTGTGCGCAACCAATCTTCATTGTTTTAACCTCATCGAAGACAGCCCAATTTAATATGGTGTCCGCGAAATTACTACTTAAATAGCATTATCGGGTTCCTGATAATATTTCAAATGGAATGTTATCCGACAGACATAATTCAACCGGTTGTATAATGTTAGCAGATAGTCGGGTCAGTGTCAATGATACTGAGGTGTTCTTCCGAGGCAAAGTAGAAATGTCCGCTTTTTGTTTAAATCCTGAAAATATGTTATAATATCAATACTTTAAAGGAATTTGAGCTCATTGGGGCCACAATGTCTTTTAACTTTGTGGCCCCTTTTTATAAAGTCCTTAAAGGCCCGGCTTAATGTCCAAACAGACAGGGAGAGAGAAAAAATGACAAAGGGAAAAATGAAGTGGTTCAATGACAGCAAGGGCTTCGGCTTCATTACAAAATTTGAGCTTGCCAGGGGCTATAACGTTTTTTAACTTTGTGATTTTGTATATACCCGGTCCCGGCTTAACGTCCAAACAGACAAGTGGGGAGAAAACCTGCAGTGTCCGGAGCAATAATCTTAACAATCTTGAGTTAACCATGGGCGAGCGCCTTGCATGATCGAACGCCCTTTTCGTTCAGGGAGGACTATGAACAACAGAGAGAGAAATGCCGTAAAAGAGAACAGGATGCAGCAGAAAGTTGACGCAGGCTTGATGTCGGAGCTGTTTCCCGAGGTTAAAAGTATTGTAATCAATATGCAATACACACAAAAAGGCCTGCGTGATTCATTGCCGCGAACGGTTAATTTCTACCCCGGCAGTTATGCTTTTTTCAGAGTGGACTGTTTAAACAAAGAGTGCGTTGAGGGTGGTTTTGACTTCACCAATATATTCAGAAAAATGATCAGGGACCATGCAAAGGCGTCAACCGGAGAAATCAGTTGCAAAGGCGGCGAGGGAGCGTCTCACTCATCAATCAGTTACGAGGTCGCAATACAATACGTTTAATCCATAAAACGGTCACATAACAAACCGGGCAGGCTGAAAAGTCCGCCCGGTTTGTTATTTAAGCCCGGACTTTGGGATGGAATTTTCGAAGCCGCACGGCATGGAATCAGTCCTGCCCGGACTATTGGCGCGTTGCCTCTTTCGGCGCGCTTGCTGCGGCTTTCGAAACATCATCCGGCGGCGCCGACATTGACAAGCATAATAAAACATAGTACTTATTAAGTAATGGCCTGGAACTACCAACGGATAAGGAACCTGTTATGACTCATAAATTGCATCCGTTACTTTTTACAACGCTATTGTGTTCCTCGTCGCCAATGTTCAGCGCAACTTATTTCTCATCTCTTGTCCCACATATGTTGATATGAATATTAAATCGGGCAAAACGGTATATGATGGTTTGATCCGGAGGGGCTATTATTGTGGGAAATGTTGAAAACATAGCCGGCCCATTCATTTACAGGATATGTATCCTGTCGGCTTTTACCGTCCGTTTTTTATTATGCGCAACTGTTGTTTTGGCGTATTCTTTATGTCTTGAGACCCAATATGCAAGGGCGGATATCCAGGTTGTGACTGTTGGTGTCTATGAAAATCCGCCTAAGATATTCGTCTCCGAATCCGGTGAGCCCTCCGGAATATTTATAGATATAATCCGGCATATAGCAAAAAAAGAGGGGTGGGAGCTGCGCTTTGCGCCGGGCTCATGGGGGGAAGGGCTTGATAGACTGGAGAGAGGTGAAATCGATCTCATGCCGGATGTGGCATATTCTCACGACCGTGCAAAAATTTATTTTTTCCACAAAACGCCTGTATTGTCCGCCTGGTATCAGGTTTATGCCCAAAAAGGAAGTAATATTCGTTCCATGCTGGACCTGAACAACAAGCGGATTCTCGTTCTGGAACGTTCGGTGCAGCACGCGGCTTTTGCAAGGCTCAGCAAGGGGTTCGGGTTGAACAGTTCACTTATTCCCTCTCCTGATTATAAATCCATGTTTGAAATTGTCGCCAGGGGTGAAGCCGACGCCGCAATTGTCAACCGCTTCTACGGTATGACATACGCGGCTAAATACGGGCTTGAAGATACCGGAATTGTTTTTGAACCGTCCGACCTTTTTTTCGCGGCGCGGAAGAACGCGCCGGCACAGATGCTGGAAGCTATTGATAGAAATCTTGTTGCCATGAAACAGGACACCGGATCTGCATATTATGCGTCGCTGAAAAAATGGACGGCTGAGGATGTCCTCTTCAAATGGCCGGCCTGGCTGCAAATTGTCGGGGTTATTGCAGGCATTGCGTTACTGATGAGCCTGGCGGGAAGTTTCTTTCTGAAACATCAGGTAAATGCGCGCACACGGGAACTGCGGGCAAGTGAACGGCATTATCGGCTTCTTTTTGAACAAAACCCCGCGCCGATACTGATTTACGAACGCGAAACATTCAAAATGCTTGCGGTTAACGATGCCTTCCTGGGCAGTTACGGTTACGGTGAGGAAGAGGTATTGGCCATGAGTCTGCCCGATCTCTATCCCGAGGAAGAAAAGAAGCCAATCCTGGAACTTGCTCAACGGCTGAGCGGTCATGCCTACGTCGGTGAGTGGCATCATCACAGGAAGGATGGTTCTCTCATGGCTATTGTCGTGCGTTCGCATGACATAACGTACCATGACCGGGCAGCCAGGATTGCAGTCATTACCGATATTACGGCCCGTAAACATGCTGAAGACGCGCTGCGCTATTCGGAACAAAAATTCATGAAGGCCTTCCATGCCACTCCTGATGCAATTGTCATCAGCAAGGCAGCCAATGGTTTTTTGGTTGAAGTAAATGAGGTGTTTCTTCGCAAAGCGGGATACTCGCGCGAAGAAGTCCTGAATAAAACCACTGTGGATCTCACCCTGTGGGCCGACCCCTCCGACCGCGAACGCTATGTCGCCGGGGTCAGGGAACAGGGCAGGGTCCGGGATATGGAAGCGCAATTCCGGACTAAATCGGGCATTATACTTGAAGGCCTTGTTTCCGGTGAAAGCATTGTATTGGGCTCTGATTTATGCCTGCTGACAATCATACGCGACATTACTGAACGAAAAAAGATCGAACAGGAACTGGAGAAACACAGGTTGCACCTTGAGGAGATGGTGAATGAACGCACTTCCGAACTGAAGGCCAAGATCGCGGAGATCGAACGCATAAACAAACTGTTCATAGACAGGGAATTGAGGATGATGGAACTGAAAGACAAGATAAGGGAATTAGAATCCAAAACCAACAGTCTGAAATCAGAATAACGGGAAATGAAGACAATAAACAACAAATACCTTCTTGTCATATTGGTAGCGACAGCTTACTTTGTCACGGCGAGGCTCGGATTGACTCTGGCTTACCAGGGGACGAACGCAACCCCCATCTGGCTTCCCACAGGCATTGCCCTCTCAGCCGTGCTGCTGTTGGGAAACCGTATGTGGCCCGGCATTGCATTGGGCGCATTTATCGCCAACTTCCTGCAGTTGACGGAACTTGGCCTGTCAATTTCCGCGTCTTTTGCGGCATCGCTCGGAGCCGCTGCGGGGAACACCCTTGAGGCCCTTATCGGAGCTTATCTTGTCCATCGTTTTACCGGAACACGAAATCCTTTTGGTCGAAGCTCCGATGTGTTTGCTTTCATAATATTCGGCGCATTGATCAGCACAACAATAAGCGCGACAATTGGGACTGCGACGTTCTGCCTGAGTGTCTCTGAATGGACTAATTCCCTTTCCATATGGCTGACCTGGTGGATGGGAGATGCGGCAGGAGCCATTATCATGGTCCCGCTGGTGATGACCTTTAAAGGATTCGATGCCGCCGGATGGAAAAAACTCCGGCCTATGGCCGTCAAGCTTCTGATATGGGCGTTAATAGGCGCTGTCTGTTATAGTATGTTTTTCCGAAGTATTCCGCTTAACTTCATTCTGTTCCCGGTTCTCATCATCGCCGCATTCCGACTGGGCCAATTCGGCTCAGCCATGGCAATCGGCGTCATATCCATCGTATCGACCTATGCCACCGTCAATGGGACAGGCCCATTTTCCGCCATGACTCTGACCGAGGCCCTTCTGCTGCAGCAGGTGTTTATCGGCAGCATTGCGACCGCTTCGATGGTATTGTCGACAATCGTATCCGAGCAAAACAAAACGGAGCTTAAACTGAGTGAAAGTGAGAAGAGATCGCGAATGCTGATCGAGCAGGCCCCGATTGGCATAGCGCTTTCCAGGGAAGGTATAACTCTCAACGCCAACACGGCCTATTTGAGCATGTTCGGCTTCTCCGACATTTCGGAATTGCGGGGGACCCACCTCACAGACCGGATTGCGCCGCAGAAAAGGGCGGAGATGTTTGATCACATCAGCAGACACGCTCAGGGGCTGACGATCTCTGCAGCTTATGAAACCGTGGGCCTGCGCAAAGACGGATCCCAATTCCCCTTCTATGTTTCGTTAAACAGGATTGTTTTGGCCGACGGGCCGCTTACCGTCAGTTTCCATATCGACATAACCGAACGCAAGCGGGCGGAAGAAACGCTTCAGGACAATGAACGCAAGTATCGTGAACTGGTTATGAACGCCAACAGCATAATCCTTCGCATGGACAATGACGGAAAGGTCACCTTCATGAATGAATATGGGCTGAAATTCTTCGGGTACTCCGAAGCCGAAATTCTGGGACGGCATGTGATCGGCACGATTGTCCCGGAAACCGAGAGTTCGGGCCGGGACCTGAGACTTATGATGGACCGGATCTGCGCCGACCCCGCAGGCTTTGAACAAAATATCAACGAGAACATGCGAAAAAACGGCGCTCATGTCTGGATTAACTGGACAAACAAGTTCGTACTGGATGAACAGGGACAGGTAAAGGAAATTTTGAGCATTGGATCGGACATCACCGGGCGCAAACATGCGGAAGAGGAGCTTAATAAGCATCGCGAACATCTTGAGCAGTTGGTGTTGGAGCGCACCGCCGACCTTCAGAAAAGCCGGCTGGCGCTGACGAACATTGTGGAAGACCTGAATTTAAAGAAAGAGGAGCTGGCCGGAGCGAATGACAGACTCAAGGAACTGGACAAACTGAAATCCATGTTTATTGCGTCCATGTCGCACGAATTGCGCACCCCGTTAAACTCCATCATCGGGTTTACCGGCATGACATTGCAGGGATTGTCCGGAGAATTGAATGATGAGCAAAAGGACAATCTTTCCAGGTCCTACCAGTCGGCCAAACATCTGTTGTCCCTGATTACAGACATAATCGACATATCAAAGATCGAATCGGGACGTATTGACGCATTCCCGGAGCCGGTTTTGTTAAATGAATTGATCAGCGAGGCGATAAGCGTGGTCAAGCCCCAGCTGAAAGAGAAGGCCCTGGCTCTTAATGTGGATGCGCCGGCCGAAGTGCGGCTGAATACGGACAAAAAACGGCTGCTTCAATGTCTGCTCAATTTCCTCAGCAATGCCATAAAGTATACTGAAGCGGGCACAATTACGTTGACCGCAGGGGAATCAGACGGAAATCTGGAACTGACTGTGAGCGATACGGGTATCGGCATTGCCGAAAAGGACATGCCGAAGCTTTTTGAGGCCTTTGAACGTCTGGATACGCATTTGCGCATAAAGGCGGGCGGGACCGGTCTTGGGCTGTATTTGACGAAAAAAATCGTTACGGAAATTCTTCACGGTGAAATCAGTGTGCAGAGTCGGGAGGGACGCGGTAGCTCTTTCACCTTGAGCGTGCCAAAAGATATAATAAAGAGTCAGGGAAGTTCCGCCTCAAAGGGAGATTTGCAATGAAAACAGCTTTGATTATCGAGGACCAGCCCGACAACATGATTCTTATCTGCCGGCTGCTTGAAAAGGCCGGCTATCAGACACTCCAGGCCGTCACCGGCATGCAGGGATTCGATATGGCCCTGAAGGAAAAACCCGACTTCATCATTCTTGATATCCAGCTCCCGGACATTGAGGGCACCGAGGTATTGCGAAGGATTCGAAATTCCGAAACCGGGGCAACCGTCCCTGTCATTGCCATGACATCTTATGCCATGTCGGGCGACCGGGAAAAGCTGCTGGCCGCAGGGTGCGATGGTTATATCGAAAAACCTATCGATCCCATAAGGGTGATATCGCAGATCAGAAGTATCATCGGTGAAGAGTTATGAAAATCCTGATAGTAGAAGATGACGAGAGTTCAAGGATTTATCTTGAGAGGGCCCTTGTAAGCCAGGGGTATGCCGTAGATAGCGCCGGTAATGGAGTCAAGGCTCTCGAAAAAGTCGAACAGGCGCCGCCCGACCTGATTATTTCCGACATAATGATGCCTGAGATGGACGGCTTTGAACTGTGCCGCAGGCTTAAGACGGATGAGCGGTTCACCGGCATACCTTTTATATTTTACACTGCGACCTTTATCGAACAGAAGGACCAGCAGCTTGCGATGGCCCTCGGGGCTTCACGTTATCTTGTAAAGCCCATGGAACTGACTGATCTGTTCAGGGAGATCAAGGTTGTTATCGATGAAGCCAGGAGGGGGGGCTTTGATGTTTCCCTGCAACCTCTTGATGAAATCAGGGAACTTGACCGCATGCAGCTGGAAGTATTGGCAAGGAAGCTGGACAAGAAAGTGCGTGAACTCGGGGAGGAACGCGAGGCATTGCGCAGAAGCGAAAGCAGGTACCATAAACTGCTCGACAGCATAATGGATGGATTCGTGTATAAGGATATGGACGGCGTAATCCTGGAATACAACAAGGCTTTTAAAAATATGCTGGGATACGGCGATGAAGAACTGAAATCCCTGACCTACAGCTCTATAACGCCTGAAAAGTGGCATGAGTTCGAGCGTGAGATTCTTGACGGGCAGATACTCAAACGGGGATTTTCGGATATCTATAACAAGGAATACAGGAAAAAGGACGGCTCCATATTCCCGGTCGAGCTTCACTCATTTCTCATAAGGAACGAACAGGGAGGGAATGAGGGGATATGGTCGGTTGTCAGGGACGTCACCGAGCTGAAAAAGATCGAGGCCGAAAAGAAAAAAATTGAAGCCCAGCTCCTTCAGGCCCAGAAGATGGAGGCTGTCGGGACCCTTGCAGGCGGCATTGCTCACGATTTCAATAATATTCTGAACGTGATCATGGGATATGGCGGAATGTTGATGGACAAAATGCCCGCCGACAGTTCATTCCGGGAACAGATGCATGAGATTCTCGCTGCATCCGAGCGGGCGGCCAATCTTACCAGACAGCTGCTGGTCTTCAGCAGAAAACAGGCTGTGGTCGTGAAGGCTGTTGATGTCAACGAAATCATAACCGGCATTCAGAAGATGCTCGGTCGGGTTATAGGAGAAAATATCGAATTGCATATCAACCTCGCAGATCGTCGCCTTACCGTACTGGTTGACACCGGCCAGATTGAGCAGGTCCTGATGAACCTTGTTGCGAATGCGCGGGACGCGATGCCGAATGGCGGACATCTGACGATCTCGACGGAAACCGAAAACATAGACGATGCGTATGCGGCAAGTTACGGCTGCGGCAAGCCCGGAACTTATGCGATTATCAACGTTTCCGACACAGGCAAAGGCATGGATGCCGAAACACAGAAAAAGATTTTTGAGCCTTTTTTTACCACAAAAAGCGTCGGTGAGGGAACCGGCCTCGGACTTGCAATCTCTTATGGAATAATCAACCAGCACAAAGGACACATTACCTGTTACAGCGAACCGGGTAATGGCACGGTATTCAGGATCTATCTGCCGGTTGTTGAAGATATGGCTGCATTTGGCGCAAAGGCGGAGATTCCCGAAACCATACGGGGCGGCCCTGAAACCATTCTCATTGCAGAGGATGATCTTGCCCTCAGGGAACTGGGAAGGAAAGTCCTGGAATCTTTTGGCTACAGTGTTATAATTGCGTCGGACGGAGAAGAGGCTGTTGAGAAATTCATAGAGAACAGGGAGCGGATAAAACTGGCGCTGCTTGATATTATTATGCCGAAGAAGAGCGGCATGGAGGCGTATGCCGAGATCAAAAAAGACAGCCCCGGTATTAAAATCATGTTCATGAGCGGCTATACCAGTGATATGATCAGCAGAATGCTGCCCGAAGAGGTAATGGACATACTCAGAAAACCGTTTGTGCCCAACACTCTTTTGAGTAAGGTAAGAGAGGTCCTTGATCGCACTTAATAGCAGGGCGCGACTTATTCAATATCCTCAAGCTTGCAGAAGCCCCATATCTTCTCACAATATTCCCGTATTGCGCGGTCCGATGAGAATTTGCCCATCCCCGCCACATTGAGGATGGACATGGTCGTCCACTTTTCCCGGTCGCGGAAAACCCTGTCCACCTCGTCCTGGCAGTCGATATACGACTGGTAATCCGCAAAAAGCAGGTATTCGTCGCGCTGCAGGAGCGAATCGATGAACGGCCTGAACAACTCCCTGTCGCCCCCCGAGAAATAGCCGGACGCCGGCATGTCGACGGCCTCTCTAAGCTGCTCGTTGGAATTGTAGTAATCCATGGGGTTGTAACCCCTGCGTTTTGTTTCATAAACCTGTTCGGCGGTAAGTCCGAACAGGAAGAAATTCTCCGCCCCCACCTCTTCCCTGATCTCGACATTCGCCCCGTCGAGCGTGCCGACAGTCAATGCGCCGTTAAGGGAGAATTTCATGTTGCCGGTGCCGGAGGCCTCCTTGCCGGCGGTCGAGATCTGTTCCGACAGGTCGGCGGCGGGATAGACCCTCTGCCCCAACTTGACGTTGTAGTTCGGCAGAAACACCACCTTTAACCTGCTGTTCACGTCGGGATCGCGATTCACGACATCTCCGACAGAGTTTATGAGCTTGATAATCAGCTTTGCCATGAAATAACCGGGAGCGGCCTTGCCGCCGAAGATAAAGGTCCGGGGCGTGATATCCAGACCGGGATTACGCTTGATCCTGTTGTAGAGCGTGATAATGTGGAGGACCTTCAGGCCCTGCCTCTTGTATTCGTGGACCCTCTTGACCAGCACATCGAACATGGTGTCCGTATCGACCTCGGTACCCGTGCTTCTCTTGATAAAGACCGCAAGTTTCCGCTTGTTTGCCGTCTTGATTTTTCTCCACTCAGCCCTGAATTCGGGATCGTCCGCAAATTCGGCAATCTTCTTCAGATGGGTTTCAAGCCTGCTTATCCATTTTTTGTCGATCCTGCCGCTGATGAGGTCGGCAAGATTATGATTGCACATGACCAGCCATCTGCGCGGGGTGACGCCGTTGGTTATATTGAAAAACTTTTCAGGATACAATTCATAAAAATCCCGCATCACGTCGTGTTTCAGCAGTTCCGTATGCAGTTCCGCAACTCCGTTTATCGCATGACTGCCGACCGCGGCCAGATGCGCCATTCTCACGTATCGGGGTCCGGTCTCGTCGATAAGGGACATCCGGACAATCCTCTGTTCGTCGCCGTTAGTCCGTAATCTCACCTCGTCCAGAAACCTGCGGTTGATCTCATAGATTATCTCGATATGCCTCGGCAATGTCTGGGAAAAGAGAGGCAGGGGCCATTTTTCGAGGGCCTCCGGCAACAGGGTATGATTGGTGTACCCGAATGTGCATTGCGTGATATTCCATGCCTCGTCCCAGTCCATCTGATGGACATCCACAAGCAGCCTCATCAACTCCGCCACTGCAATCGAGGGATGTGTGTCATTCAGTTGCATGGCTGCAGTCTCATGAAAACTGTTGAGATCATGCCTCCTCAGGCGATGTATGTGAAGCATGTTCTGCAGGGAGCATGACACAAAGAAGTACTGCTGCGCCAGTCTCAGAAGCTTGCCGATCTCCGGCTGATCGTTCGGATAAAGGACCTTTGAAATGGTCTCGGAGGTCACCTTTTCTTCAACGGCCTTGTAGTATTCGCCCGTGTTGAACTTCTGGAAGTCGAAAGATTCCACAGCCTCCGCCTTCCAGAGACGCAGGAGTATTGTGACGTCGCAATTATATCCCGGGACCGGAGTGTCATATGCCACGCCCCTGACTACCATGCCCGGAATCCAGCGCACCCTTCGATGACCGCTGCCGTCGTGATAGACTTCGGTGTGCCCGCCCAAACCTACATCATAGGCAATGTCGGGACGGCATATCTCCCACGGATTGCCGGACCTCAGCCATTTGTCGGTCATCTCGACCTGCCTGCCGTCTATGATCCGCTGCTCAAATATTCCGAATTCGTATCTTATGCCGTATCCTATAGCCGCAACTTCGAGCGTGGCGAGAGAGTCGAGGTAACATGCCGCAAGCCTGCCGAGCCCTCCGTTGCCGAGGCCCGGTTCAACCTCCGCATCGATCAGGTCTTCTATCTTCAGCCCAAGACGCCGGCATGCCTCCTTCGCCTCCCCGAAAATCCCGAGGCTTACAAGACTGTTGCCGAGATGCGGTCCCATGAGAAATTCGGCTGAAAGATATCCGACCAATTTCATGTTTTTGTCGGCCAGGAAATGGAGCGTCTTTATGTACCGGTTTATCATCCGGTCGCGCACGGCATACGCCAGGGCTGTGTACCAGTCGTTCACATTGGCCTGCTCACGCAGTTTGCCCACGTTGAAATACAGGCTGTCCAGCATGGATTGCCCTATTGAGTCCACATCGAGCCCGACCCTGACATCGGGCTTGCGGCTGTCGACCGCGGAATAGATTGTATTATCGCTTCCTGTTTCCATCGAACACCTCTCGCCTGCGGATATTGAATCAATTGAATCCCGCCGCCCGGGCCGGCGTCGCAGGGGGCCAAGATTATGGGCGGCAACCATACCCTTATTATACTTCCGAACCCTCTTCAACTCTATAGCCTCACATGGTTATAGTCAGCTTGACAACATAAATAGCCTCATCTCGGCTCGTCAAATTAGAGAATAATCCTTTTCAAAAGCAGACAACCGGAAAAACGCTTTTTATCATTGTCTGAAATCGAAACTCAATGACCTGCGCGGGCTTTCGATAAGTCCGTCCATGTTGTCGGTTTTGACTTGGCAGATTTTTCAATGATAAGTCCGGGATAAAAAACCTGTCAATCATGCCCATAACAGTCTCTTTACAAATATTTACGCAAACTTTATGCAATTTTAACATAAAAACTGTTGACGCTATTTATGATTTGAAGTTATAATTTATACATAGTTTATCAATATGATTAAGATAATGTGACAAGTTTAATTACCTGCCGACATTCAGTCAAGATGTTTTCTATGGATTGTCAATTCAAGACGCTTCGGAGCAAGATCATAATTGAAATTTTCAGCATTTCCTTGGGAGGGGAATATTATCATGATTAATTTGAAAGACATGAGAATCAGGACAAAGCTCATAATCGGGTTTGGTATTGTTATCAACCTGCTGATCTTGATAGCCGTAATAGCGGCTTTTTCACTTATTTCGGCCGGGAAAACCGTTAATGATATTACAGCGGTAAGCATTCCGCAAAAGGACAATCTGGCCGTCATCACAAGAGGCATACTCAGCACCGCCTGGCATATGAGAGACGCCATGCTTGCCTCCGGCCAACAGGAGATCAACAAACATATCGCAATTATGCAGGCCAATCCGAAGCAGGTTACGGAAGCATACGAACAGATAAAGGCGTCCCTGAAAACGGAAAGGGGGAGGCAGCTTTATGCGGATGTGCTTGAGAAGAGAAAGGCGTACAATGAAGTCCGGGGCCCGATAATGGAGTTTCTCAAGGCAGGGAAACAAAAAGAGGCGATTGTCCTGAAGGAAAAACTTGACCCCCTGCTTATATCCTATGTTGCGTCGGTGACCGAACTCGACAAGGCCGTCAATGCAATGGCGAATGAAAAGACAAAAAAAGCCGGGGACAACACCTCCAACATACTTATGGTAATCATTGCGCTGACCCTTATAGCCCTTACACTCTCAACAGTTGTCACTATTGCGATAATCAGGAGCGTCACCGGTCCGATCAATAACGCGGTTGAGACGGCCAACAAGATCGCCGAGGGCGACCTTACGGTCAATATCGAGACAAAAGGCGGCGGGGAAACCGGCCGGCTCCTTCACGCCATGAAGCTGATGCTGGACAAACTCAAAGAGTTGATCGGCGACATGCGGCAGGCGTCGGTGGAGGTCGCCGCGGGCAGCGAAGAACTCAGTTCCAGTTCCGTGCAGATAACCAGGACAATGGATTCCCAGTCGGGCCGCGCAACCCAGATTGCCGCGAGTTCCGAGGAAATGTCCCAGACCATTATCGACATCGCCAAAAACGCGTCGAACATCGCCTCCGCCGCAACGGATACGGTTGAGATCGCCAGGAAGGGCGCAGAGGTGGTCGATAAATCCGTTGTTGAATCAAAGGCCATTTCAGCTACCGTCAACAGCTCGGCGGTTGTGATGCAGACGCTCGGCGCCAAGTCACAGCAGATCGGCGAGATTATTTCCGTGATCGAAGATATAGCAGACCAGACAAACCTGCTGGCACTTAACGCCGCCATTGAGGCTGCGCGCGCCGGGGAACAGGGCCGCGGATTCGCGGTAGTCGCCGATGAAGTCAGGAAACTTGCGGAGCGCACGGCAAAGGCAACAGCGGAAATCGGCTCCACGATATCCTCGATACAGGTGGAAGTGGACCATGCGGTCAAGGCCATGCATGAAACAACACAGCAGGTGGAAAACGGCCTGAATTATTCCACAGAGGCGGGCAAACAGCTTGAGGCCATTGTCAATAGTGTATCCTCTCTCCAGGATACGGTGCTGCAGATAGCTTCGGCAACAGAGGAAATGGCAAAGACATCGGAGTCCATCAGCGGCGACATCCAGGAAATAGCCGGCGACTCAAAGGAAATGTCGTCGGACTCGGACAAGATAGCGCAGTCCTCATCCGAGCTGGCGAGGCTTGCAGGCAATCTTCGTGGGGTGGTCGAAAAATTCAGGCTTGATTAGCGGCAGAAAACATCAGGGGAAATTATAATTAAAGGGCCGGCATGCTGCCGGCCCTTCTTTATTCCATTCTGAACTTCAGGACATCATTATTTACGCAAAGGCTATCCTGTCCACTTCTCCTCAGCGCTCTTTACCTGCAATTTTTTGTCCGGCTCGGGAGATATCAGGCATGCCTCACCCTCAATAGGGAAGATGACCCTGTCGCCCCATATATCCACCACACGCTCTTTGATCTGCAACAGTTCATACCAGCGTTTAAAGCATGCAACACATACAATAAAGATCATGACTATGACCATACACGCCAGCCCGGCAAGCAGATAGTTTTCCTTGCCCGGAACCAGATAGCCGGTAGTGATCTGCAGATAGCCTGCATATACGGTGATAAAGGCAAGCGCAATGCCGGGTATGGCGGTAACCCACATATACTTTGCCTTGCCCATGCGGATGAGCATGGTTGTGCATATGATAAGTGCGCTGGAAGCGAGCAACTGGTTGCTCATACCGAAAAGAGGCCAGATCGACTTTATATCTCCGGTATAAACGAGATAGCCCCAGGACAGTGTAAACAGCCCGCCGGTTATGACGATGCCCGGGACCCATTTCCTCTCATTGAATTTGGGGATGAATTTGCCGAACATCTCCTGCAGCAGGAAGCGGCCTACCCTTGTGCCTGCGTCCACAGCGGTTAGAATAAACACGGCCTCGAACATGATTGCAAAGTGGTACCAGTATTTCATCAGCCCCTTCATATAAGGGATGTAATCAAATATGTACGCCATGCCGACGGCCAGGGACACGGCGCCGCCCGGCCTGCCCTGTATGTTCTCCTGCACTTCAACGGCGAGCCTGTTGAGTTCGACAGTCGGCACACCCAGCGCCGCGAATGCGGCAGGGGCGGAGTTTATAGCAAAGTAGTCCGCAGGAATGAGCACACACGCTGCAATGAGGGCCATTATAGCGACAAAACCTTCGGTAAGCATGGCGCCGTAACCGACAAAAAGGATATCGCGTTCATTCCCTACCATCTTGGGGGTTGTGCCTGTCCCGATAATGGCATGGAATCCCGATATGGCGCCGCAGGCTATTGTTATAAAGACAAAGGGGAATACGGGGCCGCCGAGCACCGGGCCGCCGCCGCCCACAAATTGCGTAAGCGCAGGCATCTGCAGGTCGGGGCGCACAAATAATATGCCGACTGCAAGGGCAACTACCGTAGCTATTTTAAGATATGTGGAAAGATAATCCCTCGGGGCCAGCAGCATCCAGACAGGCAGCACCGAGGCTATAAAGGCATACAGCGGGAGAGCAATGGCAATCTGGTCCTTGCTGAGCCTGAAAAAATCGGCGACCGAAGAGCCCGGATCGATTGCGCCGCCGAAAAAAATAGCTGCGGCAAGCAATCCGACACCTATAATACTTGCGCCCTTCACATCACCGGGCCTGATCTTGTTCATCCAGAACCCCATTAAAAACGCGATCGGGATGGTCGAGCCGACGACTATTATGCCCCAGAAACTGTCAAAGAGCGCATTCAGACAGGCTATGGACAGCCCGGCAAGGGTGAGTATGAGGATAAAGAGGAATGCGAATGAGGCGACTATTCCCACTGTCTTGCCGACTTCCGCCTCGGCGATCTTTGCGAGGCTGTGCCCCTTGTGGCGCATCGAGGCAAACAGCACGATCATATCATGCACCGCGCCTCCAAGCACACAGCCGATTATTATCCACAAGGCGCCAGGAAGGTAACCGAACTGCGCCGCAAGCACAGGCCCGAGCAGCGGACCGGCAGCGGCAATGGCCGCAAAATGGTGGCCATAGACCACAAATTTATTCGTTTTTACATAATCGATCCCGTCCGCGCAGGTGTCGGCAGGCGTGGGACGATCAGCGCGTAACCCGAGCACCTTGTTCGCGATAAATATCCCATACAGCCTGTAACCTATCGCAAAAATACATAGCGATGCAAAAATCAGGGTCAAGGCATTCATAGAGTCCTCCATATAAATTTAATTGCGAATATTATATTTTATAATTCTAATGATTATTGGGCGCTTCGGCAACCAAATTCGATGAATGGCGCCTTACGGGCCGTGAATGACAATATTGGGCCCTGAACGGCGGGGGGAATAATGGAAGTAAATCCTTTACAGGTTAAGATACTGCTTCAATTCTTTCACATGATACCGGCTGACAAGTATTTCGGTCCTGTCCCTGTCATCCATTAAGAGCTTGTAACTGCCGTTGAACCAGGGGACCACTTCTTTCACATGGTTGGTGTTCACAAGGGAGCTCCTGTGGACCCGCACAAAACCAAACCGGCGCAGCCTTGCTTCGAGCTCATTCAGCGTAAATTTTGTCCTGTATCCGCCGTCTGCGGTCCTGACAACAATCTCTCCCTCCTCGATCCCGGCAAATATAATGCATTGCGTAGAAGTGGGGATTATCTTCTCGCCGCTGTAAAGCGGTATCCTCGGGACCTCCTGTCGGGGTCCATCTCCCCCTGCCGGTTCGGACCGGCCTGCCGTCGCCTCTCTTGACTCGAAATACTTCCGTGCCCTTGAGACCGCCTTTTGTATCCGCTCCAGAGTGAACGGTTTGAGGATATAATCAAAGGCCTCGGCGTCAAAGGCCGCAAGCGCGTATTTTTCGAAGGCGGTCGAAAAAATGATCAGGGGCTTTTCAGGCAGGCGACAAAGCAGATTGGAGAGTTCGAGCCCGTTGAGGGACGGCATCTGCACATCGAGAAACACCACATGCGGAGGGGCCTCCATTATCATCCTGAGGGCCGCAGATCCGTTCGCGGCCTCCCCGACTATATCGACATGGCCGGTCTGTTCGAGCAGATACCTCAGCTCCCTGCGGGCAGGGGCCTCATCATCCACAATAAACACCTTCAGCTTCACGATAACGGGACCATAAAAGTGATGGTTGCTCCGGACCCCGGCCTGCTCTCTACCGATAGTCCGCTCTCCCTGCCGTAAAGAGCGATCAGCCTCGCGTTTACATTCCTGAGGCCGATCCCCCTGCTGTTTGGACCTGCTTGCCCTGCCCCCTCGGTAAACAGGGACCTGACCTGTTCTTCATCCATCCCCACGCCGTCGTCTTTTACAGACACCATAACCGATCCATTGACCCTCCGCGCCGAGATGACCACTTCGCCTCCCGACTCCACAGGCAAAATGCCGTGCTTCAGCGCATTTTCCACAAGCGGCTGGAGGATCAGCGGCGGCAGTTTACATCCCATCGCCCCGATATCTATCTCACGCCTGACCTTGAGCCTGTCTTCGAACCGCGCCTTTTCTATGCCGATATACGCTTCGCAATGTTCAAGCTCTTTTTCGAGGGTGACATTTTCAGCGCCCGGATTAATATTCATCCTGAAAAAATCGGACAGTTTCAGCAACAGGTCCGAAGCCGTGGCAGGGCTGGTCCTGATATGACTGACTATGGTATTGATCGCATTAAACAGGAAATGCGGATTTATCTGGGCCTGCAACGCCTTTATCTCTGCATCCTTGAGCATTTTCTTCTGGTTTTCGACCTCGGCGAGTTCAAGCTGGTTCGAGAAGAGATGCGCCAGCCCGTTTGCGAGTTCGACATCAAGAGGCGTGATACGGTTTTCCTTCACCCTGTAGAGCTTTAGCGCGCCTATCATCCTGTCGCCCATCCGGAGCGGCACGATGATGGTGGAGCCCAGCGGACATTTCGGATTGCTGCAGCCGACCTCCGCCCTGGTTTTTGCAACACTTACACTCCCGTCGGCCATGGCCTTCTTTGTGGCAGCGGTCATAAGCTCCATGCCGGGCCGGTGATGGTCCTCCGCCACCCCCTTATGCGCAAGTATCCTCGTTTCGTCCGTGATCGCAACCGCGTCAAGGTCCGTCATCTCAAGGATGATCCGGGATGTCTCGGCGGCTGACTGACTTTTCAGTCCATTCCTGAGATAAGGCAGGGTCCTGAGAGCTATCTTCAGAGCGGTCTGGGCCTGAAATGCGGCAACCCTTTCCTGCTCGCGCGAGACGGACGCCATGAGTTCGACGAATAGCGCAAGCCCGGCGGAATTGGCAATGATCATCGGGACCGCAATAAGATACACAAGGTCCAGCGCCGCGTCAAAAGGACGCGCAATCACAAGTATAATAAGCATCTGGAGGACCTCAACGGCAATACCGGTCATCAGGGCCGCAAGCGGATCAAAGGGCTTTTTCTTTATCCGGTTATAGAGGACTCCGCCCACAACGCCTTCGGCTATAGTCGCCACACAGCAGGCCACGGACGTAAACCCGCCGATATCTATGAGAAGCCGGTGGCCGCCTGCAATTATCCCGGCCCCGAATCCGACAAGCGGCCCTCCGAGTATGCCTCCGATTGCGACACCCACGACCCTCGAATTTGCAATCGCATTCTGAATGGGCACCCCCAGATAAGTGCCTGCTATGCCCACCAGCCCGAAGACAACGGCCAGACAGAGCTTTTCATATCGATTGGCAGTGCCTGTGAGCAGCTTTTTAACGCTTTCCAGGCGCATGCTGAATATGAAGATAATGGCAAAAACGCCAAGCCGCTCAATAAGGCTTATAAAAAGATCAACCATTATTACTCCCTGATATTGTGAATGACGGAAACACTCAGCAGTCTTTGAGACGCCGTCCGCTCATGAATAGTCTAATAATAACGCATGCCCCGGACTACCGGCAACATGACCGCGTCCGGACCATACGCATTGGACCAGGCTCCGTTTTTTGCTTTTTTCGACATTACCTTATAAAATCAACATAGGATGGACATAATCACCTCTCATCTCAATGCGGATTTCGACTCGCTGGCCTGCGCCATGGCGGCAAAAAAGCTCTATCCCGAAGCGTTGATCGTGTTCCCCGGTTCGCTCGAAAAACGTGTGCGGGATTTCATGGAGATCTTCAAACCCGTTGACATAAACAAACTGAAAGACGCCCCGCCGGACAAGGTTTCGAGGCTCATTATCGTAGACACAAAACATCCCGACCGGATCGGCCCCTTCAGAGACCTGCTGGGGAAAAAGGATGTCGCCGTGCATATCTTCGACCATCACCCTGTAACGCCCGACGATATAACGGGCGCGGTGAAGGTACTGGACACGGTCGGGGCCGCCTCCACCATATTTGCGGAAATCATCCAGAAGAAGAAACTGCCGATAACGCCTATGGAGGCAACCCTTCTCTGTCTGGGCATATACGAAGAAACCGGTTCGCTGATCTTTACATCCACGACCCCAAAGGACCTGACGGCAGTCGCCTTCCTACTGAAACACGGAGCCAACCTGAATATCGTCTCCGAGTTCCTCAGGGATGAGATGAGCAGGGAATCCGTTGCCCTGCTTAACGAGCTGGTGCAGTCCCTTAAGGAGGTTGTCATACATGGGGTGCGCATACGCATAGCAAAAGCGACGATTGAAGGTTTCAGCAATGTGTCGCCGCTCGCGCACAGGATAATGGACATGGAAGACCTCGACATGGATGCGCTGATAATGCTGATAGGGATGCCCGACAAAATGCTGATAGTGGCCCGAAGCAAGGCGCCTGAACTGAATGTGGCGCATCTGCTGTCCGGATTCGGGGGCGGAGGCCATGCCACGGCAGCCTCTGCCTCCATCAGGGACACATCTTTCAATATAGCCGAAGAAAAGATCATGGCGGCGCTCGACAGAAATATCAAACCCATGAAACTTGCGTCGGATGTAATGACCACCCCGGTCGTGGTTATAGACGGGAACAACTGTCTGAAAGAGGCCGAAGACATGATGACCCGTTACGGGGTGAATGTGCTGCCTGTCGCCAAAGAGGGAAAATACAGGGGCATCATAACCAGAGAGGTCGTGGAGAAGGCGCTGTTTCACGGCTTCGGGAAAAACAGGTGTATGGATTTCACTACTACGGACGCCATTACGGTCACGCCGGGGGCCTATCTGTACGATATAGAAAAGACCATGGTCGAAAACAACCAGAGGTTTGTAGCCGTCATGGACTCCGAAATGATTGTGGGGGCAATAACAAGGACCGACATACTCAGGTCCATGTATGAAGATATGCTCAAGAAAAGCCGCGTCAGGCCCGACAATAGCCGCCGGGATGAAGGGTTTCAGGGGTTCGTGCGGAATATGGCCCCGCTGCTTAATGAGTCCCTGCCCGCAAGCCTGAAGGATTTTCTGGTCATTGCCGGAGCTATGGCGGACGAACTCGGTTACGGCGCATATCTTGTCGGCGGCTGCGTCAGGGACATAATCAGGCGCGAACAGAACCTTGATATCGATATAGTCATAGAAGGCGACGGTATAGCCTTCGCAAAAAAGCTGGGCGAAAAGCTCGGCGCAAAGGTCACCATCCATCCGACCTTCGGCACGGCGGTCGTAAAAAAGGACTCTTTTAAACTCGATGTCGCCACAGCTCGCACGGAGTACTATGAATCACCCGCGGCGCTGCCGAAGGTTGAGACCTCATCCCTGAAGAGAGACCTCCACCGCAGGGACTTTACCATCAATACACTTGCCGTAAAGATCAATAAAAAAGATTTCGGTCTGATGATTGATTTCTTCGGCGGTCAGCGGGACCTCAAGGACAAAGCCATCAGGACGTTGCATAATCTGAGCTTTGTGGAAGACCCGACAAGGGCCTTCAGGGCCATACGCTTTTCCGAGCGCTTCGGCTTCAGGCTCACCCGGCATACCGAAAACCTGATGAAGCTCGCAGTGAGGATGAATATCTTCGACAAGCTGGCGGGCTCGCGAATTTATGATGAACTCGAACTGATCTTCAATGAGACCGACCCGCTCAAGTCCCTGAAGAGGCTCGGGAGCTACGATCTGCTCGGGATAATACATCCGGGACTTGCATTCACCAGTGAGCTGGAGGTCATCATGCGGGCGACCCATGACACCATCACATGGTTCGACCTTTCGTTCCTGAACGAGAAATGCAACAGGGGGCTGCTTTACATAATGGCGCTCCTTCACGGACTGGGCAAGGATGACCGTGAGGCGGCGCTGAGCAGGCTCGCAGTCGCGGAGAAAACACGCAACATCCTGCTGAAGGGCTTCCAGACCGAGCAAAGGCTGTCGCGCGGCCTCATACCCGGCAATCCGGTGATGAACTATCACCTGCTCTCGGAATGCGGCATCGAGGATATGCTGTTCGGCATGGCCTCGATGCAGGACCCGGAAAAGAAAAAGGCCATATCGAATTACCTTCTCGAATCAAGGTCGATAAAACCGCTCATCAACGGCGACGATCTCAGTGCCCTCGGCTTGCAGCCCGGCCCCGTCTATTCCAGGATATTGGAGGATGTGCTGAATGAGAAGCTTATGAAGCGGCTGCCCGAGAAAAAAGACGAACTCGAATTCGTCGGCAGCCGGCTTGAGGACTATAAACGGGAGGCATACGGACGGCCTCCTGATGAAAAGACATCGGGCTGCGATGAATCCTCCTGAAATATTGTAAAATCTTCTTATGGCGATCCCAATAATAAAAGCCTCCGGCAGGTGCGAGGATTTCGATATCCGTAAACTTGCGGACTCTCTGGTCCGTTCGGGCGCGTCCGGCGATGTTGCGCGTGATATCGCAGAAAAGGTTGCAGGCATGATCTCCCCGTCCGAACAGACAAGACATATCTTCCGCATGGCCAAAAAACTTCTCAGGCAGAGCAACCGCGCCTCGGGCATGCGTTACTCCATGAAAAGGGCCATCTACGCCCTCGGACCTTCCGGATACCCCTTTGAAAAATATATAGGCCGCATACTGAAGGCGCACGGATATACGGTCGAGGTAAACAGGATGATTAGAGGATACTGCGTTACTCATGAGGTGGATGTGCTGGCGACCAAAGACAACCGGAGATGCGTGATTGAATGCAAGCACCATGCGAACAGTGAAAAACCTGCCGACATAAAGATAGCCCTCTATGTGAACGCAAGATTCTGCGACATCAGAAAGGCATTCGAGATGTCCGATGAGCCCAATTCTCATGTCGCCGAGGGGTGGCTTGTGACCAATACGCGCTGCAGTTCCGATGCGATCAAATATGCGGCATGCGTCGGACTCAGGATAATAAGCTGGAGATACCCCGAAAAAGAGGGACTTGAAACCCTGATAGAAAACAGGCGTCTCTATCCGGTGACAATTCTTCCTTCAGCGACAAAAAATGCCGTACAGGCCCTTACTTCAAACGACATTATACTCGCGGAAGAGATCGCGTCAATGGATGAGGAAACTTTTCTCCGGAAAAGCGGCCTCGACCGCCTTACCGCCCTTGCAGTCAGGAAAGAAGCGCTGGAACTCTGCCCTGAACCGGCCCCCATGACCGGGGGCCCGGAATAAGGCTCACCTGATGGTTATATACGCAACCTGCCTGCCCGCCGCCTCGCCGGAGCGACGGTACGAATGATATTTTTCAGACAGGCAATGAGTGCATTCCCCGGACAACCATATATTTTCGGGCAATACCCCTTTGGCGAGCGCCTGGAGCCTGTTGGCCGCAGGGAGGTCCAGATAATAACTTCCTTCATAATCCGAAAAATAATTTCCGGGTCCTGTGGCCCCTGACACGGCCCTGACCACATCTCCGCTCACAGCGTAGCATTCCCCCTGTATGCACGGCCCTACAGCCATGACAATGTCCCCGGGAGATGAAGAAAAAGAGTCGCACAAAACCGAAACGGCGTTGCCCAGAATACCTTCGGCAGTGCCGCGCCAGCCCGCATGGACAGCGGCCGCAATCCCCTTTTCGCGGTCGTATAAAAGTATCGGCACACAATCCGCCGTCCGCACCCCGATTGCAAGCCCCTTTCTTCGGGTCACCACGGCGTCCGCCGTCTCGGGTTCCGAGCCGCTGTCGACGATAATGACCTTGCCGGTATGTTTCTGGATGGGCAGATAAAGGTAGTCGGCGTTCAATTGGGCCATACAGCTGCAGACTTCGCAGCTAAAGGCCCTGGTCGTAAAAAATGCGCTGACGGGAAGCCCGTCGAATATATCAGGGACGATTTTTTCAGGGACCATCAGACCGCCCCGATGAAAAGGAACGCGGCGGGAAGCGCAGCTACAATGTCCGACGCCACAAGAGAACGCTCGCACTTCTCTTTTACGGCAATATCGCCCGCAAGCCCGTGCATATAAACTCCAAGCCCGGCCGCATCAACCGGGGTCATACCCTGCCCGACAAAGGAAGCGATAACGCCCGTCAGCGCATCTCCCGAGCCTGCAGTGGCCATTCCGGGATTGCCGGAGGTGTTGATATAAGCGCAGCCCCCGGATTCGGCAATAATAGTCGGCGCTCCCTTCAGTACGGTGCAGACTCCGGTATCGGCTGAAAATGACAATGCCGTATTGATCCTGTCTCTCTCCACATCACCGGTAGTTACGGTTTCTTCCCGCCCCGTTTTTTTCCGTCTCCGCCTTAAAAGTCCGGCCATTTCTCCCGGATGCGGGGTGATGATTATGGGCGCCTTTGCCGAGCCCAATATCTCCATGCAATTATCAAGCGAATTGAGGCCGTCCGCGTCGATGACCAGCGGAGTGGCGGATGACAGGACAAGGCCTCTTGCAATATTACGGGTGGCGGCCGTCACCCCGATCCCGGGCCCGAACGCGACAACATCCGCCCTGCGGCAGGCGAAATCCAGGATTACAGGCAAGGCCTCTTCATCAAGGGTCCCGTCCCCTTTATCAGGCAGAGGGATGACCATCTCCTCGGTCGCCCGCGCCTGGAATATATCCATAAGGGATTCGGGAACTGCAATAGTGACAAGCCCCGAGCCGGTCCTGAGACATGCGCCTGCCGTCAACAGGGCCGCCCCCGTCTTCCCCCTGGAACCTGCAACTACAAGTATATGTCCATAATCCCCCTTATATGAATTGCGGGGTCTCGCAGGCAACAGCCCAACAGCAGTCTCCCTGTGAAACAACGAGGTTTTAATATCGCAGGAGTCTGTCAGGGCCGCGGGAAATCCTATGTCCTCGACATAGAGTCTTCCGGTGTGTCCGGCCCCCGGATACAGAAAATGCCCCCTCTTGGGCAGGCCGAAGGTTACGGTATAATCCGCGCTGATCGCCTCACCGAGGACCTCTCCGGTGTCTGAAGAAATTCCCGAGGCTATATCCACTGCCAGGACTGCCGCCGCTGATTCGTTGACGGTCCTGAACAACTCCGCTAAAGGGCCTTCAACCTGTCTGCTCAGGCCTGTCCCGAATACGGCGTCAATGACAAACACATCATCAAGATCAGCCATGTCCGCCGAATTGCGGAATTCGACGGCTACCCCTGCCTTTTCAGCCGCCCGGAGCATCGCGCCGCAATCAGGACTCAGCGCATCGGGACCGGCAAGCATCAGGGCCTTTACCTTATACCCGCTTTTGTGAAGTTCAACGGCAGCCACAAGCCCGTCGCCGCCGTTGTTGCCGCCCCCGCAGATGACAAGCGCTTTTTTGCCCGGAAACAGTTCCCTGGCCCTTGCGGCCACGGCAGTTCCCGCTCTTTCCATCAGCGTCCGGCCCGCAATACCGTATTCCTGAATGGTAATCCTGTCAATCTCTCTCATCTCGCCGGCCGTTGCTGCCTTCATTGCCCACCTCTGAATGCCTGCAAAAAATTATATACGCTAAGTTTACCAGAAAAATACGGGGGCGGCAAAACCGTTACTTTGCCGTTTTTGTTATAATCAGACATTATGTTGCCGCCTGATAACATTAGCCGGGACTAATTCAAACTATGGCCGAAGACAGGGGCAGGACAGCGCGCAGGGAAAACACCGATTCGGGACCGGCCTCCGGGCATGAAGTTTTTCCGCAGCCCGCCGCAGACAATGCCGTGATCGGAAACGGCCTGTTTCTGAAATACCTTCTGAACGCCATACCTTCACCGATCTATTATAAAGATACCGAAGGGCGCTATCTCGGACTGAATAAATCCTATGCGGCCCTTTACGGCAGGCCGGAAACGGAATTCATCGGCAAAACCATCTTCGATTTCATGCCCCGCGATAAAGCCGAATTCTTCCATTCAAAGGATATTGAACTCCTTCAGGATTCTGCGCCCCAGACATTTGAAGCGCAGATGACGGACTTCTGCGGAGCTCTTCGCAATATGGTTTTCAATAAGGCGACCTTCACTGACTCGGAGGGTCGCGTGAGCGGTCTGATCGGCGTCATTATCGACATTACCGGACGCAAACAGACTGAAAAGGCCCTGCAGGAGAGCGAAGACAGATACAGGCGGCTTGTCAAGGCAGTGTCCGGCTATCTCTACACCATCCGGATGCAGGACGGCAAGCCTGACGGCACGGAACACGGCACGGGATGCCTGTCGGTCACAGGATATACTACGGATGAATATGCCGCGAATCCCGATCTCTGGATACAAATGGTCCACCCTGAAGACAGGGAAATGGTAACAAAACATTCGGAAAAAATGTTCTGGGAATCAGCCCCGATATCGATAGAGCACAGAATCATACACAAAAACGGCATGATCCTCTGGATCAGGAACACCTCCACTCCGCGTCTTAATGATCAAGGCGAAATTATTGCCTGTGACGGACTGATTGAAAACATAACCGAACGCAAAATGATCGAGGAACAGCTGCGACAGTCCCAGAAACTTGAGTCTCTCGGCCAGATAGCGGGCGGCGTTGCCCACGATTTCAACAATGCAATAAACGCCATAATGGGGTTTTGCACACTTGCCCAGCGACATGTCGACGGGGACAGCCGGGCATTCCATTACATGGAAGACATACTCGCAGTGTCGGACAGGGCCACAAACATAACAAAAAGTCTTCTCACATTCAGCAGGAACAGGAACATCGATATAAAACCGATTGACCTGAACAAGACCACCGTCGCGATGGGACATCTGCTGCTGAATCTTATGGGGGCGGACATACGCCTGGCATTGAATATCTCGGACAAGGAACTTGTTATATTGGGCGACAGCGGCCTCCTGGACCAGGTGATGATGAATCTCGCAACCAATGCGCGTGACGCGATGCCGAAAGGCGGCGAATTCATCATCAGTACGGAACCCGCCGGGATGGACATTGATTTTATCAGGACCCATGGATACGGCAAGCTCGGCCAATACGCGCTGCTTTCCGTTTCAGACTCAGGCACGGGAATTGACCCAAAGACAATAGAGAAGATTTTCGAGCCTTTTTTTACAACCAAAGAGGTCGGGAAAGGCACCGGACTCGGGCTGTCGATATCTTATGGCATAATCAAGCAGCATCACGGCTATATCGACGTTTACAGCGAGACCGGAAAGGGCACGACCTTTAAAATATTCCTTCCGCTGATCAGGGAATAAGCCGTGGTTGATTGTTCCCCCGGCTGTTGCCTGCAAGCTCTTACTGCGTATTTATTGCTATAATATTCCAGCCGCTCCTGGGCTCTTTGAGTGAATAATGCCTGCAGCGGCCCTGGTAATTCAGTATCCGGCAATACGGGAGGACGGGATGGCAGACGAAAAAGCTCCGGTGTTCATGTATCAGGACCCTTGTCCTCTCGGCCCCGACAGGACAAAATACCGTCTTCTCACCAAAGACTATATTTCGGTCTCATTTTTTGAAGGAAAAGAAATTTTAAAAATAGACCCCGAAGGGCTCTCTTTTCTTGCAAATCAGGCCATGCGGGACACATCTTTCCTGTTGCGGACATCGCATCTTGAGCAGGTTGCGGCAATACTGGCCGACATGGAGTCCTCACGGAATGACAGGGGGGTGGCGCTCGCCATGCTTCGCAATGCCGAGGTCTCGGCCAAATTCGAGCTGCCTTTCTGTCAGGACACCGGGACCGCAATATTAATTGCGGAAAAGGGGCAGCAGGTCTGGACCGGAGGCAAGGACGCAGAATACCTTGCAAAAGGGATATGGAAAACATATACGGAGGAAAATCTGCGCTACTCACAGACCGTTCCGCTGACTATGTATGATGAGGTCAACTCCGGAGACAACATGCCTCCACAGATAGACGTCAGCGCCGGCGGCGGAATGGAATACAAATTTCTTTTTATCGCAAAGGGCGGCGGCTCGGCCAACAAGACCATGCTTTTTCAGGAAACCAGGTCCCTGCTGAAACCCGCGACGCTCGAAAAATGGCTTGTGGAGAAGATTAAATCTCTGGGGACTTCGGCCTGCCCTCCATACCACATAGCCATTGTAATCGGGGGGCCGTCCGCCGACGCATGCCTGAAGACCGTTAAACTCGCTTCAACCCATTATCTGGATGGACTTCCGACCACGGGAAACAGGAGCGGACAGGCCTTCCGCGACATGGAACTTGAAATGAAGATGTTGGAAGCAGCCAACAGGACCGGCTTCGGAGCACAGTTCGGCGGCAAATATTTTGCTCTTGACATGCGTATCATACGCATGCCGCGCCATGGAGCGTCATGCCCTGTCGGCATGGCCGTATCGTGCGCCGCGGACCGGAACATAAAGGCGAAGATCGACAGGGACGGGATCTGGCTCGAAGAAATGGAGCGCAACCCCGGTCGCCTCATCCCCGAAGAATATCGCGGCGGACATGATATGGGGATAAAGATAGACCTCAACCGTCCTGTTCGGGATGTCCTGGCCGAACTCTCGGAATATCCGGTGGCGACACAGCTGTCGCTGTCCGGGACCATTATAGTGGGCCGGGACATAGCGCACGCAAAGTTTAAGGAACGTATCGACAAGGGCGAGGGTATCCCCGAATACCTTAAACATCACCCGATTTACTATGCAGGTCCGGCCAAGACACCGCCCGGCAAGCCTTCAGGCTCCTTCGGCCCAACAACTGCAGGCCGCATGGACCCATATGTGGACCTCCTGCAGTCACATGGAGGCTCGCTGATCATGATCGCAAAGGGTAACAGGAGTCAACAGGTGACCGACGCCTGCAAAAAATACGGCGGCTTCTACCTCGGTTCCATCGGAGGCCCGGCTGCGCTTCTCGCAGAGGAAAATATCAGGAAGGTCGAGTGTATTGATTATCCCGAACTCGGCATGGAGGCGGTCTGGAAGATAGAGGTGATGGATTTCCCGGCATTTATCCTGGTAGACAACAAGGGTAACGACTTCTTCGGGCAGATCCGCTGAAAGTAAGTATCCCGGATCATTTTGATCAACATGAAAAAGTCCTGCCTGGCGTTTGCCTGCGCTGGAAAATTGCTGTTCACTTCCCTTAATATTGAATATGCCGAATGCGCTGATAAACGACAAAAAGAAACTTATCTTCGGTGTTTTTTCCCTGCTTATCCTGGGGTTCATGGCAACCTCTCTGGTAAGTTACTATACATCAAAAACAGCGATTCGAAACGCAATTGTGGAACAGGAATTGCCGCTCACCTCTGACACCATCTATTCTGAAATCCAGAAAGATTTGATCCGCCCGATTTTCATCTCTTCCATGATGAGCAGCGATACCTTTCTGCGTGACTGGGTACTCGGAGGGGAATCAGATGTCGCCAGGATGACAAAGTATCTGAAAGAAGTGAAGCGGCAATATGGCGCATTCACCAGCTTCTTCATCTCCGAGCGCACAAAAACGTATTACCATGCCGACGGCATTTTAAAAAAGATCCGCGAAAATGAACCGAGAGACCTCTGGTATTTCCGGGTGCGCGATATGCGCGAACCATATGAAATTAACGTCGATCCCGACCTTGCAAACAGGGACACCATGACAATTTTCATCAACTATCGGGTGCTCGATTATGATGGCCGGTTCATCGGCGCGACCGGCATCGGCCTGACTGTTGACGCAGTGCGCAGACTCATCAATGATTATCAGACACGTTATCAGCGGGATATTTTCTTTGTAGAGAAAAGCGGCAGGATCTCTCTTTTTGCAAACAGGTCCGGACAGGCTGCTGAGGATATTCATTCGATCGAAGGGTTGGGCGAGCTGGCGGATTCCATATTGAAGAACGGAACCGGTTCCTATCAGTACACACGCGGCGGGAATATTCATCTCCTCAATGTGCGCTTTATCCCCGAGCTGAAATGGTACCTTTTTGTCGAGAAGATAGAGAATAACGCCCTTGTCGATATACAAAATGCCCTGTGTCTGAACATTGCCATCTGCATATGCATTTCCATAATTGTATTATTCCTCACAAGTCTGACTATCACCCGATATCAGCGCCGACTTGAACAGATGGCCACGACCGACAGCCTGTCCGGTCTTTATAACAGACATGCTTTTTCAGCCCTGATCCGGCAGGCTGTCAGCGAGGCAAAACGCGCCAAAACGTCGATGGCTGCCCTGATTGTTGATATCGATCATTTCAAGACCGTCAATGATTCTCTCGGACATTTTGCCGGGGATCAGGTAATCAGGGACATAGCTGTGATCATTCGGAACAGTCTGAGGGACTCTGATATTGTATTCCGTTGGGGAGGGGATGAATACCTTGTAATACTAAGGGAATGCAACCTCACAAATGCGCGGACTATTGCCAAAAAACTGTTGGCGGCCGTTGAGAATAATTCTTTACCCATGGACAATCCGTCAATGAAAATCACCCTGAGCATCGGTATCGCAACATTATATGGAGATGGCTCGCCCTACGATATGATAGTTCGCGCTGATACAGCCCTTTTCGAGGCAAAAAAACTCGGCCGCAACTGCATATTCGAAGACAGGGAATCAGCATAGCGTTTCTCCGTCAGGCAGTACGCGTCAGTTATCCCCGAACCGTAAAAATATGCAAATATCCTTGACTTCTTCGATCTGATTTGCCGACGTCGGGTTATCAGCCTTTTTTCTTCAGATATTCGACAAGCTTGGACTTGGCCCTTTTAAGCTCCTCAGGCGGAGCTTTGACCTTCCTGATTGCGGATTCGAGAAGCGCAATAGCCTCTTTTATTTCCTTGTTAGCAATGTCCATTTCGTATCCGGCGCCTCCAACTGAAGACCTCTAAATACAAAAAACCTATTCTGCGCTTTTCTCCGGCAGGGCCGCCCTCACCCCCGCCCTGCCTTCAAGGTCGTCTATAAACTGGCGCGCGGTCCTGCCTGAAAAACTGCCGTGCTCTATCGACCAGATCATCGCCTCGCGCTCAAGCTCTGCGGCGGCAATCCCGATCTTTCTCAGCTCAACATAGTTGCGAATAATCTCAAGATACACGTCGCTGCCGAAATTGTAAAAACCGAGCCGCAGGCCGAAGCGGTCGCTCAGGGAGAGTTTTTCCTCGACTGCGTCGGAGATATGCAGTTCCCCTTTTTTATACACCGGAAGGTTGTCCTCAACCCTCTCGGGCAGCAGATGCCGCCTGTTGGAGGTTGCGCAGATGATCAGATTGTCCGGCCTCACCTCAAGTCCGCCTTCAAGCACCGCCTTAAGCCTGCGATACGAGCTTTCATCCTCTTCAAAGGCAAGGTCATCGCAGAAGATTATATATTTTTCGGGCCGCTTCCTGAGGATCTCCGCCAAATCATAAATATGCGCCAGCGCGTCCCTCTCCATCTCGATTATGCGCAGGCCCTTATCTCCGTATTCATTCAGCAGGGCCTTTATCGCAGATGATTTGCCCGTGCCCCTCGGCCCGTATAAAAGCACATTATTGCATGACAGCCCGGCCAGGAACTGTTCGGTGTTGTTCCTGAGTCTTGCAATAATATCCTCAATGCCTTTTAGTTCCTCAAGACGGACCTGATCAGGAAATGCGATACCCTTTACCCTCTGCCGGCCGGCCTCCGAGTACGCTTTAAATGCCCTGAATCCGGAGAATATCCCGTCATCCGTTTCCGGCGCGTAGACATCGGCAAGACGTCTTATATTCGCGTTCAGCTCCCCCAACAATATTTCGAGTTTGTCGCCGCCCGTCATTTCATGCCTCCTGTTCCACTATCATATCGTATTGTCCATTAGAGCTGCGGACATGTCTGCGTTTATCCGGGCAACTACTCTAAATTGTCGGGTCCGGGACACGGTTACACATGATGTCCCGGACCCGGCATCATATGCATTGCCGGAGTGTATTGTCCGGAAAGCCAACAAGCCTGACTTCAGGCAGAAGAAAGACCCCGAACTCATCAAAAACCCTGTTCTGCACCAGGGCCGCGAAATCCGCAATCTCCCGGCCTGTTGCCCCTCCATAATTGATGATAATGAGCGTATGTCTGGGCGATATTCCGGCATTGCCGGATCTATGACCCCGGGAAAATCCGGAGAGCTGGATAAGACAGGCAGCCGATATCTTCATCCTGCCGTCTTCCATGGGCCAGGCCCATTCATTGCATCCTCCTGCGCGCCTTACACGCTCATCTATAAGCCCGAAGGCTTCTGCTGAAACAACAGGATTTCTGAAAAAGGAACCCGCGCTCCTGAACGACTCGCCCCCTTCTCCGACGAGCAGTCCCTTTGAATCCCTGATACTCATGATTGCGTCACGCACTCCTGCAATAGAGATATCGGCATCGTCATGGAGCCTTCGTTCGAGTTCCGCATAGCGGATGTCCGGACTGCCTCCGGGCGCAAGCCTGTAATCGACCGCGGTGATTATATATTTTCCCGGGCAGCAGGAATTGAATACACTGCTTCGATAGGCAAATTTGCACGCATCCCTGCCGAGACGGACCCGGCAGCCGGAATCCGTCTCTACGGCCCTGACCCCGACTATTGCTTCCGACACATCCTGGCCATAGGCTCCGATGTTCTGGGCCGGCGAGGCGCCCACCGTGCCGGGGATACCGGCAAGGCACTCGACCCCCTGCAGGCCTGCAGCCACGCATCTGTCGACAAACCCCTGCCAGCTCTCACCCGCGCCTGCCGAGACTATGACTTTGTCGCCGGCGGTTTGCGTCTCGACCCCTTTTATGCGGTTATGAATAACAAGACCGGGGAATCCGGCGTCGCTTACCAGCAGATTGCTGCCGCCCCCCAGCACAAAGACCGGGACCCCGGCGTCGCAGGCAAATTCCAGGGCGCGGATGATTTCCGTCTCTGAAGACACAGGGGCAAAATATCTTGCCGGGCCTCCTGTTTCGAATGTCGTCAGGCCGGAGAGTGGATGGTTCTCCATTATCCCGAGCTTATAATTTTTCATGGCCGAAGATTGGGCGTCCGCAATAAAAAAATTCCCGGACAGCGGACCGTTTAAAAATACCTTCATTGTGCGCCTTATCAGTTGCCCTGTTCAGAGTCCCTCCCGATCCTGTACACGGCCAGACGCCATATCAGCAATGCAACTATGGAGATCAGGACAAGGATAAGAAGGGCGGACCCGGCGTCTTCCATATCGTGCATTATCCGTTCGCAGGTATTGCCGCCCCAGTATCCGGCGCTGACCATAATCGACATCGTAACAACGGACGAAACCGCGTCCGTGAGCACAAACTTCAGTTTCGGCATCTTCAGCACGCCCGCCACAAGGAATATCTGGGAACGCAGGCCCACAAGGTGCCTGCCGAGAAAGATTACGAGCGCGCCCCATTTGTCGAATTTCTTTTTCAGGCGCACCAGACGGCGCGCAGAGAGGATCTTTCGAAACCTCTTGTGACTCACGACCTTGCGCCCGTATTTCCGGCCTATATGGTAAAGGAAAAAATCGGCTACAAGCATCCCGCATGCGACTACGACCAGCGCAGGCGCGGCCTGGACCACATTGTTGTGTATCAGGAACCCGCAAAGGATGAGCACCGCGTCCTCAGGGAAAGGAAACCCTATCGCTCCGAGCATAAGGAGCAGAAAGAGACCAAAATACGGGAATTGTTGAACGATGAACATATCCATGATAAGTTATAAGCGGCCTTTCAGCATAACCGGGTCCGACCCGGTTCAGAATTACAGATACTTGCGGCAAGCCTGTGCATCCGCAGCGCAAACTGCGCTGACTCTATTTTTGCCGACTCGGCCCCATATAGTCAACGCGTGGAAACCGCTTTGACGCGGACGCGATATCAGTGACTGCGGTCACCAATATTCAAAATTGCAATAAAACACCTTTAATTATTGTCTTTTATCTGTCATAATTAAGATAAGGCAAGATAATAATACACGTAAGAACAGGTTATTATGGAATACAGGATTTGTGATCTACTTGATATTACGCTTATACAGGCGCTGGCCGATTCCAACTTCAGGGCCGGCGGACTGCCCATGACCATAATGGACGCTCATGACTCATCCATCCTTGTCCGCGCAGGATGGACCGACATATGCAGAAATTTCCACCGGTCAAATCCGCTCTCAGCCCTGCGCTGCATGGAAAGTGATGATTCCGTCAAAGGCCGTCTGATTGAAGGAGAATCTCTTCGCTATAAATGCAAAAACGGACTCTGGCATGTTGCGATACCGGTTTTTGTCGCAGGCAGGCACATGGCGACAATGCTTTTGTCCCAATTCTTCTTTGAAGGTGAAAACCCGGACAGACAATACTTCATTCGGCAGGCCGAAGAATTCGGTTATGATGTTGACTCTTATATGGACGCCCTCGACCGGATGCCGTTTTTCACCGTAGAAAAGGTCTATAACATCATCTCGTTTTATAAGGGGCTCGCGCATTTCATCTCCTGCCTTGCTGAATTGTCCCTCAGGGTGCTGGACACACAGAAAACCCTCGGGGAAAGTGAAGGAAAATATCGCACTCTCGTCGACAATGTCAATATCGGCATCTACAGGAACACCGGGGGGGAATATGGTTATTTTATCCAGAGCAATCCGGCCATGGCAAAGATCTTCGGATACGATTCCCCGGAAGAGTTTTCCAAGATACCGATAAGCAGCCTTTACCGGGACACTGAAGACAAAAAAAAGCTCATGGATGAACTGAAGCTGAACGGCATCATAAAAAAAGGGGAATTCCCCATGCGTAAAAAGGACGGATCCCCCATATGGTGTTCCATAACGGCAACCGCGCATTTCGATGACAACAGGAATATAAAATGGTTCGATGGCGTCATGGAAGACATCACGGACAGCAAGCTGGCGGAAGACAATCTTAAAGAGGCTTACGACAAGCTCGAGATACGGGTAGAGGAAAGGACGGCCGATCTGGCGCAGGCCAATGAACAGCTGACGGCAGAAATAGCAGAGCGAAAAAAGGCCGAGGAGATGCTCCGAGAACTCTCCGAGAAAGACTATCTTACAATGATACTGAACAGAAGAAAACTCTTTGAACTGCTCGGCATGGAAGTCGAAAAGGCAAAACGCTATAATCGTCCTCTTTCGCTGATATTGTTCGATCTGGACCATTTCAAGGCCGTAAACGACAAATATGGGCATAATATGGGTGATATCGTGCTTAAAACAACTGCCGCTGTTGTAGGCAAGGAGCTCAGGAAAATCGATATCCTTGCAAGATACGGCGGTGAAGAGTTTGTCATCCTCTCTCCTGAAACCGGCCTGAGCGGGGCGCTGGCCATAGCCGAAAAAGTGCGCTCTTCCGTTGAACAACATCCCTATAAGCTGGCGGACCCGGTTACGATCAGTGTCGGGGTTGCGGAGATGTCGGAGGACGATACCGAGACGTCGTTTATCGAAAAGGCCGACAAGGCCATGTACTCGGCAAAGAGGAACGGGCGCAACAGGGTCGAAGGAGACCACCGCTCTTCTGAAGAAAAGCCGGTCAACCGAAAAGGATATATAATAGCGGATGAGGAATTCCTTAACCACAGAAACAATGCGCGGCCAAGCCTTTAATATTTCAGAAAACCGCTCCAATAAAAGGCCTGTCCGCCCGTCCGGCAATCCGGTCGCGCTTCAGCCGGCAAAATGAAATCACGGAAATCCAATATAGTCCTTATAGGAATGCCCGGCGCAGGGAAAAGCACGGTCGGCGTCATACTGGCAAAGCTGACATCCCTCGGCTTTGTGGACACGGATGTCCTGATACAGATTACGGAAGGAAGGTCTTTGCAGAATATAGTGGACACCGACGGTTATATTGCGCTGCGGGCCGTCGAGGAACGCGTATTGCTCTCACTGAACTGCCGCAAATATATTATCGCTACAGGCGGGTCCGCCGTATACAGCGACGCGGCAATGAAACATCTCGCTTCCGGCGGAGAGATAGTGTTTCTTCATGCGGACCTGGCTGTTCTTGAATCGAGGGCGCTTGATTTTGACGCCAGAGGACTTGCGAAAAAACCGGGGCAGAGCTTTGCCGGCCTCTACAGGGAACGACTGCCTCTTTATGAAAAATACGCAGGCATGACCGTTGAGTGTTCCGGCCTCTCCCAGGAAGAAATCTGCTCGATAATTATCAAAAAACTGCTGTAATAGGTTAAACTTATTGGCCTTTTTGACGCCCTTCCATGTCCACGGGAAGGACCGGGAACGGGCAGGCGATTAATCGCGCAAATATACCACTTAAAGGAGAGTAGTCATGGCTGAGCCACGTGCAATAATCGAGACAAAATTCGGGAAGATTGAACTCATCTTTTCCCCTGAAACAGCTCCGAAACATGTGCAGAATTTTATCGATCTCGCAAAAAAAGATTTCTATAACGGCACTACCTTTCACCGCATAATCCCCGGATTTATGATCCAGGGCGGCGACCCCAATACAATCAAGGACGACCGGTCAAGGCACGGCATGGGCGGACCGGGTTATTCCATAAAAGCAGAGTTCAGCAAAAAGCCGCATAAACGGGGCGCTCTTTCGATGGCGAGATCCGCCCATCCCGACAGCGCGGGGTCGCAGTTCTTTATCTGCGTGGCCGACGCGTCCTTCCTTGACGGGCAGTATACTGTTTTCGGCGAGGTGGTTTCGGGTATGGACGCAGTGGACGCTATCGTATGTCAGCCTGCCGACAATAACGACAACCCGTTGGAACGCATAGAAATGAAAGTATCGATTATTGAAGCGCAGGACCTGCAATAAGGCCCCCGATGTGCCTGCCGGTATGCGCAACTCCCTGTTTGCTTGTCGTTTGGAAACGGGTTATGATATAAATAACCACATTTTTTCAGCATCTGCTTCCGGTCAAGAAGGCCCTGCAGTGTAACGGCGGACATAAAATATGAATGCGGATTTTATCCGTTCAGCAAAGAAGGGGGGGGAAGGGATGAACAGAAAAATATGGGCTGTAGCGGCATTAGTCTGTTTTGCCGTTTTCATGACGGCCGCGATAGCCTCGGCGCAACCCAGATATCACGATTTTTACCGGCAGATTGACAACCAGCAAAGGTCAATCGACCACGGAGTCAGAACGCATCAGCTTGGCCATCGTGACGCTGACATAGCCCAGTACAATCTCAACCGTATAAGGGCAAGACTCGACAGATACAGGGGTAATGACGGCATACTTGACGGTCGTGAGCGGAACAAGATTCAGCGTATGCTCGACAAAAATGAACGCATGATCCGCAGGATGAAACACACACCGCCTCCATATCGCAGATATTAGAGGCTTCCGAATATCGGACGACCCGCAGGCATGCCTGCGGGTCGTCTGTTTTCCTGCGCCGGGGGAAAGCAATCGGTCAGAACGAATGCTCCTTGCCCGGGAAACTCCCCTTTTCAACCTCATCCTTATATTGTCTTATGGCCTTTGAAGCCTCGTCCATCAGATTGGTGTACTGCTTTACGAACCTCGGCACAAACCTGTCAAAAAGACCGAGTATGTCATGGATCACAAGCACCTGCCCGTCACACTGAGGGCCCGCTCCAATACCGATAGTCGGTATGGCAAGGGCAGCCGTTATCCGGGCGGAGACATCCGCAGGGATCGCTTCAAGTATGATCGAGAATGCGCCCGCGTCTTCGAGTATCTTCGCGTCTTCGACAAGCCTCAGCGCCGCCTCTTCCGTCTTCCCCTGCACCTTGAAACCGCCCATCTTCAGCAGGGCCTGTGGCGTAAGTCCTATATGCGCCATGACCGGGATCTCGGCGCGCGTCATCAGCCTGACTACATCTTCTATCTCCCGGCCCCCCTCGACCTTCACCGCCTGCGCTTCGGCCTCCTTGATGAACCTTCCCGCATTCCTTACTGCGTCTTCAAGCCCGGCCTGATACGAGAGATACGGCATATCCGCTATGACCATCGCGCTCTTCGCCGCCCTCGACACTATTTTCGTATGGTATACCATTTCATCCATCGTAACCGGCAGCGTATTTTCCAGGCCCTGCACCACCATCGCGAGTGAATCACCCACCAGTATCGCATCCAGCCCCGCTTCATCAACCATCCGGGCAAAAGGGAAATCATAGGCTGTAAGCATGGAGATCTTTTTGCCTTCCCACTTCTTCTTCAGAATACTCTGCACGGTCGTCCTCATCGCATATACCTCGCTGTCACATAGAATTCCATGGTTACATTATATACCATTTACCGATGCGCGTAACGCCCTGACATTCAGCTGCGCCGATCTGCCGCCTTCCCATTCATTCATCACCGGCAGAAACGCGATATCCACAAGATCGCCGTTGCTGAACCGGTCGAGCATACCTCCCAGCCCGAATCCTATGCCGTCCATGCCCCTGCCGGACTGACTGAGAAACATCCTGAGATGCCTGCCGCCCACAACGCGCGCCTTGCTCATTTCGAGACGCTTTGCCCCGAAAACCGGTTCTTCATTTGAATGGCCGAAGGGTTCGAGACTCGCTATCTCGGCAAGCAGCGCGCTGCTGATCTCGGATATCCGCATTGCGGAGTCTATCCTAAGTGTGGGCGTGAGGTCTTCTCCCGTCACGGTTTCAAAAAATATACGGGATATCGTCTCGCGGAACAGGTCAAGGTCCGACACGGCAAGACTCAGGCCTGCGGCCTGCTTATGGCCGCCGTAGCTTTTCAGTATATGGCCGCACCTGCGGAGCCCCGCATGTATATCAAACGGCGGGATGCTGCGCGCAGACCCCTTTGCAGTCCCGTCCGCCATCGAGAATACAAAGGCCGGCCGGTAAAAAGTCTCCGCTATCCTGGACGCCACTATCCCGATCACTCCCGGATGCCAGCCTTCCGCCCCGACCACTATTGCTCCGTCGCCCCGCTCTCCGGCCCCGGAACTCCGTATCATCTCCATGGCCTGCTCATACACCGACTCGCCGACGGCCTGCCTCCGGACATTCAGGTCATTCAGCCATTCGGCAAGCCGCAAGGCCTCCGAAGCGGATTCTGTCAGCAGAAGTCTGACTGCGTCATTGGCGTCATCTATCCTGCCCGCCGCATTGATCCTGGGGACCATCATAAACTGGATCGCAGAGACCTTCAGTCCGCTTGTCTTTATCCCGGCCGCCTGTTTTAGGGCTGCAACTCCAACGCGCGTTCCGGAGCATATGCAATCGCATCCCTCTTTTACTATTATCCGGTTGTCTCCTACAAGAGGGACCACATCAGCGGCCGTGCCGAGGCCGGCCAGGTCGAACAGGTCGCGGGCCGCTTCCATGCTGTTGCCGAGCAGCGCCTGGGCAAGCTTGAACGCAATGCCGGCTCCCGACAGGGCGGACCATGGAGAACCGCCCGGCTCCATTGCCGGATTTATTATGGCAACCGCTTCCGGAAGCGTAAAACGCGGAAGCGCACCAAGGGCATATCCGTCGCCGGCAAGCGGTTCGTGATGGTCGGTAACAACAACATCAATGCCGAAAGCCCTTGCCGACGACACTGCCTCAAAAGAGGTTATTCCGCAATCAACAGAGACGATCAGGGAGGCCCCCGCTTCCGAAGCCCTCTTTACGCCTTCATTGCCCATACCGTAACCGTGCGCCCTGTTGGGAATATGGTATATCACATCGCCGCCGAGCCTGTTAACGGCCTCGACAAGTATTGCAGTCGCAGTAACTCCGTCGGCGTCGTAATCGCCATGGACGAGTATGCGTTCCTTGTTCTTTACAGCCGTTGAAATCCTTGCGACAGCAGCTTCCATCCCGGACAGTTCATATGGGTCGGAAAGACGCGAAGCAACGGGATCCAGAAAGGATTTGATCTGTTCCGGCGTCCTGACCCCCCGGTTTATAAGTGTCTGCGCAACAGGCATCGAGAGCCCGGTGGCCCTGGATATATATCCGAGATACTCCTGGTTGGTCCTGTTTATTATCCAGACGGGATCAGCTACTGCGGGAGGCATCTCAATCTCCTGTCATCCGCGATTTTGCTTTAGAAAGCATATTATGGACTAAAAAAAACAGAGAGCAATATCCGGTTGCCGAAGTTTTGCCCTCTGTTTTCTGGTCCTGTATTTTTACCGCTATCCGCTATAAACTGCAGTTACACCGCTGTCAGGCTTTTTTGGCGGAGAGCGGATTTTTGTCCTTGCTCAGAAAGATTACAACAGGGCTCGCAATGAATACCGATGAATATGTGCCTATTACCACGCCTATAAGCATCGCGAGCGCAAAGTCATGCAGCACCTCTCCACCGAACAGGAAGAGCGCAAGAGCGCTCAGGAATACGGTCAGAGAGGTCACGATAGTCCTCGAAAGCACCTCGTTGATGCTCCTGTTGATTACATCGTGGACCGCGTCTTTCAGGAACCTCTTGAGGTTTTCCCTGACCCTGTCGAACACCACCACGGTGTCCGTCAGCGAATAACCGGCTATGGTAAGGAGCGCGGTTATCAGTATCAGGTTTATCTCCTTGTCGAGCAGCCAGAAGATGCCGAGGACCGCAAGCACATCATGGAATGTCGCAATCGTGGCCCCGATGCCGAAGAGTATCCGGAACCTGAAGGCTATATATATGAGAATACCGGCGGCAGCCATGACCACCGCCAACATAGCGTCGTCACGCAGACGGGACCCGACCTTGGGGCCTATCGCAATAGTCTGATCAATGACCGGTTTTTTGTCGGCGAATTTCTCGTTGAGTATCTGAGTGATCTGCTCGCTCGCCTTGCCGACAGTGTCATCCTGTTTCTTTACCCTGACGAGCACCTTGTTTTCCGAAGGCAGGTCCTGAAGATCGAAGTCTTTGAGCCCGGCACCTTCGAGGGTCAGCCTCACTTCATGCAGGTTTACGGCTTGGCTGAATTTGATCTGCACGGATGTGCCGCCCGCAAAATCGACCCCGAGGTTCGCATTGCCGGCCCAGATCTGCACAAGGGCGAATATCCCGAGCGACGCCAATATACCCGAGATGATAAAGCAATACTTCTTCCAGCCCATAAAATTTATATTGGTGTTCTTTACGATTTCTCTCATATACTTAACCTCTTCACGTCGCCTTTCAGGTGGATCATGTCATACACCGTCTTGGTCCCGATAAGCGCAGTAAAGAGATTTATCGAGACTCCGAGGCTGAGCGCAACCGCAAAGCCCTTTATCGGCCCTGTGCCGAACTGGAACAAAACTGCTGCGGTTATCAACGTAGTGACATGTGAGTCAAAGATGGTCCAGAATGCCTTATGGTATCCCCCTTCGACAGCGGCCTTGGGGGTCTTGCCTGCGCGCACCTCTTCCCTCATCCTCTCAAACATCAGCACATTTGAATCAACCGCCATGCCTATCGTCAGGATGATACCCGCAATACCAGGCATGGTAAGCGTCGCATTGAGAGAAGCCATGGCTCCCAGCAGGAGTATGATATTCAGCACAAGGGCAGTATCGGCGATAAGGCCTGAAAGCCTGTAATAGAAGACCATGAAGATAATAATGAGCAAGGTGGCGATAATAGCCGCCATCTTGCCTGCCTCTATTGAATCCCTGCCGAGTGAAGGCCCTACGGTCAGGTTCTGGAGGGTCTTTAGAGGAGCGGGAAGCGAGCCTGCCCTGAGCACTATCGCAAGGTCTTTGGCCTCATCCATCGAGAAACCGCCGCTTATCATCGCATCGCCGCCGCTTATCTTGTCCTTGATGTTGGGCGCGGAATATACATTGCCGTCGAGTATGATTGCGAGCCTCTTGCCCACATTACGACCGGTGACGTCCTCGAATATCCTTGAGCCTGCGGCGTCGAAACGGAGCGACACATACGGCTCATTAAAACGCTGATCAATATTGACCTTTGCCTCTGTAAGGGTGTCGCCTGTAAGCAGGACTTCCTTTTTCATCAGGTACGGCTGTTTATCCACTATCTGATGCGTGTCCTTGTCAATGACATTATGGAACAGGATCTGGCTCCCTTCAGGCAACCTGTTTTTATATTTCGCTACGACCCTGTCTTCATCTCCCGGGGCCACCCTTGACGGCAATTCGGCTGCAACCGGGGATTCGGTGTCGACGATCTTGAATTCGAGCAGCGCCGTCTTTCCGATGATATCCACGGCGCGTTTGGGGTCCCTGACGCCCGGAAGCTGCACAACTATCTCGTTATCACCCTGTCTGTGTATGATAGGCTCGGCGACCCCGAACTGGTCTATACGGTTTCTTATGATTTCGAGCACCTGATCAGTCGCAGTGTCCTTCATCTTCTTGATGTCGGCTACCGAATATTTATACTTAAGGGCTCCCGAACCGTCGGCAAGCGAAAGCTGGGGATAGAGCTCGGTAACGACCTTTTTCGCCTCGGCATCAACCGGGCTGACAATGATGAATTCGCCTTCCCTCTTTACAGTACTCTTAATGCCCTTTCTCTGAAAAGCGGCCGTCAGAGAGTTGGCCGCCCGGTCCGTAGCAATCTCAATAGCCCTCTCTCCATCCACCTCAAACACGAGATGCAGTCCGCCCTGCAGATCAAGCCCCAGAACAATGCCTTTGGACGGCATGACTTTCTTCCATCCATCAGGCATGTATTTGTAGAGGGGGGTATTGGGCAGAAAAAATATAAAAGCAATAAGCACAGTGGCGCCTATAAGCGCCAATCTCCATAATATGCCCTTTTTCATATTATCTTTAGTCCTCCGGCATTGAAAAATAATTACGCAGGTCCGTTACCGGCAGCGGCACAAAACCGGCCCGGCCATGTTTCGGATCGTCCGTCTCTAATCGTCCGTCTGGCGCACTGATGAAATGGCGCTCCTGCTGACCTTTATCTTTACGTTTTCGGCAATCTTGATCCCGACCGTGGTTTCCTCAACACTTTCGACAACACCATAGATGCCGCAGACGGTGATAATCTTGTCGCCTTTTTTCAGGGCGTCGAGCATCTGCTTGACCTGCTTGGCCTTTTTCTGTTGCGGCCTGATCATCAGAAAATAAAAAATCACGAATATAACGGCCAGCGGGGCAATCGACATAATCATCCCCTGTGTGCCGCCCTCAGCTGCCTGACTCGGTCCCATAGCGTAAGCATTTGTCACAAGATCAAAAAGCATTAAAACCTCCTGTAAAAATCGGCTGTTTTTCCTTAAATTCGAGTTATATAGTAACAATCTTGTCCCAAAAATCGCAAGGCCGCATGATTTCAGACCGGCAGCCTGCGCCGCATCCCATGTCTCTTTTTTCTGCAACAGGCAATTTCGGGTATAATATACGTGAATATGGTTGACGGCCCAGGAAATTCCGGTCAGGATAAAAAGATTATCAGCAAGGCAAAAAAACTGCTGTTGGCCGTGCTGATATTGTCCGTGGCATTTGCATCGGTCGAAGCCGCCGAACCGATAAAGATAGGTGTCTCCCTCGGTATTTCAGGCAAATACGCCGAGATTGCCGATGTCCAGCTCAAGGCATTCAGGCTGTGGGAAAAAGACATCAATCAAAGAGGCGGGATACTCGGAAGAAAGATAACCCTGATCATATACAATGATAAAAGCGACCCGCGGACCGCAATAGACGCTTACAGGTATATGATAATGTCCGATAAAGTCGATCTGCTGTTCGCCCCTTATTCAAGCGAGATAACCGAGGCCATACTTCCGGTCACTGGAAAATACGGATATCCCATAATTGCTTCAGGGGCTTCTGAATTCAGACAGTGGCAGAAAGCGAATAAATATCTTTTCGGCATCTATTCACCTTCAAGCGAATACTCCGTCGGGTTTCTCGAGCTATTGACGCGTCAGGGTTTCGAAAATATAGCCATTGTATATACGGAGGAAACTTTTTCGAAGAGTGTCGCCTCCGGCGCAAAAAAATGGGCCGAGAGATTCGGCCTCAGGATAGCCCTTTTTTCAAGCCTCGGCAGAGAATCCGGAGACGCGCTCGGCATCGCAAAAGAAATCAGGGGCCTGCGCGCGCAGGCCCTTATTGTCTGCGGGTATTTCAATGACGCCGTCAATATGCGACTGGCAATGAAAAAGATCGGCTGGCATCCGAGGGCGTATTATGCCGTTATAGGCCCGACGCTCCCGGCCTATACCAACAGACTCAGACGCGACGCGGATTATGCTTTTTCCTCCTCCCAATGGGAACTCGCCGGAAAGATTCCGGGCTCCAGGGCATTTCATGACTCCTTCACAAAAACCTATGGGGAAAAACCTTCGTATCATGCGGCCACGGCATTCGCCGCAGGGGAAATACTTGAAGCCGCCGTCAAAAAGGCCCAGGCGATTGACAGGGAGAAAATAAAAAACGTGCTGTCATCAATGGAGGTATTGACAATCATGGGCAGGTACGGCGATGACAGAAAAACGGGCAAACAGATTAAACAGTTCTCGCTTATCATACAGAACCAGCGGGGCAAAAGAGAGATTGTATGGCCTGAATATCTCAGGACATCAAAACCCCTATTCGGAAAATGAAATCGCTGCGCATAATTAACAGATTGCCTTTCAGGATCATCGCGCCGTTTATCGTGGTATTGCTGCTCGCCGGGTTCGGCCTCTATTCCTTTATGAATAAAATCGCAAATGATTTTGTGGGCAGGATCATATCCACCAATCTCGAAGAGCGGGCAAGCTATCAATACGGGATCGCGGACAATAATCTGGACCAGCTTATCAAGGGAGGACTGTCCGGCGAGGACAAATCGGTCAGGATCAAAAAAGCCTTTTCTCTTTCGGCAATTGAAGACGATATGAAAGAGCATGACCTGAGGGGCGCCGTTTTTCAGGAAAACCGGACAATACTCCTGATGGACGAGCTTTCCCAGGAAATAGTCAACTCCGCACTATATGAAATACAGGCCGACAGGGTCACATATATCAGATACGGGGGGACCGGATATTACATCTATCTTTTTGAGTTTGAGCCGTGGAAATGGCGCGTCTATCTGATCAAGGATGAAGCGGAATACTCCGTCATCATCAACAAGGTGAAAAACGCATACGCAACTACCGGCATCCTGCTTCTCGTGGTAATGCTCGGCTTTATCTATTACCTCGAAATGACCATAAAGTCCCCGCTGAGCAGGATAATGGAGCGCATAAAGAGCGGCGAACCCCCCGACTATAAAGGCATATATGAATTTGAATTCCTCAGCAGCAATATCGGGAATATCATTGAGTCATTGCAGCATGAGACCGAAAAACTCAACAATATCTATCACATAGCGATATCCAAAAGGGGAGAGGAATTCTTCCATGAGGTCACGGCCGCCACATCCCGGATGTTCAATATGAACGCCCTCATAGCAAAGGTTGATCCGGGAGGGGAAACCGGGTTCATTATCTCCATGAGTTTCAATGACGACCCCGGCATAAACATGGAACGGACACTGAAAGGCTCCCCCACCGGAGACGTTATTTTAAACAAACAGCTATTAATCATAGAGAGAGGGGCATATCTGCAATTCCCGGATGCGCAGGCCCTGGTCGAGACAAAGGCGGATTCCTATGCCTGTGTCCCGGTATTCGACCGCAAGGGCGAGGTCACCGGCATTGTAAATGTGTTCGGCGACCACAGGGAATTTGCCGACGCGGACATAAAGATGCTCCAGACCATCGGACAGATAGTCGCCGCAGAGTTTGAACTGCTCGAAAAAAAGGCCTCTCTCGACAATATACTGAATTCCTCTACGGACACTGCCATCATCTCGACGGACATGGATTATCGCATCACCTATTACAACCCTGCGGCGGAGAAATTTTTCGGATATAAGGCCGCAGACGTTACAGGACTGAAAATTACGGACATCAATGTAATAGAAAATCTCGAACCCGTAGCATTCAAGATGGGCATCTATGAAGCCAAAACAAAGGGGGAATACCGGTATTCCTATGAAAAAAAGCTTGAGGGGGTCACACATTATTTCGATATGAAGGTTTACGGGATGCTGGATGAACACAACAGACTGGTAGGCTTTGTGTTTATGTCAAGAGACATCACCTCCCTGAAACAGCTGGAAGAACAGCTGCTCCATTCCAGAAAACTGGAGGCGGTCGGGCTGCTTGCAGGCGGTGTGGCCCATGAATTCAACAACATCCTCATGGCCATCATGGGCTATTCAAGCCTGCTCGCAATAAAGACGGACGACACCGATCCGCGCAAACCGTATATCGACAACATCCTGTCTTCTTCGGAGAGGGCGGCGAACCTGACACGGGGCCTGCTTGCCTTCAGCAGGAAACAGATAATAAATCCCGCCGTGGTAACCCTTAATGATATTGTGAGAAAGATCGAAAAACTCCTGCGGAATGTAATCGGCGAAGATATCGAACTCAGGACCTTTCTTTCGGAAACGAATCCCACGGTAACGGTCGACAGCGGACAGATTGAACAGGTGCTTATGAATCTTGCAACCAATGCAAGAGACGCAATGCCCAACGGCGGCTCCCTTACAATAGAAACCGAGTCCGTCACAATAGACTCCGAGGTTGAGAAAGGCGTTGCGGGCCTGGAACCGGGCGAATATGCCCTGCTTTCCATATCGGACACGGGCATCGGAATGAACGAAACCATCAGGGAACATATCTTTGAGCCTTTTTTCACGAGCAAGGATGTTGGAAAAGGCACCGGGCTTGGGCTCTCGATCGCCTTCGGTATCATCAAACAGCATAACGGCTGCATTACCGTGGCCAGCGAGCCCGACCAGGGCAGCACTTTCCGGATTTACCTCCCCAAAAGCCGGGAGCTGCCGCCGGATGAGAATAATCGCGCTTCAGTTGCCGCTCCTGCAGGAGGCTCCGAGACCATACTTGTGGTTGAAGACGACACAAATGTCATAGACCTGGTCAGGGACATCCTCAGCGAATTCGGTTATACCGTAATATGCGCCGACAGTGAGAATGCCCTGAAGGTGTTTGAGGAAAACTGCGGTAATATCAATTTATTGCTACTCGACGTTGTGATGCCAAAAAAGAGCGGCAGGGAAATATTTGAAGAGATCAGGGCCGTCAACCCCGATATCAAGGCCATCTTCATGAGCGGATATTCAGCTGAAATCATAAACAAAAGAGGGATACTCAGAGAAGGAGTGGACTTCATCCCGAAACCCATCTCACCTCAGACCCTCTTGACCAGGATCAGGGAAACACTCGACAGATAAGCCCGCAAGGCCGAACGCAGGCCGCATGATACGGACATCACGGGCAACGGCTATTTTTGTGCGGTGGAATGAGGTTTGTGATCAAGATGAACGCCTGCCCTCGCAAGTCCGATGGTATAGACCGATTCGCGCTCTATCCTCTGCGAAACGACCAGACTTATGGTTGTGGCAAATATCAGGGGCAGAATTATGTGGTAATCGCCGGTCATCTCGAACATAACGATGATGGCGGTCCAGGGCGCATGGATGGCGCCCGCAAGCATCGCGGCCATACCGACAAGCGAAAAGGCCGACGGTTCGAGATTAAGCGCGGGGAATAATTCCTGGGCCACCACGCCGTACGCCGCCCCGAGCATCGAGCCTATGAAGAGCGCAGGCGCGAACACCCCGCCGAAAAAACCGCCCCCGAGGCAAAGAGGTGTCAGTAACAGCTTTGCGACAAACAGTCCGATGAGTATCAGCAGCGACGGCATCGCGCCCTTGAGCACATCTTCGATGGTCCCATACCCGAACCCCATGACATCCGGAAGCCAGATGGCGACTACCCCGAGAACAAACCCGGCAGTGACGGGCTTGACCAATTGCGGGGCCCTCCATTTATCGAACCGGTCTTTCATCACATGAATCATGCGCGCATAGAAAGCGGCTATTGGGCCGGTTATCAGCCCAAGCGCAAAATACAGGGGCAGCTCCCACATGGAGTTATAGGTGTAGTGCGGCACGTGAAACGCGGGCTCACGCCCCAATACCGCCTGAGTGAAGACGGTTGAGGCGAAGGCCGCAAGGGCGAGAAAGCCGAAGGATTTCCCCCCGAGACTGCCGAGGACAACCTCCATTGCGAAGAACACGCCTGCTATCGGCGCATTGAAGGCCGCAGCTATTCCGCCTGCGGCTCCGGCAGCCGTCAGCGCGCGGATGCGCTCGGGGGACAGCCCGGTCATCTGTCCGATCATTGAACCGAAGTTGGACCCTATCTGCACTGAGGGATCTTCGGGCCCGACCGAAGCTCCTGAACCTATGGACAGTATGGAAGCCAATACGCGCGCAGGCGCCCGCTCATAACGAAGCCTGCCGCTTTCAAGCGCGACCGACCTTTTGATTTCAGCCACACCCGTAAATTTTTCTTTATGGATATAGATGGAATAACGGGCCAGCAATCCCACCACCAGCCCCCCGAGGCATGGAATCAATACGATCGTCCAGGCCCCGAACTGTGATATTCCGGAGCCTATGATTTCGAAATAAAAATGATGCGTCAGCTTGATGAGCCTGCCGAAGAGCCATACGCCTATTCCGCTGCCGAGCCCGACCAGCACGGCCAAAACAGCAAGAACGACGGATTCGGAAGGCCTTAAACCGGCGATAAACCTCTGCAAAGCGTATTTCAGGCGGTCCGCCGGGGCCATTGCCTTCAATATATTTCCTTTCCCTTGTCCGCCGCCATCCGCTTCGCAAGTTCGATAAATCCGTAAATCTTGATGTCTACAAGATCGCCCTTATTGCGATGTCCCTCTATGGTTTTGTAAGCCGACGACAACGGGACATTGATCAGTTCTATCTCCTCGGTCTCGTCAATCGGATATCTTTTCTTCAGCTCTTCAGCCGCAGGCCGGACCTCTTTGGCAACATAAACCGTCAGCATCTCCGTCGAAAGCCCGATCGATATGGGGCCTTCCGCCAGCAAATGGAGGTTGTCGCTCATGTAACCGGTTTCTTCTATCAGTTCGCGTTTTGCCGCCTGGAGAAGATCCTCACCCTTGTCGTTCAGACCTGCAGGGAATTCTATGACAAAACAGTTCATGGTGGGCCTGAACTGCCTGATCAGCAGTATATTTCCGTCAACCGTAATCGGGATAATGGCGACTATGCCGTTACAGTTGACGCGTTCCACCGCTTCCCATTTTCTCCGCCCGCCCTTATTATCCTTGTATTCAAGCAAAACGGTCCTGATAAAGCGGCCCTCCCAGACAGTCGTCTTGCCGATCATTTCATATCGTCTTATTTCCGGCATATTCATTATCCGTGAATTAGCCAATGGTAAAAAAACGCACAGGATGATGACGTTTTTTAATCTTCGGCCCTTTCACTCATTCCCCCATATTATCCCGGAGGCCAGAGCATCGGTCTGCCGCCCAGAATATGAAAATGGATATGGTAAACAGACTGGCCGCTTTCAGGATTGCAGTTAGTCACCAGTCTGAATCCTCTTTCGGCTATACCCCTGTCGCGGGCAATACTGTTTGCAGCTTTAACGATGCGACCGAACAGGGCCATGTCCTCATCCCCGGCGTCCAGAAGGGTGGCTATATGTTTTTTGGGTATCACAAGGACATGAACCGGGGCCTGGGGATCCAGGTCCTCAAAGGCCACAACCATATCGTCCTCATACACTATCTTTGCCGGTATCTTTTTTTCGGCAATCCTGCAAAAAATACAGTCAGGCATATCTCCTCCCCAAAACGGCCCTATTTTTCAATCTTCGTAAAAAAGCAGGTCCTGTTTCCCGTATGGCAGGCGCCTTTACCATGCTGTTTCACCTTTACAAGCAGGGTGTCGGCGTCGCAGTCATAAAACATCTCCCTGACCTCCTGCACATCCCCGGACGTCTCGCCTTTCTTCCAGAATTTCCGCCTCGACCTCGACCAGAAATGAGTGTAGCCGGTATCGAGAGTCATCCCGAGTGAAGCCTCATTCATATATGCCAGCATAAGCACATCACCATTTTCGGCATCCTGGACAATGGCCGGTATCAAACCCTTTTCATCATATTTGAGTTCAGGCAGCATATTCCCTCCAAGTAATAAATATTGACCGGGGTCACAGGGAGGACGCGGACAAAATTCTTTTGATGTCCGCCCCCTATTTCCGCAATGTCTATCATACCATTTACCCGCCGGATCAAGGCAATTAATCCGCCCGTTTCGCGCCGGCCGATTGTCCGTAAAACGGGTATGGACGGAAAATAGGGCCGCCGCCACTATGGTATAATTAAGATAAATTTATTAATTACCATCAGGGGATAAATGCGCTTTTGTGAATATACCGGAAAATATTTAAAGAAATGTCGCGCCAAAACCCGCAACGCGGCCTTTTTTTTATTTTTTGTCGCGTTGCTGTTGCCCCTGTATGCGCCGGTTTATGCGTCGGATATAACAACCATTGGATTCAGACAGACAAACGGGGACATTGTTGTCAACGCCTATCTGCAGTTCGACCAGAAAATCATTGATGACCTCAATTCCGGGCTTCCAAAAGAGCTTACCTTCAGTGTCGAACTCTTCAGGTCATGGAATTTCTGGCCGAATGAGTATATTGCGGGCAGGACCATCACAAGATCGCTCCAGAGCAATCCCATCAAGCGGGAATATGTCGGCACAAGCATTGAGGGAAAAACCAGGGAGCTAAGGAGATTCAGGGACGTAAGTTCCATGATCGCCTGGGCCGGAACTATAGAAGAATTAAGGCTTTCCCCCATTGTCGCGGCTGAAGACGGCGATTATTTCATAAGGGTTTCCGCTGAATCGCGCATGCTCGCCCTGCCCGCGGTCGTCGACTATCTGCTTTTCTTTATCCCGACAAAGGAATTCAACGTCACCAAAGATTCTTTATTATTCAGATTCAATCCGCAGAAGGCCCGGAAATGAATATACTCAGGCCCCTGCTCAAACCCCTGCTCAGACCCCTGTTGATAACCCTGGGGCTGATAATCGGGCTGGCTTTCATAACAGCGGTCCAGATACACTTCATAAAATTAAAGGGGTTCGACACTACAACCCGCTTCCTGCTGGCCGGCCTGCTGACCGTAAATATTGCGGCCCTCCTGACCCTGGTCTTTTTTGTGGGGAAAAATCTCTACAAACTCTTCATGGAAATGCGCCTCAAGGCCCCGGGCTACAAGTTCAGGACAAAACTGGTCGCCATACTCGTAACATTGATAATGATACCGTCATTATTCCTGTTTCTGGCTGCAAGCGGGCTCGCAACAGACTATTTCAACCGCCTCTTTTCGCCCCAGTTGAACGAGCCTGTGAACAAGGCGATAGATCTCGCCAGGTCTTTTTACGACTATGAAAGAGAACGTGTGCTTCTGGCTGCGCGCCATGCGTCAAAGGGATCTTTTGTCTCATCTCCCGGCATATTCATCAACAAACGGCTCAAGGCCCCTGAAGACGCAAGCGAGATAATGAAAGAGGCCTTCAACGGCAAGGAAGGCACGGAGGTAATATCAAAGGGCAATGTCGATATAATAAGGGCAATCGTGCCTTCAGGCAAAGGGGTCATAGTCGCCGAGATAATCCTTCCGCCCAGCATATCGCAGAGGGCCGAAAAACTGCGGTTGGCCCATGAGGACCACCTGAAACGCGGGCAGCTCAAAACACCCCTGAATCTGACATTCACCCTGACCCTCGGATTCCTTACCCTGATAATGGTATTCAGCGGACTCTGGTTTGCGCTGAAGATATCGAGGGACATCACCATACCCATACAGGAACTGGCGGTGGCGACGGAAAAGATAGCCTCAGGCGATCTCAACATACAGGTCCAGGTCACAAGCAGGGACGAAATCGGCACCTTTGTCAAATCGTTCAACCAGATGGTCGGGCAGCTCAAGGACAGCAAAAAATCCCTTGAAGAAGCCTATCTGGAATCCGACACCCGAAGGTTGTATCTCGAAAATATCCTGCAAAATATTACATCCGGGGTCCTTTTCCTGGACAACAGCGGCAGAATAGTGACATCCAACAGGGCCGCATGCGCCATGCTCAGGCTCGGCGCGCAGGAGGTGGTGGGCATGGACTACCGGAAGCTGGTGTCCATTTTCCATTCCGAAGACCTCCTGGGCATGATAAGGGACATCGAGGGGCAGGAAGTGAGGGAACTGACACGCGAGATAAAGGTGAATCCGGGCAGGGGCCCTATGACCTTCAGGGTTACTATTTCAGGCATCAGGGAGTCATACTCATCGACCGCGCTCGGAATGCTGGTTGTCTTTGACGACCTGACGGACATCATAAAGGCCCAGAAATCCGAAGCCTGGCAGGAAGTGGCCCGCAGGATTACCCACGAAATCAAAAACCCTCTCACTCCAATCAAGCTTTCGACCGAGAGACTTATCAGAAAATGGCAGAACAGGGATGATGACTTCGGGGCAGTCTTCGAAAAATCGACCAAGACCATTATCAATGAAGTCAACAGCCTGAAGCGGCTCGTAGACATCTTTACGAAATACGGCCGCATGCCCGAGATCGTCAAGGCCCCGGCCGACCTTGTGGAACTTGTAGATTCGATTGTAAACCTCTACAAGGGATACTGGGATGTCAGGATCGAGATAAATGTCGCTGATGACATACCTATGGTAGTTATAGACAGTGAGCAGCTCAAAAGGGCGATAATCAATATAATAGACAACGCCATAGAGGCCATGAAGCATAATGGGGAGCTGATTATCTCAATCGGGAAAACAGACTATAATGTATTTGTCGGCATTGCAGACACGGGGCCCGGAATACCGGATGAGGAAAAGGAGAGCATGTTCCTGCCGCATTTCTCGAAAAGAAAAGGGGGCACCGGTCTCGGACTCGCAATTGCCGACAAGATCGTGACCGACCATGGCGGACGAATAATGGTCGGAGATAATCAGCCTGAAGGCAGTGTGTTCACCATAGAGATACCCATAAGCGAGCAGGGGCGGGGAGAGAAGAATGACTAAGAAAACCGTTTTGATTGTGGACGATGAGGAAGGCATTCGCGAGAGCCTGAAGGGCATATTTGAGGATGAAGGCTATGAAGCCATTACGGCCGGGTCGGCGGAAGAGGGACTTTCAACCCTGAGGGAACAGAGGCCTGATATCATATTCCTTGATGTCTGGCTCCCCGAGATGGACGGCATGGAGGCCTTGTCAAGGATCGGAGATATAGACAGGGACCTGCCTGTCGTCATCATTTCGGGACATGGAAATATTGAACTTGCCGTAAAGGCGACCCACCTTGGCGCATATGACTTTCTCGAAAAACCCCTTTCGCTCGAGAAGGTGCTTCTCGTTGCGCAAAGGGCCATCGAACGAAAGAGTCTCAAGTCCGAAAACCGCGCGCTGAAGGCCGATTTGAGCAGGAAATGGAGATTCATCGGCGAATCCGACAAGATGAGAGACCTCATACATCAGATCGATATGGCCGGCCAGAGCAATTCAAGAGTGCTTATCCTTGGAGAGAGCGGCACCGGCAAGGAGCTGGTTGCGAGGCTGCTGCATGAAAGGAGTCCCCGCTCGGGCGGTCCGTTTATTGAAGTGAACTGCGCAGCAATACCGCAGGAGCTGATCGAAAGCGAACTCTTCGGGCACGAAAAGGGGTCTTTTACAGGCGCGGTTGAGCGCAAGATAGGCAAATTTGAACTCGCCCACAAGGGGGCCCTGTTTCTGGATGAGATAGGAGATATGACGCTCCAGACCCAGGCCAAGGTGCTGCGCGTAATCGAAACCCAGGTCTTTCAGCGCGTCGGCAGCGGCGACAGCATAAAGGCGGATGTGCGTATCATCGCCGCCACAAACAAGGACCTTGCCGAAGAGGTCAGAAAAGGCGCTTTCAGGGAGGACCTGTTTTTCAGGTTGAATGTAATACCTCTCAGGGTGCCGCCCCTGCGTGAAAGAAAGGACGACATCCCGAAGCTGGCCGAATATTTCATGGAACTATTTACATCGGACAGCGGCATCAAACCCAAAAGTCTCGACCCGGACGCCATCAGGCTGTTCATGTCCTACAACTGGCCGGGGAACATCAGGGAGTTGAGGAACGCGGCGGAAAGACTCATGATCATGACGCCTTCACCGGTTATAACCGCAAGGGATATCGCCGCTCTCGGGATGCTGGCGCCCGACACGGTAATAAAGGAAGATGACTTTTTTTCGTATGCGAGTCTCAGGGATGCGCGCGACGCCTTTGAAAAGGATTTTATACGGCGCAAACTGAAGGAAAACGACTGGAACATATCGAGGACAGCGGACGCTATTTCCGTGGAGAGAAGCAATCTCCATAAAAAAATAAAATATTACGGCATTACCGAAGGAGATTTTTGATATTGAATGCAATAGTTGCAATAGTCGGAAGACCCAACGTCGGGAAATCGTCCCTCTTCAACCGCATGCTGAAGAAGGACAGGGAGCGCAGCCCGGTCGCCATAACCGAAAAAACGCCGGGGGTCACACGAGACAGGAATTACGGGACCGCCGAATGGGAGAGCAGTTCTTTCACCGTTATCGACACAGGAGGATTCTATCCCGAAGGCCTGCCGCATGAGGTAAAAGAGATTGCGGGCCAGGTGAGAGAGCAGGCTCTCTTCGCCATAGAGGAGGCCGATCTGATAATCCATCTCCTCGACGGCAAAGAGGGCATTATACCGTCCGACCGTGAGATGGCGGACATGCTGAGGGCGTCGGGGAAAAAGGTCTTTCATGTTGTAAACAAGATAGACGCGCCGGCGAAGGAAAACAACATAATCGACTTTTACTCCATCGGCGCGGAAGAGCTGTTCCCGGTTTCAGCCGCCACAGGCCTCGGATATGAAGAACTCATGGACAGGCTCGTGGCTGAACTGCCGCCGTCGGGCGAATCGGCTTATGACAATCTTCAGGATTTACCGAGGGTGGCGGTAATCGGAAAACCCAATGTCGGCAAATCAACCCTCATCAACGAACTGCTCGGCAAAAAAAGGCTGATAGTCAGCCCTGTGCCGGGGACGACACGCGACGCGATAGATTCACTATGCTCATATTATGGAGAGAAATTCCTGTTCATAGACACTGCGGGGATCAGAAAAAAAAACAGGGAATATTCCCTTGAAGGTCTTTCGGAGCTGAAGACCATGAGCAGCGTGGAAAAGGCCGATGTCGTCATAATAGTAATAGACGCCTCGCAGGGAATAGGCGACCAGGAGAAGAAAATCGCAGGCATCGCCGAAGAATTCGGCAAGGGCGTAATCCTCTTCTTCAACAAGTGGGACCTCGTGGCGGACCCTGAAGCGGAATACAAGCGGCTCGGCGGAGAGATCAAACGCAAGCTCTGGTTCATGGAGTATGTGCCGTGGATCACAGCCTCGGGCCTGAACAAGACGAGGATCACCAATATATTCCCGTTGATAAACGAGATAATCGCCGAACGCAGGAAAAAGATAAAGACACCTGAACTGAACAACCTGCTGATAAAGATTCTCGAACGTAAACCCTTTCCTCCGTACAATGGAAAGCCCCTGAAATTTTATTACATAACCCAAACCGGGATTGAGCCGCCCACATTCAGGATCTTTGTAAATTACCCCGACGGGGTCAAGGCCAACCATGTAAGCTATATAGAAAAGGCCCTCAGGACAAACTATTCCTTCAAGGGGACGCCCGTGCGCATCTTTGTCAAGGGACGCCGAAATATGTTAAAATAGACAAATCACAGTTGGGCGGAGAGTTTTTTGGAACGCCGTACGTCGGTTTTTTTTACCATCTATCGGTTTGATGGTTAATTGTATTGCTGTTTCAGCCAAGGAGGAATACCATGCAGAAAATACTGGTCGCCCATGACGGTTCAAAGTCGTCCGACAAGGCGTTGAAAAAAGCCGTGGAAATATCCCTGAAATTCAACTCATCTCTCGCCATACTCGCTGTTGTGCCCGAACTGTACCTCACCGAGTTGTCCGATGTCGACCGCAACCGCATCTCGGATTCGCTCGGTCGTGAGACCACCGACGCGATGGAGAAAATCCGGAAATCCCTTTCCGGCAAATCGATAGATGTCAAGACCGTTATCAGACAGGGAGATCCGGCTGAAAAGATTCTCGAAACAGCGCAGAAGATGAAGGTCGACCTGATAATCACCGGGTCCCACGGCAGACACGGCACAAAGAAGTTCCTGCTCGGCAGCGTATCTTCAAAGGTTGTGGATTACTCAAAATGTCCTGTGCTGGTAGTAAAATAGCGTTATACCGCGTTAAATAAACCGTTACCCCAACAGTCAGCTGAACACATATCACGTCCTGCGGAATTCCGGCAGGACGTGATTTTTTATCATCGCGCTTTAATCCCTGTCTCTCATCATATGATAATCTCTGTTATGCGGGTCCATATGCGACGGAGGCGGTCCCATATGGTGAGGTCCGCGCCACAGAGGTATCAGGGCCGAGTCTCTCAACAATAAAATCCTGCCTGTAGACACATTACTGATCCAGCGCGCAATAACATAAAGACAGCCGTCCCTGCCTATAAATTTCGATCCTGTGACCCTGACCCGGTCGCCCGTCCTGAACTCAAACCCCTCCTGATACAGATACCTCTGAGGCCCGGTCACCACTCTGTATTCCCTGTTTGACGTCTTGAGTATAACAATGACGGACCCGCGCATCCCCGGCAAAACCTCCGTAACAGCGCCCTTTATCCTGATCTCCGTATTTTCGTCATATCCCTCCGCCCCCTCATACTGGGCATAAGCGGAAGAACAGATAAAGAACATAAAAAGAAGGACTGTAAATAATTTCTTCATGCAATTATTCATAACCGAGAACCTGCATTACTGTCAATCCGATATTCATCAGGCCGGGCCAACGCCGGGACACAGAGGCCTGAAGGAGGGCTTCATTAAACAGCTGCCTCTGTGTCCCGGACCGTTTGGCTTCCTGCAACTATTGGTTAATATCAGCCCCTGCCGCAAACGGCTTTGGGGCCATGACCATGGCCCTGACCATGCCCGGGGCCAAAACCATGACCTCTCATGCCGAAGCCGAAACCGTCATGCCCTTTCAGCCCGCTGTCGGCGGCCTTCTTCATGATCGCAATCCTTACATCAACCATCTCCTTTTCCTTTGCTGCAACGGCATTCCAGTCCGTAGCGGTCTTGGACCGCAAGGTCATGAGTTCCGTCCTCAGCTGCATCATCTGCTGCTTCAACGGCAGGATGTCATTCTGGAACTTGATAAACTTCTGCTGCTGCTCAGGCGTCATCCTGGGACCTGCAGGAGCGCATTTGCAGGCTCCGTCTGCCGGGCCCACACCCGCACCGGGGCCGCTGCCGGGGCCGAATGCAAAGGCCCCTGTCGCCAAAACCATTGCCAGCATTACCGCCAGCGCCACTGATAAAAGACTCTTCATACCAATCACCTCTCCCTGATATTTTTTTTGAATCTGCCTTTATTTAGCAATCCCCGTGCCATAGATTTTATTATTGAATAATAATGATAATTTTGGGACAGCGCAAGCGCAAGTGCAATATTTGCAGGCCGTCAAGCGCAAGATTTGCACTTTGTCATGCAACTCGACCAGTCATCATTGCGCCGGCCATCTGACCTCCCTTGCCAATTCAGCGGCACATGTTGTATATTATCTATTCCAATATCATCGTCAGGAGGCAATACGTTGAAAGAGAAGATACATCCCAAATATATCGAGAGCAAGGTCAGCTGCGCATGCGGCGAGACGTTTGAGACCCGCTCTACCAGTCCCGCAATCAGAGTAGATATCTGCTCGAAATGCCATCCCTTCTTCACGGGACGCGAGAAGCTGCTCGACGCTGAAGGAAGGGTTGAGAAGTTCAAGAAAAAATACGCAAAAAAGTAGCTATTCAAACAAGTCTTGGGGTTAGGGATTAGAACGCGTCTAAAATCTAACCCTTTTTTATGTTTATTTTCAATGTAATGGAGAAGGCAGGCTAAATGAAAACAGTTGGCGGACAGGCGGTTATAGAAGGTGTCATGATGAAGTCTCCTGA
>JGI20214J51088_10000106_pt1 | contig 57245 bp, 58 predicted proteins | sample WetSurMetagenome_FD_51088 | JGI IMG/M metagenome (IMG submission 51088) | reverse complement strand
AATATATCTGACATCTTTTTGAGCCCCCTTAGCTCAGTAGGATAGAGCACAGGTTTCCTAAACCTGGGGTCGCAAGTTCGAGCCTTGCAGGGGGTACTTTCTTTTTCAATGAGTTGCGAGGTTGAAAAATACCATTGGGCGCTACAACAGTTACGGGAATAATCCGTTTATTGGGATCTGCCTGCTAATGGTTTGCGGTCAAGGACTTCTCTGATTTTATGGGCCAGTTCAAAAGCAGTGAAAGGTTTACTGATAAAATTCAGCCCCTGATCCAAAACACCATTGGTGACAATTGCTTTTTCAGTATATCCCGAATTGAACAGCGCTTTAATTCCCGGACGTATAAGGCTTATTTTTTCTGAAGCAAGCTTGCCGTTCATTCCTGGCAATATGACATCGGTCATGAAAAGATCGATCTTTTGCCGGTTTTTTTCAGCCAGAGCAACTGCCTCCTCACCGCTAGACGCAGTAATAACAGTATATCCGAGCATGGTCAGCGCGGAGCTCGAAAAATTAAGAACAAGAGGATTGTCTTCCGCAATCAGGACTGTTTCTGTTCCTCCCGGAAGCTCCCGGGTATCCGACAGCAGCTCACGTAATGATCCGTTCTCCGACATGGCCGGGAAGTATATCTCGAAGCATGTGCCCTTTCCCAATTCCGAATAGACGGCTATCGAGACGGCCTATCGACTCCATCTTCTGCGCCTGCACAAGCTCCTGCTGAAGCTGCGTCTTCTCAGTCATAAGGTTTTGCAGGTCGCCGGCAAATTTGTCCATAGCCGAACCCACAGCCCCGATTTCATCATGTTGCCCGAGTTTCAGCCTCATATCGAAATTGCCTTCTCCAATAGCCCGAATCATCTCAACGGTTTTTTTTAGAGGGGAAAGCATTTTTCTGAGCGTGAAATAAACTCCCACGCATATCATGGCCGCCATTAAAAGGCTTATGCCGACTATGAGATTCCTCACGCTTTTTGCCGTACTGTAGAGCTCATCATTGTTTGCCGTTAAGGCAAACGTCCATAAGTATCGACCGCCACTGTCTTTGCATCTGATTGCCCCGATTCCGAAAGCATGGGAAAAACTAAAACACCCTCTTTTTTGTCGAGCGCCTCTTTAATTATCTCCCTTCCATCGGCGGATCTGAGATGGAGAATATTTTTGCCTTCCATTGTCGGATGTATGACGGCAAGACCCCTTGATTTGCCCTCACGGGAATCAATTACATACATATATCCGGTTTCGACGACCTTAATTGATTTGATGGATGCAATGAGTTTATTCATGGTTTCGTTAATATCAAATCCGACAAAAAGGCAGCCAATCACTGCGCCCGACCTGTCTTTAATGGGCTGATACTTGGTCATATAATGCTTGCCGAAAAGCTCAGCCTTTCCGAGATAACCCTCTCCGTTTTTAATCTTTTCGTAGCCCGGATGCTCTCTGTCCAAAGCAGCGCCAACGGCTCTTGAGCCGTCTTCTTTTTTCAATGAAGTGGAGACGCGGACAAAGTTATCTCCGCTTTTGACAAAAATTGTAGCCACTCCGCCCGTCATAATACGGGCAAATTTGTCGACAGTCGTGTAATCTGTGTTAATGATCATGCCGCCTGATTGAACTACAGGAGTCTCAAAATCGCCTATTTTAATCTTTCTGTCCAGCAAACTGAATTTTTCGGGAAAAAAGGAGATGAACATTTCCATCATCTTTTCGGCAGAGGTCTTTGCCGTAGCGTCGAACACCACGATAAAGTCCTTTGTCTGTTTTAAGATAGACTGGAGATCCCGCAAACTTTCTCTTTCTATTTCCCTTACGGCAGAAGTGTATATAACAGCAGCAGTGATTGCATAAGAGATTAAAACTCCGGCAGATATGGCGGCAGCAAGCTTCTGGGCTATGGAAAGACGATTGCCAATGTTTTTAATGTTCAATGATCTCCCTTGACATATATACCAGACGATCCATTACTTAAGGCGCGATCAACTAAATCATGGGGAAACTGGAGCATATCAGCAACCTGCCCCTGCGCAGAAAACTCCGATTGCATGCGCAAATCGAAAAAGGATTTTATCGTATCAGGCAATGTGCGTAAATCCTTCCCAATTTCCCTACTTATTTTATAGTAACCCTGAAATAATGCCAAGGGCGAGAGATGGGTGGTTGCCATTATGGGGACAGCTGCGCTGCGGACTAAGCTTTCAACTTAAACACTAAAGAGGGCCAATTTCTATGCAACTCTGGCCTCCCGGCTATGATCGAGCCGGGGGGCGCCAGAGTTCTCAGAAGACTCATTTTAAGGGCGTGTATGTATATAGATGGGAGTAAGCTCGAAAGCTGTCACGACATTCACGACGCTTTCTTCCGACTGTCAGTTATCGGGAGGCGTTTCTCGACTCCATCTATTAATCAGCAATAATTAGAGGGCTCTGTCTTTGCAAGACAACTCACAGACCCCTTTATCTCTTTCAGGCCTTCATTATAAACTTTTTCTCACTCAGGAATCGACAACTATCGCCGAATTATGAAAGTTTCAAGCGGAAATACGTGGCTACAGCGCTGAGAGTTATAAAGCTTTCGACTGCACTAACGTACTTTCGTACTTCCTGGCCTTTGCGAGTTCTTCGACCTGCGGCAGTATCTGCGCGCCCGCTTCGCTGCATTCCTCCCTGGCCCGTATGACCAGGAGGCTGCATCCTTATTTATTAGCCGCGTTAAACTCCTCAATCAATGATAATACGTATTTCATTTCATTGTTGTCGAGAGGCTGGTAATAATAAGGGCTGCCGTAAGGATTAATTTGTACCTGAACTGTGCGGCCGTCTTTTAGTTCAACAATGTAATCCACACTTCCGGCGCTGTTTCTTTTTGGCGGTAATTTTTCTACTTTAGCCATTTTGTCTCTCCATTTGTTGCTGATTATTTGATTCCGCTATGCGGACGAGTATTTTAATATATATTCAAATAAATATTCAAGTTATGTCTTTGGTAAATTAACGCAACATCTGGCTTCAACACAGCCGCCCGCGCCTTCGCGTTAACACCTGGAGATTCGCAAGACTGTTTTAGGGCATGTTGCGACAGCATGCGTTTCATGATCTTACGTCCGCGACTGCAATGCCGTATAAATATTTACAGAATGTTCAGCGACACCGCTTAATTTATGAACCTGAGACCCGCCCTGTTTTCCTCTACCCATACAACTTGCGCTTTGGTCCTGGGATCGTTAAAATCAAGCACAGATCCCTTTTGCAGCTTTGATGAGGAAACTATCCCCATACCCCGTTCACTCATATCGACGATCGTACAGGTCCATAGCCCCCTTAAGGTAGAGCAATCAGCAGCAATGTTGCATTTTAGCCTGGGACACTTTCTGTTTTCTAAGGTCGATACTTGCTCCAAACTCTCTTCAATAGTATCCATGCCAGATTCCTCCTTTCAGACGTCTGCATTATACCTATATGCATAGATATTAATGCATTCGACAGCGCAAAAACAAGATATCATAAGAGGGGTGTAACTCCAAAATGATAAGGCTGCTCCGAAGTTGTATAAATGGGGATCGGATCTTTTCGGGCTGCTGAAAACCAACCGTTTTGTCATTGCGAGGAGGCGGTTCGCGACACGGCAATCTCTTCGGAGGTCTCAACCAGGACCCATTTTAAATCATATCACTAAAAAGCATTTATTGTTAAAATACTCAATGTCGTCTGAGATATCGCGTTTCCAGCGATCTCTGCGAATAATTATTACTGACCTGTTTTAAAGGCGGTGGATGATATGAGGAGACAGAAATCAGCTCAATTATTCAAACAGGCTCTAAAGCTTATGCCCGGGGGCGTCAACAGTCCTGTCAGGGCTTTCAGGCCGGTCGGCGGCTCGCCGGTATTTATCGGGAACGCTAAGGGTTCCCGTATCTTCGATGTTGACGGCAATGAATACATAGATTATGTCCTTTCGTGGGGGCCGATGATTGCCGGGCATGCTCATCCAAGTGTGGTCAGGGCATTAAAGTCGGCGGTTGAGAGAGGCACGAGTTACGGAGCTCCGACTCAACTTGAGCTTGAACTTGCGAAGCTGATCATGCAGGCCTTTCCGGCAATCGGCAAGTTAAGGATGGTCAACTCCGGCACAGAGGCCGCAATGAGCGCCATCAGGGTTGCGCGCGGGTTTACGGGCAGGGACAAGATCATAAAATTTGAGGGCTGCTATCACGGCCATGCCGACGGTTTGCTGGTCAAGGCAGGATCGGGAGGAGCCACTTTTGGGGCTCCGGACAGTAAAGGCGTGCCGAAGTCTTATGCCGTCGATACTATTACTGTTCCTTATAATGATATCTCCATGTTCAGAAAGATCATCAGGGCGGAGTGGAAGTCAATCGCCTGCGTGATCGTCGAGCCAGTTGCAGGCAACATAGGGTGCGTGCTTCCGGCCAGAGGTTTTCTTGAGACTCTCAGACAAGAAACGAAGCGGCATGGAATCGCGCTGATTTTTGATGAGGTGATGACCGGGTTCAGGGTCTCTTATGGAGGGGCTCAGGCTGAGTACGGTATCATTCCTGACCTGACCTGTCTCGGCAAGGTCATCGGAGGCGGTCTGCCTGTGGGGGCTTATGGCGGCAGGAGCGATATCATGTCCTGCATATCTCCCGAAGGGCCGGTTTATCAGGCAGGCACTCTTTCAGGAAACCCTATTGCCATGACAGCCGGGATAGAGACGCTAAAGATATTATCAAAGGCCGGCGCATACGAAAAGCTCGAAGCGAGGATGGCGCAGCTTGAGGCCGGGTTGAAGGACGCTGCAAAAAAGGCCGGCGTGGCGACCAGGTTCTATCGCGCAGGCTCCATGTTCTGCACATACTTTACCGATAAGGATGTAACTAATTATGAGACCGCGAAGTTGTCCGATACGTCCCGGTTTGCCCGATATTTCTCCGGCATGCTCGACAGGGGCATATATCTCGCCCCGTCTCAATTCGAGGCCGGTTTCATATCTCTGGCGCACACAAAGAACGATATCGACGATACGATCAGGGCCGCTTATGATACAATGAAGGCGATCGGATAAATAATTTTGAAGGAGTTTTGATTGCCGGACAAGGATGAGGAAAAATCGGTTGTCAGGCAGCTGTTTGCGGCAAGCACGGTCGGTATACATTTTGCCCTCTGCACCTTTGCCGGTTTTGGCATAGGGTATGCGCTGGACGATTTTTTCGAGGTGTCGTATCTTAAATTTGTTTTTCTGGCGCTGGGCATTGCGTCCGGGTTTGTGGAGCTTTTGAGGGTTGTAAAAAAACAGGAGGATAAGAAGGATGCAGGAACATCTGCAGGAGATGGTTCAAAAAATAAGTAAGTTTTCGCTTGTTGTCTTGCCTGTGGTCTCCATAATTTCGTTTTTTTTCGCAGACTGGCTCTTTGCAGTGAACATTGTGCTCGGCGGGGTTATCAGCCTGCTCAGTTTCAGGACCATAGTATGGACGGTGCGCAAGTTCATGAATATGCAGATGGCGCAGCCGGCCATTATGGGCATAAGCATTATAAAGATACTTGCCATCGGACTCTTCCTGCTGGGACTTATGCTGTTGCAGCTTATCGTGCCGGTTCCGCTTCTTGCAGGATTTACCCTTGTGCTTGCCATAATTATCTGGCAGGGTCTTGTTACCGCCGGAAAGGTGTCATGACAACGTTCTTTCTTGTTGCGGTTGCCATAGTTCTTGGCCTTGTCGCGCTTAAGCTGACAAAGGTTGCGGTCATATTTGCGCTGGTTGCGGTAATAGTGTTTTTCATTGTCAAAAAAAGATTGTTCAAACGCAAATAACCACGGATTTGTCATTAGAGAAGAATGGCATATGAAAACAATATGACAGCTGTCATGAGTAGCCATATCGAAGTCCCGGCGCGGAGATATCGTATCCGCTTTATGTCAATAATATCATGCGGTTGACTGATAAACCAGTACATGCAATATACTGCGCAGTTTTGGCGGGACGAGAGATGGTACTCATGACGGACATCTTGTTATTTACAATAAATATTTCTTTCCAGTGACAATTCCGGGTTTAAATCATGTCTGCGTTATAAAAGGACAATCCGGGATAAACCTACCTGTGCGGCCTGTCTGAAGGATGCTCTTTGCGCCAGTCCGACGGCCTTTGTCTTAAACCTTCCGGCCCCCAGATGCCCAGTCCTTTCGAACGCGCCCTTTTTTGCGCCAAGGAAAGACGTCCGGCATAGCGCACATTGGGCGGAATCGTATACAAAACAGCATAACCATCTTCGACCATGCGTTCGTTAATCATATGGCCGTCTTTGCTCCAAATGTATCCCAAAAGCCTTCCATACTTGTCTCTCTGCTCTACATCGAATTCCACATTCACAACCCGGTTGTTCCTGTTGATAATATCACTGAGCCGCTTCTTTGCTTCCCATCCCCACTTGCCCTGTTTCATTTCAGGGGCGTCAATGCCGGTGAGCCTCAATCGTTCCGCTCTTTGCCCGGGTTGTGAAGAGCCTGCAGCCCTGATGCTTATGGTGTCTCCGTCATGCACTGCCGTTACCACATAAGAACTTCCGGGTACGGCACAGGATGCCCCTGCAAAGAAAAGGGAAAAGAAAAATAAAATGGAGATTTTTGTATAATAATAAAACATATTTTGTATTGATTATTTTATCATAACCTTTGTCTGAAGGGGTTTCCGCACTCGATGAAAAATATAGCGCTGACAGGCTTCATGGGCACCGGCAAGAGCGAGGTGGGCAAGACTCTGGCCAGGAAGCTCGGGTACTTATTCCTGGATCTTGATGATGAGATAGAGAAAAAAAGCGGCATGAGGATAACCGATATTTTCAGCAGTCATGGCGAGGACGCATTCAGGGATATGGAGTCCGAAGAGATCAGGTTGGTTTCAAGCGGGGACAGGCTGGTAATATCGACCGGAGGCGGCGCTGTTCTGAGACAGGAAAATATGGATAATCTCAGGAAAAAAGGCATTATAGTCTGCCTGCAGGCTTCTCCCAAAACTATTATGCACAGAATACGCGGCAACTCCGACAGGCCGCTGCTGAAGGCCGAAGACCCCCTTCTCAGGATAAAAGAGCTTCTTGCCGCAAGACAGCCTTATTATGAAAAGGCGGATATTATAGTGGATACCGAGCACAAATCGCCTTTGCAGATCGCGGATGAAATTATCGGGGAGATTGGTTAGATATGAAAAAAGTGGCCGTTGAGCTTGGAGAAAGAAGTTACGATATCATCATAGGCAGCGGCAATCTTTCCGGGATAGGCGAGAAGCTCAAGACTTTTAATTTCAGTCCCGATGTGGCGGTTGTAAGCAATCCCACAGTCTTTGCGCTCTATGGCGCCCAGGTTGTTAATTCACTCGAAGACGCGGGCTTCGGATGCTTCACGGTCATAATCCCCGACGGCGAAGAGTATAAAGACTATAACTGGACCTATCACATCCTGACCGAATTTCTCAAGCACGGCCTCGACAGGAAATCCTGCGTAATAGCCCTCGGAGGAGGCGTGATCGGAGACATAACCGGGTTTGCAGCCTCTACGTACATGAGGGGTATAAATTTTGTGCAGATACCCACAACCCTGCTGGCTCAGGTCGACAGCTCGGTGGGAGGCAAGACAGGCGTCAATCATTCTCTCGGAAAAAATATGATAGGGACTTTTTATCAGCCGAGGCTTGTGTGGGTGGATGTCAAGACATTGGCCACGCTTCGCGCCAGGGATTTTACGAGCGGCATTGCGGAGATAATCAAATACGGTGTTATATACGACGCCGATCTTTTTGAGTATATGGTGAAGAAGCGGGATGAAATAGCCGGTCATGACGCTGTCGCGCTGACCCATATCATCAAGCGGTCTTGCGCCATTAAATCCGAGATAGTCTCTCACGACGAACGGGAGTCCGGATTGAGGGCCATACTGAATTTTGGACATAACGTCGGGCATGCAGTTGAGACGGAAACGCGCTATCAGCAATTCACTCATGGTGAGGCAGTGGGGCTGGGAATGTGTCTTGAGTCGATTCTGTCCGAGTCATTCGGCCTGCTCAAACCCGCAGAAACACGCCGCATAGCTGAACTGATAGCCGCATACGGACTGCCGACGGTTCTTCCTGAAGGTATGGACGCAAAAAGGCTGCTGACTCATATGAAGCTCGACAAAAAGACCGTTGCCGGCGAGCTGACTTTTATTTTGCCGGACCGTATAGGCGGGGTCCTGATTAAAAAGGGCGTGAAGGCCGAAGATGTGATAAAAGCCCTCGCAGGGAAATAGCGCGGCTGCTATCGCCCTGCTGTTTTGCATGGGTCAAAAGAGTTGTTTAATTGAACAAGGGAACCAGCCCGTCATCCCGCTCCCCTGAAGAAAAATTGCCGTGGTATTTTGGGACAATATTTATTGTAATTGCATTCTGCGCTGTCGGACCGCTGGCGCTGATCTGGTGGCGACCTAAATTGAAGAAAGAGTGGAAGATCGGCCTCACGATAGTCATCCTTGTTATCTGCTGGCTATTATAACTGGCCATGCTGGAATCTATTCGTACAATAAGCGAATATTCCAAGTTGCTTGAAGCGATAAAATGATCTTTTGAAATGGTGGAAAGGGTATACTTTTCCTCCGCCCTCTCTTCCCTTAAAACCTCCCAATCCGATAAAATCTATTAATTCAACCCATGGCAAAATCAGCGTCAAATAAGGGCAAGCGGGATGTGTCCGCAATTATGCGCAGGGTGCGGTCGGCCAACACTTCTCCGGAGGTCGCGCTACGTCACGCGCTAGAGTCTGCCGGATTCCATTTAAGCGATATCGGAGGCAACGATCTGCCCGGCAAGCCTGATATCGTATTGACTGAAGAGCATATTGCTATTTTTGTAGACGGCGATTTCTGGCACGGAGGGCAATGGCGCAAACGCAAATTTGCATCCATTGAAGACCAGTTCAGGGAAGCCCCTTCAAAGGATTACTGGATAAACAAGATCAGGCGCAATGTTAACAGGGATTTCATTAATACGAAGAAGCTGCTCGACGAGGGTTGGAAGGTTATCCGTTTCTGGGAGAGTCATATCAAAAAAGATTTGACCGGTTGTGTCTCGAATGTCATTCAGGCATCGAAGAAGAGGCTGAAGGCTGATATATGTTCCATTGTTCCGGGAAGGACCTTTGTGGAGTTCTGCGACGGGGGAAAATCGGTTCGAACCGGCCTTGAGAACAGGGGATGGACGGGCTTGCGGATTGCTGAAAAAGGCTGCACATCAATCCCTTCGGTGACGCTGGCAACTGCCGCATTATCGCGTAATGACATCTCATTATCAGGCGGCAATAAAGAGTCTCATGGAAAAAAAACGGCGCGTTTTGTCAGCTTCATCTCTGCTATTGAGGATATGAAAAAACGCAGGCCGCCGATATTGCTTCTCGAAAGTCCGGCAACTATTCTTTCGTATCATAAAGGAGAAGACTTCAGGCTGGCTCTGCTTGAGTTGAACAATCTAGGTTATACGGTTGACGCGTTTACCCTTGACGCGGCCGGGCAGGGCGCGAAAATACGCAGGCGTCTTTTTATCACCGCCATCCTTGAATTCTGCATTCCTGCGGATGAGATAAGAGAGAGCGCATGCGTTTATGCGGGCGCAGTCAGGCCCGAGACATTGTCGGAATTCATCTGCGGGCATCCGGAAATCGATTGGAATGTCAGGTCGTTGCCTGCGCCTCCGGATTACGGAGGAGCGGCTTTCGATGGGGACAAACATTCTTCCCTGGTCGAATGGATCGCAGAATATTATCTGAACCCATTGGTAAACGAGCTGATGAAAGGGCGGACTTTGGCGCCTTATTTTGTTTAATATAATAAACGCCGGAGGTTTTAACCATTTCTTACATTATAATAGACGGATATAATGTAATAGGCATTTCCCATAAGGACATGGAAAAGGCCCGCAATGCATTGTTGTCTCAGCTTGCCGGATATAAAAAGATTATGCCTCACGATATCACAGTTGTTTTTGACAGTTATAGGACCGGCCCGGCGCGCCGGCAGATTTCTTATCACGGCGGCGTCCGGGTGATCTACACGGGACTTGGCGAAAAGGCCGATGATGTGATAAAACAGACGGTATCGCAGGAACGCAGGGAATGGGCAGTCGTGTCCGCCGACAGGGAGATAGTTGATCACGCCTGGGCAAACGGTTCGGCGCCGGTTTCTCCTGAGAAGTTCATGGATATTATCTGCAGGCGATGCAGGACAGGCGCGGATGAGGATGCTGCAACAGAGGAAGAAGATGAGCGCGACGGGAATTGCGGTCGTCAATACAGGGGGAATCCTTTCCAGCCGTCCAGGAAAGAAAGGCTGCTCAGGAAGGTTTTGAGTAAATTATGACAAGGAAAGCAATGAAGCCGTCGGATACTCTGACTATAGCTTTCAGCCTGCTGCTGACAGCCATCATTATTATTTTTTATGACCGTATCGGGGCGGCTGGGAAACTGATCGTTATGTGCTCTTCGATGGCGCTTTTTCAGTTTGTTCTCGTGTATATCAGCGGCATCAACAAATTCCTCTCTTTGACAAGGGACATAATCTTTCCGGCGCTGTGTGTCATTATCTTTTTCGATATCCTGGGGAATGTCGCGCATAGTGTAAACCCACAGGATATCGACTATATGCTTATACGCCTGGACTATCTTCTGTTCGGCTGTTATCCGACTGTCTATCTCGAAAGATTTTATTCCCCCATGCTTATGGACATTTTTCAGATCTCTTATACCACCTACTATTTTCTGCCCCTGGCGTTCGGTATCCTGCTCAAGGCGCAGGGAAAGCATGAGGCCTTCGACAAATTTCTTTTCCTGATTCTGCTCTGTTATTACCTTTCATATATAAGTTATATACTCTTTCCGGCGCTTGGCCCCAGATACGCCATCGAGCATCTCCAGACGCTGGACATGGACGGGTACGTGGTCTCAAAGAGCATCCAGGATGTACTGAATAACCTGGAAGGCGTCAAGCGTGACGCTTTTCCGAGTGGTCACACGGCTATCGCGCTTGTTGTGCTCTTTTCCGCGTTCAGGTATGCCAGGTGGTTTGCATATATTCTATTGATTCCGGTAATCCTTCTTATATGCTCAACGGTTTTTTGCAGATATCACTATGTTGTGGACCTGATAGGCGGAGCTATCCTTGTCGTTGTTTCGCTGGTTCTGGGTGAGTTATATTATAAGAGCTGGGAAGGCCGCGGCAATGGATCTGCCTTATAGCAGGGCGAAGGACGGCATTATCATAGAGGTGAAGGTGGACCCGCGCTCGTCGAAAAATGAGATTGTGGGGGCCGTTGAAAATACCGTAAAGATAAAGCTGACCGCCCCGCCGGTCGGGGGCGCGGCCAATGAGATGCTTGTCGAACTGCTTGCAAAAAAATTCAAAATCAGAAAGAGCGATGTGTTGATCATCAGGGGGGAGTCTTCCCGGCACAAGCTTATCAAGCTCAAGGGGGTTGTAATTTGATCAGAAGCATGACAGGATACGGGGCCGCCGAGAAGGAAGGGTTCAAGGTGGAGGTGCGTTCCCTTAACCACAAATATCTGGATGTCTCGGTCCGGATGCCTTCGTGGCTGATGGAGCATGAGATGGCTGTGAGAAAACTCGCAAGGGAATCCTTTGAACGCGGGAAGATAGATGTTTCGATATCCCAGACAGACAAACGCAGGAAAAATATTACACTCGACTCAGACCTTGCGGGCGAGATGTATAAGGCCTTTTCCGGCTTGCAGAAGGAGTTGTCTATTCCGGGCAGCCTCGATATCAATTTTTTTGCGGGATATCGTGAACTGCTTGTCAGCGAAGAACCGGTTTCCGGCTCGGAGCCGATATTCGAGGCGCTGAAAGAGGCGATTTCAAAGGTGGATGAGATGCGCAGCATAGAAGGCCGGGCGCTTGATCAGGAACTGAGGCAGCGGCTGGATATCATAGCTAAACTGCAGAATGAGATTGCGGGGGCCGCAAGGGATTTCCTGCCTCTGTATAAGGAAAGACTGTTCAGGAAGGTGTCGGAGCTTATGTCCAATGGAGTCCCTGATGAAGCCAGGATGGCGCAGGAGATAGCTTTAATAGCGCAGAAAGGCGATATTTCCGAGGAGATAACGCGTCTCGGCAGCCACGTCCAGCAGTTCATCTCATTTCTCTCGTCGGACAAATCCGTCGGAAGAAGGCTCGATTTTCTATGTCAGGAACTGAACCGGGAGGCGAACACAATAGCCTCAAAGATAGACGATATCGTCATTATCAATATGGCGCTTGATATCAAGGCCGAGGTCGAAAGGCTGAGGGAACAGGTTCAGAATATCCAGTAGTTCTTATGGGAGGCAGGTCTGTGTTCATCAATATCGGCTTTGGTAATGTTATTTCGTCCGGGAGGGTGATTGCTGTTGTTGGGCCGGGCTCATCTCCGATGAAAAAGCTGCGCGAAGAGGCAAAGGGGCGGGGAAAGCTGATAGACGCGACTGAAGGCCGCAAAACACGTTCGATCATTATTACCGACAGCGACCATATCATCCTCTCAGCTCTCCAGGTAGAAACTATTGCCCAGAGGGTGTCCAATATGGCCGGCGGGACGGGGGATTCCGGTGATTCATAAAAAGCGCGGCAGGATATTTGTGATATCTGCCCCTTCGGGCGCCGGAAAGACAACCCTTTGTCACAGGGCTGTTGAGAAGATGCCCGGACTGAAAATTTCCGTATCCTTTACTACCAGACGGGCCAGGCCAGGTGAAATCCCCGATGTCCATTACACCTTTGTCGACCAGGATGAATTCCGCTCCATGATCAATGACGGTGAATTTGTCGAGTGGGCAGAGGTGCACTCCAATTTTTACGGCACATCGAGGGGCCGCATAGAGTCTGTCATCAATAACGGCAATGATGTTATACTTGATATAGATGTGCAGGGCGGGCGCAAGATAAGGGAAAGCTATCCTGAAAGCATTCTGATATTCATACTGCCGCCGTCGATGGAGGCCCTCGAAAAGAGACTTGTTGCCCGTATGAGCGACTCCCCCGAGGTAATTGAGCGGAGGCTCAGAAAGGCGCGGGAAGAGATCAGGGAATATAAGTATTACGATTATGTTATAGTAAACAACGTGCTTGATACGGCATTTTCCGTTTTTTCAGCGGTTATAACGGCTGAACGCAACAAAATAAACAGTATTGATCATCAGTGGATCATAGATCATTTTTTAAAGGAGGACTGATTATGGAAAACACTACGCAACCCAATATGGATATTATATCGATGCCGATTGAATATGATAAGAAGGTTATAGAGAGCAAATACAGGCTCGCAGTAATCGCTTCACAGAGATCCAGGGAGCTCGCTCTGGGCGCCGCGCCGCGCCTGGCTAAAAAAGCCAGGAAGATCAGCACAACGGCCCTTCTCGAGACTATTTACGGAGAGATCAAGTTTGTGATCGGGGAAGAGGCTGCTGCAGCGCTCGAAAAGGCGGAGAAGTTTGATATCAAGAAGCTTATCGAAGACAAGAAAAAGTCCGTAACGGATATTTCCGAGCTCGAAAAAGACCTTAAGACATATCTCCATGAGCGGGAACATACCGAAAGGGCGCTTGATGAGCTCTTTAGCGAGAACGACGAAAATTTCGAGGCATAAATTATTATCATAATTACCAGTTTGCCCAGGCCTTCATAACAGCAGGTGAGTGACCGTGCTAAAAGGCAAATCAATACTCCTCGGCATTACCGGAAGTGTTGCCGCATACAAGGCCATTGACCTTATCAAGGGGCTGAAAAAAGAAGGGGCCTCAGTAAGCGTCATAATGACCGAGGCTTCAAAACATTTTGTCACCCCCATGTCCATAGAAATAGCCGCAAGTCCGGGTCCTGTAGTGTTCGATATGTTTGAGTCAAGACTTGCCCATATCGAAAGACCCCGCAATGCCGATCTTTTTATAGTGGCGCCTGCCACTGCCAATACTGTCGGCAAATATGCTTCAGGCATTGCCGATAACCTTCTCAGCGCCGCCTTGCTTGCTTTTGTCGGTCCGTTGATTATTGCGCCTGCAATGAACTGGAGGATGTGGCAGAACCCGATGGTTCAGAATAATATGAGCCGACTTGCCGCCTCCGGAGCGCTTACAGTCGGGCCTGAAACAGGCTCGCTTGCCTGCGGCGAAGAGGGGCCCGGCAGGATGGCGCGCGTGGAAATGATAATCGATGCCGCGCACAGGGTCTTTACTGCCCAAGATCTGGCGGGTCAGCATGTGCTGGTAACCGCCGGACCGACGAGGGAACATATCGATCCTGTGAGATTCATATCCAATAGATCATCGGGCAAAATGGGCTACGCTCTTGCAAAGATTGCCCGCCGAAGGGGCGCCTCAGTAACGCTGATAAGCGGGCCGACAGCTCTTTGCGCGCCGGAGGGTGTTGAAACTATAACCGTAGAGTCGGCTGCGGATATGCGGCGGGAAGCGCTCGGGAGAGTCAGCGGGGNGTCGATTCTCATTATGTGCGCTGCAGTTGCTGATTTTGCGCCGGATACCGAGGCGAAAGAAAAGATCGAAAAATCAGAATTGCCGTTTTTGAATCTCAGGGTTAATCCGGATATCCTTGCGGAAGTGTCAGGCCTGCCGGAGCGGCCGTTTACTGTAGGTTTTTCTGCGGAGACCGGGCCTGATATAGACCGCGCCCGCAGGAAAATGGCTGCCAAGAAGGCTCACATGTTTGTATTCAATAATGTGGCCGGGGAAGGTTCGGGCTTCGATGTCGATACAAACGAAGTGACTATTATTGACAAGCAGGGACAGACTGCCCTGCCTCTCATGAGTAAAGAGGATGTGGCTGCCGCAATCCTGGACCGGATAATTACTGTGAAGCGGGGTGGTTAAATGGCGGATGAGAATAGTAAAGTGAAGACGAGCGCGGATTTTTATCTGGAGAAACTAAGGGAGATGGTCAAGACCACTCCGGACTCCAAACTCTTTCTTACCCTGGCCGAAGAACTCAGGAAAAGAGACGAGTCTGAAGAGGCAATGGCTGTGCTGACTGCCGGCGTAAAGGCCAATCCCGCATTTGTCGCAGCAAGACTTACGCTGGGCCGATGGTATCTCAGAGATAAGAGATATCCCGAGGCCCGCAAGGAATTTGCGGATGTGCTTGGACTGGCCCCGGGCGACAAGTTTGCCCTTCGTTATATTAAAGAAGTGGAAACCTGTATGGGAAATGTCAAAGGCGCCAAGGTTGTAAAAAGATTGAACGAATTTCTTGAAGGCATCGAAAGGGCATTCCCGGATGAACAGATGCAGCAGGCCGCCGGCAGTAAGCGCTGAGGATCAAGGGGAGAATGTCTGTGGGCAATGCCGAAACAAGGGTTGAAAAACTTCGCCGTATACTGATTTCAAAAAAAATCGATGCGATCCTGGTCACAAATATCAGGAATGTCCGTTATCTGACGGGCTTTACCGGTTCATCAGCCTTCGCTGTTGTTACACGCTCAGGCGCTTTTTTCTTTACTGATTTCAGATATATGGAGCAGTGCAAGTATGAGGTCAGGGGGTTTGAGACCGGCATCGAGCGCGGCGACAGAATAGGTGTGATTGCCGGTTTGCTTGATGAAACCGGCATAAAACGCCTGGGGTTTGAGTCGAGTGTTAACTACGACTTTTATATGAAATTGCTCAAGCTGCGCGTAAAGCTGTCTGCCCAGTACGGGCTTGTTGAGGGCTTGCGGCTGATCAAGGACTCATATGAAATTGCGCTTATAAAGAAGGCGGTAAGGCAGGCCGAAGACTCATTTTTGGCAACAAAGCATATGATCAGGGCTGGGGTGACTGAGAGGGCTGTGGCGCTGAAACTCGAAGAGGAACTTAAAAAAAGGGGATGCAGGCGGATACCCTTTGATATAATTGTCGCTTCCGGGACTCATTCGGCTCTGCCCCATGCAGGACAGACCGACAAGAAGATAGAGAAGGGCGATTTTGTGCTGATTGACTGGGGCGGAGAAGCAGACGGATATTATTCGGATATGACACGGACGCTGCTCATATCGGGCGGTGATCTCGACCGGAAAAAGAAGATTTACAATATTGTTAACCGGGCGCGCGAAAAAGCGGTTCTGGCCGTTTCTGCCGGCTGCAGTTCATCCGGAGTCGACGCTGCAGCAAGGACATTTATATCGGATAACGGGTATGGCGATTATTTCGGGCATGGCACAGGACATGGAGTCGGGCTTGAGGTGCATGAAGCCCCCCGGTTATCGTGGACCGGCAGTCAAAAGCTTGCAGACGGCATGGTGTTCAGTATCGAACCGGGTATCTACGTGCCGGGAATCGGTGGTGTCCGAATTGAGGATCTCGCGCTTGTTTCGGGCCGGGGCAGGATACTGACATCATTGAGCAGAAGGCTCGAAGTAATAAAGGCGTAATCGAGGCAAGGGTAAAAGGGCGGATGAGTAAAGATGGAAAGGCCTGAAATCAGCCTGATAATCTTGACTAATCTGTTCCGTCGCTCATATACTCATATACTCATATATTTGCCATGTTTTATTATGGTTTTATTATGCCGTAATATGCCGATTATTAAAAATAATTGATAACATATCTTATTAAAAGTTTTCAGCGGGAGGTTAGATTGATTAGTACAGCGGATTTCAAAAAGGGAGCAAAGATAGAGTATAAGGGCGAGCCTTGCGAGATTGTGGATTTCCAGCATTCAAAGATGGGAAGGGGCGGCGCTGTTATCAGGACAAAACTGAAGAGCCTTAAGACCGGCAATGTACTGGAGGACACCTTCAGGTCGGGCGACAAGTTCGACACCCCGCAGCTCGACGACAGGAATATGCAGTATCTTTATGAGCAGGACGGTCATTACTATTTTATGGACACCGAAACCTTCGAGCAGATCCCGCTTACGCTTGGGCAACTGGGAGACGCGATGAAATTCATCAAGGAGAACATGACGGTTTCCATGCTCTACTACAAGGACCAGCCTCTAAGCGTGGAGCCTCCGATGTTTGTGGAACTTGCGGTTATAGAGACTGACCCCGCGTTCAGGGGAGACACTGCCTCCGGCAGCACCAAGCCCGCCAAACTTGAGACAGGCGCAATTGTCAAAGTGCCTTTTCATGTGGTGGTGGGAGACGTTCTCAGGGTCGATACGAGGACATGCGAATATATAGAGAAGGTAAAATAATAAAGAAACAAGCTGTCCGCATCCGGTAGTTTCCCTGCAAAAGGATGCAGTTAAATGGGACGGCCCCCAGGGGGGATTAAATGGGACACGAAGACGTCAAAGAGTTGATAGATTATCTCAGAGACACCGATATTACCGAAGTCCTTGTTGAAAGGGAAGGTGTCAAGATCAGGATCAGGCGAGAGAAGTATTTCGCGCAGCCCGAAACGTATCAGCCTGTAGCGGTTGAGAGAAAGGTTGTTGCGAAAGAAGAATCTGCGCCTGAACAGCCTTCTGTCGCTGAACCTGTCAAGCAGTTATTCATGGTGCCGTCTCCCATTGTCGGCACCTTTTATCGTGCGCCTTCACCGGAGACCCCGCCTTTTGTGGAAGTGGGATCCAGGGTAAGAAAAGGACAGGTGCTTTGCATCCTTGAAGCGATGAAACTGATGAACGAGATAGAGAGCGAGGTTGACGGTGTAATCTCGAAAATCCTGGTCGAAAATGCCCATCCGGTAGAGTATGGCGAGACCCTCTTTCTTATAGACACAGAGGTCTAGGGGGAATATGAGTCTGTTCAAGAAGATTCTGATAGCCAACAGGGGAGAGATTGCCATAAGGGTGATCAGGGCGTGCAAGGAACTTGGCATCAGGACGGTAGCCGTTTTCTCGGATATAGAGAGAGAGGCTCTTCACGTGCAGTACGCCGATGAGGCCATATGCATAGGTCCTGCCAATTCAACGCTCAGTTATTTGAATATACCGGCCATTCTCAGCGCCGCAGATGTTACCGATTCGGAGGCGATACATCCGGGATATGGCTTTCTTTCCGAAAATCCGAATTTTGCCGAGGCCTGCGCCACTTCGAATATTACCTTTATCGGACCGACTGCGGAAAATATAAGGATCGGCGGCGACAAGGCAAAGGCGCGGCAGGTCATGAAACGACGTGGCATTCCGGTGGTGCCCGGCAGCGACGGTCCGCTTGGCTCTGAAGAGGCGGCGGTCAAGATAGTGAAAAAGATAGGGTTCCCGGTTCTCTTTAAGGCTTCTGCGGGCGGCGGCGGAAAGGGAATGCGTGTTGTGCGCGAAGAGGAAGAATTGCAGCAGGCGTTCAATATGGCCCAGAGAGAGGCGCTCGCCGCTTTCGGCAACGGAGAACTTTATGTCGAAAAATATCTGCCGTCCATCCGTCACGTGGAGGTCCAGATAATCGCCGACGGCAAGGGCAACGCCATACATCTCGGGGAGAGAGACTGTTCGATACAGAGGAGGCACCAGAAACTGGTAGAGGAATCGCCGTCTCCCATAGCAACTGAAAAGTTCAGGAAACAGATCGGCGAACTGGCTGTAAGGGCTGCGAAGGCCATGAAATACAAAAACGCGGGCACCATCGAATTCATTGTCGATCAGGACCAGAACGTTTATTTCATGGAAGTGAATACCAGGGTGCAGGTCGAGCATCCGATAACCGAGGAACTGACAGGTGTAGACATAATCAAGGAGCAGATAAAGATTGCGGCAGGCATGCCGCTTTCATACAGGCAGAACCAGATTAAACCCCGCGGTCATTCCATTGAATGCCGCATTAATGCGGAAGACCCCGAAAAGTTTATGCCTTCCCCCGGGAAGATCACTTTTTTGCATGCGCCGGGAGGCCCGGGAGTCAGGGTGGACAGCGCGGCTTACAACGGATGGTCTGTGCCGCCCAATTATGATTCCCTGATAGCAAAACTGATTGTAAAGGCCGACACGAGGGCTGAAGCTATTGCGCGCATGAAGAGGGCGCTGGATGAATACAGGATCGAAGGCATTAAAACAACTATCCCGCTGCATAAAAAGATTATGAACGACCCCGATTTTGTGAAAGGCACATTCTTCACGGACTTTATCGAGAAAATGGGGCAGGCAAAAAGCGGAAACGGGGCTGCACGGAGCGCGTCGCCGGATGAAAAAACTTAGCCCCATATGCTTTTTAACTCCCGACGATAGTGATATTGCCGGAGTCGGCAGGGTTGTGCAGGCTGCGCTTGAAGCAGGAGTAAGATGGGTGCAGTTCAGGAGAAAGAGCGGGAGCAGGAAGCGGCTTTACGCTGACGCGCTTTATCTGAAAAACATCGCACATCGGTTCGGCGCGCTTTTTGTTGTTAACGATTATGCTGATATTGCGCTTGCGATCGAAGCCGACGGTCTTCATATCGGACAGGATGACTTGCCGCTGGGGGAGGTAAAAAAAATAATGGGGCGCGCTATCATCGGTGTCTCTACCCATAACGTTGAACAGGCCCTGGAGGCAATGCGGGACGGGGCCGATTATATAGGGTTCGGCCCGATTTTCCATACCGGCACAAAAGACGCGGGACAGCCTAAAGGCGCAGAATCCATTAGAGAGATAAAAGCAGCCGTATCAATGCCTGTGATTGCTATCGGCGGGATAAACGGCGGCAATGCCCGGGAGGTTTTTACCGTGGGTTGTGACGGGATAGCGGTCTCCGCCGGCATAGGCAAAGGCGATATCACGGCAAATGTGGACGCTCTTTTAAAGTGTGTCCCGGTCCGGTAAAAAGCGGATAACACGGAAAAAGTATTGTTTAGGTTGATTTTTAATTGACAAGCGGTTCCTTTCAATGATATATTTATGATACTGGAAGTAAAGTAAGTATATTCACAAGACATATATCAGGCTGTTTAAAGTAATCTGACAACGAGGAGATGGGAGATGGCAAAAGAAAAGATTGTCGTCATTGATGACAGCCCAATCGTCAGAAAACTGGCTGAACTAGCGCTTGAAGAAGAAGGCTATAAGGTCTATACTGCCGAAGACGGAGAAGAAGGCCTTAGGATATGTGAAGAAGTTAGGCCTGCTGTTATTCTTGTAGATTTTATCATGCCGAGAATAAGCGGCTACCAGTTCTGCGAAGCCGCCCGTGACAATGAACTCCTGAAGGACATCCCGATAATACTGATTACCGGAAAAGGCGAGGATGTCGGTAAAAAGTTTGCCGAGAAATTCGGGGTTGTGGATTACTTCATCAAGCCTTTTAAATCAGAGGTACTGGTTGAAAAAGTAAACGCTATTATTTTTGCACAGAAAGAGCAGGCAGAAGAAGTTGCAGGTGTGGAACCGGAGCCTGCCGTATTCGAGTCGTCCGATATTTTGGTTCATCAGACAAATGAAGAAAAGCCCTTTTATGGAGCAACTACCACTTCTCCCGAACCTGCAATGGTTGTTGAACCCGTAGATTTCGCGGGCGATCTAATTTATTCCGAATCTTTATCCGAGGGTTTCAAATTTAAAGAAGAAGAAATGCTGTCCGCCGGGCAGGATACTTTGTTGACTCCGGAACCCATGGATATTCAGCCGCTTGAGCCGGTAACATTGCAGGAAGAGCCTGCCGCCATTCAGCCGCTTGAACCGGTAACACTGCCGGAAGAGCCTGCTGAAAAACCGGTTGAAACAGTTGAAACAATTATTCAGGAGGAAAGTTTCATTCAGCCTGCTGATACAGATATAGTTGTTAAGCCGGAGAGCCCTGTTGCGCTGCCGGATTTTGCGTTTACAACGCCGAATGAAATGCCATTGGAGACTGAGCCTTCATTTGATGAGCCTGTGAAAGAAGCTGCTCCGGAGCCTCCCGGCATCTATGAGTTTGGGTCTGCTCAAGAGTTTACAACTGCCCATGCATTCGACAGCGGAGCTGAAAAAACGTTTGAATATCAGGCGGCCGGTACCGTCGATACATCCCTTGATAGTGTCATTCACACTTATTTTAACGATGAGCTTTCACGCCTTATAGAAAAGAATATGGAAGACGTGCTGAGGAGATATGGGATTATCAAGGATTCCGCCATACTCCTTTCAGGAGATTTGGGCAGCATAACATGCATCGAGGTCTTAAAGCTTTTGGATACGCAAAGACTGACCGGCAAATTCTCGGCCTATTCCAGATCCGGAAGCGCAGAGATATATTTTAAGAATGGAGAGGTTGTTTATGCCCTTACAAGCAAACAGGGCGGCACATTGACCTCAAAGAGGGTGGCTATAATCAAGAAGGGCTCCCAGGCCGGCGAGGTCGGAGACAGGACTGCAGAGGGCATTATTGACGCAGTTATAACGGCCGCAGAATTTAAGGACGGAGAATTCTTTTTTGAGAAAATGGATCCTCCCAAGGCGCTCTCGGATATGGGTAAGCGCAGCAATATAGTGTCTCTCGTCCTTCAGGGTTTGAGAATGAAGGGAGCTGATATTGCCAAGGGATCGGATTTGAATGAGTCAAGTATTCCGGTAAGGGCGATAAGTGACGGGGCGGCGCGCAACACCGGTATGAATTCGCAGGAGATAGATGTATTCCTGTCCGTTGACGGGACAAACAGCATTGCCGAAATCGGCGCCTCCAGCGATCTTGGTATCGTCGAAGTGTCCAGAATTCTTTTCAGACTTGAAAAGGCCGGGATTGTGGCCGGAAAGAGAGCCTGTTAAATGGCCCGCATTCTTATCGCGGAAGACAGCAGCACAGATGTCAAGTTCATCGAGTCTATTCTCGAAGGAAAAGGACATCAGCTGGTGGTTGCCAAAGACGGGGAAGAGGCCGAGAAAAAGATAAATAGTGAGAAATTTGATATTATTATTCTGGATATAGTAATGCCGAAAAAAAACGGCTATCAGTTATGCCGCTGGATAAAGAAGGAGGAAAAATTCAGGAATATGCCGGTGGTAATTGTTACATCCAAAAAAGATGAGAGCGACAGGCTCTGGGGCAAACAGCAGGGGGCAGATTTTTATCTGACTAAACCGTATGAACCGGCCGAGCTGCTTATGGCGATAAATAAATTTATTGAACGATGAAACAGGAAGAGATACCGCAAAGCGCGGCAAGCCAAAAGACATTTTGTGTGTTCGGGGTTGGAGAAAGAGAGTTTCTGCTTGCGGCAGAAGAGGTCAGGGAGATAGTAGATATATCGAGGATTTTCCCTATACCAGGCGCGCCTGACTATATATATGGGGCGCTGCCGCTGCGGGGCAAGATCATTCCGGCCGTAGATCTTTCGAAGATATATCCGATAGAAAAACCGGCATTTGCAAACCCGAAATTGCTTATTATCGGGATTGAGAATGAAAATATAGGTTTTCTTTCGGAAACGTCGCCTTTTTTCGTGACTTTCGACGAAGATATTATGGTTGACGACCTGATTGATACGAAGAGCTTCTTTGATACCTATCGTATCAAGAATATGGGACATGGGAAAAATTGAGAAGTCCGAGCTGCTGGAGTACTTTCTGGCGGAGGCGGAGGATTACCTCAACGTCCTGAGCTTCGGTATACCGCAGCTCGAAAGCGCCGCCGACAGAACACCTATCCTTGAAGAGCTTTTCAGGGCTGCNCATACACTTAAAGGGGCGGCCGCTATTGTCAAACTTTCCGTCACAAGCCGTATTGCCCACAGTCTTGAAGATATTCTTGAAGCCTTCAGAAACAAGCGGCTGGTTGTATCCAAAGACACGATTGAACTGTTGCTTGTCATGCTCGATTCCATTGCCCAGTTAATCAGAGATATATCCGAGGGAAAGGAAGAAGACGATAGCGTTGAGAATAAATTTACAGTCCGCGTCCAGGAGCTGCTGGCGTCTTTGGAAGAAGCGGCTGAAATCGATATCGGCTCCGATATCGATGTGGAAACTCCGGAGCTAAAAAATGAATCTGCGGAGATCGCTGTAGTTGCTGCCGAAGCGCCCGAGCCGGAAAAGGTTTCTGAGGAGAAGGAGACCGCCCGTACGCCCGGCGCTGCAACTGAAGCAGTTGAGCCCAAGAGAGATGAACTGGAGTATTCTTTCGGCAATTTCATAAGGCTTGACTTGCACAAGATTGAGGACATGTTCAATCTTATCGGCGAGGTCACGATTCTCAAGAATCATATGCTCAAGAAGTCAAAGGACGCGGGCAATCTTTCCGAAGAGGTCCTTTTTGCAGGCAAGCGGCTGCTGGAAGAGGTAAACAGATTTGCGGAGCGCCACTCTTATTCCATAACCGACAATACAAAATATGTGGACCCGCTTTTTTCGGAATTCGGCGAACTCGAGTTTGACAGATATGATGAACAGAATATCTTTTCGAGAAAGGTTCAGGAGCTTACAGAGGACATAGCCGAAGCTATGAAGGAACTGATGGGTTCCTATGAGACCTTTCAGGATGACATAAGGACACTCGACCGGGTTGTAAACACTCTCAGGTCGGACCTTTCGGATTCCAGGATGATGGACATCGGCAGGCTTTTCCAGCGGTTTGTGCGTCCTGTAAAGGAAATGGCGAGGGATGCCGGCAAGAAGATAGAGTTCCATGTTTCCGGACAGAGTACGAAGATCGACAGGGTTATTTTTGAAAAGCTCTTTGATCCGCTCATGCATATGATCAGGAATTCTGTCGGTCATGGAATTGAAAGCGTTGATGAGCGAATCAGCAAGGGCAAGAAAAAAGAGGGCACAATATCCCTGTCGGCGAGGCGCGAGGGTATCAATATCGTCATAGAGATCATGGATGACGGGGCCGGCATCAACACCGGCAGGATACTGGAAGAGGCCATAAAGCAGGGACTTGTCGCTCGCGACTCAAAGCTCTCGCGCGAAGAGATATTATCGATTATCTTTTTGCACGGTTTCTCGACGGCTGCCGCAACCGATATGACATCCGGCAGGGGTGTCGGCATGAACGCGGTGCGTAATCAGATAGCCAATATTAACGGTACGGTCGAATTGAGCACCGAGGTGGGCAAGGGCACGACGTTCAGGATAAGGGTGCCTTCGTCCATGGCTATCACGAATGTCATTGTCTTCAGTTATGCGTCTATAGAGTTTGTTATACCGGCCAGCCTTATCGAAGAGGTGGTGCAGTACGAATTGCCTGATGAGGCGTCCGAACCCGGAGCTGAGGCCAAAACCATTGACTATCGCGGAACGCCCATATTAGTCAAAAAAGTGTCGGAAGTGTTCCATGCCGCGGAAAACGGGAAGACCGAGAAAAAGGAAAACTATGTCATTGTATGCAGTGTTTCCAATAAAAAGGTAGGTCTGATAGTTGATGACGTGTTTGCCCAGGAAGAGGCGATCATCAAGCCGGTCAACCGTTTTCTGGAAGGGCTGTCCATATATTCCGGAATTACCATTTCGGGTGACGGCAAGGTGCGGCTTGTAATCAATCCGCTAAAAATATTTGAGGATGAGGCGGGAGCAGTCACCATAGCCCCGATTGAGATTGAGACTGATGAAGGCAGGCGAGTGCTTGTTGTTGACGACTCATTAAGCGTGCGGAAATATCTGACCGCATTTTTCGTTGCGCGAAATCTCAAGGTTTTTGCGGCTTCAAACGGCGCCGAGGCGCTGAAAGAGCTGGAGCAAACCGATGTGGACCTCATAGTTGCAGATCTGGAAATGCCTATTATGCATGGCTATGAGCTGGTCTCAAGGATCAGGGCTATTGAAAAACTCAGACATATACCTATTATTGTTCTGACATCCCGCAGCGCGGGCAAACACAAGGAGAAGGCTCTGGAACTGGGAGCTGATGAGTACATGGTTAAACCCTTCGAGGAGAGGACCATGGAGGACGCTCTCAGGAAATACGCCCTGCTTCAAACGTTCTGATCTCGGCAGTTGTAAGGCAATAAATAAAAAAAAAGGCGTCTCCTGAAAAGAGGCGCCTTTTTTATTGTGCCTATTTGTGTTCCGCAGACTAAAATTTAAACCTCGATGTCGATGTCATCAGGAAGTTTGAAGTGTCGGCAAGCGACTTGGATATCTCTGTAAGGTCATGAACTACATTGAGAACTTCCTGCGAAATCCTCTGCACCTCTTCCATGGAAAGCGAAACCTTGTCTGTAAGAGATCTCTGTTCTTCCGTAGCCGTATCGATTTCCTGTGTCACCGAGCCGATATTCTTGATGAGTGTCTCAATCTGTCTGAAGATTGTTCCATTTTCACTTGCCATATTTGTTTCCATCTCAACATAGTTGGTTTCTTCCTCGAGATGCTTTGTTACTCCGGAAGCTTCAGACTGAATGGCGCTGATAATATCCGCAATTTGTTTTGTCGACTTGGCCGACCGCTCCGCAAGTCCCCTGATTTCATCGGCAATGATAACAAAGCCTTTGCCCTGATCACCTGCGCGCGCAGCTTCGATAGAAGCGTTCAGGGCCAGCAGGTTGGTTCTGTTTGCGATTTCCGAGATCAGCTGTGAAATGATCCCAATTTCCATCAGCTTTTCGGAAAGCAGTTTCATCCTTTTATTAATGGCCTGAACAGTGACGCGAATGAGCTGCATCCCGTTTATTGAATCGGAGACGATTTTGCCTCCCTTGTTGATCGACTGGAACGCGTCTTCCGAAATATTCTGCGCCGCCTTTGTCTTTTCCGCGATCTGGATAGCTGAAAGGGCGGAAGCTCCGACAGCGTCCGAGGCCGTTTTAACTTCAGATTTCTGCAGGACGGCTCCGTCTTCAAGCTTCCCGATAATCTCGGCCAGCGCGGCGCTTCGGATGTTAGCTTCATTGGCAGACTTGTGAACTTCCCGGATAAGCTCCGCGAGACCTTCAGCCATCAGGTTAAACGCGTCGGCCAGTGATCCGAAGACGTCCGGTGTAACCTCCGCTTTCTGGGAAAGGTCGCCCTCGGACGCGGCGCTCAGGATGTTAAGGAAGCGGATAATATCACCCTGCATGTTCTTTCTTTCATCGTCGGTCTGGACCAGCGACGCCATTTTGTCCAGAGTTTCATTGAAGGACTCGGCTATGTCGCCGAAGTCGTCTCTTGAAGTTATCCTGATTCTGTCGCTGTAGTTGCCTTTACTTACACCGCTCATGGCGACCTGTATGGACCTTAGCGGTTTGATAACACTGTTGTTGAACCACATGATATTGACAATTGCAACCACAACGAGTGTCAATACAAGGAATGCGAGAGATGGAGCAAGGTCGGAAATATCAAGCGCTTCGGCGTGTGGTTTGCCGAATCCCCCAATCATAAAAGCGCCGACAATAAGAATGACGGTTGCGATCAGGGATGTTGCGATGATGGTCAGGTATCGTTTGTTCAGATTCTGTTTCTCCATATACTCTCCTGTGGTCACAAAATTTAGCAAAGGGGAAAACATAAATACTAACGACACATAATACAACTTAATGTCACATACTACAACAAATACAGCTGTTTGTCAACGTTTATACCAAGCGCCGGGCGGCGTTTTAGTCCTCAAACGTGACTCTCATTATCTCGTCCATGGATGTTGCCCCGTCCATAACTTTTTTGATACCGCTCATTCGTAGTGTGGCCATACCTTGCTGCAGCGCCTCTCGTTTAATATCGCCGCCCGAAGCGCCCTGAAGGACAAGTTCTTTCAGTTCATCCTTTACCGGCATCACTTCGTAAAGGGCCAGCCTGCCGCGATATCCCGTATTGTTGCAGGAAGAGCACCCTGCGCCGTGATAGCATTTGAATTTTCCTATTTCATCCAGCGGGAATCCGGCCTTGGCAAGGACTTGTTCGGAAATATTCTGCTCTTCCTTGCAGTTGGGGCAAATTTTTCTTGCAAGTCTCTGGGCGGCAATAAGTATAACGGAGGAAGAAACAAGAAAAGGCTCTATTCCCATATTTACAAGTCTCGTAATAGTGCTGGGAGCGTCATTTGTGTGCAGCGTGCTGAGCACCAGATGACCTGTGAGAGCCGCTTTGACCGCTATCTCGGCTGTCTCAAAATCACGCATTTCACCGACCATTATTATATCAGGGTCCTGTCTTAAAAAAGATCTCAGCGCAGAGGCAAACGTGAGTCCGATCTCCTCTTTCATCTGAACCTGGTTGATGCCGAAGAAATTGTATTCGACCGGATCCTCGGCGGTCATGATATTGACCCCTGTTTTGTTGAGCCTGCCGAGCGCCGAATAAAGAGTCGTGGTTTTACCGCTTCCGGTAGGACCCGTTACGAGTATCATGCCGTAGGGTTTTTCAAGCGCATCGAGGAATTCCTGGAGGGGTTTCTGATCAAAGCCGAGTTTCGTCATATCGAGCTGTAGGCTCGACTTGTCCAGTATTCTGAGAACCACCTTTTCGCCGAAAAGGGTAGGAAGTGTGGATACGCGGAAATCGACCTCTTTTTTCTTGCCGAATTTAAGTTTAATCCTGCCGTCCTGGGGCAATCTCCTCTCGGAAATATCCAGATGGGCCATGATCTTGACCCTGGACGTTATGGCGTTCTTTATTTTTACCGGCAACCTGAGCCCCGAATGCAGGACTCCGTCAACCCTGTATCGGATCCTGAGCATATCTTCCGACGGTTCTATATGAATATCACTGGCCCTGGATTTCATGGCGTTGAACATTATGTTGTTTACGAGTTTGATAATCGGAGCATCTACATCTATCTTGCCGAGACTTTCTTCTTCCTCCTCGATAACTGTAATTTCATCCAGGGCGCTTCCGATGACCTTTGAGAGGTCTTCTTCGACAAAGCCTTTTTCCTCGACAAAATCCATCTCCGAGGGCTTGTCGGTGTCTGATAAATAATTCAGCTCATGAATGAAAGTGTTTTCCTCGGCAATGTCGCCCTTCTCCGTTTCCACAGGAGGTGAAACTGCGATTTCAGCTGCTGCGGGGCGGGGCGCCGCAGGACGCGCCGCGGGAGGGCGTCTCATCATGTCCGTTTTGTCCTTAAGCGAGTAACTGTTCTCGATAGCCGTCATTATCGCCGATTCTGCCGCAACGTACAGATGTAATTTCATGCTGGTCAGGAATCTGATATGATCGATTGCAAAATTGTTCGACGGATCGGCTATGGCTATTTTAAGTTCTCCATTGCTGTAAGAAAGAGGCATTATCTGGTATCTTTTGGCGGTTTCGTATGGGATAAGCCGGGTTGCGGCCTTATCGATATTGGTGGCGACGATATTTACGGGAGGCACTCCGTACTGCTTGCTGAGCACCATAGTCAGGCTTTCTTCGCTGATGTAACTCAAAGACAGAAGGACGCTGCTGAGTTTCACCCGCTCACGTTTGTGTATAGCAAGGGCCTCAAGTAGCTGTTCTTCAGTGATCAGTTTTGCCTGAAGCAAAAGTTCACCTAATGAAGACGCGCCAACAATTCCCATGATTTACAATACCTTAAATTGCCGATATTGTCAAATTCTTCCGTTCGCCGACCGCCTGATATTCTGCAGACAACGGGGTGGAATTCTGTTGTCTGTGGCTGATTGACTTTGTCAGGCTACAACAAGTATAATTTCGTTTCTGGAAATTATTGGCCCGGAGGTCTAAATGGCTGCATATACAACATATCATCCTCATGTAGCGAGACGCAAAAAGACGCATGGTTTTCTAACCCGAATGAGCACGCGGGGCGGCAGAAGGATACTCAAAAATAGAAGGGCAAAAGGCAGAATGCGCCTGTCCGCCTGACCAGCCGGTTGCAAGTGAAAAAAATCCTGATAGGGTTCGTTAAGTTTTACAGATATCTGATTTCACCTTTAACGCCTCCCTGCTGTAGATTTGTGCCGTCGTGTTCCGAATACGCAATAGATGCGCTCTTAAAATACGGAGCTTTAAAGGGCACACTGCTTGCCGCAAAGAGGATCCTGAAATGCCATCCCTTTCACCGGGGCGGATATGATCCGGTAAGATAACGATTGGAACAGAGGGGCTGATATGGACAAAAATATGATGTTGGCGATCGGGCTGTCAATCGCTATTGTTGTTGGTTTTCAGTATTTTTTAAAAGATCTGATTATGCCTGAGTCTCCCAAGACGGAAGTTGCCAAAACAGAAGAAAAGGCTGCCGTAGTAAAGGCTGAGCCGGCGGATTCCAAAACAGACAAAAAGAAAACCTCTAAAACCGCCTTGAAGCAGGTTGTTCGTGAGCCTGAAACAAGAGTGAAGGCCGAAAAAACTATTGTTGTCGAGAATGACCTTTATAAAGTAGTTTTGAGTTCAAGGGGCGCATCAGTAAGGGAAGTCGAGCTTAAAAACTATAAGGACAAGGATGGCAACAGGCTTCTTTTCAAGTCCGATGACAAGCTGCCTGCGCTTGCCATGGGCTTTGATGATGAGCTGCAATATGCCACTGCTGATTTTGAGGTCACCGGATCGGATGTCAAACTTGACGACAAGCAAAAGAGCGCCGATATCGTTTTCGAGTATAAGTCCGGGGAGATAAGAGTAAAAAGGACTTTAACATTCACTCATGGCGATTACGCAATCGGAGTGCGCGATGAAGTAAAGGGGCATAGCTCCTATTTTGTAATTGTGGGTAAAAATTTCGGGATAGTGGAGAAGCAAAATGCAGACCATTTCGGCCCGGTCCTGCTGAAGGACAGTGAGCTGATAACCTTTACGACCGCGGATGTCAAGAAGGCCACCAAATTGTACACCGAAAAGGTGAAATGGATTGCGCAGGAAGACAAATATTTTGCCGCAATTATCGTACCCAAGAGCCCGATTGAGGAGGCCCGCGCCTGGGCCAAAGAGGGTGACGCGCTGATCGGGTTCAAGGCGAAGGGCGGAGACAGCTCTTATATTTTTTATACCGGGCCCAAGGAATTGTCTGTTCTTGAAAAGTACAATTCCGGCATGGAACATATTATTGATTTCGGCATCTTTTCTATTGTCGCGCGTCCGCTTTTCTGGCTTCTGAACTGGATCAACAGCCTGGTAGGGAATTACGGCTGGGCGCTGATTATTTTTACATTCGTGACAAGGCTGCCTTTCATCCCCCTTATCCAAAAGGGCCAGAAGTCGATGAAAAAGATGGGGGATATCCAGCCCAAGCTGGTTGCGCTCAGGGAGCAGTTCAAGAAAGACCCGGAGCGGATGCAGAAAGAAGTAATGGCCATGTACAAGAAGCACAAGATAAATCCTGTGGGCGGATGCCTGCCCATGGTGTTGCAGATACCTTTTTTCATAGCGCTTTACGCTATACTATCCACTGCTATTGAACTGAGGCAGGCCCCGTTCATCTGGTGGATAAAAGACCTGTCGGAACCTGATAACCTGTTTGGCGAAATGATGGGCTGGCCTTTTGTGTTGGGCCCGCTGCCGCTTCTGATGGGCGCCACGATGTTTCTCATGCAGAAGATGACGCCTTCATCCGCAGACCCGATGCAGCAGAAGATGATGCTTATACTGCCGGTAATATTTACCTTCATGTTCCTGAATTTTTCTTCCGGTCTGGTTCTTTTCTGGCTCATTAGTAATGTGCTTAGTATCATTCAGCAGTTTTTCATCAACAGGGAGAAGCCGGAAGCGTCGCAATCATAGAATCGAACACCCTGTTTATTTTGGCTACGGAGGCGCTGCCCGGGATTTCCGTGCAGCGCTGATTATCAGATGAATCTTCCCGAAGACACTATAGCGGCTGTTTCGACGCCTCCCGGCGAGGGCGGCATAGGCATTGTGCGGCTAAGCGGCGGCGACTCCTTCCTAATAGCCAAAAAAATATTCAGACCTTCGTCTTCCGGTTTCAATCCGGACGAAACCCGCAGGACTATATGCCACGGATTTATTGAAGATCCTTCCACAGCGGAAACAATTGATGAGGTCCTCATCACATTCATGAAATCGCCGCATTCCTACACACGTGAAGATGTGGCGGAGATCAATTGCCACGGCGGTATGATTCCCCTGCGCCGCATACTGGGGCTTGCGCTGAGGGAGGGAGCCAGGCTTGCCGAGCCTGGCGAGTATACCCGCAGGGCTTTCCTGAACGGCAGGATCGATCTTTCCCAGGCGGAGGCGGTGATCGATATAATAAGGGCAAAGACCGAACAGGCGGAAAAGATGGCCTTAATGCAGCTCGAGGGCGGTCTTTCTATTGAGATTACGGATGTGAGGGAAGCTATTACCGGAATATGCGCATTGGTCGAGGCCCATATAGATTTTCCCGAAGAGGACCTGGAGATTCCGGAAAAGGACCGTATGCTTTCCTCAATAATGGAGGCTGAGACACGCGTCAGGATTCTGCTCAAGAGCTTCGAAGAAGGCAGGATCTATCGTGAAGGCGCAGCCATGGCCATTGTAGGCAAACCTAATGTCGGGAAGTCCTCACTACTCAACGCGCTGATAAAGAAAGACAGGGCTATAATAACTGATCTACCCGGCACTACACGTGATGTCATCGAAGAGGGGCTTAACATAAACGGGTTGCCTGTAAGGATTATGGATACCGCCGGGATCAGGGAGGCGCACGATCTTGTGGAGGCCGAGGGAGTAAAGAGGAGCCTGGGAGCTTTGGCAGGGGCGGATTTAGCTCTTGTGGTGTTTGACGCCGGGAAGCCTCTGGATCAGTCGGACAGACTGATCATGGAAAAAGCGCTGGATAAAAGATCCATTTTCGTCATTAATAAATGCGATATAATATCACCGGAATTCGATTGCGGCGACACTGAACTGAAATGTAGTCCCTGCGTAAAGATCTCCGCCAAAAAGTGTGAAGGACTTGAAGACCTGAAGGAAAAGATTTTCGAGACGCTGGTTTCAAATGCCGGGGCTGCAACGCAGGAAAGGCCGGCTGACATTCTTGTTACGAATGTCAGGCATAAACGACTGTTGGACAGGGCGCTTGAAGCGCTGGAGCAGGCCTGCTCGGCGATTGGAAAGGGCGATCAGCCTGAAGTGGCCGCGCTTTTCCTGAGGGAGTCGTTGGACAGCCTTGGTGAGATTGTAGGGGCAGTGACGACTGATGATATTCTTGACAGAATATTCTCCGAATTCTGCATAGGGAAGTAGGAGCCCTGCAATCTGCGGAGAGAACGGGCCTTAAGCGGAAAAATCAGGACATCACGGGTAACCATCTCTCGTCTCGCCAAAACTGCGCAGTATATTACATTTACCGGTTTATCAGTCAACCGCGTGATATTATTGTCATACAGCGGACACGATATCTCCGCGCCGAGACTTCGATATGGCCACCCATGATGTCTGTTTCAACCACATCAAGTTGTCTAATGAACATCCCGGGTTTATCAATGGCTGCCGGGCAATGAGCGTTTTTTGACAACCCCGCCGTCTACGGCCGACAGCGGGTGTATAATGATAAACGCGGCCGGATCAATCCCCGACGCAATGGTCTTGACCCCTCCTATTTCAAGCCGGGTTACAACGCAATAGAGTATATCCTGTTCCCTGTTGCTCTTGCCGCCGCGCCCGTTGAAAACAGTGACTCCCCGGTTAAGGCTGTTGATGATAGCCTTTTTTATCTCATCGCTGCGCTCCGAAATGATCATGACGGCAGTGTATTCCTCTATCCCATGGAGGATGAAATCGACTGTTCTGGATGCGGCGAAGTAGGTTATCATCGAATACAACGCCGATTCAATACTGAGAAAAAATGCGGCTGATGAGAATATTATGATGTTCATGGCCAGTATGACATCGCCCACTGTCAGTATATGACTTTTCTTGCTGATAATCAGAGCAAGTATCTCGGTGCCGTCGAGCACCGCGCCGCCCCTGATGGCAAAACCTATGCCTGCTCCAAGGAAAAAACCTCCGAACACAGCGGTCAGCAGCTTATCAGGGGTAACATCGGGATAGGGAATCACTGCCAGGCAAAGCGCAAGTCCGGTGATCGCAAGCGCGCTTTTGACCGCAAATCCGATTCCGACCTGCCTGTAGGCCAGCAATATAAATGGCAAATTGAAAACAAGAATCAAAATCCAGATCGGATAGTTGAAAACCATTGAAGTCAGCATCGATATCCCGGTGACGCCTCCGTCGATAAATTGGCTAGACAGTAAAAAGCCGTCCACTCCAAAACCGGCGGACAAAATACCTATGATGATAAACGCGAAGTTCCGGATTTCTATTGCAGTTTTGCTCATTGGATTTATTATATCACAGCGCATATCAGACGATAATTCGGGTTGAGGCGCGCAAAAAAAGCGCGGTCATGATGACCGCGCTTTTACCCTCTTGCTTTAGAGGCTGTTTACTTTTTGTCTTTCTTTTCCGTAACCTTGTCGGCTGTCTTTTCCGGGGCCTTTTCAGCTGCCGGAGCCTTGACGTCTTCAGCCGGTTTTGCCGGAGCCGTATTAATCTTCGAGATATTCTCCTTGACTATCTCGAACTTATGGTCCTTCTTTAGGCCTTCGATATAAGTTTCGAGGGCTTCCTGCTGTTTCTTCATACCAAGCTGCTGTATGATAACAGCGCTTATCTTGTCGAAAGGTAACTGAGTCCCCTTGATATCCGTGGCAACCAGAATGTGTATTCCATCCTTGAGCGGCACAGGCATGCTGACTTGATTCTTCTTGAGCCTGAACACCACCTTTTCGAGTTCGGCATTCATCTCGCCCTTCTTGAGATANCCGATATCTCCTCCTGCCTGGGCTGATTTTGTATCAATAGACACCTCGGCGGCCACCTTGTTGAAAGCCTCACCCTTCTGAAGTCTCTCATAAACCTTTTTCGCGTCCGCCTCATTTTTCACAACTATGCGGCTAAGACGCACGGAGGAGGGCATGATGAATTCTTCCTTGTGGCTGTCGTAGAAATCCTTTGCTTCCTTTTCGGAAACCTGGGGAGTTTTTTTCTGGACCTCGTTTTCCAGAAGACGCTGGATCAGGGCGTTTTTCTTGGCGTCTTCAAACTTTTTAACAAATTCAGGGTCTTTGTCAAGACCTTTTTTCTTCGCTTCGGCATAAAGAATCTCTTTTTTCACGAGTTCGTCAACAAGGCGGGTTAAGCCTTCTTCGCCCTTGAAAAAATCCCTTGCGAACTCCGGCAGCCCGTTCAATTCACGTTCAACGTCGGTAGTCGTAATCGTCTGATCGGCTACCTTTGCCACCACTGCGCCTTTATCCGTCTTCTTGTCTGTGCTCGGGGAGCAGGCGGCCAGCGCAAAGAGAGCAAAGACACAGAGCGGCAATACCAGATATTTTTTCATCATTAATCTCCTTAATTTGCAAATTTTATCCCTTATATTAACATACTTCGGCAATATATGATCAGCATAAAACTCCATGACGGAAGTCAAAAATAGATTGCTGATTCCGATCATCTTCGCGCTTCGGAAGACTGATTAAACCTTGATCTATGTGGTAGATTATTAAATATACAATGGAGGCCGATAAAATGAAGGGAGCCGTGGTTTCAATAAATATCAGTGAAAATAAAGGCGAACGCAAGACCCCTGTTCATGAGGCCGTTGTCAGGGTAAACTATGGTATTACAGGAGACGCTCACTCTTCATCTTCCTGGCATCGCCAGGTCAGCCTTCTTGCGCTGGAGAGCATAGAAAAGATGAGAGGAATGGGCCTTGATGTCAATCCCGGGGATTTTGCCGAAAATATTACGACCAGAGGACTGGATTTGATTGCACTTCCGATCGGGACCAGAATACGGATTGGGAAAGAGGTTATTGGTGAGGTCAGCCAGATCGGCAAGGAGTGCCATACACACTGCGCCATCTATTACCAGGCCGGTGATTGCGTAATGCCCAAAGAGGGTATTTTTATCAGGATATTGGCCGGGGGAAAGATTGCCGATGGAGACTCCATAGAGATTTCTCTGTCGCAGCCTGCTGAAAACAGCGATAACTGCAGGGGGAAACCGTGATTACGGTTGCTGTTTTGACCCTCAGCGACAAAGGTTCGAAAGGGGAACGTCAGGATTTGAGCGGGCCGTTAATTTCGGAAATTCTGAAAGATATAGCTGAGGTGAAGTTTTACGACATCCTCCCCGATGAGAAAGAACAGATAAAGGAGCGGCTCCTTTTTTATTCTGGAAAGGTCGATCTTGTGCTTACCACAGGCGGCACCGGGCTTTCACCCCGCGATGTAACACCTGAGGCGACATTTGAGGTTGTCGAAAGGTTTGTCCCGGGCATAGTTGAGGCGATGAGGGCGGAGGGCCTCAAAAAGACGAAGACCGCCATGCTTTCCCGCGCAATTGCCGGGGTGAAGGGAGAGACCCTTATCATAAACCTGCCCGGCAGTCCGAAAGCTGTCAGGGAGAACCTGGCTGTAATTATCGACATCCTCCCCCATGCAATAGAAAAGATCAAGGGCGATACCGGAGACTGCGCAAGGTGACAGACGTCTCGTTCGCGCTGGCCTTTTTTGCGGGCATCCTCTCCTTCCATTCACCGTGTGTGCTTCCAATGATCCCGGCGTATGTCTCGCTAATTACAGGGCTGTCTCTGGAAGATCTGCAGAACAGAAAAAATATATTCACCGGACTCGGCCGGATGATCGCCTTTGTCCTGGGTTTTTCGACTGTTTTTATGGCGATGGGCGCTTCCACATCGCTTGTGGGCAATCTGTTCCTGGAATATCGGGATTATCTGCGCATAGCCGGAGGCATACTCGCAATCGCATTCGGGCTGTTCATTGCCGGGTTCGTACAGCTCGATTTTCTCATGAGGGAATGGAGATTTGATTTAAGCAGGAGTCGCGCGGGTTATTTAGGTCTGTTTCTATTAGGGATGGGTTTTTCTGCCGGATGGACACCATGCACCGGACCAGCGCTCGGTTCCATTCTTTTATACACGGGGGCGGCAGCGTCTGCCTCTCAGGGGATCGCCCTGCTGGCTGTTTATTCCGCAGGATTTGCCGTGCCTTTTATCCTGGCGCCGCTTGCGATGAATCTGTTCTTCAGATATGTGGTGAGAATAAGAAGCCTGATGCGTGTGATTATGATAATCAGCGGCCTTGTGCTGATAGCCTTCGGAATTATACTGCTTACCGACAGTTTCGACTGGCTGTCGGGTCTCTTAACAAATGGGGACACAATAGAATGACGCTAGTTTATTGCAAGCAAAGAGGCGAGGTTTCAGGCTATAATAATGCTTTAAAAAGTTACTGTTAAGGATGTGAGGCCTTATGAAAGAAAGATATGAATTTAACGGGATTGAACTGAAGTGGCAAAAGTATTGGGCCGACAGGAGGCTCCACAGGAGCGAACGCGACCCTCAGAAAGAAAAATTTTATTGTCTGGAGATGTTCCCTTATCCTTCCGGCAAGATACATATGGGGCATGTCCGCAATTATGCTATTGGTGATGTTATTGCGCGTTACAAGACCATGCGCGGAGTCAATGTTCTCCATCCCATGGGTTGGGACGCGTTCGGGTTACCGGCGGAAAATGCGGCCATAAAGAACAATGTGCATCCGGTTAAATGGACTTATGAGAATATAGAGTTCATGAAGAAGCAGCTGAACCGCATGGGCCTGAGTTACGATTGGGACCGTGAGGTCACAACATGCAGCCCCGAGTACTACAAATGGAACCAGTGGGTTTTCAAGAAATTGTATGAAAAAGGTCTGGCCTACAAGAAGTCGTCTTATGTAAACTGGTGTCCTTCATGCGCTACGGTGCTCGCCAATGAGCAGGTCATTGACGGCAAGTGCTGGCGGTGCGACAGCGATGTCGAACAAAAGCAGCTGGAGCAGTGGTTTCTCAGGATAACCTCATATGCCGAGGAATTGCTGGAGGGCTGCGATGAACTCAAGGGATGGCCGGAGAGGGTCGTCACCATGCAGCGCAACTGGATCGGCAGGAGCGAGGGAGCCGAGGTGGATTTCTGCATAGCAGGCAGCTCCGATAAGATCAGGATTTATACTACAAGACCCGATACTCTTTTCGGGGCTACTTTCATGTGCCTTGCCCCGAATCATCCGTTGGCTCCGAAGCTTGTCTCCGATCAGTCGAAGATCGCTCCGTTGACCGCTAAATATGGGGATTATGAAGAGAAGCTGGGACTCTTTACCGGATCATACGCAATAAATCCGATGAATGATGAGAAAATCCCGATTTATCTGGCCAATTTTGTGCTCATGGAATACGGCACGGGCGCGATCATGTCTGTCCCTGCTCATGACCAGAGGGACTTCGAGTTTGCAAAGAAATATGGCCTTTCGATAAGGGAAGTCATAGCTCCGGAAGATAAAAGTCCGGAAGCTGCGGAGTTGGAAGCCGCTTATGAAGAGGATGGCATACTCGTCAACTCGGGCCGTTTCAGCGGACTGAAGAACTCCGACGCAAAAAAACGGATAACGGAATATCTGGAATCAAAGGGTATCGGCAAGGGCGCTATCAATTACAAATTGCGTGACTGGGGCATTTCCAGGCAGAGGTATTGGGGCACACCTATCCCGATCATTTATTGCGATGTGTGCGGTGTCGTGCCCGTGCCTGACGATGACCTCCCGGTATTGCTGCCGGAAGATATAAAGCTGACAGGGGCAGGTAGTTCTCCACTCGCGGAATCTGCCGGATTCGCCAATGTAATGTGTCCGCTCTGCGGCCGTCCTGCGCGCAGGGAGACCGACACCATGGACACTTTTGTCGATTCTTCATGGTATTTCATGAGGTATTGTTCGCGCAGGGACGAAGACCCTCTCGACAAGGCGAACATTTCTTACTGGATGCCTGTGGATCAGTATATCGGCGGCATCGAGCATGCGGTTTTGCACCTCTTGTATTCCCGCTTCTTTACCAGATGCATGCGCGATCTCGGTCTTGTAGGTTTCAGCGAGCCCTTTACCAACCTGCTCACGCAGGGCATGGTCTGCAAGGAGACCGGAAAGTGCTCCGAGCACGGCTGGCTGTCTCCCGAAGAGTGCAAGGACGGCAAATGCTGTGTTTGCGGCTTGCCTGTCGAGACGGGAAGGGTCGAGAAGATGTCGAAGTCCAAGAAGAATGTGATTGATCCCGACTCCCTCATCAACCGTTTCGGAGCGGACACGATGCGGCTCTTTTCTCTCTTTGCGGCTCCTCCCGAGCGCGATCTCGAATGGTCGGACAAGGGAGTGGAAGGAGCTTACCGTTTTTTGAACAAGGTATGGAATATAGTTTATAAATACATCTCTGAAGCGCAGGCCGGTATTGGTGAGGCTGCTGGAGGCGGAAGCTCCGCGGCGGCTCTTATGCGTAAGACGCACCAGACTATCAGGAAGGTAACGGAAGACATCGAGAAGGATTATCACTTCAATACAGCGATAGCGGCCCTCATGGAACTCGTCAACGAGATATCGTCCTTCAGCCCCGGGACAGATGAAGACAGGACGGCGGTAAAGACCGCCATCAGTAATCTGCTCCTCATGCTTGCGCCCTTTGCCCCGCATATCTGCGAAGAGTTGTGGGAGATAACGGGCGGCAACCCGAGCATTTTCAGCCATCCCTGGCCTGTATGCGACGAAGCTCTTGCAAAAGACGATGAGATAGAGCTTGTTGTCCAGATCAACGGCAAACTGCGGGCGAAACTCATGGTCCCCGCAGGCTTGTCTGATGACAGCGCAAAAAAGCTGGCGCTTGATGATCCGAAGATAAGGGAAATCCTGGCAGGCAGGGAACCTGCCAAGGTCATTGTGGTCCAGGGCAAGCTTGTCAACATTGTCGTAAAATGAATATGCGGAGGATTGATCAGGTGCGGATTGCGCTCATTTTATCATTGCTGGTTGTTGTCATGGCGTCCGGCTGCGGCTACTCGCTGCAGGGAAGGGCCGATCTTCCGTTCAGGGAAGTGGCTATCGGCAAAATCGCAAACAATACGGCCGAGCCGAAATTGCAGGACAGAATGCACAGGCTCCTGGCGGAAACTTTCATGGAGTACGGCGTGGATGTGCAAAAATATGCGCGTTACAGGATACAAGGCGAATTTATCAAGTTCGAGGTCATTCCTGTCGCTGAAAAAGATCTGATGGCAGTCGAGTACCAGATAAATGTAACCGGCAGCTTCAAGATAATCGACACCGAAACCACGCTGGCAATAAAGCCGGGTATGATGCCTGCAATGAAGAAAGACCATAAAAAGGCGATATACAAGGAAGAAGATCTTGGCGAAATAACGAATCCTTATCTGACATATTTCAGGTCTTCGGGCCTGCTTGTAAACGTACTGGCCGCAAAGGAGATTGCAACTGAAAAGGCCCTTAAGGATTTGAGCCAGGAAGTTGTCATGCGCATCATATACAAACTGCCCAAGGCAGACGACAAGGCAAAGAAAGGCAATAATAAGGTTGAGCCTAAAACAGTACCGGCAGGAAGTCGATAAAGGGCTACCAGCCCCTGTATATCTTTTTTATTCAACGGAAAGCTTTCTGCTGTATGAGGCGCTGACCGTTATCAGGGGGATTTATCAGGACTCTGACCTTTTCAATATGGAGATCATTGACCTGGCCTCTTCAGACGAGAAACTTCCGGCAGAGAAGATCATGGATATTCTTAATACGCTGCCTTTTTTCGGCTCAAAAAGGATAGTCGCTCTGCGGAATGTTCAGAAATGGACGAAGAAAGAAGCCCAGAAATTCGGCGAATATCTGAAACGTCCGTCCGAGTATGCGCAGCTGGTAATGCTGTTTGAGGGCGCGAGACCGGATATATTCGATGCGGCGGTCATGAAGGATGTTAAATCTGTCGCGCTGAGTGTGTCCGAAGGAGAGCTCCCTGCATGGATACATGAAAGGGCCGGGCGGAAGAATATCAAATTTACCCCGAAGGCAGTCGAAAGTCTTATTACCATAGCCGGGTCCGATCTGGGCATGCTGCATTCCGAGATAGAAAAATTCGCGTTGAGTCATGAAGGCCGTATTGTTGACGCAGAGGATGTGCGGGGCATTGTGTATGCCGGCGCCGAATATGACGCCTTCGACCTCGTAAATGCCCTTGCAAAAAAAGACTCGGCAAAGGTCTTCCGCATATTCGAAAACATCGGGCGGACGGTTGATCCGGTCATGCTGCTCGGCGCGCTCAACTGGCAATATTCAAACAGCGGGTCAAGAGGAGCCCTGCCGGGTATGAGTAAAGAGAAGCTTGGAAAGGTCTATCAGCTTCTGCACGAAGCAGATATGGCTGTGAAAACATCTCACAGCCATGTGATTGAAGCTTTACTGGTAAAGCTTCTGAAGTTATAACTGCCTGTTATCCTTTTTTGCCGATCGCGTTGGCCAGTTTGGTGACCCTGGAAATTTTTCTTGCCGCAGTGTTTTTATGAATAATTCCCTTTGAAGCTGCGCTGGCGATAGTCTTGATCGCGAACTTCATCTGTTTTTCGACTTCCACCCTGCTTGTCGAAGGCAGTGTGGATTCGATTTTCTTTTCGAGTGTCTTTATCTCAGCCTTCTTCGACTGATTGCGCATGCTGCTTTTCTCAGCCTGCCTGTCTCTTTTCAGGGCCGAAAGATTCTTTTTGGGCGCCGCTTTTGCCAATTGATATTCCTCCTGCAACTTAATTATTAGACAGTAAAAATAGCATAAATGACGCTATAAAATCAATGTTTATGCTAAAATTAAGAGGCTCCGGAACCGGCAAATGGAGGTTTGAATTGAAATACCGCGAGATCGACCTGACCAGGGTCAAAACGTATTCTTCCAGGGAAAGGCACAGCAAGGTGTCCGCCGACCTGGCCGCAAAGACGCATAAGAAGGGCAGCGCATTTGCTGAATTCATCGGCAGCCTGCCTGGATTTCTGGCTGCTGATGATCTGAAAGCGGTCGCTGCGGCTGCAGTGAATGCGCACAGGAATAGACGGCCTGTAATACTTGGCATGGGCGCCCATCCGATAAAGGTGGGACTTTCACCGCTCATAATCGATTTAATGCGCAGAGGCGTCATAACGGCCTTTGCCACAAACGGGGCCTCTGTTATCCATGATTTCGAGATAGCTTTTATGGGATGCACATCAGAAGATGTAGGCAGGGAACTGGGGTCGGGTTCGTTCGGTATGGGCAGCGAAACCGGTCAGATGATAAACAGGGCCATCACTGAAGGAGTCCGAAAAGGAAACGGCATAGGCAGATCTATCGGAGAGCTTATAGAGTCAAGCGATTTTCCCTATAAAAATAGCAGCATTTTCGGGGAAGCGTTCAGACTCGATATCCCGGCGACCGTGCATGTGTCTGTTGGTTCCGATATCATACATATGCATCCCGAAGCGGATGGGGCGGCCATCGGAGAAGGCAGTTTAAGGGATTTCAGGCTGCTCGCCGCTGTTATCGCAGACCTCGAAGGCGGCGTATATATCAATCTCGGGTCTGCGGTTGTGTTGCCGGAAGTGTTTCTCAAGGCGCTCAATGTCGCGCGGAACCTCGGCAACAAGGTCGAAAATATTACAACTGTAAATATGGACTTCATCCAACACTACCGTCCCGGGCAAAATGTGCTGAAGAGGCCGACTGCAGACAATGGGCAGAGTTTTGCCCTAACGGGCCATCACGAGATAATGTTCCCGCTCCTTGCAGCGATGATAGTGGAGCAATTGCAATAATTATATTGTTGAGGCAGGGGCAATACGTCTTCAAAGTTCTGAATGCGACCATTTTATAAAAATTATATAGTTTGGTTGATCAAAAGAATAGTCGTCTAATTGAATAGAGAATGTGTCGGCCGATACTTCAAGGTGTCGCTCAGAACTTTATCATCCGTCCTGTCCCTGCCTCTTCTGTGACTTCGGTGAGGGTATTTTTTAAAAGTTCTGAATACAAAAGAACTTCATGGGCAGCCGCGTCTTGTCTCCCCAAATTAAAGTATTATCCTTGTCAAACGCAGACAACGAACAGGTTGTGCGATATTAGCTAACCCTGAATCTCAACGACTTGCGCCGAGACTTCGATGCGACTGCCCACGTCATCAGCTTTGATACTTTTTTTGATAATTCCGGATAGATAAATATGTTATCGTTCGGTCAATGCCAGCTTCAGCGCAAGAGCAACAAAGATGGCGGCTGTCAGGCGATTCATAATGAGCTGCGCTTTTTCGGATCGTCCGATCCATTGTCCTATCGAACCGGCCAGAATTGCGACAGCGCCGAAAATCAGCATCGTGGCGATTATGAAGATTGCGCCGAGGAGTATGAGTTGAAAGGTCAGTGACCCTCTTGCGGGATCTGCAAACTGCGGCAAGAAAGCCAGGAAGAAAACAGACACCTTCGGATTCGTAACATTCATGATGATGCCCCGCCTGTACAGCTTTCCGAACCCCAATCTGTTATTTTCTCCGGATCCAGCCTTTATTGTTTTCACCCGAAAGGCCTGCCATGCGAGATAAAGAAGATAACATGCGCCTGCGATTTTGAGAACAGTAAACGCAAGGGCAGAGGTCTGAAAAATTACCGCGATCCCAAAAGCTACGGCAGTCGTATGAACGATGAGCCCTGTGCAGAGGCCGAGAGTAATAAAAAAACCCGACGTCCTGCCATACATGGCGGATTGGGTAAGCACAAAGATATTGTCCGGCCCCGGCGCAATGGCAAGCAGCAGGGAAGCAGCGAAAAATATGGATAATGTTTCGACTGGTATCATTGCGAAACCTTTCAGAGATATCCGTTTATTATACGCTAAACGGAGACGGATGGGAGTCAGTCACGACGAGTGCGCGCTGTTTTATGAGCGCGCCCCGGACTTCGTAATCCTCTGTCACCTTGATAACATATTATTATGCGCACACTTTGCAAATATACGGGATATGATTTTCGAAAGCGGGATTCCGTCGCTGCAACCAAAATCGGGCTTATAGACTATTAAGGTTATTGGCCTGCCTGAGATTAGAGAAAGCAAAAGGAGAAACAGAATGGCAAAAAAAACAGATTCGACGCTCCGTGAGGAGCTCAAGGCCCTTCTCAACGGGGGCAACGCGCATATGGGGTTTGAAGACGCAATTGCGGATTTCCCCCTTGCATCGATAAACACCAGGGCTCCGCATGTCAATCATTCCTTCTGGCATCTTCTTGAGCACATGCGCAGGGCGCAGTACGACATACTGGAATTTATCGTGGACCCGGATTATGTCTCGCCAGATTATTCCGAATTCTGGCCTGCGCCGGATATGGAGGCGACCGCCGCTCAATGGGAGAAGACCATTTCCGCAATCCGTTCTGATCTGAAGAGGGCGATTAAAATAGCGGCGGCCCCTGAAACCGATTTCTTTTCCCCGATACCTCATGCGAAAGATTACACCATTTTCCGTGAGATACTGCTGATAGCCGACCATAATGCTTACCATATAGCTGAACTTATCGCTCTCAGGCAGGTCATGGACCTCGGCCCCCAAAAGAGGTGGTAGATGTGCTGTCCTGCCGAAAAGCGCGCTTTGTGCGGAGTCTGTCCGGCTGGTTGCTGGGTCATAGTAACCTATGACCGGGACGGAAGGATCGCTTCAGTACGCGCTGATGAAACTTCGGAACTCGGCGTCATCTGCAAACTCGGAGAACATTCGGCTGATATAGTCTATTCCCCTGACCGTCTCCGCTATCCCATGCGCCGCAAAGGGCGAAAAGGCTCTTATGATTTCGAAAGGATCGCCTGGGACGAAGCGTACGATATCATTGTCGGGAAGCTCAGGACTATCAAGGCTGAATATGGACCCGAGGCGAATGTCATATATACGGGCCGCGGAAGCTTTGAACTCGCGCTTTGCGATGTCTATCAGCCCAGGGATGTCGCCGTATCTTCGGCCTCGAGTGTGCTTTTCCCGTTCGGATCGCCAAATACGCTTGGTGTGGGCTCGCTCTGTTATGTGTCTTTCGCCATGATTGCCCCTCATGTAACAATGGGCGGGATGCTGATCAATATGTTTTCGGACATCGAGAATGCGGAGCTGATCGTTGTGTGGGGCGCCAATCCGGCAACCGACTGTCCGCCGCTCGATTTCAACAGGATCATCAGGGCCGGGGAGCGCGGGGCGAAGATAATAGTGATCGATCCCCGAAGGACCATGACCGCCAGGATCAAAGGCGCGGAATGGATTCCGGTCCGCTCCGGTTCCGACGGCGCTCTGGCGCTTGGCATATGCAATGTCCTGATCGCTGAAGAGCTTCATGACGAAAAGTTTGCCGGGGAATGGACGCGCGGCTTTGATGAATTTTCCTCTTATGTGCGTCATTTCAGGCCGGAGGTTGTCGAAGGCATTACCGGCGTTCCGGCAGACACCATAATTTCGCTTGCGCGCCGCATTGCCGCTGCGAACGGTGCGGCTCCTGTAATGTACAGCGGCCTCGAATACAGCGAGAGCGGTGTACAGGCAATACGCGCGACCATGACGCTCTGGGCGCTGGCCGGACAGCTCGATGTTCCGGGCGGACGCTGCTTCGGCATGAAGGAGAACTATTTCCCTATCAACCGGGATGGGCTCGTCGGGAACCCCGATATCAAAAAAACACTCGGCCGCGACCGCTTTCCTGTTTACTGCCATTATCGAAAAGAGTCTCATCCCATGGCCCTTCCCGATGCCGTGCTGCGCGGCAATCCGTATCCGGTGCGCTCGCTTATCATACAGGGGTCTTCGATCATCACATCCTGGCCCGAGCCTTCTGTGTGGAGGGAAACTCTCGGCGGACTCGACTTCCTGGTCTGCGTCGACCGTCAGCTTACAGCCGATGCGGCATATGCCGATATTGTGCTCCCTGCAACAACAATGTACGAAATCGACTCGTACATGACATACGGCCCGATTTTCCGTATCCGGGAAAAAATAGTGGAGCCGGTTGGCGAGTCACGAAACGATTTTTTTATCATGGCAGAACTTGCGAGGCGCCTCGGTTACGGACATCTCTATCCGCAAAATGAAGAGGAACTTCTGAGATATGTGTTGAAGGGGTCCGGCTTTTCGCTCGAAGATGTGAGGGCTGCCGGCGGCACGGTGAGTATTCCGCCAAAGATGATGCAGTACCGAAAATGGCAGAAAGGCCTGCTCAGACCCGATGGAAAACCCGGTTTTGATACGCCTTCCGGTAAATTCGAGATTGCGTCCGGCCTGCTCGAAGAACACGGTTACGATCCATTGCCGGTTTATACGGAGCCGCTCGAAAGCCCCCTGTCGCGCGTTGAACTCCTGAACGAGTTCCCGCTTATCTTCAATTCAGGCTCCCGGGTAACTACCGACTTCAGATCCCAGCACCACGGCGTGCCTGCTTTATATAAGGAACGTCCCGAACCGACCGTGACTATTAATACAACTGACGCGGCGGAGCGGGGAATCGGCGACGGAGATCTTGTAATATTGAGGACCTTGCGGGGGCAGGTTCGTTTAAGGGCATTCGTTACCGACGACATCGCGCCGGGCACAATAGACGCCAATATGGGCGGCGGCGGTCCTGTCGGTCCGAAGGCCTGGCAGGAATGCAATATCAATGAACTGACCGATCTGCAGCGCTATGACCCGATATCCGGCTTCCCTGTATATAAGGCGCTGTTGTGCGATGTCGTGAGAGTCCCGGACAGCGCCGGACCCGTTAAGATGGATTCCGGAGAATACAGATCCGACTCGCTCTCCCATCATAGAGACTCGGGAGAAAAACAGCCGCGTATCTATATGGATCATAATGCCACGACTCCTCTTGCCCCGGAAGTTTATGAAGTAATGGCAGAGGTCCTGAAAGATCATTTCGGCAATCCTTCCGCCATCTACAGGGAAGGAAAAGAAGCGCGCTCAATCATCGAAGGCGCGCGAAGGAGCGTTGCCCAACTGCTCAACTGCACTGCAAGAAGGATCATATTCACAAGCGGCGGTTCTGAATCCAATAACCTTGCCCTTAAGGGGATCGCTTTCGGGAGCCGCGGCGGGAAAGACCATATCATCACTTCCGCAACAGAGCATCCATCCGTGCTTGAAGCCTGCAAATGGCTTGAGGACCGGGGATTCAGTATCACCGTTCTTCCGGTTGATGGGACCGGCGCGGTCGATCCGCAGGACCTGCTGCGAGCGATAACCCCGAAGACCTGCCTGGTGAGCGTCATGACGGCCAATAACGAAACAGGAGCGATACAATCCATAGTTGAGTTGGCGGCCATCGCAAGAGAGCGAAATGTGCTGTTCCATACCGATGCCGTGCAGGCGGCAGGCAGGATTCCCCTGGATGTGGAAGTCCTCGGCATAGACTTTCTGTCATTGTCCGCCCATAAATTATACGGGCCCAAGGGCGCAGGCATCCTGTATGTGCGAAATGAGCCCTGCCCCGCGCCTCTCATTCACGGCGGCAAACAGGAAAGAGGCCTGCGGGCGGGCACGGAAAATGTTGCGGCTATAGCAGGCTTCGGCAAGGCGGCGGAACTTGCGATCAAGTCTCTGCCGGCAATGCAGAGGGTCGGGAAGATGCGTGACAGTCTTCAAATGAAGATCAGCGAAATCATTCCTGACGCGCACGTGAATGGAAACCCGGCGCGGCGACTCCCGAATACGCTTAATATGACGCTGCCCGGATTGCGCGGCGAGTCTCTTGTGCTGGTCCTCGACCAGCAAGGCTTTTCTCTTTCTTCAGGCTCCGCATGCAGGTCCGGCTCTCCGAAGCCGTCGCATGTCCTGCTTGCAATGGGCCTGTCTGAGGAAGAAGCTCACTGCTCCGTGCGCCTGTCGCTCGGGCCTGAAAATACTTTTGAAGAGATCGACAGGGCAGCCGTTTTGTTTGAAGAAGCTCTAAACAGGGCACGTAACAGCGTCCGCTTTGTTCCGTGCAGATAAAGAATACTGCGAAGGAGAGATGATGAATACAATTTTAGCGGAGGGCGGCATCGAGATTACAGACTGCATGCGCGACACGTTTCATCGCGATATAAGCGACGATATCCTGAGAGGGCTGACTTCCTCCCGGAAATTTGTGCCGAGTAAATATTTTTACGACGAGGAAGGTTCGCGTCTCTTCGAGCATATCTGTCGTCTGCCCGAGTACTATCAGACGCGGACGGAACTCTCCATCCTGAAGGATAATGCATCGGACATAATGCGGGGATTCGGCAGGGGCTGCCTGATTGAGCTGGGTTCAGGATCTAACTGGAAGGTCAGCGCCCTTCTCGATGCCGTTATGCGCTCCGGCGCGCCGGATATTTGCTACCTGCCGGTCGATGTCAGTGAATCAGCTCTTTATAACGCATCGCGGGATTTGACGCAAAGATACCCGGGACTGAAGGTAACGGGCATGATCTCGGATTTCACCAGGCATATCGGCGCGATTCCGGGGGGCTGCAACAGGCTATTCCTTTTTTTCGGAAGCACCATCGGAAACTTTGATGAAAATGAGAGGTCCGGGCTCCTGAGAAATGTAGCGGGACTTATGGCTCCCGGTGACCGTTTCCTTGTCGGTATCGACATGATCAAGGACGCCCGCATACTGGAGCGCGCATACAATGACAGTCGGGGAGTCACTGCTGAATTCAACAGAAACATTCTGAATGTGATCAACAGGGAATTGGACGCTGATTTCGATACCCGCGATTTCGAGCATCTCGCTTTTTTCGATAAAGATAAAGAGCGTATTGAAATGCATCTCAGGGCGAACAGCGGAGCCTCGGCATTCATAGGTAAGCTGGGACTGCATGTCGAGTTGAAAAAAGGTGAGACAATACATACTGAGATCTGCAACAAGTTCAGCCGGGAAAGCGCTGAAGCCATGGCGCATGAAGCCGGGCTGGAAATCAGCAGATGGTTTTCCGACCCGCAGGAATGGTTTTCTTTGATCGAATTGTCGTTAAACAACGGGCCTTCCGGCCCGGCGACCATAAAGGAGGCATTATGAATCACGACGCATGGCCCGCCCTGCCTTACGGGGCATGGGCGCCCACGAAGAAGACGCTGCACATTTGCGCGCAGATGATCGGGAAAGCGAAGCTGGCGCTCTCCCCGCCACAGCCAGAGTGGCTTCATGCATGCCTGTATCTCGACGGCCGGGGATTTACAACATCGGCGATGCCTCATGGCGCGGACATCTTATCAATGGGCATCGACGTGTACGACAGCGTCATCTGGGTTCGCATGAGCGACGGTCGGGTAGCGAACGTGCCGCTCTGCGATGGCCGCTGCGTCGGCGAGATCTGGTTGGGCTTTCAGAATGCCCTCGCAGGTCTGGGCCTTAACCTCGATATCTGGACCAAACCGCAGGAGGTTCCTGACACTACGCCATTTCCTGAAAACTCGCACGACTGCACAATTATCGCCGAAGACGCGCAACGTTTCTTCCGGGTTCTCGCATCTATCAACTCAGTATTCGAGGAATTCCGCTCGGATTTCTTCGGTCGCAGCAGTATACAGTTCTGGTGGGGGGCCTTCGACTACGCGGTACTGCTGTTCACCGGAAAACATTTGGAAGCTCCGGATGATCGCGGCTACATTATGCGTTATGATCTTGACGCCGAACACATGAATGCCGGATTCTGGCCCGGTGACGACAAGAACCCGCACCCCGGTTTCTACGGCTACCTTGTCCCAAGGCCTGCCGGATGCGAAACAGCGCCTATAGGGTCCGAGCATGGGGAATGGGTAGAGGCTATGGGAGAGTGGTTTATGCCCTATGAGACTGTGCGCACAAGCGAAGATCCCCGGAAGGCGATACTCGCTTTTCTAAAAGGCGTATACGGTGTTGCGACCACTCTTGGAAGGTGGCCTGCCGAAGATTTTACATATAAAAAACCTCGGCCTGCGCCGCGCAAGTAAAGTTAGATTTTCTGATTGGCGGAGAGAGTTTAATGATTAGAGGAGGAACCTATGTCAATATGTAAACACATGAAGAGCTTGCCTGTGCCTGAGCCAGAGGCTCACACAAAAGGATGCGAGGAGTGTTTGAAGATCGGCCAGAAATGGGTGCATCTGCGCAAGTGTCTCATATGCGGTCATGTGGGCTGCTGCGATTCATCGATCGGCAAACACGCCACCAAACATTATCGGAATACAGGCCATGAAGTTATAAGGTCTGCTGAGCCGGGCGAGGACTGGCGCTACTGCTACGCGGACGATGAGACGGACTGAAATTGAGCCACAACTTAAAAGAGTGGTAACTCGAAAGCCCTTTTTAGGTGTGTGCTGCCGGAATAACTGAAACGAAGTCAATCATTAGGCTCCGGCTTGACCAGAGTGGGTTGTTTGATGAGTATGCCCAGGGTCCCGGGATGAAGATCGGCGGCGTTGGCCTCATCAGTGTCAAGGTGCATATCGAGCCGGAACTGGGGGCTCACGCGGACCAGGACATCGTCGAAGATGATTCCCCGGTCGCCTCCCACCCGTACCATTACCCAGTCCTGATCCTGAACATTAAATTTGGCGGCATCTTCCGGACTCATGTGAATGTGCCGCAAGGCCTGGATCACACCATGGTCGAGCGAGACTTGGCCGTGCGGGCCGATGAGGGTGAGCCCGGGTGTCCCGCCAAGTTCGCCGGAAGCGCGGACCGGCGCGTCGATTCCGAGCGTGAACTCATCGGTGCGAGATATCTCGACCTGGGTCTCTTTGCGTTCGGGGCCAAGTATCCGAACTCTTGGGATCGATGCTTTAGGTCCAACCAGAGTTACAGTTTCTTCGCACGCATACTGCCCGGGCTGGCTCAGTTCCGATCGGACGGTGAACTGATAGCCGGGTCCGAATAAAGCGCGGACATGCTCTGCCGAAAGGTGAACGTGCCGGACGCTGGCATTGATGGGCACTTCAAAACGGGATTCCATGGTCACAGCTCCTTTCCGGGTTATATCAGTTCAATATCAAAAAAATGAATAATCACATACTGGATATCAAAGAGAATATTGCAACTATTCATAAAAAACTTTTTATTGAGGTCTGACTCCAAGCGCATTAAGCTTGATTCTTAACGATTCCGGATTGTTAGCTTTCGAAAAAGCTTCATCCAGAGAAATCAAATTTTCTTTTACAAGCTGTGCAAGAGATGTTTCAAGTGTAAACATGCCGGTTTTACCGCCTGTCTCTATGGATGAATAGAGCTGATGGGTTTTGCCTTCCCGTATAAGATTAGAGATGGCAGGGGTTGCAAGCATCAATTCACGGGCGGCGACACGCCCTTTGCCGTCAGCCCGTGGAAGAAGCTGTTGACATATAACGGCCCTTAAAGTGGCTGCAAGCTGTATCCTCATCTGCGATTGCTGGTGGGATGGGAATACATCAATAACCCTGTCCACAGTCTGAGGGGCATCCTGCGTGTGAAGTGTGGCGAAGACCAAATGGCCTGTTTCGGCAGCAGTTACGGCAAGAGATATAGTTTCCAAATCCCGCATCTCCCCGACCAGTATTACATCCGGATCTTGCCGCAGGGAGTGTTTCAACGCCTCGGCAAATGAATGAGTATGAGTGCCTACCTCTCTCTGACGAACAAGACAGTTTTTATTGCCATAGACGAATTCTATGGGGTCTTCTATTGTGATAATATGTTCGTATCTCTCAATATTTATCAGGTCTATCATGCTTGCGATTGTGGTTGTCTTGCCCGAGCCGGTCGGGCCGGTAACAAGGATAAGTCCCCTTGGCAAACGGGTCAACGCAATAGCGGCGTCCGGCAGATTGATCTCTTTCGGAGTCGGAATGTGGGATGGTATAAGTCGCATAACCGCCTCTATCCCTTCCTTTTGCAAAAGCACATTTACCCTGAACCTGCTGAGTCCCATCACGGTGTATGAGAAATCCAGTTCAAGTTTTTCTTCAAAACGACCAATCTGTTCCTGATAAAGCATACTGTAAATAAGACCTTTGGCTTCCTCTTCCGTTAGCGTCGGAAATTGGGTCAAGGGCTGCATCCTGCCGTGTTTTCTGATCATTGGTGGTTTTCCTACGGCTATATGAATATCAGAAGCCTTGGCATGACTTGCCGCCACAAGAATATCTACCATTTCCATACTGACAAATCCTCCCGTCTGGCATAATGATGCCTAATAGAATATTAAGCTTTTTGTTAAGACAAGTCCAGTTAGACCAAAAAGGCTTGTCTGAAAAGTTGAAACTTTCTCCGGGTTAGTTGTGCGGGCGCTAAATCGACACAGTTGCAATAAGAAGGGCTGCCTGCGATTAACCAAGCAACTCTAGTTCCCTGACAATTATGGCTCCGGTGGCGGGAATAGAAATCTCATGCCCCGAGGCTCATTCATGCGGGTAATGAAATCACTCTTCCGGTTATTTGAAAACCTCACAATAACGCCATCATAAGTTGCTTTTGATAATAATTATAAATTATACTCTTCAGAAGAGTTTAAAGGGTGTATATCTTGCAGCTTATCAGGAGGCGATTGAATGCGGCTTAAACTTGTGACAATTTCGGTAATAGCTTTGGTCGGCGTGACTAGCGCAATGTTTAACCTTGCTGTTGCGGCTGACAGCCTGTCAGATTCCAACGCAGTCAAACAGTCCAAATATATTTTGACTCTTAAAGAGAAATATCCGCCTTATCCGGATGTGTGGGACTGGCAAGACCGCTCAACAGAAAATCTGTCAGGGAAAATCTACTTGCTGAAAAATGGGGACGCTTTGTTTGAATACATCAAAAAAAGCAGGAAGAGCGGGAAGATCAGTAGTTATGCGATAACATTTTTCGGCAGAGAAATTGTTGACGGAGATAGCGCTATCGAAAAGGCCCGCGAACATGAAGTTGAAACAGACAAACAGAGGAAAAAACTGGTTAGATTTGCGGTCCTCAAACCTGAGAGCCAGGACAAAAAATGGAAGATAAGAGAAGTATTCTCCTATGATCTGAAGTGCTACGCCGGCGCTAACCGCTATCCTCACGCGCTTATAGATTTAACGACCGGCAAGGAAAGGATATTCACGATATTCCGCCTCCTTGACAAACCAGAGGGATTTGATGTGGCGGACAATTGCCTATATGGGCCGGGCAGCTCAATAAAGTACAAGGTCAAGAGCGTATCGGGCTATTTTATTTTTTTGCTGGACAATACTTTTTTATTTCATGTCCATGACACCGGCGAAGTCATTCGTTTTGACACTGACCTGAAGACCAAATCGAAACTGATCGGAGACCGTTTCTTCCTGCTCGAAAACCAGGGCAGCCCGATGATAATGGATGACTACTCAGACAAGGACTATGAATTTCTCGACCGGCAGGAAGAAACGGATGATTTATATAAATACCTGATGAATCTCCGGAAGAACAAGGGGAAATGAAATGTCCATAAAATTTACCGGGACTCGGGAAGAGATCGCATTAAAGCAGGAGATGTTCCGGGCTTTAGTGGCGAATGAAACAAAAGGCAACCACTATAAAATAACATGGGCGGGAACACCCACCAGCGGCTGGAGTTATGGATGGCTGCAATTCGACCTTGCCGGTGGGTCTGACATTGGGAAAACGACCTTTGATGAGATTATAGACCAGGCTGTGAAAAACAAATTCATTCCCCATGATCAAGTTAAATCAATAAAGGATGGCGCAAAAAAATCAGGCGGCAGAGGATTGACGCCGGAACATATAAAATTGGTTAACAAAGCGTTTGACACTAAAGACGCTCAAAAGGCGATTGATGAGGCCACTGATGAGCATTTAGGGGATCTAATTCGTGAAGCTAAGGCTATAATTAAAAAAACTCCTGAAAATGACAGGGCTGTTTTTCAGACCGGCCTGGGCATGGCTTTCTTGGTCGACGCGCTTAATCAGGGGTTTAGTCCTGTAAGGAAAAGAGAGAAATCTGGGAAGACCCCGTTTGAGGAGTTTATTGCAGGAGCTGAATATAAAGGCTACAAAAAGCATGGTGATCTCAGTTTTGCGGACGTGATACAGTTTTATTTCAGGCATCGTGACGCATTGATGAATAAAAAGAAGGCTGTTGATCCGTGGGACCCGTTCAGGCGCGTGGGCAATATTGCAGCAGCGATGGGCTATGAGCCGAAATCTTTCGATGAAGCAAAAGGTGTTCTTAACGCTTATACAAATCTTTATCTGAAACACGAAAATACACTCCTTGCCACAAACGGCCGCGTCCAGGGAGTGAATACTTTCCGAAACAATGTATGCAAACCGGCTGACGAGGAGATATTCAGAAACTGGCCGACTGATTTGAGACCGGTCCCGAAAAAATATGAAGATGTTCTTGTTGATAACAGAGGTGTTATTACTGTTACCGGCGATGGGAAGACGTATAGCATAAACATCCCGGCCCCTTCAAAAACCGCGAGGAAAGAGATCTCAAAGGCGCCGACGCCGGAGCCGCTTCCCACAGAGAAAACCTTTTTGCAGAAGACGGCAGGAATGCTGGAGAGCATGTATGATACTGATATGAATGCGTCGCGGGCCGAATACGAATCGGTAAAAGGCCTGGTCGATATATTTGGCAGAGCGGTTGATGGAGGGAAAGACTGGCTGCTGAAAAGTCTCGGGCTGGGGAAAGCCGAAGGCGTCGGGTTATCGCCTGCAAAGACAAGTTACCAACAGACTCCGAGCCCCGGCGAACATGACAACGTCTATCAGAATGTTTCTGTAAGGGAATTAAGAAAAACGGCTCTTGCCGGCCTGGACGCAATTGGAGCCAGGAAAAACGTCATGAGGGGATTGTTCTCTGAAAAAGGCGGCAGGGCATTGACAGACGAAGAGATTGAAGCTAAAGCCATCTATGGCAATCTCACCAAAGAAGAACAGCAGGCAGTCAGCCTTTCTGCGGAGCTAACAAAAGAGAGGGAGAAGCTTGATTATAAATATAATAATTGGGCCGACACCACGAGATTTTGCCGGTTTGACCGTTTTTATAATAAATGGAAAGCAGATTTTATGAAAAGCGACAGGCAGAAGGAATTAGATCAATTGCGCAGGGAGATCGGGCAAAAGGATCTTGATCTGAGCAAAAGAGAAGAAGCAAACAGTTCGGACATGGAGAGAATACTTGCAAAAATAAGGACCTCCGAGTTTCAGGAAAAGAAGGCGAAGACAGCTAATGAAATAAGGTTGAATGATATAGAGCGGGTAAAGGGAATAAAGGCATTGGATAAGGAATGGGATTCATTTGCGACTGATCAGTTCTGCATAAACCGGCTGATAGAGAAATTGCCTGACAGGATAGGGGACATGGGAGTTAAGATAAAGGGCGCCCCTGGGGACATAGACAATCTGTTGAAACAATCGGAGCAGATAGCCGCCCAGACAAATCCTGCTATAGATATGACCCGCCAATATGAGCGCGGGATGGAGCGGTCATAAGTAGGGGCGCAATTTATTCGCCTGGCTGCATCGGAGGCAAGACAGCTCTTCCGTAAATAAATGTTTGCAGATCATGAAATATGGAGAATAATGGAAATACGGCAACTATCAACAACTGATGAAATTGAAGACTGTCGCAAGATTCAAAGGAAAGCGTGGAATTTCGGAGCTGATGATGTTCTTCCTTTCCATTTGATAAGAGCCTTCTGTGATGCTGAAGCCCCTTACGGATTGATATTGGGAGCTTTCGACAAGGGCATCATGACCGGCTTTTGCATGGGATTGCCGACACTGAAGCCTGGAGTTATATTACTGCACCTGCTGGCAGTGTTGCCGGAATATCATCGCAGTGGAATCGGTTCCTTACTTATGAACGCTCTTATTGCCAAATCCGGAGAATGTGGTTTTAATAAGATTGTGTGGACATACGATCCTTTGGAATCTGTTAACGCGTCGCTATATTTTCATAAAATGAAGGCTGTTTGCAGAAAATATGTTAAGGACTACTATTTCTTTAATAAGTCTAATCTGTCGGAAGTATCTGCGGACAGATTCAAAATGGAACTTGATGTCAATACCACAGATAATCACACATATGATCACAAAACTGACATGAGAGTGCAAATCCCGGGCAATTTCCAGGAAATTAAAGAAAGCAGCATTTCTTCGGCAATTGAGCTTAGAACGCGGACCAGAGAGGTTTTTGAAAGGCTTATCAATCAGGAAGGTTATGTTGTTGTAGATTTTATTTATGACAGGTCCGGCAATACCGGCGAATACGTATTGCTGAAAAATACCCTTACTGTTTAGCAACCGCCGGGCAGCTCGTATAACTACCAAAACGAGTAAAACAACAGTTCTATTCAAGAGTAAGAATGTCCCTGTCTTGTCAATAATCCCGCGGGATAATCGATCTGTTTGCCTCTGCATTCAACCAGTCCATACAGTTTGCGGCAGCCGCCTGCTAAGCGCGCATCCTGAAATGAACGCTACTCTGACCTCCCGGAACTTGTGAATGACTACTCAATCAATAAGCGGTTCTTGCTCCAGAATTGCGGCTTGACATTGCCGAATGCGCGGCTTATAATAATTGACTTAAGTCAAATGACTTGAGTCAATTAATCTGGGTGATAAATATGGCAAGACCGGCACAGGACCCACAAATAAGAAGAAACGAGATATTGGACGCAGCGGAGTCGCTTTTTTATGAGCGCGGCTATAATCAGACTATGGTCAGCGACATAGTAAAAAAAATCGGGGTGGTTCAGGGGACATTCTATTACTATTTCAAGTCAAAAGAGGAGATGCTGGAGGCCCTGATCAGCCGCCATTTGTCCAAGTTGAATTCTGAAATAGAGAAGATAATGTCTGATGATATCAGTTTGCAAATGAAACTTGAGGCGCTGCCTGATGTCATATTTAATACCATTCAGACCGGGCAGGGACTTGTGTTCGAATATTTGCGCCAGGATCAATATCTGCATCTTGTAGAAAAGGTGATGCGCCAGGCCAAAAAGCTGATAGCCCCTTGTTTATTCAGGATAATTGAGGAGGGTAACCTCAAACGGATATTTAACGTTCCTGATCCGAAGACATGCATAAGTTTTATCCAGGCAATAATCAACTGTTATATAGAGGCAATGTATGAAAAGGAATCCGAGGAGGTTTTATCCCGGCACATGACTATGATGAAGTTTCTTATAGAGAGCGCCGTAAACCCGCCGAAAGTAACTTAACGAACCCTGATCCGGTTGGTTTTAAAGAATAACTGAAAGGCCCCACGCAAGAAATAGTTTTTTGCGCGAATTAATTGACTCAAGTCATATATTATTGAAATAAACGGCCGGGGGGATTTTTTTTGCGAGTTAACTGACTCAAGTCATGTATTGTGGAAATAAGCGTCAAGCGAGGCAGGGCATGGAAGAAGAGAAGACAGGCAAGCGGGAATCGATAATGAAGGCGACAATGGAGCTTATTGCAGAGCGTGGTTTTCATCGCGCCCCGACCTCAATGATCGCTGAAAAGGCCGGTGTCGCCATTGGCTCCATTTACAGGTATTTCGAGAACAAGGATGCGCTAATTATCGAACTGGAAAGGGAAATCGAGCGGCTGGCGATGAAAGAGATAACGCTTGGTTATGACAGGGGAAGACCACTAAGGGAACGCTATTTCCATGTCGCAAAAAGGATGATCGCATATATGACCGGCCATCCCCTGGAGTTCCGGTTCATTGAGCAATTTTATCATTCGCCCTATGGAAATGAATTTCGCAGGGACAGGCAATTTGCGAGGTCGGCTATGGTGGATAGTCATACGGATATTTTGGAAGAGCTTTATGAAGACGGCAGGGCTGCGCAGATAATCAAGGACTTCGAACTCCCGGTCTGTTTTTCGCTTGCGTTTGCGACCTTGTTCAATATTGCGAGGGACAACATAGCCGGCTTCAACAAGCTCGACGAGGTTGTTATCGACCGGATTGTGGGCGCCTGCTGGGACGCTATAAGACTGTAGATGTCAAAAAGAGGTTTGAATACAGGCTGTAAAGTGAGTGAATGGTTGCTCATCATTATTTTATGAAAAGGGGTAAAAAGTGATCTTAGGGGTGTTTATATGTTAACCGGACGCACAATAAGGTATATTCCCATGATATTGGCTTTTTCGGCAGTGTTGACTCTGGGCGGCTGTGGCGATGAGCCGCGGCAGGCAGCCATCCCCGAGGTTTCGGTGGTGGTCGTCAAACCGGAGAAGGTAGCGCTGACCGTGGAATTGCCGGGCAGGACGTCGGCGTTTCTTGTGGCGGATGTGAGGCCGCAGGTGGGCGGCATCATCAAGAAGCGGCTGTTCACTGAAGGCGGCGATGTAAAGGCAGGTCAGGTCCTTTACCAGATCGATCCGTCCACATACCAGACCGCGTATGACAATGCAAAGGCAGCTCTATCCAGGGCCGAGGCCAATCTTACCACTACCAGGCTTAAAGCCGGGCGTTATAAGGATCTGATAGCTATCAAGGCCATCAGTCAGCAGGAATATGACGACATAGTGGCGTTGCTCAAACAGGCTGAGTCCGATGTCGCGGGCAACAAGGCGGCAGTGGAAAACGCGAGGATCAATCTGGCGTATACGCGAGTCACCGCGCCGATATCGGGACGCATCGGAAAGTCCTCGGTTACGGTAGGCGCTTTGGTTACGGCCAACCA
>JGI20214J51088_10000104_pt1 | contig 57472 bp, 52 predicted proteins | sample WetSurMetagenome_FD_51088 | JGI IMG/M metagenome (IMG submission 51088) | reverse complement strand
TCGGAATGACAGGTAAATACGGGGACGTGTGTGGCAAGAAGTGGCGATTCGACTGGAGTTTGTTATTTTTGGGTGATATTCTAACGAATCGCCACTTCTTGCCACCCCAGACCACAAATACAGTGTCATCCCGAAGCGATAGCGAGGGATCCCATAGAACCAGCACAACTTTTCTTTATATTGACCATTACCGACACTCATAAATAAATAAGCTTTCCTGTATTCAGGGAATCACTCCTGGTTCCCTTACTTTAATGATGGATAATTCCCCGGAAAGATCAGGGTCAAATTAACTTAATCCTGTTCACTCAAACTCTGATTATTGTCAGAATTCAAGTATTTTGAATTCCACTCTCCGGTTTTTAGCCCGTCCTTCAGCTGTGACGTTATCCGAAACAGGCTGAAGTGAACCGAATCCCCTGAACTCCATCCGGGTGGCAGCAATGCCTTTTTTTACAAGATAGTCAACCACAGCTTTCGCCCTGGCTTCAGAAAGTTTAAAATTCACCGGTTCACTTCCTGTTTTATCAGTATGACCCGATATTTCAATTTTCATTCCCGGATTATCGGTAAGTATCCCATACAGCCTATCCAGTTCGGTAAAAGAAGAACCTACGAGCACGGCCTTCCCGGTTTCAAAAAGTATGTTGTTCATCACTACCTTTTTGCCGACCTTGACCTTTATAAGCGGAAAATCAAGTATATATGCTGCTTCTGGGAAATTTGCAGGTATATCAACACGTTTCATATCAGAAAGATATCCTGTTCCCCTTACATCAGCCATATAGGCTTTCTTGCCAGGAACCCGCACTCTGTAAGCTCCGTTTTCAGCAGAACTCGATGTTGAAGAAACTATAGAATCAGTTTTAAGGTCGATAATCTCAATCTTTGCCACAACCGGGCTGCCTGACTCTGAATCACTTACTTTACCTGCGAGATATATAACCACTTCTGCAGGGGCTTCAGCAACAGGTGCGGGTGGTGGTGGCGGAGGTGGCGGCGCCTGTACAACCTCTTTTACAAGCACCACGGTATCCCTTATCACAACAGTATCACGAGTTACTGTTTCGCGTGCCGGAACAAGCGGGATCATCGGGATTATCACTGGCTCAGGTGAGATGTATTTACCTGAGAAAATATCCAGTCCGCCCCTCGTCCCGGGACGATTCGAAGCGAAATAGAAAGTATGATCAGAGATCGCGGGAGGAATAAAGAAAATTTCATCCCATGGGGTATTAAGAGGATACCCGGCATTCACAGCCTCTCCCCATAATCCGTTCTTATCTCTTACACAGTAGAAGATATCGAAACCACCAATTGTTGAATGGCCTGTGGAACTGAAGTACAGTGTATCCCCGGTAACTGAAAACATCGGGGACTCCTCATCCCACGGGGAATTGATCATTCTTCCGGCATTGACAGGTTTAGTCCATTTCTTATCACCATCTTTCTTTATCATATAAATATCCCTGCCTCCAAGACCATCCTTGCCCGCATCTGAAACGAACCAGACCTCTGTGCCGGAGGGGGAGAAAGTCATTGATGTTTCAGAACCGGGAGTATTAATCTTGAATGGCACATTTTCAGGAAGCTTCCAGTCATCCTTTTTCTTTTCAGAGACCTTGATATCGCCTCCATTTTCATATCCGGCATAGATATAGAGAAGGTTATCCTGCTGATTAAGGTAAAGAGGGGTTTCGCATTTATCTGTGGTGAGGTTTTTACCAGTACCTTTTGTGAGGCCCCATGCTGTGCCGGTATACTTTGAATACAGGATATTCTCATCATATTTTGAATCTTCGTACAGCTTGTCTGAATTGGACAGAGGCCTCCTTGAAGCAAAATACATCGTTTTCCTGTCAGCCGAAAGCACTTCAGAATATTCATCCGAGGATGTATTGATACCCAGATCCAGTCCCCTGATTTCCACATCAATGGTATCAGATGTTATTATAAGGGCAGCTTTGCATTCATCGATATATTTTTTTGCTGCTGCCAGGGCTGTTTCATCCTTCTTCCCTTCCGATTTTAAATAATCTGCAAAGCTTGCTGCTGCCTGACTGTATTTACCGGCATATTGCAGGGCTCTTCCGGTAAATAACAGTAAATCTTCAGTAATGGTAGGCTTTTCCTCAAGCACCTTAAGAAAAAAATCTGCCGCCTTTTCCTTATTGTCGGAAAAAAGCGCCGAGATTCCCGTTTTATAGTTAAGCTCCGGGTTGACGCTATTATATAATGTGGCTTTAACATATTCATCGTATGCATTCCCGTACCAGGTACCACCTTCCCTGAAGTATGTATCCCCGTTTAATATATGCTGCCAGGCTGCATCAAAACCTGTATTATCTTTCTTAAATTCCTTCTTGTTTATGCTGACCTTTGTCTGGCCGTTCAGTAATGCTGAACTTATAAATAAAAATACCAATGCTGAATTTAGAAAGTGTCTCATGCTGTCTGATTTTTCCTGATATAAAAATAGTACATATTTCCTTCTTTTGAAAAAACCTTTTTCCAGACACCCGTTTCAGGTTTGAAAAAAATTCTATATTTGTTTAATTCTTTGCATAGTTAAAAAATTCCTGATCGTAACATATGGAATATAAGTACATCAATACTGAATATCTCGATTCAGTATCAGCAGGTGACAATGATGTTACAATTGAGATCATTGAAATGTTCAGGGAACAGGTAGCTGAAATCTCTGCAGAGATGAAGAAGCTCCTCGATGAGAAAAATTATTATAACCTTGGACTCCTTGCCCATAAAGCAAAATCGTCGGTAGCAATAATGGGGATGGCTGAGCTTGCAGGAATCCTGAAAACACTTGAACTTACTGCAAAAGAGGGCAAAGAGACTCAGAATTACGAATCATATGTAACAAAGTTCAGGGTCGATACTGCCGAAGCTGTCAGGGAACTTGATGATCTAATCTGCACTAAATATAAGAAAGCCTGAATGATCAATATTGAGAAAAGAGACAAGATCGATATAGTAACATTTACCATCGACAGGATAAATGCTTTAATAACCGATGACCTCAGGGATGAAATGGCCAGGTTATTCCAGAACGGGACAACAAAGGTGATCATCAGCCTAAAAGGTGTAAAATATATCGACAGCTCCGGCTTCGGTTGGCTGCTCAGCATCATGAAAAGTGCCAGGAACAACTATTGCATCCTTAAATTCGCTTCTCCCGAACCTGCAGTTATGGAGGTACTGAAGACTCTCTGCCTAGATACCGTGTTCGACATATACAACGATCTTGATGAGTGCATCAGATCGTTAAGATGAAGCCATCCGGCCCTCTCCCCCTAAGAATATCTTTTATTAGGAGAATATTATCCTTCCTTTATTTGCAGTGACTTTCACTACCGAATGGAGGGTTATCCTTCCGGCAATTATCTCCTTTGAAAGCCCGTTTATTACTTCCTTCTGGATAAGTCTCTTCACCGGACGTGCACCGCTTTGCGGATCATAACCCTTTTCACTGAGCCATTCAACCGCACTTTCGTCGACCTCGAGCCTGATATTTTGGTTTTCAAGTATTTTTATAATACCATTGAGCTGCATGCGTACAATTTCGCCTACCTGTTGCCTTGTTAAAGGCCTGAACATCACTATCTCATCGACCCTGTTCAGAAATTCAGGTCTCAGCGATTTGCGGAGCAGTGAAAAGATATCCCTTTCAAGGTGTTCCTGTTCCTGCTCAGGCAGATTATCATTCCACTTATCCATCCTGTCGCGGATAATATCTGAACCAAGGTTGGACGTCATTATAATAATTACATTCCGGAAGTTTACTGTTCTTCCCTTGTTATCAGTAAGTCGTCCCTCATCAAGAACCTGGAGCAGGAGGTTGAAAAGATCGGGATGAGCCTTCTCGATCTCATCAAGAAGTACCACGGAATAAGGTTTATGACGGACGGCCTCTGTGAGCTGGCCTCCTTCTTCATATCCGATATACCCGGGAGGTGCACCAATAAGTCGTGAAACTGAATGCCGCTCCTGGTATTCAGACATATCAATCCTTGTCATCAGGTTTTCATCGTTGAAAAGAAATTCAGCCAGGGCTCTCGCAAGTTCTGTTTTCCCTACGCCTGTGGTGCCAATGAAGATAAATGATCCCACCGGACGCTTCTGATCCTGCAATCCCGCCCTTGACCGTCTCACCGCATCGGCAACGGCGCTTATTGCTTCATCCTGTCCGACTACCCTTTTATGAAGCTCATCCTCAAGCCGGAGCAGCTTTTCCTTTTCGCTTTCCATCATCCTGGCTACAGGGATGCCTGTCCATTTTGAAACAATCTCAGCGATGTCTTCAGATCTCACCTCTTCCTGAATCAGGGAGCCTTTTTTCTTCTTCTGCTCTATCTGCAATTTAAGATCTGCTATTTCATTTTCAAGCTGAATTATTCTGCCATACCTTATCTCTGCAACCTTGCCGTAATCGCCTGCCCGCTCTGCCTGTTCAGCTTCAAAGCGAAGAGCATCAACACTTTCCTTTTTAGACTGTACTTTGCTGATCATCTCCTTTTCCGACTTCCAGGCAGCCTTGAGCTCATTTCTGTGCGACTGCAGATCGGCCAGCTCCCTGGCAATGGCATCCTCTTTTACTTTATCACCATCGCGTCTCACAGCTTCCTTCTCTACCTCAAGACGTGTAATTGCGCGTTCTGCTTCATCAATCTCTTCCGGTACGGAGTTCATCTCGAGCCTGAGTTTTGAAGCAGCCTCATCGATAAGGTCTATAGCCTTGTCAGGAAGAAATCTGTCTGTGATATACCGGGTTGAGAGGTCAACCGCAGCAATAATAGCTTCATCCCTGATAATTACTTTATGATGGGCTTCATATTTTTCTCTTATTCCCCTGAGAATTGACACTGAATCGTCGCGGTCAGGTTCATCGATCATCACAACCTGGAACCTGCGCTCCAGCGCTTTATCCTTTTCAAAATATTTCTGGTATTCATTCAGTGTTGTTGCCCCGATAGCCCTCAACTCTCCCCTGGCGAGTGCAGGCTTAAGTATATTGGCAGCATCCATTGCTCCTTCCGACTTGCCGGCGCCAACAAGTGTATGTATCTCATCAATGAACATTATAATTTCGCCATCCGAACCAATAACCTCGTTAACCACTGATTTCAGGCGTTCCTCAAATTCGCCTTTATATTTTGCACCTGCGATCAGGGCACCCATGTCGAGTGAATAGATGACTTTCGACTTCAGGTCTTCCGGAACATCACCCCTCACAATCCGGTGTGCAATACCTTCTGCGATTGCAGTCTTACCGACACCCGGTTCCCCGATCATCAGGGGATTGTTCTTTGTGCGGCGCCCGAGTATCTGGAGAATGCGTCGTATCTCATCATCACGGCCAATGACAGGATCAAGCTTACCCGACCTGGCCCTTTCATTAAGATTAATGGCAAACCTGTTCAACGAATTGAATGTATCGTCGGATGTCTGGTTCTCAACTGAGGCACCTTTTCGCAATTCTTCAATAGCAGACCTTAAACCTTTCTGCGTCAACCCCCGGTTCTTCAGAAGCATTGATGTTTTGTCATTTGTATCGAGTAATCCAAGAAGAAGATGCTCTACAGTGACAAACTTATCCTTCATCGATGAGGCATGATTGTTTGCCTTCCTGAATACATCTGATAATGTGGATGATATATACTGCTCCGCACCTGAAACCTTTGGGTATGTCTCTATCAGCCGGTCGAGATCGTGCGAAAGTGATTTGCTGTCGACACCTGTCTTGCCAAAGAGAAACTCCATGACACTCTCAGCCCCGGTCATTATACCCTTTAAAAGGTGGGCGGTCTCGATAGACTGTTGTCCGTTTGAAGCTGCAATATTAAATGCCTGCTGTACAGCTTCCTGTGCTTTCAGAGTAAAATTATTCAAGTTCATTTCTGAAGTTTTCCTGAATCATTCAAAATCTCTGCCAGCCACACTAAATGGACGATTTGACACACATGAACTGCAAATCTATGTCAAAATGTCAAGTTGTTTACAGCTGATGCCGGTAACAAGGCTATTTCGCCGGGAGTAGTAATTATTAACTATATTTAAGCCTAAAACAATTCCCATGTCAAAACTACTCTGGAAGCCCGGCACCATGATCTATCCTCTCCCTGCGGTGATGGTAACCTGTGGATCGGAACCTGCTGAATACAATATACTTACAATATCCTGGACGGGAACCATCTGCACAAATCCTCCAATGTGCTATATCTCAGTCAGACCCTCAAGGCACTCTTATGATATTATAAAAAGGAACAGGTGCTTTGTTATCAACCTGACGACCAAACAGCTTGCAAAGGCAGCTGACTGGTGCGGAGTAAGGTCAGGAAGAGATTATGATAAATTTGCCGAGATGGGACTGACACCTGTAGCTGCATCCAGGGTAAGCGCCCCGATGATAAAAGAATCGCCTGTAAATATTGAATGTACAGTAAAGGAAATCATAGAATTAGGAACACATCATATGTTCATTTCCGAGGTGGTTGCGGTGCATGCCGATTCAGAGTATTATAATGAAGAGACAGGCGTATTCAAGCTCGCCCAGGCTGAACCGGTAAGCTATCTTCATGGAAGGTACTATGAGACAGGTAACTTTATCGGTAAATTCGGTTATTCTGTGGAAAAGAAGAAAAAGAAGAATAAAAAGTGATTTCAGGTTCAAATCGACCTCTTCTATTAGTTGCATCAATTAATAAATTTCATAACTTCAAATCGAATTAAAAGTTTGACTCAATATGAGTGAGAAGATCCTAAAAACCCTTATGCAGCTTTTTGCGATCATTGCCAACCCATTGGCAAATGATATTGAAAGACGAGGGGTGGTAGAAGCTTTTCTTAAGCGCCAGCTCGACCAGGAGCAGGTTAATAAATATCTCGCAACTTACGATACAGCCTTCGAAGAAGCCAGGCAGAAACTGGAAAAGAGAGGCTTGGAGCGTCGTGAGGGTGCTATTGCAGTCAGGATCAGAAAACTATGCAAAGAGATCAACGAGCAGGGTATGCTCGACCAGGAACAGAGGATTGTCGTTGTAATCCAGGCATTGGAATTCTGTAACTCAGGAGCCCAGGGAGTAAGCCAGATTGAGCTCGGATTCATCAGTGCCCTTGCCGATGGACTGAATATCACTGAAGATGAGTACAGTCTTGTTGAGAAATTCGTCCTGAACAGTTTCGATAACAGCCCTGACTATAAGAACATGCTGGTTATCGACGGTAATAAGGATACCAGCCTGAAAGAGGCCAGGCATATCTTCAGGGAGCAGATGAAAGGACAGATATGGTTTCTGTTTGTACCTTCTGTTCAACTCTACTTTACACGGTATTCCGGCGCCGGGGAATTATCGATGAGCAGCCAGTTGCTGCTCCAGAACAAAGTTTACCCGTTCGGCCAGGGTGCATCCATTAAAGGAGGAAATATTAAACCTATTTATTACCTCGACGTCACCGACCAGTTCATGAAAGCTGTATTCAGGGAGTCGAGAGTAGTTTATGAGGTCAACAATATCGAGTACAGGTTCAGGAGCGGACAGGTTGGAATCCACCATATGAGCTTCAGGGAGGAATCAGGAAGGATGGTTGGTATTATGGGAGCCAGCGGTGCAGGTAAATCGACTCTTCTCAGCGTACTGAACGGCACCAATCCGCCATTCGACGGGGAGGTACTGATAAACGGCGTTGATATACACGGCGAAAAGGAAAAGATTAAAGGACTTATAGGGTACGTTTCCCAGGATGATCTTCTTATCGAAGAGCTGACAGTTTTTGAGAATCTATACTATAATGCAAAATTATGTTTCGATAATCTCAGCGATGAAGAGATTGTATCGAAGGTCGATGCCACTCTTAAGAGCCTTGGGCTCCTTGAGATACGAGATATGAAAGTAGGCAGCCCCCTTAATAAAAAGATAAGCGGCGGCCAGAGAAAAAGACTTAATATATCTCTTGAACTGATAAGGGAACCTGCAATAATGTTTCTCGATGAACCTACATCAGGGCTATCATCACGCGACTCTGAAAATATTCTCGTTCTTCTCAAGGAACTCACTCACAAAGGCAAGCTTCTCTTCATTGTAATTCACCAGCCTTCGTCAGAAATCTTTAAAATGTTCGACAGGCTGATAATCCTCGATACTGGCGGGTACCTGATCTATAACGATAAACCTGTTGAATCACTCACCTACTTCAAGAGAAAGATTGAGCAGGCAGCATACAGTGAAAGTGAATGTTATGTCTGCGGGAATGTGAACCCTGAACAGATATTCAACATTGTAGAGACCAGGGTCGTAAATGAAAGCGGCCAGCCTACTGATAAACGTCGTATCACTCCTGCCGACTGGAGTTCGCATTACAAAGCCAGCCTCCTTGAGAAGAAGGAAAAACCTATCGAGCCGGGAGGATCTATTCCTGAGATAAATTTCAAGACACCTAATAAATTAAGTCAGATACTCGTATTTATTAAAAGAGATGTCCTTTCAAAAATATCTGATATACAATATCTTCTGATCACACTCCTGGAGGCTCCCGTGCTGGCATTGGCACTGGCGTCCCTGATAAGATATTTCGACGAGGGTGCCCCGAATCCACATTATACTCTCTTTAAGAATGATAACCTGCCCGTATACATCTTCATGTCAGTGATAATAGCGATTTTCATGGGGCTGACTGTGAGCGCTGAAGAGATCATAAAGGACAGGAAAATTCTTAAGCGTGAAGCCTTCCTGAACCTCAGCTGGAACAGTTACCTGATGTCTAAAGTACTTGTTCAGCTTGGTATTTCTGCAATACAGGCATTCACTTTCGTTCTGATCGGTAATTCTATAACAGGTATCAGGGGAATGTGGTTTGAATACTGGCTTGTTCTCTTCACCTGCTGGGCAGGAGCCAACATTATGGGTCTTATAATCTCCGACAGCTTTAAGGCTGTTGTGACTATATATATCCTGATACCCTTCCTGGTCATCCCCCAGATAATCCTCAGCGGGGTAATGGTCAACTTCGACAAGCTCAATCCAAAAGTCTCCAACCCGGTTGCAATACCTTTCTATGGTGAAATGATCTCTGCAAGGTGGGGATATGAAGCCCTGGCAGTGAAACAATTCAAGGATAACAAGCACGACAGGATCTTCTATGATGTAAATAAAGCCATGAATAATGCCACTTATAAGGCAGCTTTCTGGGTCGACAGGATGAAAAAAGAACTTGACCTGCTCAATTCTGGCTTAAAGAATGGGAAAACCGACAGCGAATTCGACAGAAGAGTAAAGCTTATTAAAAATGAATTTGCAAGGGAACAATTGACTCTTCCTGAAAATTACAGGAACAGCGCCTTTAACAATCTCAGCCCCGGCTCAGTAAATCCCCAGGTAATAAGTGCAGCTATCAGCTATCTCGACCTTCTCAAGAAATATTATAATAATGAGGCAAATAATGAAAGGACCAAAAGAGACGCGCTGACCACAAAAATGCAGGCTGAGAGTAACGGGAAGTATTTTGAGCTCAAAGACAGTTATGCAAATGAGTCGCTGGAAGATTTTGTTACCGGCGGTAAAAGTGAATCGACACAGATGACTGTAATACACAAGGGAAGAATAGTACCATATTATAAGCCTATTTACATGGACCCCTTTAATAATTTAATTAAGGCCCATTTCTATTCCCCTGTTAAAAACGTATTCGGGATACCTGTTGATACCTTTATAATTAATGTGATCGTTCTCTGGGTGATGACAATAATATTCTACCTTGCTCTCTATTTCAGGGTACTTAAGAAGATCCTCGATTCAGGGGAGACAATCCTTGGAAGAAAAACCAAGTCGGCAGAATGATCGCCGGTATTTGTATTACATATTAAAAACAGAAAGAGGGGCTCCAGGGCCCCTCTCTTTGTTTTTTGGAAAACCGATCTGGCATTTATGCCTGGAGAATTATTCGACAATCTCAATCATCTTAAAAGGAACCCTTATTATGGATTCATAATCTTCGCCGGCTTCCAGCATGTCTTCATCGTCCTCCTCATAATACCAGTTCACCTCGACTTCATTCTTAGCTTTATGAATCGCCTCGAGCTTCTTAAATACATCAAGGATGCATTTTGAGGAACTCGTATTGAAATATTCGAGCCTGATGTTTACCACTGTCTTTGTCAGAGGTGTCTCTTTGTAACTGTCAAGCCAGTCCACAAGAGGTTTATAGAACTCAACAGAGTTTTCAGGGATTGACCGTCCCTTTATTTCAAAAATACCTTCTGAAGCATCAAACTTTACAGTTGGTGTTTTCGGTGTTCCTTCAATAATGATCGGTTCCATTTTATTAAGATTTTTAAGTTTACCAGTAATCAGTGTTATTCTTTTTCATCTACCAGAATATTCAGGTAGAAGAAAGTATATTCATCATTATATTCCTTGAAAATATATTCGAGCTTATGGCCCGTTTTCCTAGCAATATCAACAAGACCTAAGCCGCCGCCGCCTTTTGCAGAAATTCTCTGATGATTCAGAATGAATTTGTAAAGCTCCTTTATCTCTTCATGACTCGACCTGTTGATACGTTTGATCTTTTCTTCAAGTTTTTCAACATTATCGACATGAACAAAATTACCTGTTATGATCTTATAGCCGGCGTCAACCTTCTGTACAGCCAGAACTCCGAATTTCTCAGCTGTCTGATCTTCAAAGTCGGAAGGTACCTTGTCGACATGGTGATAGAGATTCTGAAGACTTTCAACCAGAACATTATAGACCTTCTTCCTGAGCTTCGACTGCTCATTTACCTGGACCATCTTATCCTCAACTGTATCGAGCACATGGTTGATGACATCAGAATCAACATTCCCCTTATAAAAAAGGATAATGTTATTTTTCCCCTGGTCCGTAAAATAATTCTCTATATCGAAGGCCATGTGCGCTTCTTTTTGGATGAGGTCTGGTTTTCTGGTAACAAATATAATAAAAATGTGAAGTTACAAAAATATAACAATGATCTTATGTGGCTTATAAAATTAGCTTTTTTTGATAAATGTACCCAATTATGTTGATAAATGCCTGTTTAATGTGGATATCATTGAGCCTTATGCTTCCTGGTCCCTGAATAGAGGTCATATCCCGCAAGTATACATTCTATCGATCCGTTATAGAGTTTTATCTTTGCCGACGGCCGGAGGCCTATATTCTTCAGGTGCTCCTTGTCTGAGGTAATCAGCCAGGCACTGAATCCCGGAAACTTATGCTTCATGGTTCCACCTAAATCACTGTAGAGAGCGTCGATCTCCGCCGGCTGAAGTCTCTGACCATATGGAGGATTTGTTATCAGCCATCCTCCCTCAGTCTCTGCATGCAAATCCCTGAAATCTGATCTCTTTACAGTAATCTTATCCTCCAGTCCTGCACTCCTGAAATTTTCAGCTGCCTGGATAAGCGCCTGTTCAGAAATATCACTGGCTGAAATATTTACATTTAATAATGGTTCCTTTTCGATACTCTCATTCCGTATTTTCAGGAACAGGTCACCGTTGTAATTCTTCCATTTCATAAAGCCATATGAGGTGCGGAACCTCCCGGGAGGAATATTGAAGGCCATAAGTCCCGCTTCAACCGGGATAGTACCGGAGCCACACATAGGATCGATCAATGGCGAAGACATGTCCCATCCCGACAACCTGACTATCCCTGCTGCAAGAACCTCATTCAGGGGAGCAATACCCTGTTCTTTCCTGTAACCTCTTTTAAAAAGCGGTACAACTGATGAATCGATTGAGATATCAACATTGTCGTTGCTGATATGAAGATTGACCATCACATCAGGGTTTTCTGTATCCACTGAAGGCCTGCGTCCAAACCGCTTCCTGAAATGGTCAGCAATCGCATCTTTTACTATAAGTCCTGCATACCCTGTATGACCGAATAAAGTTGAATTCACAACAGGCACAACAGAAAATGTCATGTCAGGATCCATGATGATGCTCCAGTCGTTTCTGAACACCTTACTGTAGAGGTCATCTTTTGAGTTAATCCTGAATTTATCCACAGAAACAAGTACTGCAAGGGCACATCTCGACCAGTAATTGACACGGTAAAGCATATCAAGGCTGCCCGAAAATAACACCGCCCTGTTAACCGGTTCAATGTCTGCAGCACCCAGCTCTTTAAGTTCATCTGCAAGAACATTCTCAAGACCGAAGAGAGTTTTAGCTATAAATTTCATTTTCAAATATCTCTGTTTCAAAAGTACTCATTTAGCCTCATAAATGAATATTAGTGTCGGCAATGTTCAATAGAAAGAAAAGGTGTGCTGGTTTTATGGGATCCCTCGCTATCGCTCCGGGATGACACTGCATCTGTGGTCTGAGGTGGCAAGAAGTGGCAATTCGTTAGAATATCACCCAAAAATATCAAACTCCGGTCGAATCGCCACTTCTTGCCACACGCGTTACCGTATTTACCTGTCATTCCGAGCGTTAGCGAGGAATCTTTAAATAATAGTCAAATTATTACTAATTCCCGATACTCATAAATGAATTAAACTAAAATCTTTTAATCCATAACGACAAGTTGAAATATTTATCGTTCCTTTATGGGAGAAAACTCAAAACCTTAAAGATGAAAAAAATATCATTTCTCACCGGAACCTTATCATTGGCTTTGATGACCATGATGTTGAACTCATGCGAGGAGGATAAGCCGCTGGATGAAGCCATCATAGGCAAGTGGTCTGTACAGACGGAACAGCAGATTTATTCCCTCCAGAATGTCAAGAAATTTGAATCGACATATTATTACCAGGCTGATGAAATTGCTTTTGAGTTTACTTCCGGTGGCAGCATGATATTCTATCAGGACGGAGATGTTTACGGTATGACAACATTCAGGATCAACGGGTCGACTTTAATCATTGAAACCGGCGACAGCGATATGGAATGGGAAGGGGTATCCATAAACGACAATACTATGACCTGGAAAGAGACAGGAACAGATGTTATTGATGAAGAGACCTACAATGTGGAAATAATCTATACAGCAGTAAAAGATTAACGCTGCTTCATTCCCAATATCTTTTTGTACGTATCAGAGTCATTGATGATCTGCAGAGCCCTGCCGATCACATTATCATTTTCATTCAACACCTGGAAATATTCACTGGTCTGCCATATATTACTGGCCACAAGTGCTTTAAGAATCAGCAGTATCTCCTTTTCTGAATGACCGTACTGGCTTTCGTCGAATTTAATACCGGCATCCTCACCCTTCTTGATAAACGATCTGACGTCGTCCTGTGAGAAATTAAACTTACTCCTGAAATCGGTAAAGGTTTTGTAACTCTTATTGATCCTGTCTCTGTTGGCATCTGAATACTCAAGCACCCACGACCTGAATATATCTTTCCTGTACAATGCTCTGTAATAATCTGACAGGAAAGAGGTATCGGGAGCAACAAAAACATCCGGAACAATTCCTCCGCCACCATAAACTGTGCGCCGGGTGACAAGTGTTTTATATTTCAGGGTATCGGGCAGACGAATACTGTCGGCCGAGAACAGTTCACCGTTTGAATAACGGTTCATGAAGTTCTCGATATACTTGTCATAACCGTCCTTGTAGGAACTCTGAATAGAGCGTCCGGTTGGTGTGTAATATCTGGCTATTGTCAACCTGATCATTGAGCCGTCAGTAAGGGTGTATCCGTTCTGCACCAGGCCTTTGCCGAAGGTTCGTCTGCCTATAATAACTCCCCGGTCCCAGTCCTGGATCGCCCCAGCAAATATTTCGCTTGCCGATGCTGAATTTTCATCGGTGAGTACCACAAGCCTTGCATCAGAAAGGTCACCACCACCCAGTGAAGTGTAATCCTGGCGCGGGATCTTTCTCCCTATCAGGTATACCAGAAGCTTCGGGTCAGCAAAGAAATGTTTAGCCATATCTGTCGCTGCCAGCATATAACCACCCCCGTTTAAGCGGAGATCAATTATTACATTGTTAAGTTTATTATTCTGCCTGAGCTTTAAAATTGCGTCCCTGAATTCCTGTTCAGTTGTAACAGCGAACTTGTTAAACTTAAGGTATGCAGTCTGGTTGTCGAGCATATATGCTGCATCGAGACTGAATATTGGAATTTTGTCGCGTGTAATTGTAAAGTCGAGAAGTTCCTTTTCGCCTTTCCTGAAAACAGTCAGGTTAACAATTGTTCCCTTGGGGCCTCTTAACCTGGCAAACACACCGGAAGTTGACATTCCGATATTTGTGACTTTTTCCTTGTTTATTGTAACAATCCTGTCGCCGGCCCTGAGCCCTACCTTTTCTGACGGGCCTCCACCGATGGGTTCAATGACAATGATCGTATCATGCAGGATATTGAACTGTATTCCTATTCCTTCAAAATTTCCCTGGAGAGGTTCATTCATTTCCTTTACATCCTTGGCAGAAATGTAAGTCGAATGTGGGTCAAGTTTTTTGAGAGAGGATACGATCATCTCTTCAGCGATTTTACCGAGATTCACCGAATCGACATAAAATGCATCAACCAGGCTGAGTACTCTTCCCACCTTGAATGTCTCCTCATTCAGCACCTGTGCTCCGGAGTCTACAGACATCAGTGATGCTGCAAATATCGCAACCGGTAAAATTACTTTTCTGATCTTCATACGATCCATTGTTTTTATTTAACCTTCATTCCCTTTATCTCAGACAATCTCTTCTCAGTATCCGGGGATGAATCTGTTTTGTTTTATTATATCCTTCCGTGAATTACAGATAGTCAACAATCGACATCTGTGATTTGTTTCCTTCCCAACTCCCAACTCCCAACTCTCAACTCCAAACTCCAAACTTCCACTTACCTACTCCCACTCTATTGTTGCAGGCGGTTTGGAACTTATATCATAAACGACCCTGTTAATGCCTTTCACCTTGTTTATAATCTCATTTGATACAGCCCCCAGGAAGTCGTGCGGCAGGTTCGACCAGTCGGCTGTCATGCCATCGGTTGAGTTTACGGCTCTGAGAACAACAGTATATTCATATGTCCTCTCATCGCCCATAACGCCTACAGACTGAACAGGCAACAGAATAACCCCGGCTTGCCATACAGAATCATACAGATGATGTCTGCGGAGACCTTCGATGAATATCTCATCTGCTTCCTTTAATATATCCAGCTTTTCCCTGGTGATCTTACCAAGAAGCCTTATCGCGAGTCCCGGACCCGGAAAAGGATGTCTTTTAAGAATATAATCAGGCAGACCCAGGGCTTCGCCTACCCTTCTTACTTCATCCTTGAATAAAAGCCGCAGAGGTTCAACAACCTTAAGGTGCATTTTTTCAGGTAGCCCCCCGACATTATGATGTGATTTTATTGTAGCAGAAGGTCCGTTAACTGACACTGATTCAATCACATCTGGGTATATTGTTCCCTGTGCCAGCCATTTTACATCTTTTACTTTACGGGCTTCTTCCTCGAACACATTTATAAAAACCTTTCCTATGATTTTCCTCTTTTTCTCAGGATCGCTGACACCTTCAAGCTTATTGAGGAACCTGTCGGAAGCATCCACCCCTGTAACATTCAGGCCAAGGCCCCTGTACGATTCGAGAACTTTTGTGAATTCATTTTTCCTGAGGAGGCCATTATCAACGAAGATACAGGTAAGGTTGCTGCCTATTGCCTTATCGAGCAGAGTTGCTGCCACTGATGAATCTACACCTCCTGACAGTCCAAGTATCACCTTGTCGTTTCCGAGCTGATTTTTCATTGCAGCAATTGTAGTTTCGGCAAATGATCCCGGTGTCCAGTCCTGTGAACACCCGCATATTCCTGCAATAAAATTGGCCAGTATCCTTTTTCCCTCTGTTGTATGGTATACTTCAGGGTGAAATTGTATTCCCCATGTATTCTCTCCCCGGATATGGAATGCCCCGGCTTTTACATCGGAGGTAGATCCGATGATATCATAATTTTCAGGCCACCTGGCGATTGTATCTCCATGCGACATCCAAACCTGTGTGCCCTGTGATACATTTGTAAAAAGAGCATCGCTGCTATTAATTGATATCAGGTTAGCCCTTCCATATTCCCTTGAATTAGAAGGCAATACCTCACCTCCGAATCCATGTACCAGGTATTGGGCTCCATAGCATACCCCCAGGAGAGGGATCCTGCCCTTTATCATTTTCAGGTCAGGTACCGGTGCATTCTTATCCCTTACCGAGGAAGGGCTTCCGGATAGCACGACCCCTCTGACTGAACTGTCAGGTGCCGGAAAATGATTGAAAGGATGGATTTCGCAATAAACATTCAATTCCCTTATCCTCCTGGCAATAAGCTGGGTATACTGGGATCCGAAATCAAGAATAAGGATTTTCTGCTGCACGTCCTGGTTGATTTAAAGTGTTCAAAGATATGCAAACTTTCATTACCATTTATCTGGCAGTGCGATATCATATGTCTTGCCGTCAAGTGCAGGATACGTCGACGGGAAGAGTGTCCTGGCCTCTTCAACAAGTGGATAGATATCCTTGTACCTTGCAGAAAAATGACCTATTATAAGTGCCTTTACATTTGCCTTCAGGGCTGTTTTCGCCGCATCCAGTGTTGTAGAATGCCCTGTAATGGTTGCAAGTTCCTCAAGGCTTTTATCGAACGTGGCTTCATGGTAAAGTACGTCGGTACCTGCAACAAACGAAGCAAGTCTCTTAAAGAACTTCGTATCGCTGCAATATGCATATGAAAGAGGTTCAGGGCCGGGTGTGGTTATATCCTCGTTTTTCACTATTTCCCCTGCAGCGGTAGTAAAATCTTCTCCCTTCTTAATTGCCGGTATCCGGATACCAGGAATATCATACTTTTCAATGGCTTCCTTAATTATATTCCTGTCATGCTGTTTTTCCCGGAACAGGAAGCCGAATGCCGGCACCCTGTGTTCCAGGGGGAATGATGTCACAGAAAGGTATTTGTCGTCTAGAATCCCTTCAGGCTCCCTGCCAGCAAGGGGTATGAAATCTATTTCAAAGTTAAGATGAATATCAAAATCGCCAAGATGTGAATCAAGCATTTCCCTGTACCTCTCTGGAGCATAAATATGGACAGGTGCCGTTCTTCCCATCAGGCTGAATGTTGAGAGAAGCCCATACAGGCCGAAAATGTGGTCACCATGAAGATGACTTATGAAGATATGGTTTATTTTGCTGAAGCGGATCCGGTTCTTACGGAGCTGCATCTGGGTTCCTTCACCACAGTCTATTAAATACAACCGCTCATGCGCATTAAGCACATGAGCGGAAGGAAATCTTTCTGATGTTGGCAATGCAGAACTGGTGCCAAGTATTGTTAATTTCATCGGCATCTGCACCGCAGACTACATCAGGATATCATTTTTTCTGCATCAGAAACTGTCCCTGTAATTGTAAGAACAGTATCCAGCTGTGAAATGGTGATAAGTCGTTCCACGGCTTCATTAAGTCCGCAGAGAACAAATGTACCACCAGCATTTTTGCATAATCTGTTCGCTACAAGGATAGCACTCAGACCTGAAGAATCGCAGTACTGACATTTTTCCAGGTCAAGGATGATGTTTTTTTCTCCCTTGCCTGAAACCAGCACAAGCTCCGATTTGAGGGCAGGAGCAATATGAGTATCCAGCTTTTCTGATTGTATCTGGATTACAGTGCTGTTATTCCGGCTTTCAATATTGAAATCCATAATAATTAAATTTGACTGCCTCTAATTTAGAAAATATTTCTATTTCTTGGAAGCTTTATTCTCTTTTTCTTCCATTTCTTCTTTCAGGGCTGCCAGCTGAGTGATGTCACCAAGAGTTGTTTTTTCAACACTAGGTTTGGTCTTTCTTGCTGATTTCTTTGGTGTTTCGCCTTCAGATTTCTTAGCGGGAGCCTCAGCAGCTTTCTTTTCATCCTCAAATGTTCTGCTGTGCGATACTATGATCTTTTTTGCCGATTTGTTGAATTCAATCACTTTGAACATCATTTTTTCATCGACTTTTGCCATAGATCCGTCCTCTTTCACAAGATGCTTGGGTGTTGCAAATCCTTCAACACCATATGGAAGTGCTATTACTGCTCCTTTGTCGAATACCTCCATTACGGTACCTTCATGAACTGAATCAACGGTAAAGAGGCCTTCAAATACATCCCATGGGTTCTCCTCAAGCTGCTTGTGGCCAAGGCTAAGCCTTCTGTTTTCCTTGTCGATCTCAAGAACTACCACTTCAATTTCAGCATCAATAGAGGTGAACTCGGCAGGATGCTTGATCTTCCTGGTCCATGAGAGGTCTGAAATGTGAATAAGACCATCCACACCTTCTTCAATCTCAACAAAAACACCAAAGTTGGTAAAGTTCCTGACCCTTGCCATATGCTTTGAACCGACGGTATACTTTTCGTCGATGTTCTGCCATGGATCCGGTTTTAACTGCTTGATACCAAGTGACATTTTCCTTTCGGTCCTGTCGAGGGTAAGTATAACGGCTTCAACTTCGTCGCCTACTTTCATAAACTCCTGTGCACTGCGAAGGTGCTGCGACCATGACATTTCTGATACATGGATAAGACCTTCAACACCGGGAGCTATTTCAACAAATGCTCCATAGTCGGCCATAACAACAACCTTTCCTTTAACCTTATCTCCGATCTTCATATCAGGATCGACAGAATCCCATGGATGAGGAGTCAGCTGCTTCAGACCAAGAGCAATCCTTTTCTTATCGTCATCGAAGTCGAGGATTACAACATTAAGTTTCTGGTCAAGCTGAACGATCTCTTCAGGATGGTTAACCCTGCCCCATGAAAGGTCAGTGATGTGGATAAGTCCGTCAACACCACCAAGATCGATGAACACACCATATGATGTGATATTTTTAACGGTTCCTTCAAGAACCTGTCCTTTTTCAAGTTTTGCAATGATCTCTTTCTTCTGCTGTTCAAGTTCAGCTTCGATAAGAGCTTTGTGTGATACAACGACATTCTTGAACTCCTGGTTGATCTTCACAACCTTGAATTCCATTGTCTTGCCAACGAATACGTCATAATCGCGGATCGGTTTGACGTCGATCTGTGAACCGGGAAGGAATGCCTCAATGCCGAATACATCGACAATCATACCACCTTTGGTGCGGCACTTGATGTAACCTGTGATGATCTCATCTTTCTCAAGTGATGCATTTACCCTGTCCCATGAATTGATTGCACGTGCTTTCTTGTGGGAGAGTAAAAGCTGTCCTTTTTTGTCTTCCTGGCTCTCTACATATACCTCAACGGTATCGCCAACCTTCAGGTTCGGATTATACCTGAATTCATTAAGGCTCACAACACCTTCCGACTTGTAACCGATATTGATTACAACTTCCCTCAATGTCATCTGGATCACGGTGCCATGAACAACCTCGTCAACAGCAACTGTCGAGAGTGTTTCATCATACATGGCTTCGTATTCTTTGTGCTTCGGTGAGCTCTTCATCTCATCACTTTCATAGCTGTCCCAGTCAAATTCATCATTTGAAGGAGCGCTGACAACAGTGATTTCTGGTTTAACTTTTTTGGGCTTCTTTTCTTCAGCCGCTGCATTAACTTCATTTTCTGATGTTTCTGCAGTAATCTTTGAAGTTATGGTCTTCTCTTCAGTCTCTTCTTCAGGATGCAATTCTTCCAGTGCTTCCTCAATAAGTTTCTCTTTCGGTTCTTTTACCTTAACTTTTTTTACAAGCTTTACGCCTTCTTCTTCTTTTTCTACAACCTCTTTTTTGGTCGTTTTCTTTTTGCTGTCAGTCATAATCGTAATTTAAACAATCTGGTAATTAATAAGTTAGACATTATATTGAAAAAATGGTCTGCAAAGATAGCCATATATTTCAAATAACCATAGAATAAATAGTAGATTTTCACCTGATTATAAGGAGAAAGGTGTGGTTGACTTCCGTCTTCCGTCTTCCGTCTTCCGTCTTCCGTCTTCCGTCTTCCGTCTTCCGTCTTCCCTCAATCCACGTTGACATTTTTTATTTGCCCAGTTCTGTTATCTTTGCATATTACTCATACAAAATACTTTTTTGCACCGATGAAAATTGCTGTTGTGGGAACCGGGTACGTGGGGCTAGTTACCGGGACGTGCTTTGCTGAAAGCGGGGTCACTGTGACCTGCATTGATAAAGATACGGACAAAGTTGCCCAGCTGAATAAAGGTACTGTTCCCATTTATGAGCCTGGTCTTGAAGATATGATGAGGAGGAACATGGAAAAGAAAAGGCTCTTTTTCACCTCCGACCTGAAGAAAGGTATTGATGGTGCAGAGGTTATCTTCATAGCTGTGGGGACACCTCCTGGTGAAGACGGCAGCGCCGACCTCAGCCATGTTCTCGATGTGTCTGCCGAAATTGGTTCGGCGATAAAAACACATACGGTAGTAGTAACTAAAAGTACTGTACCTGTAGGCACTTCGGAAAAAGTAAGGAAAGCCATCCAGCAACAGCTGAAAAAACGAAAGTCAAAGGTGACCTTCGATGTTGCTTCAAACCCTGAATTCCTGAAAGAGGGAGCTGCTGTGGAAGACTTTCTCAAACCAGAGAGGATAGTCATCGGGGTAAACAATGAGAGAACAGCCGGGATAATGAAGAAGCTCTACATGCCTTTTGTCCTCAATAATCACCCGATTTTGTTCATGGATATTGCATCGGCAGAGATTACCAAATATGCAGCAAATGCCATGCTGGCTACCCGCATCAGCTTTATTAACGAAATTGCAAACCTCTGCGACATTCTTGGCGCTGATATAAACCAGGTCAGGAAAGGTATCGGCAGTGATTCGAGGATAGGAAGCAAATTCCTCTATCCCGGAACCGGCTATGGAGGATCATGTTTCCCGAAAGATGTGAAAGCAATAATCAAAACTGCCGAAGATCTGGGCTGCGAGCTGAACGTTATTAAAGCCGTCGAAAAAGCTAATGAGTTCCAGAAAAACGTCATCTTCAACAAGATGGCAGGACTTCTCAGAAATGATTTCAAGAACAGGACAATAGGGATATGGGGTATCTCCTTTAAGCCAAAAACCGACGATATAAGGGAATCATCATCCATGCACCTTATTATGAAGCTTTTAAGTGAAGGCGCCAGGGTAAGGGCTTATGATCCTGCTGCAATGAATGAAGCCAGGAAGACACTAGGTAAAAAGGTGATTTTCGCTTCTGACCCCTATGAGGCAATCAGGGGTGCAGATGCCATGGTGCTTATGACTGAGTGGGCTGAGTTCCATCTTCCTGATTTTGCAAAGATGGCAACCCTGATGAAAGCCAGGGTAATCTTCGACGGACGAAATATTTATAATCCTGAAGAAATTAAAAAACTGGGATTCAAATATTTCGGTATTGGAAGAAAATAGAGAAACCTGGTCAACCTTTTAGTGATTACTGGAAATAGTAGAATCCTATAAGCAGGTTGTTTATAAGAAGATTCCTTTATAAGCCTGTCCCGGCAGAAGAGAGGAATGGTCCAGGGGATAAATAAATTATAATTTTAAAGTTATGAAAGGCATAATTCTCGCAGGCGGCTCCGGAACAAGATTATATCCGATAACGCATGCCATCTCGAAGCAGATGCTGCCGGTTTATGATAAACCGATGATCTATTATCCCCTTTCCATACTTATGCTTGCAGGTATCAGGGAAATCCTTGTGATCTCCACCCCTCGCGACCTTCCCGGCTTCCGTAATCTCCTTGGTGACGGTAAATCCCTGGGATTGAACTTCAGCTATATAGAACAACCTTCACCCGATGGTCTCGCCCAGGCTTTTATCCTTGGCGAAGATTTTATCGGGAATGATGAAGTATGCATGATACTGGGCGACAATATCTTCTATGGACATGGATTAGGCGAGGTTCTCCTTGAAACTGCAAAACTAAAAAATGGCGCTTGCGTCTTCGGATATTATGTTACTGACCCTGAACGTTACGGGGTTGTTGAGTTTGATAAAAACCGCAGAGCCGTATCAATAGAAGAAAAACCTGGAAAGCCAAGGTCAAACTATGCAGTCACAGGAATCTATTTCTATGATAATTCTGTTGTCCGGAGAGCAAAATCACTGAAACCGTCATCACGGGGCGAACTTGAAATATCCGACCTTAACAGGCTCTATCTCGAAGATGGCACCCTTGAGGTAAAGCTTATGGGACGCGGGATGGCATGGCTCGACACCGGTACATATGAGAGCCTCCTCCAGGCAGGTAACTTTATCGCCACTCTCGAACAAAGACAGGGGCTTAAAGCATCCTGCATCGAAGAAATTGCTTACAAAAGAGGATTTATAAATAAGGAACAGCTTCTGACTCTTGCTGAACCGATTAAAAAGAGCCAGTATGGTAAATATCTTATCAGGATTGCATCAGAGGAAATTAGCGTTTTTGAAGGAAAATAGTAGTCATGGAGGTTATAAAAACAGATTTCAGCGGACTGGTGGTAATCGCACCGGAGATATTCACCGATAAGAGAGGTTACTTCTTTGAGAGCTTTAATTCAGATTCATTCAGAATTGCCGGGATCGGTTTTGCACCTGTGCAGGATAATGAGTCGCGATCATCTAAAGGTGTCATACGAGGTCTTCATTACCAGCTGCGTCCATACGACCAGTCGAAACTGGTAAGAGTTATTGACGGGAGAATTTTTGATGTTGCTCTTGATATCCGCAGGGATTCCCCGACATTTGGAAAATGGTTTGGCATTGAACTTGATTCTGAGAACAAGCTGCAGCTTTTTATTCCTCGTGGGTTTGCTCATGGATTTTCTGTTCTCAGCGACTCAGCGGTGATCCTGTATAAAGTCGATAATGTATATAATAAGCAGGCTGAGAGAGGCATATCGGTAAATGATCCCGGCCTTGCAATTGACTGGAGAATAGGTGATACCATTTCACTTATAAGTGATAAAGACCAAAATAATCCGCATCTCCGGGATGCCGATAACAATTTCTAAATCAAAAAGTTTATGGCAGTCATTCTTGTCACCGGCGCAGACGGACAGCTTGGAAGCGAACTAAAAAACGTATCGAAAAGCTTCTATGGCTACGATTTCATCTTCACCGATCTCAATGAGCTCAACATTACGGATGCGGTCCAGACTGCAGAATTCATTAAAAAAACCGCCCCTGACTGGGTTATAAACTGTGCTGCTTATAACTCAGTTGACAGGGCAGAGACTGAAGAAGAAAAGGCAATGATGGTTAACAGCACAGCTGTCAGGAATATTGCAGAAGCCCTTGCCGGTACTGAATGCAGGTTCATTCATGTCTCCACTGACTATGTATTCAGCGGGAATGCATGCTCACCATATGATGAGAATGCAATACCTGATCCACTTACAACTTACGGCAAGTCAAAATTATCAGGTGAAAGGGCTGCCCTGCTTCATAACCGTTCGATGATAATCCGGACATCGTGGTTGTACTCATCACATGGTACCAATTTTTTGAAAACAATCTTATCAAAAGCTGGTGAAAATGATTCCCTGAATGTGGTTTTCGACCAGGTCGGCACACCGACTTGGGCTGCAGATCTTGCAGGAGCAGTTATGAGTATCGTCTCACCGGTGATAAGGAACCAGATAGCATTTAATCCCGGCATTTACCACTATTCAAATGAAGGGGTTTGCAGCTGGTACGATTTTGCAACTGCCATTGTTGAAGAAGCCGGGCTTAGCTGCAGGATAATGCCGATTCGTTCATCTGAATTCAAATCAGCAGCCAGGAGACCCTCCTATTCTGTTCTTGATAAAAGTAAAATAAAGGAAAACTATAATATTCAGATACCCCACTGGAAGGTCAGTATGAAAAAATGTATTAAGCAGATTATCACCTGATCCTTACGCCAGTTGAATGTGTGTAAACTTTTATGCTATTTTATGGTTATAACCTTTAGACAAAAGGGAACACCACCAGGAAAATGAACCTAAAAATTAAGTATTTTATTTTAAACTAACCGATATGTTACAGATTGACGAAATCCGCAGTAGAGCCCAGTCATGGCTTGGTCCAGAATTCAATGAAGAAACCCGCAAAGAGGTACGTGATATGCTTGATAAGGATGAGAAGAAGCTCATCGATGCATTCTACCAGGATCTTGAGTTCGGAACAGGCGGCCTGAGAGGTATTATGGGTGCCGGCACTAACCGAATGAATATTTATACACTCGGCATGGCAACACAGGGGCTTTCAAATTATATTATAAGCCAGTGCGGAAATAAGGGAATAAAAGTAGCTATCGCCCACGACTGCCGGAATAACAGCAGGCTTTTTGCAGAGACAACTGCTGCGATATTTTCAGCCAATGGATTCATTGTTTACCTGTTTGAATCGCTTCGCCCGACTCCTGAATTATCATTTGCGATACGTCATTATAAATGCCAGAGCGGTGTGGTAATTACTGCATCTCACAATCCGCCGGAATATAATGGATACAAAGCATACTGGAATGACGGAGGACAGGTGGTGGCTCCGCATGATGAAGCAATCATTGAGGAAGTTCGGAAAATCAAATCTGTTTCCGAGATAAAATTCAACGGCAGTAAAGACAATATCAAGATACTTGGGAAGGAAACAGACGACCTTTTCCTCGATGAAGTCCTGAAAATGAGGATAAATCCGGAAATAATTAAGAAATATAATGATATCGGAATTGTCTATACTCCAATCCATGGTACAGGGGTGACCATGATACCTCCGGCGCTCAGGCTGTTCGGATTTACAAACATCATCAATGTTCCCGAGCAGGATGTCGTGGATGGTAACTTCCCGACAGTAAAATCGCCTAACCCTGAAGAGCCGGGAGCCCTGAAGATGGCAATTGAAAAAGCTGTCTCTACTGGTGCCGAACTTGTCATGGCTTCTGACCCCGATGCCGACAGGCTGGGCATAGCGTGCAGGAATAAGAATGGCGATTTCGTTCTTCTGAACGGTAACCAGACGTGTGTTATTCTTTTATATTATATTATCACACAGTACCGCGAACGGAAGATGATCAAAGGCAATGAATATATTATAAAGACCATCGTGACTTCCGATCTTATCGATACTATTGCCCTGAAAAACAAAATAGAATGTTATAATGTCCTGACAGGGTTCAAATTTTTTGCCGACCTGATCAGGAAGCTCGAGGGAAAGAAAAAATATATTGGCGGCGGCGAGGAGAGTTATGGTTTTCTGCCTGGTGAGTATGTCCGCGACAAGGATTCAGTAGCTTCATGTGCACTGGTCGCCGAGATCGCTGCCTGGGCTAAGAGCAAAGGCAAGACCCTTTATGAGGTACTTATCGATATCTATCTTGAATACGGGCTTTATAAGGAGAAGCTGATAAACATCGTCCGCAAGGGAGCCGACGGAGCAGCCGAGATTAAAGCAATGATGAAAGGGTACAGAACCAGTCCTCCTGTTGAGATCAATGGAAGCAGGGTAGTCAGGATCAACGACTATTTATCACTTGTTTCCACAGATTGCATAAGCGGGAAGCAAACCAGCATTGATCTCCTGCAGTCGGATGTACTTCAGTTCTTCCTTGAGGATGGATCGAAGATATCTGTAAGGCCATCAGGTACTGAGCCAAAGATAAAATTTTATTTCAGCGTAAATACAAAGCTTGGATCCGAAGCTGAATTCGTGGAAACTGAAAAATTACTCGACAAGAGAATTCAGGATATAATAACTGATATGAAGCTTGCCTGAAATAACTGTTGATCTGTATTTTCTAATTTTTATTTCCATCCTCAGGCCTGGAGATGAAATTTAAAAACTGATCCTTGTTACAAAATAATAGGAGTTCTTATACATCTGGCTCTTGTGAAATTGTCATGAAAGTGATTAATCATAAAACTGATACATTCCTTAACAACAGATCATTATATTTTAAGTAAATTATTATATTCACTTAAATTTTCCTGAAATGAAGTCATTTAGAAAGGAATTATGGTTCGAGGCTCCAACAAGAAGGGCATTTATTAACATTACAGAGGAAGTCGAAAGATGTTTGAAGGAGTCGGGTATTAAGGAAGGTCTAGTCCTCGTTAATGCGATGCATATTACTGCGAGTGTTTTCATTAATGATGATGAGGCTGGGCTTCATCATGATTTCGACGTTTGGCTCGAAAAGCTTGCACCTGAAAAACCTTACAACATGTACAGGCACAATGGTTTCGAGGATAATGCCGATGCACATATAAAACGTACGATTATGGGGCGAGAAGTGGTTTGTTCAGTGACGAATGGTTGCTTGGACTTCGGCCCCTGGGAACAGATCTTTTATGGTGAATTCGACGGGAGAAGGCGAAAGCGTGTGCTTGTTAAAATAATTGGAGAATAAGTACTTTTGATCCTACTTGAGGATCTTTAGTGATTAAATATGAAGACAATAAAACTCGCATCACAAAAGCTGGTATCAGTCATTCTTACAGTCCTGACTACATTTATAATTTCATGTGAGTTCGAACCAACCGAAAAATATGAAGCCCCTATTCAGGATCCATCCGGGACTCAACCTATTAATACTGTATTCCCATTTACATCTGACACTATAAGGATCTATTGGGGGGAAGATGTAAAGATCTATCTGGAGGCCGGAGATCTTGATATTGTGGATGTAAAATATCAACTAAATAATTTTACTAATCATGCTTCATTGGGAATGGATAATTATATAACAATTGGGCTCAGTTATAATGAACCGGGAATCACTAAATTTAGAATAATTGTTTTTGCCCGAACAGGGACTGGAAGTATAGGTGATAAACTTGGAGTCGAATTTTTTCAATACATATCCCAGGAATTTACAGTCATATTTGGGCCTCCTGATGTCGATCATAATTTATACTCCTATATTGATGATGATGGGTTGCATCTTGTGTGGAAAAAATATGATGGCCCAACATCTGTAAGTTATCGCCTCAAAAACATATCCACAGGAGTTACTTATAACGTTAACGGGACCTCATATCTTTTTAGCGAATATGCAGGACAACAATACAATTACGAAGTTTATGTCGTAAGAGAAAGACGTGAATCATTGTGGGGAAAATGCCAGATAAGCAAAAGTGCTTCGGCAGTAACAGCCCTTTCAATTAGAGACTCATCGGGTTCAACATTCAATTTTGCTAATACTCTTTACTAAAATGATTTCTTTACGAAAGAAATGCTCATGCAACATCAATACTCAATTATTGATTTCTGCAATTTTCGCTACTGTTCACTGAATCAGATTAAGAATGGAATATATGAGTATAAACCTGCAATTATTATATAATCAAGACAATATTATTTGCCAGACAGGACTCGACTTTCATTTTGTAAAATGACAAATTAGGTAATACTTATATTCACTTAATTTTGAAGAAATCGAAAGCCATATTTGTACTACTTCTTCCTCTTATTTCGACCTTAGAACTGGAATCGCAGCAATTGTTTTTGAATTTCGAATCCGGATTAGGCAATTACAGGATGAAAGATATTAAAATGATCAATTATGACGTCATGGAGTCATTGCCATTCGAAGCAAAATACACCTCATATTTTCCAGCATATTTTTATTATAAACCTTCACTGGTACTTTCGATAAATAAGTTTATTAATATCGGTGTTGCCGGGTCATTTCATTCAACTGGCTCTCTTATTTCCAGAAAAGACTATTCTGGTGAATACTATTTTGAAACCAGGATAAAAACCACATCACCTGGTATAATTATAGAGTTTTTTTATCCTGTCGGAAAGTCAAGGATTTACCTTACCAATGAGGTTGGTATAAATTACACTGAACTTCATCTTGAAGAGTATCTGGAACTATATGAAGAATCAGAATTAGTGAGATACAGGTATTATGGGACAAACCATTACTATTATCCATCACTCAGATTCTCATATCCGCTTTTCTTCTTCAGGGTCGGTATTTCTGCAGGATATCTTTTAGATTTCAGACAAGGCAATCTTCAATATTCTGAAAACATGTCAATTATTCTTCGGACGAAAACAGGAATAGCATATGCTGATTGGTCAGGTTTCCGTGCCGGTCTTTCCCTATCGATGGATTTATTAAAGAAATCCAAAAAGAATAAATAACATGTTCAAATCATGCTGATGGTAGTTTACTATCAGCAATCTGCAATCCATAAAAACCTGATTGCAAACTTCATTTCTCACACAATCGGACTACTGAATAAATTTGTATGTAAACTAGTTATAATTAAAGATATGAATAAGCAACTGGTTATTATCATTATTGCTACTATCTGGATCTGTGGCTGTGCAGAAAAAAAGATTGATAACACAAAAGAAAAAATGCTTATCGAAAAGACTATCCGCTCAAGCATCGGCTGGGCTAAAGATAAAAACCTGAGCCTTCTTTATAATGTCATAGCTAACGATTCTTCATTCCTTGAAGTTCATCCCGGGCCAAAGATCGTCAGGGGATTTTCTGAATTCAGGAAAGCAGAGGAATTCTGGCTCAGTCCCGACTTCAGGGCAATACGATATGATATTTCGGATCTGATGATCAATATCTCCGCTTCAGGTGATGCTGCATGGTGGTTCTGCATGCTCGACGATATTAACCTGTGGAAAGGAGAACCGGCGGAATGGAGAAACACAAGGTGGACCGGGGTCCTTGAAAAAAGAGATGGAAGGTGGGTTATCGTACAGCAGCATTTTTCCTTTGCTTCCGGCGACTGATCCGTCGAATTGTTCCGGGGAATTTCAGATCAGGAAGCAGGAGTAAAAAAATCCCTGCTGAAGTTTACGAAATAGACCCTGTCTGTCGATCTTGTCAGGGCTGTATAAAACCATCGTAAATAGTCAATCGTGATTTCATTCCTGTTAAACATGCCCTGGTCGATGAACACCCTCTCCCACTGGCCTCCCTGTGCTTTATGACATGTAACCGCATAAGCAAACTTGATCTGCAAGGCATTAAAATACGGGTCCTTCTTAACGGCGTCGTACTGCTTTCTCCTGATCCTGATATCAGAATAATCATCCAGGATATTCTGGAACAGTTCCCGGTTCTTTTCTGACGGAAGCGAGGGAGTATCGAGATGAAGTACGTCGAGTAACACCTTCGAATCTACTTCAAAGTCATAATCCGGGAAGTATAATGTCATTTCTGCAAACCTGAAGCCATAACGTTCTTCAGTTTTCCTTATCTTTTTAACCTCTGCAATATCACCATTAGCTATGAATCCCGGGCCGTTCTCATCCTCTTCAACGAGGAAGTAATTATTCTTTACCACCATCACCATATCGCCGGGACTGATCTCTTCCTCCCTGAAAAAGATCCTGCTCCTTATTCCCTCATTATACCTGTTGGCCAGTTTATTGGAGTTGACTACGATTATTGTTCCCTCGAGTCCGCTTGTTCCGTAGGCTGTTGATATCTCATCTATAAGCTCCTCTCCTCCCAGGCGGATCACATCTTTGAAATTATCGCAATCGATCTGTGGATGAACAAGCTCATTATCGGCAATCTGTATCCTTATCGCTGTGGCATTCATAAGAACACCCGACGACTCGCTCTGACGGACTACCTGTTTAAGTTCAGTGCTTATCAGTCCAAATCCATATTCAGCAAGGATCTTAGGATCAAGAGCCGGGCTGAGTGCAGAGCCCACCGGTGGCAGCTGTGCGGTGTCGCCGACAAGGATTAATTTGCAATCGGTACCTGAATAAACATACTCCAGCAGGTCGTCAAGAAGCTTCCCGCTGCCAAAGAGCGATGTATCGGAAGATATATTTGAGATCATTGATGCTTCATCCACGATAAACCACGTATCCTTGTGTTTGTTCTTATCGAGCAGGAAACTTCCCATCCCGTCCTTTGAAGATTTCTGCTTGTAAATCTTCTTATGTATCGTAAGGGCCTGCCTCCCTGAGTATGAACCCAATACCTTGGCCGCCCTTCCCGTGGGTGCAATCAGTACAGACCTCATTCTCAGCAGGTCGAGGGTTTTAACTACAGAGCTGATCACGCTTGTTTTACCTGTACCGGCATAACCCGTCATCAGGAATATTACATCATTGGTATTATCGCAGATATAAGCAGCGATTTTCTTAAGAGCCGCCGACTGGTCATCTGTCGGGATGTTACCGAGGTTCTTGCAAAGATTATTATATATAATGGTATCGCGCAACCCTGTAATTCTGTTATAATTATATATTCATTTCAGTATTAGCTTTCAAAACAAATAATGAGAGCCTCTAAGTTACATAAAGTAGATATGAGCGCTGTGGGGGTTTACAACATATTACTATATTTGTTCATAATTTGATTTTAAATGCCATTCCTGGAACTCTTTGATGAGACTCTCGATATAAACTCAACTGAGAATTACGAGCTTGCCGTACAGATCAGCAATGATGGCTTCGCATTCTCACTCCTCGATACGATCAGGAATAAATATGTCCTCCTCAGGTCCTCAGAACCGGAAGAAAATAAGCATTTTACCGCCGATACCATAAGTGGCCTTATTGCAAAGGATGATTTCCTGAACCGCAGATACATGAAAGTGAATGTTGTGATGCCCACACCTAAGTTCACTCTTATACCTGCTCCTTTATTCGACCCGGGAAAAAAGGAAGAGTATTTCTCTCTCAACTATAACAGGGAGGATAGTGAGATTATCCTGTCAAATAAATTATCCGATCCCGACGCTTATATTGTTTTTTCAGTGCCGGCTTCCCTCTATGGCATTTCTCAGAATCTCTGGCCTGCCACAAGTGTACTTCATCATACAAAACCGCTGCTTAACCAGCTCTCGCACAACTGCAAGACCAGTAGTGGTTTTTATGTAAACGTTCACATTGAAAAGGAATTTTTTAATGTGATTGTTTATGAACATGGCTCATTGAAATTCAGCAATACATTCAGCTACAGGAATGTTTCAGATATCCTTTATTATGTTCTGAATGTATTCAGGACCCTTGGCATTACTCATGACGAGCCACTGCATCTGAGCGGACTTACAGATATGTATGATGGCATCTGGTCGGGATTTGCCATGTATATCAGGAATCTTAAGCTTACAGAACCGGCAGGTAGCTTCACATTCAGCTATGTATTTAACGACCTGGGGCTTCACAGGTTCATTAACCTTTTTAACCTTACAAATTGCGGATAATTGGTGGCAAATACAAGGGAAGGAGAATAACGCCCCCTTCTGGTTTCAAGGCAAGACCGACAACCGACTTTGCCCGTGAAAGCCTTTTCAATATCCTGAATAACAGGGTCAGCTTTGAAGATATTATTGTTCTTGATCTCTTCTCCGGGACAGGAAGCATAAGCTATGAATTTGCATCCAGGGGAACAAAGGAGGTTCATTCTGTCGACAAGGATGTGAAACATATTGCCGGTATTAGACGTATAATTAAAGATCTGGGCATTGAAAATATAAAGCCTGTCCACATTGACATGAAGGCTTTCCTCAGGACCTGCACTGTAAAATATGATATTGTCTTTGCTGATCCTCCTTACGACATTTCGTGGCTTAAAGAAATTCCAGACCTGGTAATGGATTCAGGTATTCTTAAGGATGATGGGTTCTTTATTCTTGAACATCCCCGCGATATGAGCTTCAACGCCCACAGGTATTTCTTCGAACATCGCAATTATGGGGGCGTTAATTTCAGCTTCTTCAGGATCATTGGTACAAATCCATGATGTCGGCATTCGATAATTCCACCATCAATTCACTTATTTTCCCTGTAACCGCTTTAAAAAATCTTTCTCCCTTTTCAACAGTTGCTGCCGAAGGATCACCGATCCCGGTATCACTCGTTACCTTAAGCCATTCTCGTTCGGCCCAGGCCCATTTCTCATTTAAAGCTTTGATCCTGAATTTCTTTGCCGATCCGTCACCGGCTTTTGAGAGAGGCTGTAACAGTTCGGGAGAGAGATGAAGCATAAGGCTGGTCTCCATTTCATCGGCATGCCCGCCGCCTTTCTCAAAATAATCTGAATTCTCAATGGCCTGGAACCAGTTGCATGTGCAGATAAACATTCCCGGGAAGAGCGCCCCTGTTTCCCTGATCATCTGTCTGAAATCATTGCCACCATGGCCGTTCAGTATAAGAAGCTTGTTAATGCCCTGCTTTTCAAGACTGTTTACAACATCCTTCAGTATTGCAAATTGGGTGCTGGGAAACAGGTTCACAGTGCCTTTTATCTCAATCTGGCCCGTATTGACACCAAAGGGAACAACTGGTAATACCAGTACCCGGGCACCCTTGGTTGTCGCCTGGCTGGCAGCTTCAGCAGCGATCTTTTCGGTCTCAATGTTATCGGTACTGTAGGGAAGATGATAGTTATGAGCTTCCGTCGCGCCCCATGGAAGAACGGCCAGCTGAATCTCGGTATGCTTTAAAGCTTCATGGTTGGTCTCTGACAATAAATATTTTCTCATAGTATTTGATTTTTCCATAAACATATCCTGTTCTTTCATCAAAATCAATATCAGGAAATAATAAATATCAAATAAAAATTTGCTTTGTTTAACACTGTTTAATACTTTTATATCCTCAATAATCAATAAGTAAAGAGGTTCTCAATGAAAAGAAACAGCTTCTTTCTTGAATTGATAAAAAGTGGGCCCTTCATATTTTTCATGGTCCTTGCCACGGTTATCATCCTGGGTGTGGTTATTGCCAAACACCGGGAAAAAGTGATCCAGATGAGGGAGGATGTGTTATATGTCCAGCCCAAGCCTGCACAGTAGCTTATTTCAGCGAAACCCTCTTCTTATTCCATCTCTCCCGTAATCTGAAAGAATCGAATCCCAGGAAATTGCCCCTGGAATTGGAATTTCGTCCGGCAGATTCAAACCTGATAATATGTTTCCCTTTTTTCAATAAAGTGCTTCCCAGGTAATAATCTTTCACAATGACATTTTTTGAATACAGGTCAATAGTCCTGAAGTTCCCTGCAGGTGAGTTGAAATCCATATCGATTGTCATAGGAACATCAGGTATAGGAATGCCGTCAATGAATATCCTGTATGTACCGTAATCATAGGAATTTGTAAGCCTGAGAATTAGTCCACGGGGTTCCTCCTTTTCGATAAATATATCTGTTTCAAGCCACGCATTTTCTCCTGAAGGCATGAAGAACAGCTGTCCATCGCCAGTCCAGTCAAAACCAGGCTGCAGCTCTACCTTCCCTGCCGAATGCCTGACATTCTTAATAAGCTCCTTACCTTCTGTAATTATATCGAGTTCAGGCAAGACACGTCCTGAATAGGGGGGCAACGAAGTAAACCTTAAAGGCTCTCCTTCCTGGTACCAGAAGGCTACAGTCGCCATGTCGTCCTCACGTTCAACATGTCCGTCAACTACGCCTGTCTGTGTTTCATCTGCAGAAATCCAGCCTTTATGTTCAATCTTGAATTTCAGCGATTTATTGAACCTTACCGGGTCCTTCAGATGCCACCTGTAGAGAGTAAACTTAACACCGAGATCCTCCTCTGTATCCATGCTTTTATAGGTACATCCGAAATACGGGGTAATACATTCATTAAGTCCCCATGCACAGAGAAAATAATCTTCAGTCCCGGTTCCCCATATTGAGGGCTTTTCTTCGCCATCGATATAAAATTTGGCATCACCCTCACCGAACCAGTAGGGACTTCTTGATCTGACCGACATCACTGTACCCACATAATGTCCACGTCCCGTGGCATCCAGTATCAGGTAATCATCGCCTGTTTTCTCAGGAAATTCATTCCTGTACTGGGCACAGAAATAGGCTGTGTTGGCCGGAAGTTTTTTAACTTCGGTATAATCGACCTGGTAATAAAAGCTTCTCACAGCCTTATCACCTTCGTTTGTAAGGGTGATCCTGGCTGACTTCCTGAAAGGCATGGTCCAGTAGCAATTATATCCATCCCCACTTTCCACAATTACCGGGTCGGAAATAATCTCGGTCCTGAGTCCAAAACCTGCTGCAAAGAAATCACCAAGAGGAGACTCGACTGAAGGTTCTGCTGCCCCATCCCAGTAAATCCTCAGGACTATTTCTGCAGGGTTAGCAGATCCCTTTGGTTCAAGCCAGTTGGGACGGGCCTCATTAAATGTCAGCCAGATGTGATTTATAATTCCCGGACCATTAATATTAAATATTTCAGTTGTCTCCCCCGGTTGAATATATCTGATCCTGTCAGCATTGCTGCTGTCCGACTTAGCATGTGAGCTGACAGCACTCGATGTTCCATCTTTAACTGATGCTAAACCAATATCAGGATTTCCCTGGTTACAGGAACTAACAATCAAAACCGAAATTAATGTGACTGAAAGAAGTGATAAAAAAGGCTTCATAGTAAAATAATAATTGTTTACAATAAACTGGTTATCAATTATCTAAAACTAAAAATAAGTCGACTTCCAAAAACGGTTAAAGCCATTACCAAATCCTAGGTGGTCTCCTTCTGCTATGCCTTCCTCTAAAACAGCAAGAAGTAAACAAACCTTTATTCTCCCTGTCTCCCTGTCTCCCCATCTCCCAATCTCCCAATCACCCCCTCTCTCTCTACTTCTTTCCCTCACTCCACATCCTCACCATCACCACCCCGTGTCTCCGCACCTTAGCAGAGAATCTGGTATCATAACGTCCAAGGTCCTTCTGCCTCCAGAGATCCCTTACACGCTGGCGACCGGTTATTCCAAGGTCCGGCCACTGTACAGTCATTTTAACTGCTTTATCACCCCTGTTAAATAATCCTACTGCGACTGAACCATCTTCGAGTTCTCTTTTCCAGACCTCAAGGCCTTCATTTCTGGAGACCCTGTATCCCGGTTTCCCGAGAGGATCCTGGTCGACTTCGATTATCTCGTCATTGGTCGATAGGCTGAGGGTGAAGTCGTCGAGTCGTGTAATATCTCCGCTCAGGATAAGCGGTGCAGCCTGGATAGACCACAATGAAACCTGTGTATATTGCTCATTGGGTGTAAGTGGTGTTGGAACAGTAGAGCCTTCCCAGTTGCTGAGGTAGCCAATAAGGAGGTAATCCGGATCATTCCATCCGCCGGGACCGCCATATTTATAAAGTTCATTATCGGTGAAAACGTCAAAGCCATCACGGAACAGGGCTGTCCCTATTCCCTCGAATGATCCGCCAAGGTCACCGGCAGTGCGCCAGCTGTTTCCTCCCACGCTCTTACCCCATTTCCAGACCTCACCCATTCCGTACTGGCAGAGGTTGAGTATTATATCTCTCTTCTGACTTTTAATGATCTCACTGATAAGTATATATGGCTTCTGCAGGTCAGGAAGAGTATCTGTCCTGCCCACTCTTGAATAAAAACACCAGTCATATTTCAGGAAGTCGAATCCCCATTCAACATATCGCTCAACATCTTTCTCCTCATGCTGATAGGCGGCAACAAATCCTGCACAGGTTGTCGGTCCCGGTGATGTATAGATACCTGCCTTTAATCCCAGGGAATGTATATAATCAGTCATTGCCTTCATATCAGGAAATCTCCTGTTTGAATTTATCATACCCCTTTCGTCGCGCGGTTCACCAAGCAATGAGGAATCTTTTGAATTCTCTTTAACCGACCAGCAATCGTCGATATTTACGTACATATAACCATGATCTATCATACCGGTCTTTACCATTGCATCTGCGGCAGCTCTCATAATGCTGTCGGTAACATGATTCTCCCACACATACCAGCTGTTCCAGCCCATATGCGGTGTAAGGGCCAGCCTGTCGCCACATACGATCTTAAACTCTCTTTCTGCTTTTCCGGCATAATTGGTCACCCTGATTGTGGTTAAATATTCCCCGGGAGTGTTCAAAGTACCGGTTATCATACCCGTAGCACCATCACATACCAGTCCTTCAGGCAGGTTCAATACTTCATATTTAACCGGTTTTTTTCCTGTGACAGGAATAGTAAATAAGAAGGGTGATCCGGGACGAACACCAAAGATCTTTGCCCCATTTATTCTTGGTGAAGGAGAAGGCTCCGGTGTGAGAATAATTTTCGGTTCACTTACCACTAATCTTGGTCCTGAAGTCTTTATCTTCCCCGATGTCAGGAACATGGCTTCAGCCCAGTCGGCATGATCATAGTCAATCCCATCACCTCCATCTGTAACTTTAAGTGAGATTATCCTGGCACCGCGGATCTCAACATCAACATACTTAGCGGAGTCGCCCGGCCTCATTATTCCTGACTCCCATACTGTCTTATCGTTGGCTGCAACAATAAAGTTAACTGATCCCCTGCGTGTCAGGGCTGCATCGTCAATACCCACGTATGCTGTGAACCGGAGAGGCTTCCGACCTGGATCAACTTCAATGCAGCTTGATGCATGTGTGCCGACGCCAGTTTTAAAAGTTTTACCGGCTATTTTCAGCGGCCCGTTTGTAACAGACCTGTCGATATGAGGCCGGCTGTAGCCCTGGTCCATTTTTGAGAGGTCAAGTGATGACAATGGGACCGATATTTTTTCATCAGAGCAGGAAGCCAGCAAAAAGCCCAGCAGCGCTGATGAAATCAATACGAGAGTTCTTTTCTTCATAAAACAGATATTAATGATTAAATACCTATATATAATCATGTAGCAGGAACAAAATCAATATCCTCAGAAAAGAATTCCTGCTGTCAGGGCGATATCTCCGAAATTGAAATATTTATTCATGCTCTGAATGTGGAATATCCTGTAATAGTTCACTCCTGCAAAGAATGAGATGTTTGATCCGTAATTCAGAATTGCACCTATTCCGGCACCAAATCCTGGCAAAGTACCGGCAATCACCTCTGTGTCCATTACTGAACCTGCAATTTCAGAATATCTGTCGGAGCGTGTAATAGTTGCATCATTTTTAAGCGTTTGAGCTACTAAAGGACCCGCTTCCAGGTAAGGACTGATTGTTTTGTTGTATAGTGTATATCGCAGGAGCAACGGAACAACAATATTTGAATAGTTGACTTTAAGGTCGAACCTGTTATCAGTATCATATGTTGTTACGCTTACACCAGTTTGTTTGAAGAAAATCCCCGGATGAAATGACATATTCCCGGGATATAGCGGGAAATCGGCAGCAACGCCAAAAGTTACAAAGCTGTTGTTAAGCTTTTCGGGCACACCAGGTAAAACTGCCGACATATCCTCAGTGATTGTTCCGAAAGAATACCCTCCAAAGAGACTATACCTCACCCTGGGAAAAGGGTTACCGGTACAGATCCGGGCATCATTAAAATAACGCTTAAGGGGATTGATTTTAAGCTTTAACCGTTTAATATTTTTTTCAGAATATTCACAATCGGGAAGTATATTTTTGAGAAATGGAATATATTCATCCTTTAAAGCGGGTATCTCAGTTATTGTTGTTTTATCGTCTGATGCTACGAAAAACCGGGGATTCTGGCCTGCAAGTTTCAGGAAATATATATTTGGATCTTTGATGACGCTAAGAAGAAAATATTTCTTTGCACCATCTCCTGAACCAACCTTAAATGATTTGTATCTCAAATCACGGTTGATCCCGTATTCCGAAATTTCTTCCGGTGTATATTTTTTGATCCTGGGCCCAAACTTTACCTGGCATTCAATTGAGTTCATTGCTTTGCCATTGTCGGAGACTCTGAGTCCCGCTGTGGTAACGCTGTCAGTTGCAATGAATCCTTTTTGTCCTGCTGCAACAACAGGAAGAATAATTAACAGAAATAAAGAGAGCCTCTTCATAAAATCTGAATTGTTTCTATCGGTTAATTTGTCGAATCTATTTTAAAGATAATTATTTTGTAACACCTGCAAACACATTTGTTTAATTCGGAAATATCTCTCACCAAAATTTGTAATGACTTACGGAATGATTATTTTGGTATAAAATTTGAAGTATTTTTTCCTTGACTTCCCGGAAAAACTTAAGATTTTCAATTAAATAATAACTAATTAGTGTCAGTAAGAAAGATTCCTGTTATCATCTTTTTCCTTTTTTATACTGTCTCACCTCTTTTTGCCCAACCATATATAAAAGGAATAATTGTCGAGAAGAATTCAAAGCTTCCCATTGCTTTTGCATCGGTGACATATCAGAAACAAACTGTACTCAGAGGCGTAATTTCAGATATCCACGGGAGATTCGAGATCACCGACAGGGATATTAAAAGTCTGCAGGTTTCGTGTGTAGGCTACCAGAAGAAAAAAGTCGTTATCGCTCCCGGGATGAAGCTTTCCGACCTTGTAGTTGAACTGGGTACAGATACCCTTTCAATAGGAGAAATCACAATAACACCTGATATGAATCCTGCTATCAGGATCATAAAGAATGTACTCCGGAACAAAGGGAAGAACGATTTTGAGAATTACGGCAAGTACTCATATGAGTGCTACCTGAAAACCAACATGAATATGAAGCTGTCGTATAACACTACCAGTACTGATAGCTCAGCACTGAAAAAGAACAGGGAAATGAACAGGCATGCAAGTTTTATTTCGGAGTCTGTGATCATTTCATCAACTGTGAATAAAAAGACCGACAACAAAATAATCGCAGTTAAAACTTCCGGGTTTGAGACTCCTGTTCTGGGTCAGTATTTTGTTACGGCGTTCCACAATGCAATTTCATTTTACAGGAACAATATTTCCCTTTTTGCTATTTCCTCCTCAACAGATATGACCAGTACTGAATACCTGAGCCCGGTCTCGGATGAATGCCTGAGGTCATATAACTTCCTCCTTGAGGAGACTTATGAAAATCCGTCTGACACCCTGTACCTTATTGAGTTTCACCCCAAAAAAGGTTCAAATTTCAACGGGTTGAAGGGGAAGCTTTACATAAGTTCAAAAGGCTGGGGTATAAAAAGCATCATCACAGAGCCTTTCGAGAAAGGACTGATTGATTTCAGGTTCAGGCAGGAATACGAGCTTGTCGGCGACCGCTGGTTCCCGTCAGGTCTTGATGAGGAAATAGGTTTCGTCTCAATGAAAATAAACAAAAAGATACAGGCGGTACCTGTTTACCTTATTACATCAAGAATTTCCAAAGTCAACCTTGATCCGGCATTTACAATAGATTCAATTCATATCGATAAAGTTTATATCGATGAAAAAAGCATTGCGGAAAGCGAATCAATACTGGATTCCTCGAGGCCGGAGCCACTGTCGCAGACAGAAAAGAATACCTATCAGTTCCTTGATTCTTTGGGTGGAAAATACAAATTCGATTACTGGGCCGATCTCTACCCATATCTTTCAGCAGGAAAAATTCCTGTCAGCTTCATCGAAATCAATCTTGAAGATCTTTTTATCAGCAACGAATACGAGGGATCACGCATAGGACTGGGTCTGAACACAAATGATAAATTTTCGAAGGTGATTTCATTTGGCGGTTTTGCCGGGTATGGTTTGCAGGACAGGGAATTCAAATACGGTGGTGACATAAGGCTGAAATTAGATCCGGAGTCAGAGACAGAACTGAGATTTTCATACCAGAACAACCTTAAAGAGCCGGGACTTGATCAACGTGATGAGTTCTCGCTTCTTTCCTACGATACATACCTGAGGGATTACCTGGCGTCCAGGATGGATAATTTCATTGAAGAGCGGGCAGAGCTGAACTTCAGGATATCGCGTTACCTTAAGATATTTACATCACTCAGCCTGAGGGAAATAAAACCGGCTTATGAATATTCCTACAAAGGTATTCCCTTAACGGACTTCCTGGCAGACGAATTCAGGATCTCTGCCAGGTTTGCATACAAGGAGGAGATTCAGATGTTTGGCAATCAGAGAGTTGCGTTTTACGAGGGGAACCCGGTCATTTCTGTAACTTATAAAAAGGGATTGGATTTATATACCAGGGACAGCTATAATTACAATCGTGTGGAAGCCACAATAGATTTTACGGCATATAAGGGCAGGCTCGGGCAGACAGACTTCAGGATTGCCGGCGGTTATATCGACAGGCCATTACCTTACAGTCTGCTGTTCACAGGAGAAGGCAGCAGGGGCCGGTACCCGGTGCTTATAAACAATACATTCCAGACGATGAAACCCTATGAATTCCTCTCCGACAGGTATGTTAATGTGTTCTTCTCCCATAATTTCGGTTCGTTGCTGCTGGAGACGCCCAGATTTAAACCTAAAATAATTATTGCCCATAACACAGGCTGGGGGCTTTTAAGGAATGCTGAAGACCATGGAATAGACTTTAAGGTCAAGGATAAGGTTTATCTTGAATCGGGACTACTGTTAAACAACCTTATAAGGTTCAAGTTATTTAACCTGTATTATATAGGTTTCGGCGGAGGGGCATTTTACCGGTATGGTTACTACCGGAATGATAAATTCATGGATAACCTGGCCCTTAAGGTTTCAATGACTGTAGCACTTGAATAGTTGAAATTTTTCCACAGAAACAGCTTGCGGGATTATATCCAATATAATTAACGGAAAATTCACGTTGAGGTTTTTAATATAAAATTTAAACATTCCTGGATTTTTCTTAAGTTTGGTATCAGATTGATTAATCCTCATAATTGATAAAATGAATAAGCCTGTTTTACTATTAGGTTTCTTAGCTATTGTTGCCGGATCATCGTTGTCTGCCCAGGGTATTTACAGGGAGAATGATGATCAATTTAGTGCCGTAAGGGAATATGCTCCAAACGGAGAGGCCAGGATTATAAACATTTACCATCTGTCTGAACCTGGTTCCCAGGAAGGAACAGTTATGGACATCGACAGCAATATATATAATATTGTAAAGATTGGTGACCAGTTTTGGTTTAAGGAGAATCTGAAAACCACTCATTACAGGGATGGCAGCGAGATATCCGGTTCTGGCAGATATTACTGGTACGATAATAATATCAACAATAAGAAATATGATGGGGCCCTCTATAATCTTCCTGCATTTCATAACAACCTGAATTTATGCCCTGCCGGATGGCATATTTCAACAACCAGCGACTGGGACCGTCTTGAAATGTTTTACGGAGGAAAAAAAACTGCAGGCGGCCAGATGAAAAAACTTGGTGATGAAGATTTTACAGGAATACTTTCCGGATATATGTACAGCATGGACTTTTTTGGTTCAGGAGAACAAAGTGCATGGTGGACCGCAGAAGGTGAAATCAGGATGGTTGACTCACGATATAATCCGCTTTATCATACCATCGTCGGGACAAAAGAAAGGATGGCCTTGTCTGTAAGGTGTGTAAAAGACTAAAATAGTCTGAAACAGAGGGACGATATAAATCCTATTGATGAAGAATATTACAATGGCACGATATCTTGCCTCTGATCTGCAGGCAAACTAATTACAGGTCGTATTTGAATTCATTTAACCGGTAATTGAAATCTTCTTACTGGTTGATTTCTTTTTTATATTAATCCTCAGGTCAATACTTTTATCTTATGATTGACAGGCACATGTCTTTCTAATATAAGGTTAAAGTCCAGGTTATATGAGGGTGTATAAAGAAGTTCAAAAGGTAGAATATTTTATACTGATATTTCTGATTATTACAGCAGGCTGCAATAAAAAAGAGGATTTGCCTCAGAATGACCCCGGCTTTAATCTTTTAAGCTCCGAAATAAAATCTGACAGTTTGCTCCCGGTTGATTATACATGCGATGGAGTCAGTGCCACACTTCCTCTGGAGTGGTCAGGAGAGCCTGCAGGGACAACTGCCTTCGTATTAATAATGCATCATGAGGCCTCCCCGACAGATATTCACTGGTACTGGATACTATATAACATTCCTGCCGGTATGCATAATCTTGCAAGAAATGTTACCGGCGTAGGGCTCCTCGGAACAAACAGTGTAAATGATAAAAATGAATATGCACCACCTTGTTCGCAAGGCCCTGGAATAAAGGCATATACATTTACATTATATGCACTTTCATCAAATCCTGTAATAAGTGTTCCACAGTCCGAAATAACAAGGACTGTTATGCTTGATGCAATTCAGAATATAACGATAGCGAGTACAAAAATGACAGTCTATTATTCAAGAGATGTAAAATAATCCTTCTGATGAAAGGTGATTCTGTAATATTATTTCCCAGCCTTATACTTTGCTGTATCCTGAGCATGTCATGCAATGAAGAAAATGATATTACCCTGGCTGAAAATAGTCTGATCGAAATTGTTGATAACCTGAAATTTGCCGAGGGTCCGGCATATCATTCGGGAAATCTGTTTTTCTCTGATATCGATGCTGAAAAAATATACAAATGGAATAATGCATCAGGATTATCAGTTTTCAGGGAGAATACTGGGCGGGCAAACGGGCTGTGTTTTGATAATGACGATAATCTTGTTATCTGCGAAGGTGGAAACAAACGTATTGTTTCAATCAGTCAAACTTCAGAATTAAGAATAATAACTGATGAATTCAGCAATAAACCATATAATGAGCCGAATGATTTATGGATATCACCAGTTGGGAATATCTATTTTACCGATCCTGTATTTACCGGAACTCTGTCTCAGGACGGAGAGCATATTTATTGCATCCTGGCTGTTTCCGGTGAAGTGATCAGGGTGACAGATGACCTGGTAAAACCAAACGGGATCACCGGAAATAAGGATGGTTCCGTTCTGTATATAGCTGATTACGGAGCTTCAAGCATTTACAGGTATAATGTCCGTTCTGATGGCACATTGGAAAACAAGCAACTTTTTGCTGCAATTAAAGCAGATGGCATTGATACCGATAGCGATGGAAACTTATATGCAGCATCAGATGGGATTAGGATATACAATCCATCAGGGAATCTGATTAAGACTATTACTGTTTCCGGAACAACCACAAACATATGCATTGCTGAAGAAGAAATCAGAACGCTGTATATCACAACCCACAGCACTGTTTATAAATACATTATTAACCAATAAATGTCTGAGCTATGAAAACAAGAAAACATATTTCTGCTGGCAGGCTGTCAATAGTGATCCTTTTGATCATTGGTCTTACAGGTGTTTTTTCTTCATGCGAAAAAGAAGAAAACGACACCTATATATACGAAGAAATGGGAGAACCGTTTGCTAATCCGCAGTATAATACTACTCAAACTGTTTCTGATGAAGCCCAGAGAAACACTATAGCCTTCGATGCTCTTGGTTTTATGACCGGTAATTTCGGATCACAGACCTTCCTTCCTCCGGGGAAAGTGGCTGATTACAGTGGATTTCAGTTTTTCCGCGACAACGATCAGACAAAGCTTGGCCATAATACGAGCTTCGTTACAATAATCGCTTACAATATTCTGAACATTCTTACAACTGAACAGATCAATATGTTTGTGAACGCTGCCAACGACCAGATAGACATGATAAATGAATATGCCAGCAAGAGATTTCCTCTCTGTATGGCTTTCAGGAGGCTTATCGAAGGCGATGTTCCCTCCGGATCCACTGGTCTCGATAAGGAAGAAATACTTTCATATTCCGCTGATCTTTATAAGATTGATGGTGAGATCAGCTATAACAGGGCTGAGCTCTTTGGAAATGTGATAAGCTCACTTACTATTTCGCAGGCAGAAAAACTACTTGAGCTACGCAATCTTAACGGTGTGGGTAACTGGCCATCGGATCTGCCTGATAAGCTGAAAGACCTGGGGCTCGAAAAAGATGTAAATGTGGCAGTTATGACATTTGCAAGTGAAATATATTCGTGGTGGGCAGGTTCGGTAGCAGCAGATGTCTATTTCTGTCCTGAGCGACAGGGAACCTATTTCGGTTCATTTTACCTGAAGGACTGGCCCGCTATGGGGAATCCTGATTATACAATTGATGAGCAGCTCACAGCTAACGCAGGCCAGAACTTCCTTAATATCCTTACCACCGATCAGCTCGCCCTGATAACCGGACTGGTGACTGTTCAGAAAACCTCTCTACTGGCTCTTGTTGATACCCGTGAAGATGTTTCAAATGAGCTCCGGAAGTTTCTTAAAGGTGGTACTGCCAGCAGCAACACAGTACAAACTCTGTCGGAGCTATACGGAAGGTACGACGGTGAAATTATTTACGCTTATGCAACGGCATTTTCGCAGGTATTTCAATCGATGAGCGACACTCAGAAAAACCAGCTTACAAGCTTGGCCGATGACCTGGGGTATATCGATCCGACTGGTGCATTCCTTTACTCTGATCCGATTGCCCTGCCTACGGTTGAAAATACAGACTACCTGTTTAATTGATTTTCAGGAATTTCGATAATGGAACTGAAAAAAGAAATAATATCTCAGACAGTGATATTTAAAATTATATTAATGATCCTATCCATGACGGCATTCCAGGCATGTAATAAAAATATAGATGCAGATATGCCTGTACAGCCATCAATATCTGAAATCCTTTCAAGACCAGGTTCAACATCGGTTACTGTGAACGTCTTGTCAGATATCAATACCGACATTTTCTTGGAATATGGAAAGACATCAGGATCATTGGAATTGAAGACAGATGTTTATTCTATCCTTCCAGGCATCCCTGAGGAGGTGTTAATCGAAAATCTTGAAGCCGGTACAAAATATTATTACAGGGCAAGATATCGCTCCAAAGATAGTTCTGCAACATTTCTTGCAGGATCTGAGAATTCATTTCAGACATGCAGACCAGCCGGAAACACTTTTGCATTTGCAGTCGAGGCTGATCCACATCTGGATACAAACTCTGATACTGCGAGTTATGCACTTACATTAAATAACATTGCAGAAGCAAATCCTGACTTCCTGATCGACCTGGGAGACACTTTCATGTCGGAAAAACAAACTCCCCCCATTTCCCAGGCTGTCATAACCGCCCGACATCTGCTTCTGAGGTCTTATTTTGATAGGGTATGCCATTCTATTCCGTTATACCTGGTTCTCGGGAACCATGAAGGAGAACTTGGGTGGAATTATAACGAATCAGCCGGTAGTGTGGCAGCTATGGCAGCCAATACCAGGAAAGTGTACTTCTCCAACCCGGTATCTGATTCCTTTTATTCCGGGAACAATGTCAGCGAACCGATAGTCGGACTTCGCCAGAATTACTATTCATGGGAATGGGGTAATGCCCTGTTTGTGGTGATCGATCCTTTCTGGTATTCCGACATTAAGTCAGGCTGGGGATTTACATTAGGAAGGGAACAGTATGAATGGTTTAAAAATGTAATTTCCGGAAGCAGTGCTAAATTTAAGTTTGTATTCAGCCATAACCTTGTAGGTGGAAATGGTATCGATATGCGCGGTGGAGCTGAATTTGCTGATTTTTATGAGATGGGGGGTTATAACCTCGACGGAACCTGGGGATTTGATACCTATCGGCCAGGCTGGGGCATACCTTTGCACACAATCATGAAAGAAAATAATGTTACAATTTTCTTCCACGGGCATGATCATTTCTATGGAAAACAGGAAAAAGACGGAATAATTTACCAGGAAGTGCCTCAACCTTCAAACAGGAGCATTACAAATATATCTGCAACGGAATATGGATATGTAGATGGAATATTTCTCCCGGGGCGCGGATATATGCTGGTAACTGTTTCCGGGCAAGATGTCAAGGCTGAGTATATCGGGACCTTTCTTCCCGGAGAAGAGAATGTTTCAAGAAAAAATGCATCTATAATTGATACATATACAATTAATTAAAAGGTATACATGTGTTGTAAAAAAGAAATTATGGTCCTCTTCCTGCCGATGATTTTTTTACTTCTGTCCTGCAACAAGGAAGACGATAGCAATACCACTCCTGCTACTACTGCCGGCACAGAAGTCTTGTTGCCAGCAGGTGAATTCGAAATGGGTGATCATTTCGGTTTTGTAGATCCGAACCACCCGACTGATGAACTACCGGTTCATTTAGTAAAGGTAAATTCATTTTATATCGGTACGACAGAGATAACCAACGGTCAATTCCTTGAATTCCTTAATGATGAGATCGGGCATGGATTGATTGAAGTAAAGAACAATGTCGTCTATGCCACGGGAAGCACAGACCCATTATATTATACCAATGGGTATGCATCATACTACAGCATTCTTTATTACAGTGGCAGGTTTTCCATCGTTGATTTCAGGACCAATCATCCTGTGGTAGGCGTAATGTGGGCAGGCGCTGCAGCATATTGCAACTGGATGAGCGGGATGAAAGGATTAGAAGAATGTTATGATCTTTCCTCAGGAGACGGTAATTTTTCAAAAAACGGATACAGGTTGCCAACTGAAGCAGAATGGGAATATGCGGCAAGGGGTGGAAATACAGATCCTTATTACAATTATCCCGACGGGAACACAATTGACATTAAAAGTGTCAACCTTCCTGGTTCAGGAGATCCTTATGAGTCACAGGACTATCCTAATACAACACCGGTAGCTTTTTATGACGGCAAGCTAAAAAATAAAACAGATTATAACTGGCCCGGCAGCATGACCGCCTACCAGACGTCTGATGGCAAAAATGGTTTTGGTCTTTATGACATGCAGGGAAACGTCTGGGAGTTTGTAAATGACTGGTATGGACAGAATTATTACAGTATCAGCCCCTCAGACAATCCTACAGGCCCGGCATCAGGTTTCATTATGCCCGATGGAAAACCATATCGTGGGATGAGAGGTGGTAACTGGTATAACGGACTCCTGACCGATGGAATAAACGATGGTCACTCAAGGGTTTCAAACAGGAATCCATCTTATTACCGCGGGCCTCAGGACCCCAATCATCCATATTATCATTTAGGTTTCAGAATTGTAAGGAATAAATAGAAATAGCTATGAGAAAAATTAAGATTACAACCATCAATACAGCACTGTCTTTAATAATTATCACAGTAATTACCTGGTCATGCAAAAATGACAATATCGATAGCGATAGCGATAGCGATGATGATTATACAGGCACAAGAACTGTCGGACTTTTTGTAAACAATACAGCTAAAGTATATAACGGGTATACATTATTTGCGCCTAAGCAGAATACTATGACCTACCTTATCAATAATGAAGGGAGGCTTTTACATGAGTGGAATGCAAGTCAGTATGCTCCAGGTCAATCAGTTTATTTGCTGGAGAATGGAAATCTGTTACGCTCCTGCATGACAAGGGGAAAACTAAGCAGCGGAGGTGGTGAAGGAGGAAGAATTGAAGAGTATGACTGGAATGACAACCTGGTATGGGAGCTTGATTTTTCGACCGATACCTATATGCAGCATCATGATATAAAAAAGCTTCCTGACGGGAACATTCTGATGCTGGTTGTCGAGAAAAAAACTTATGAAGAGTGTATAGCCGCAGGATTCAATCTGGCAAAGCTTCAACCAGACATTGTAACAAATGGGATGCTTCCGGATTGTGTCATTGAAATAGAACCTACATATCCTAAGGGAGGAAATATTGTTTGGGAATGGCATACATGGGATCATCTTATTCAGGACTTTGACGGAACAAAAACAAACTATGGAAATCCTAAGTTACACCCTGAGTTAATTGATTGTGATGGTGATCAGAAGAACCTTCCCGCCTTCTGGAATCATATGAATTCAATTGATTATAATCCCCAGCTCGATCAGATTGCCCTGAGCGTCAGGGGAAACAGTGAGGTATGGATCATTGACCATAGCACGACAACGGAAGAGTCGAAAGGTCATTCCGGTGGTTTAAGAGGCAAAGGTGGCGATCTTCTTTACCGGTGGGGTAATCCTCTTTGCTACGGTGCAGGTACAGTATCTGACCAGAGATATTTTCAACAGCATGATGTTGAGTGGGTAAGACCTGGCTACCCTGGAGAAGGTAACCTGACATGCTTTAATAATGGACTGGTTAGAGGCGATTATTCAACAGTTGATGAATTTATACCAGCTATAAATCCTGATGGTAGCTATTCGATGGTAGCCGGATCTGCGCTCAGCCCTGCAAATTTCACATGGACATATAAAGGCACGACAGAAGATCCGATGTATTCGGAGAATATTTCGGGGGCACACCGTCTGCCGAATGGGAATACGATAATTTGTTCAGGAACAATCGGACGATTCCTTGAGGTCACAACATCAGGAGAAATTGTATGGGAATACATCTGTCCGGTTGAAAAAGCAGGAATCATTACACAGGGAAACCTGCCTGCTGCTGATCCTGCCCGTGAAAATGAAACTATGAATTCTGTCTTCAGGATATATAAATATCCGGTAGATTATGCAGCCTTCACAGGAAAAAGCCTGACACCCGGAGGGTATATAGAGATATATCCCTAGTTTCTGTCAGCAGTATGTGTATTTATATGGAGTAAATAATGCTAATTTTGATCTCAAATGGCCACTTCCATGCAGGAAATCTCAAAAAACATCAGAAAATTCAATCTGTTTGAGATATCTGTTATCATCCTGTTCTGGTTATTGCTTTTTGCTTCTCCCCTTTTACTTGGACAGTCGCAGGGGAGAATAGACTGGGTCCATGTTTTTAAGATGTGGAAAGAGCATTCTATTCTTCTTGGCCTTTTTGTCATTAACCGTTTTATCCTGTTGCCAGGTCTGTTTTTCAGGAACAGGAGGGTTCTTTATATGGTAACGGCTTCATTACTGATAGCTGTTGCAGTGGCAGGAATGTTCATTTTTTACAGGAAGCCTGAGGTGAAAAGTGATAGGAAGCCACCCGAGAACACAATTGCACAGGAGCCGAGGGACAGGAGACCGGGACAGAATCCTCCTCCCCCACAACGGCAGCAGCAAAGGAGACCACTAAATTCTGATCAACCTGAACCTGTTCCCGCATATGTTAATCTTTTGATTCTTTCAGTTCTGCTCTTCGGATTTGATACAGGACTGAAGATTGCCTCAAAATGGGTTTATTCCGAACAGCAGCGGATCATCCTTGAAAAGGAAAACATTGAAACACAACTGGCTTTGCTTAAGCATCAGGTAAGCCCTCATTTTTTTATGAATACGTTGAATAATATCCATTCTCTTATCGATATTGATACTGTCGAGGCAAAAAAATCTGTCATAAAGCTTTCAAACCTGATGCGTCATCTTCTTTATGAATCCGACCGGGAATTGAGCCCTTTAAGTAAAGAAGTGGAGTTTATCAGGAGCTATATGGATCTGATGAAGCTTCGTTATTCCAAAGGCGTACGAATAACCTTAAATATTCCTGAGAATATACCCGATAAATCAATTCCGCCTCTGCTCTTCATTTCCTTACTCGAAAATGCCTTTAAGCATGGTATTAGTTATTTACAGGAATCTTTTATTGATATTGAACTCTCATTTCCAACAGATAAGTTGCAACTGGTTGTTACCAATAGCAAGAGCAAGCGACATACTAATCCATCCGGATCAGGAATAGGAATTGAAAACACCCGAAAAAGACTAGACCTGCTTTTTAAAGAGAAGTATACCCTGGATATTACAGACCGGGGAAATATTTTCATAACAACACTTACCATACCTGTATGATACGATGTATCGCCATCGACGATGAGCCTCTAGCCTTGCAGCAATTAGCAGGTTACATAAGGAAAACGCCATTTCTGGACCTGAAGGCCGAGTTTGAAAGTGCTATAAAAGCGATTCCGTTCCTTCACGAAAATGATGTAGACCTGATGTTTGTGGATATCAATATGCCTGATCTAAACGGACTGGATTTTGTAAAATCACAACCGAATCCTCCTAAGGTAATCTTTACCACAGCTTATAGTGAGTATGCCATAGAAGGATTCAAAGTAAGTGCACTCGACTACCTTTTAAAGCCTATTGACTATGACATTTTTCTCAGGTCGGCAAATAAAGCTCTGGAATGGTTCAGTCTCATGGAAAAGAGATCAGCAAGTATTGAGGGCAATGATAAGTTCCTGTTTATTAAATCGGAATACAAAGTTCTGAGGATCATCCTGTCTGATATAAAGTATATTGAGGGAATGCGGGAGTATGTCAGGATACATATGACAGGCCAGAAGCCTATAATGACCATTATCAGCATGAAGCGAATAGAGGAATTCCTGCCCAGGGATATGTTCATGAGGGTTCACAGGTCATATATAGTAAATCTCGAAAAGATCACTACAATTGACCGCAACCGTATTGTTTTTGATAACAGCATCTATATCCCGGTAAGCGGTCAATATATTCAGAAGTTCCAGGAGTATCTTAATAAGAATTTTCTGCTTTAGGGTTGACTGGCGTCGTTAAGTCTTTTCTCCATCTGCCTGACTGATATCATAGATATCAAATTATTACTTCGATCTTAGTACAAATGTCGGACAAACCAATCGCGTTAAACAGCAAAGCCCCTGGTTTATAGAGACTTTAGATTTCCTGTTTTGCGGTGCGGAGGGGATTGGCTGCGGCGGACCCTCTCCTGCCACGGGTAACCTGCCAAGAGATGTAAAACTTTCACGGGATTGACTGTGTCGGACCCTTTCCTCCACTGGTTACCTGGCAAGAGATGCAAAACTGCTGCATCGCAGCAGTTGATGTGTTTTAAACCGTTCACTTTTTTCTGTGAACTGAAAACGCTTCCGGTTTAAAACACTAAAGCCACCCGCCGGATGGCGGATGGCTTTTGCATCTCTTGCGGTGCGGACGGAACCGTATTTCTTTATATTAGTCTTTTTCGCTTTAGTCTGTAATCCTGAAGATATCGCTATCTATGACATTTTATGACCAAAACAAAAAAAGATAAATTAAAATAGATAAAACAAATGTGGGGAATTGGTGGGGAATTTCCTATATTTGTAATTGGTAATCATTATCTATAAAAACATGGCAACCGTTAACCTTGTAGTTAAGTCAAAAATGAACGGCACCCTTGCAACCATTTATTTAAGATTCCGCCAAGGCAGAGGGATTGACATAACTGTACCAACTTACTTGACAGTTGCTCCAAAGAATTGGAGCAATAAGACTCAAACCTATAAGCAACGAATGATTACTCCAGAATATAGTGAGGAGCTAAAGGAGAAGCAAGAGTCCGAGCTTAAGGCATTAAAAGAATTTGTCGGGAAGGCTCATTCCAGCCTCAAAGGAGATAAACCCACAAAGGAATGGTTGTCTGATACTATAAATAAATTTGAAGAACTCCAGAAGCCTCCCAAACCACTTCCAGATGTAGAAACGCTCAACCAATATATCGAGAGGTTCATTTCAGAGGCAAAGTCTGGTAAAAGACTTGCCAATGTCGGAACTGAAAAAAAGAGATATTCGCAAGGTTCATTAAGGACATTGGGCGATTTTCAACATTCCTTTGACTTGTTTCAAGGAATTTATAAGGAACCGAAGCGTAAAAAAGCCAAAGAGGGACTAAAGAGGCTATACAAACCGCTTAATTTTGAAGATATAACTATTGACTTCTATAATGATTGGCTTACATACTTTTATGAGAGGAATTGCTCTCCAAACTATATTGGCAAGCATTTAAAAAGCCTAAAAACCATAATGAGACAGGCAAGAGAAGACGGCTTGCATAATAACTTGGAAATAGAGCGTAAAGCGTTTAAGACTATTTCATCGGAGGCTTTTAATATTTACCTCAATGAAGATGAATTGAAAAAATTATATGAGTTTGATTTAACAGATAAGAAGCATCTTGAAGTTGCCAGAGATGTGTTTCTTGTTGGATGTTTCACGGCTCAACGTTATAGCGACTATTCACGAATTACAAAGGACAATATTAAAACCTATTCTGGAGCCACTGTAATCGAACTGATTCAAAAGAAGACAGGCGAGAAATGCATAATTCCAATACGTCCAGAGGTTGAAGCAATTTTAAAAAAATATGGCAATAGTTTACCACTTACGCATGAACAGAAAGTAAATGATTATATCAAGATTGTCGGAAAGCTCGCAGGTATCACAGACGTTATCCATTATGAGCAAAACAGAGGAGGATTTACTGTCAAGAAGAAATCCATTAAAGCAGATTTAATAAAGACTCATACGGCAAGACGCTCAGGCTGTACGAATATGTATCTGGCAAAAATCCCAATTATCTCCATTATGAAAATTAGTGGACACCGAACAGAGAAGGAATTCCTAAAATATATCAAGGTTTCAAAAGAAGAAACCGCTGTTAATTTAGCATCACATCCATATTTTATTGGGAATACTCTGAGAGTAGCAAAATAAGCTCAATTAAATTGTCCCTAATTGCATTTTAAATTGCTATAATATTTAGAATTTTAAAATGTTATATACTCTTTTACTATTCTTAAATTATCTTTATCCAAGAAATTCATGGTTATTATCATCTTGATATGTCACCTCATGACTTAAAAAAAAGGTTAATCCTTTACCTTAATGGATTAACTTTCCAACATGAAATTAATCCTTTAATTCCACTTCATGTAAATCTAAGAAAAATCAATGATCTAGACGTATTTGTTGAAACTCACAAGGTTGCAGATGAGTTTTATAATGTATTAGAGAATCTCTATTTACAAGGATCAAATTCATACCCAATTATTTTGAAACATATCAATGATATAATTCCTGAAATCGAGAAGTGCAACAATAGAATATCAATATATCTAAAGCAGTATGAAATATCGCATAAAGAAACAAGTCTTGATTTAATTTTAGTTGATGTAAGAAAACTACAGAGAGTAAGGCCAATAGGTTATGAAACTTTTGGAAATCCTGATCTTGAATTAGTGGCTAATTATAATGCTTACGAAAACCTAAATCAAAGNTTGAATAAACTAATAAACGACTTAAACTTTCTAAAAGATCAAATTGGATCAATTAGAGTGCCAAAAAGCAAGTTGTCACCTAATGTTCAAAAAGTCCCAGATTTAAAAGATGTTTTTATTAACGATCAATATTTTGAAAAAATTGTTGCTAAGACGAAGGGTAAGTTCCATGAGTTCGATTCGACAACTGGTCATTATAATTGGACTGCTGGTGATGAATATCTGGCCGCTCTTGCATTTCGATTAAGAGAAATGCATCGTCTTAAATACATTTACGATATTAATAACAACCAATTCCTTAGAAGAGTATTTAGCAAATTCTTTCATAAAGAAGTATCTGAAAAAACTTTTCAACCAAGCAGGGTTAATGAAAGGAAGAAACGTGAATTCAGCTTCATAGTTGAATCCGACAAATAAATAGGACGTCCGCTCGGACATAACGGACAGACCCCCTTATACATATAAATTATTTTAGCAGTCATAAATTCTTTCATTTTATGACTGATATAAGCATTATTCAACTTAACAAGGAAGAGCTAAAGACTTTGATACAGGAGGCAATCAAGTATGCATTAGCTACTGTTAGAGACTTCCAATTATCAAATACCCAGGAACAGCTTCTTACAAGGGAAGAGACTGCCGATCTACTAAAAATTTCTCTCCCAACCTTAGATTCTTACACAAGAAAAGGTATAATCCATGGATATAGGCTTGGTACAGTAGTCCGCTATAAAGGTGAGGAAGTTAAGTCCTCATTAAAAGAAATTCCGACCAATAAATATAAAAGGTACTAATAAGTATTAAATGAATTAATTACTGCAACCATATTAATTAATAACAGTTATCATGAAAAAAGAGAAAAAAGCATTCAGTGATCCGAAGGCAGGCCAGTTCCTGCATAAATATTTCTATAGTGTGATCCTGCCCTATTCGGTGGATCATCTGAATAGAAATGGGTATACCCAGGTCTGGGTTAAAGACGACTATACCATCATGAGTATGAACTTCATCGAAGGAAGATTTAACAGGAAGAAATTTACGCATCAACCGAATTCCTTTGAAGTCATCCCTGTTTTTTGTGTCGAAGATGTCGTCAATTTGTATTTCGAGATTCTTTACGAGGCAACCCACAGGTATGTCAAGTTTTCCATTACCGCAGTTATAAGTGGCTCAACAAAGGTTTACGATAGATTCACCCTAATACCTAATGAGCAATGAAAGAACTGTGTAAGCAATTTGACTTTTGCGAGGCCCCTATATGTCCATTAAAAGGATTTGGTAGCATCTGGTATGCTGATGAGGCGATATGTAATTCTCATGAGCATTGTAAACTGAATTGGATACGCAATCAGCGAAAGATAGCCCGGAAGACCAGTGATCTTGATACTTACTATACACACAGGATGCTTGAGCAAAATTGTATCATTGGTAGGGGGATCAAGGGAATTGATTCGGAGACTGATCTTAAGGACGTTGATCGAGAGGTATCAAAATGGCTTGAAAAACATCCTGAGAAACCTAAGGTAAGTGAAACCAAGAAGGCTGAATTAAGAAAACGTATGGCTAAAGTGAGGGAGAAGTTAATACCTGTTGAGAAAGATGCAATCCGTAGGGAAGATTCGGGTATAAATAGGCAATCCGCTTAGTGTTTTTTGACCTAACTAAAGAAAGTAATTGTAAAGTGCCACTTGAGGCAAAAAATAGTTAAAACAGGAATAAATAGAATTAACATAACGCATGACAGCAGTATTCAATATCATTAAAAATAGCGAAAAGGTACTCTTGTGGCTTTACCGAGAGGACAAGACTATGACATGGCTTTCTAAAGAGCTTGGACAGAATATAAAGGCAGTTAGCCAAAAGCTAAAGTGCAATGGATTCACGGATAGGGACATTACCTCACTTCAGAGGTTGGGGTGTCCGCTATAGTTTTTTTTATCCAATAAATTAAGTTATCAATATGTCAAACAGTAAACGAAAGAAAGAAAGGTCTCCTTCCCTTAAGAGATTGCTTAACGTAATTCCCTTTCAGGATGATAGATTGAGTTATAAGGCAAGAGGCATTTTGGCTTATTTGTTTTCTAAACCAAAAGGATGGAAGGGACAGATATACAATATTTGCAGTAATTCAAAAAAAGACGGAATTACGACTGTTAGATCAGGGGTTCGGGAACTTGAAGAATTTGGATATGCTAATCTAAAATCCTATCCCAAGCGTGACGGTAAATTTCAAGGAAAGTACTATGAGTTTTATGACATACCACTTGATCACCAAACAGAGGCATTTGAGCCCAATATAGTTAAAACGGACAAAGACCTTAAGACAATTTATGGAAACATTGAACCGTGGATGGATGGATTGAGGAAGGTAGACTTGAATTAAAAATAAAAGTCAGTTTTTTGCTCATCCACTTATAGGTTTTCCGTAGTACGGTTTTTCTGTAAGTTAAATAGAATAAGAATAGACTCCTACCAGCTTCTGGAAGAATAGATAAGAAGAGAAATCCATAGACCTCATACTAATATTACAGAGACCTCTTTTTTAGTATCTAAGGGGATAATAACCTTGCGACCTTCACGGAGGTTCATGTCCAACGATATCTAAATAATTCTAGGAAATCTTATCAATTTTTAATGAAGGATTTATTTTAAGAAATTAGTAGTACAACGGTTGAAATGTCCAGAAGGAAAAATGTTCTCTTGACGGGCTGTGATTCAGAATTGCTATTCGTTTAATTATCTGTTAAATTTGTGGTATTATTCTTAAATAACTCAAATTAAATGAAAAAATTATTTCTACTATTAAGTGCCTTAATACTAGCCTCATGTACACCCAAAATAGTATTGCAGACAATTGAGCCTTCTGAGACATTGTACAGTATAGATTTTACTCCTTTTTCTAAGAAAGGATTCTTAATTACTCCTGAAAAGTATAATGGGCAATATGAGTCACTTGGGCTAGTTAAATATGAGGCATTCCCTGGAGGAGACTATATGAAAGTGGGTAATAAGAGTGGAAGGCTCACCAGTCAGAGTGATAGAATTTCTGAATGGCAAAAAGATCCTTACTCCCTTCAAAATGTTCTTCCAAGAGTCTATGATATTTGTGTTAAATTAGGAGCCGATGCTCTTGTTAATTTTGATTATGAGCTGATAAAACGGGATGTGGCTGATATTCCTAATCATAGCACACTTACAGGTGTTAGGATAACAGGATTTGCAATAAAAAGACTTGATAAATAATTGATCGGCTAACTGATTTTTGGGGTAATTTTATGCTCATTGCTAATAAAACCTAGCAAATACTTATCTATTGCACTGGAATATGGCTAAATTAAATGGGCTCAGACAATTGAAATAAAAGAAAATATGTGTCTTAAAATGAGACTTGGGGAATATGGATGGTAATGCTTTTTGTCTTAGGGGTTGAATGAATATCCTTGAACTATATTATTGAATGTCGAAAATGAATCCAACAAACAAATCCAAAGGGGAAATATTACAGGCGAAATACGAGGAACTGAACTTCGAGGAGCAGATAATGCGCTCGTGGATGGAAAGCAACCCCGATATGACGTTGGAGCAAGCAATAGAACTCTTAGATATTTTACCATAACAAAAAAGGAAATGAAAGAATTGTCATTTTCTAAAGAGTTGGAGTTGTGTTTTATAGTTTAATAAATCTATCTATATCTAAGTAGTGGTTTATTATTCGCTACAAGAGATAATTGATCAAAGCTTATAAAATCGCACTACAATACCCATGTTATACCGACAATCTCCCCTTAGGTAATGGTAACCACTGACTCAGGAAGAATGTTGCAAAATGTAGGTATCCGATAGTAAATTTTCAATAAAAAGAGGATTGTTCTATTTTGTCCAAACAGAATTATGTCTTAACCCCCCAAATAGCTGGACATAATTTGAAAAACAAGTTAGGTCTGATTAAATTTGGGAACTATGACAACAGCAAGACGAAAATTTACACCTGAAGAACGATTATCGATTCTTCAGGAAGGAGAACGTGAAGGACAATCTTCCACAATTAGAAAGTATCATATTGCACCATCTCTTTATGCCCGATGGAAACATAAATATCTGAATGATGGTATTTATGGACTGAAGGATAAGCACAAAAGGATTGACCCTGAGCTTCGGGAATTGGAACTTGAGAATGAGCGGCTAAAAAGAATTATAGCTAAACAAGCTTTAGAGATCGAAGTAAAATCAGAGCTTTTAAAAAAAACTCCTATCGGACCGAAGACAAGATGAGCGTTATAACACAATATCAGGGCAGTACGACCATGAAAGAACTTATAAAATGGGTAAACTTCCCACGAAGCAGCTATTATTACAAACCGTCGCATAATCGAAAAGGAATACTGCCCAGTACAACCACCACAAAAATGAATGGAACAGAAGTCAGCAATAACGTTGTTGTAGATGAGATCAAGAAAATCATAAGTGGAGAGTTTGTTTGCTATGGCTATCAGAATGTAACTTCTGAACTAAAAGATCTCGAATTTATAATTAATCACAAGAAAGTATACCGGCTTATGGATGAGAACCAGCTGCTACTTGGGAAAGCAATAAAAACTCACGGTAAGAGAGAATTTGTTCACTTCCGCAAGATAACAGCTACTCGACCAATGGAATATCTCTGCTGGGATATTAAATATGTTTGGGTCAGAGGGGAACGTAAAAATTATTATCTGCTCTCAGTGATGGATATTTATACCAGGCGTATCATTGACTGGATTTTCCAGAGCAGCATAAGAAAAATTGATTTGATAAAAATGATTAGCCGTATTGATCT
>JGI20214J51088_10000103_pt1 | contig 57511 bp, 35 predicted proteins | sample WetSurMetagenome_FD_51088 | JGI IMG/M metagenome (IMG submission 51088) | reverse complement strand
GGAAAAGGTTCAGTTTTCTCCTTTGATCTGCCTTATAAAGCTGCAATTCCGGAGGAGATAAAGGATATCCCTGTTATAAAAAGTCAGGTACTGAAAGATGATATGACTATCCTTGTTGTTGAGGATGAAGATATAAACTGGTATTACCTGTATGAGATACTTAAAAGTAAAGTAAAAACTATACGTGCGGAAAACGGGAAGATGGCAATCGAACTTATTAAGCAACACCCCGAGATCAATATCGTGCTTATGGATATCAAACTTCCGGATATAAATGGTCTGGACCTGACAAGAATAATTAAGTCAATCAACAGTGAAATCAGAATAATTGCGCAGACTGCCTTTGCTCTGTCCGGTGATGAGGAGAAAGCACTCGAAGCAGGGTGCTCGGGTTATATAACCAAACCGGTTAACAAGGAAGAACTTTTAAACCTTATTGCAGTTCATTCAGGAGTCTAGATCCTGTTGATTTATACTTACCGGCTTATCTGCTTTTCACTGTCAAAGGGATTCTGACAATCCCTTTTCTTCCATCAGGAGTAATTCCCTCAACAGTAATCATATACTCAGCAGATTCATCAGATGTAAAAAATCCGGTTGTAGTTTTGCCGGTTTTATCTGTATGAAGATCAGGATTCCAGTAAAGTGTATTCCGGAAATCGGGTATACGGTTATTTTTCAGAGAATCTGCTGAATAGTCAGGAGAATAAAACTCTTTCTTGTTCTGCAGTATTTCATATTCCTGGCGGAAGACAGACCTGTCCAGATCTATTACACTCAGATTTCCTCTTTTTGACACAAAATGCAGAATTCCTTCCAGCACATTATCTGAGATAAGATATTTTTCCATAAGCACATCTATCTTATCTATATCCTTCGAGTTTATGCTTAATACCTTCTCAAGATCATATACCGGAACTCCGTCAACCAGAACCAGAGGACTGTTCTCAAAAGGCTGGATTGGATACTTCTTTATTAATTTAAAATTGATTCTGCCATTATTTTTTATTGTGGTTACCCCTGGAATTAATTCTTTTACAACCTCTTTAAGTGATGTGAGTTCTATGTATCTCGATATTTCTATTATTTTATCAGGGCTCCCATAGAAATTATGTCTGCCTTCAGAATCCAGCCTTTTTACATGCCACTGTGAGAAAGGTTCATAGATATTATTTATCTGCATGCTGATAATGGCGTTATTTATTTCTCCAAGTTTGCTGCTGTCGGGATAAAAGGATTCATGATTATAGTTATTATATGCAGAAGCGAAGGGATTATTAAGTTCCACATAACAGTCCTTCAGCTCAGGAGATAATGGCTGAATTACTATCTCATGCGTGCCTTGTTCTCTTGTCACAAAATTAAAACCTCCATTCTCATCAGTTTTTGTGAACTGGCACAATGCCACTTTCCCGACAAATGATAGTGTGATATTCTCATTTCTTAATGGTTCACCGGTTTTTCTGCTTTTTATATTTCCGCTTATTAAATGTCCTTCTAATTCAGGAAGATATAACGGATCGCTATTGTTAGATATTTTAGTATGCTTCAAAAAGCGATCATGGCAGGAATAAAAAAGAAGGAGGTCATTAATATCAGTCGGAAATGTTTCAGTTGAAACAGTGGCCAGATCGGGCAATTGCCTGTATTTGATATTATTAATGCAATTTTTGTTAACGGTAACAGCCTTAGCTACCGATATAGAAAAATCACTTTCGACCGGAGTACCATTAATATCTGTTGCAAGTATATTCAATTCTACTCTATCTCTCGGGGAGACTGAACTGTTTTGAAGATTGATATTGTATTTTATATGCTGTTTGAAATCGTTATATAGCCACCTGTCTGCTAACAGGTTCTCTTTATTATCTGTGATCATTAATTGAAAAAGGCCATCGGGCAAATCTTTTTGAAGCAGGTTTATAACACTATCTCTTTCCACAATTATCTCTTTCCTGATGTTAATTAAACCGGCCGAATGCAATGTCATGTAAAGCTTGTTACTTTCGGAAGTATCATAATTGCTCATTTTTATTCTGGCGAATATTGCTGAATTTTCGTTCCCATTTGGTATCTCCGGGGCGATTCCATTGTTTTGAATTTCAGGCAATAAATACTCTTTTGTGTTACTGCTGCTGTTTTTTGTAACAAGTAAGATCTTTTTATTCCCGGATGGTTTTATTGAGACCTGGCCATATCCGTTTTTATCTGTTCTTACATAACAGATAGTATCGCTGTTTTCGTAAATCAAAGCGCCATTCAGCATAACAGGATCGCCATTTTTATTAAAACTTCTGAGACCCAAACGGGTTTCAACACCGGTTATGAGATGCCCCCCCTCAGGGTAAAAAGCCACACTGTCAGGAATTTGACCGTCATGTGGCACCTTCATCTCATTAATGTTTTCAAAAGGATTGATCACGGATATTCTTTTATAAGAGAAAAGGTCTTTTGAAAAATTCTGCATCCAGTTTGTGTAGGAACGCAAATTGTAATTACCTGTCTTTAATGTATCCGGAAGCATGAAGCTGGCTGAACCTGAATACCCCTCAATTCCTATTTTCAGCTGATTAACCGGATTATTATCAATATCAAGTATATCGATATAGACCACTTTGCTCAGATTTGAAACAATATGAGTTAACCCGTTAAGTTTGTATATCTTTATCCATACTTTTTCTCCGGCGATATAGAGGTCGCGATCTGTAATGACAAACAGCTCTTCACTAAAATTTTTCTCATCATCAGAGTATGATTCTTTAACAGGGTTCTGAGAAAATACGGAAGTATAAATAAGATTGAAAATGAGGATAATAAAACCAAGTTTTTTGGTTAAAAACATTATAATATCATTTTTATAAAAGTCTTTCATTTATTATGTTGCGGATAATCTAGATCGATCCAGAAATCAGGTTTTTTCAGGTTGCCGTTTATAGTGCAATCCGTGCAGGAAGGATTTGAGAATACCAATTTGGAAAGATTCCACATCAGGTCGTAAACCGGCTCAACAAACACATAACCTGACAGAATATATGAGTCATATATTTTGTCAAATGTCATTTGGGTAGCAGGATTTGGAGAAGCAGGATAATCACCTGGCCCTATTTCAATTCTCTCGCAATCATAGTGATAAGTTGGAATATTCAGTTCAGCGATGTCCCTGGGCATTATATAGACTTTTTTTTGATCAACAGCCGATACCTGAAAATATCCCAGAACAGGTTCGTCAGGGTTATTGATATTATGAATATTACTCACAATCGAAAATGGCTGCTTTTCGAAAATATCACCACCTGTATCATGTATCTGATTCATCTGGTCCCAGAATTCAAATTCACTTTTTGACAGAGAAAGCTGCCGGACCTGAATGCAATATTGAATTAATAACCGGTCAGACTTGCCGGAAGCAATGAAAAGAACAGGTTCTTTTTCTATCCTGTCAATTTGTCTGGATTCGGCAGATTTAATGATTATCTCATCAGAATTGTTGCTGTTCCAGCAGGTTTTTTTTACAAGAGAAACCGTAGGAATATCATTCTTATTTATATAATCATATTGTTTAGGATATGGGACACTGAATTTCCACCATTCATTATAGACCCATCGGAAATATTTACTTCCTTCCCCGTTTTTGGAATCGACGAATATCCTTATTCCGTCATTTGTTTCACTTCCGTTATTTATTATCTCCTGATCCTTACTGTAATAAATAGTGTCGATTTGTTGTACAGGATACATTAAACAGGATTCTGATTCATATTCTGTCCCTTCACCGGTTTTAATATTCAGAGTATAGGAATTACCGATTTCCCCTTTAAAGGTCAGACTATCTGTTATATAAATTCCTGCAGATATTTCCTGTAACAATATATTGTTTCCCCCTTTATTCTTTATACTTACTGATGCGCCGTACACCATATCAGGCTCTTCATTCTGCACCTCTTTTGTTCTGGATAATTTAACATAGTATGTTCTGTTCTCGTTGGTTAAAAGTGCATCAACTACCAGAAACGATTTAAATCCATTCAGATTTGGACTGTATGGATCTATACAAGTGCATACCGTACAATATAAAAGGAGAAGTATAAGAGGTCTTTTTAAATTTTTTATCATACCCCTTTCTATTATATTATCCATTTCCGTTTTCCGATTGTATTGATCAGGGGATGGTAAAATTAGTATTTAATATATTGCTATATAATCTTATTATGTTAAATATCTGAAAAATTAATTTTTGAGTATCGGTTCCTCATTTCTCATGCATAGAGGGATCAATTACTAATGACAACATTTCATAATTCACATATTAAAGAACTAGTTCATTAAATAACATCAGTAAATCATCATATCTACTTTCGGATGTACTTATAAATAAAAATGATACAAAAGCAGTTCTTCTTCCAGATATAATATTATCTCAAAACAAATCGAATTATTTTGTTTTATAAGCCACGAAGTGGCTAAATATGAATAACCCCCGGTGAAGCCGGGGGTATAGCTAAACTACTGATCTAAAGCCCTGAAAGGGCTTAATATTCCTGGAAATAATTAAATACTTTAATATTTTAGTACAATCTCGCTATATTACTAATTTTTAAAAATTTATATCATATCAAGCTGTCGTCAACACCAGTATCATATTGATTATATAAAAAATCAACAGGAACATCATAAAAAAATATCATTTGAGGAGGAGTATAGGAAGCTGCTTTTGGAGTGTTGTATCATACCGGATGAAAAGTATTTTCCATAGCTAATATATTCAGCTCCTTCAGAGCTGATAATGGCAGTGTGGCTTCTGAACCTCCGGTTTCGCCGGAGGTTATTCATCTTTGGCTCTTTCAGAGCCATTTGTCATAAGCCTTGGTATGCAAAAAATTGTATGGATACTCGGAAGGACACATCTTTTGTCACCTGCAATACTCTGTAATTGCGAGTGCTGTTTTAAGGGACAAGTAATTTCAACCTATATTATTATTAATTTCCTACAATAAACTAAATTTTAATGTTAACAAGACTTCATTATCATGAATAATATTTGTTATTTCGGGTCTGAGTAATCAGGTAAATCCTTTTTAATGATAAAAATATCAATTACTCTTCTTATAATTCTGTTTGCTGTTCCAGGTATATGTCAGCGGCCACTTTACATATCAGATGAAAAAGGGAAGGATAATTACAGTACTCTTCTGGGCAATCAGAATGAATACTTAATTAAGCTATATTATCAGAAAATAGGAGAGAGAGATGAATTAATCAATGGGAGAGATTATGTTCCATACTACTACCGGTCGAAATTAAAGCCTCTTTTATTTTCTGATAAGAAGCGCACTGGTTCAATATTGTTGAACGGGAGGAGATATGATGGTCTTTCATTGGAATATGATACATTCCTGGATCAGGTGATCTATGCAGATATAACAAAATTTATTAGCTCCGGACTATTCAAGATAGCATTGAACAAAGACATTGTGGACAACTTTAACCTTTATTTCGATCAGGACAGCATGATATTCAGATATTTTAAACCTGTACCAGGAAATAATTTTAATATTCCGGAGGGTTTTTATGAAGTGGCATATGAAGGGAAAAGCAAATTCATCATTAAGCATCAATCTTTGGCTATAGAGCAGGCTGGATTAATTGAATATTTTTATTCAGCATCATATTATATAATGGTCGGGGACGGATTTTACAGAATTAAGTCATCGCGTGACTTTATTAAATTATTTGAAGAAAAATCAGCAGAGATTAAGAAGTATCTGAGAATATCTAAAGTAAATATCCGGAATGCAGATAAAAAACAAATTGCAGCCGTTCTGAAATATTATGATAGCCAGTTAACATCTGAAAGATGAGATAAATGAAAAAAACACTTATCATTATTCTCCTCTTTTTCCTGGCATGTCATTCCAGGGCACAGGATAACAATTTATCTTTTCAATTTCGGAGGATCCTGTTTAATGATCTGGTTGACACTCTTGAAAAAACAGTCCGGGTGAAGGTCTACTATACAAACAAATGGGTTGACAGCCTTTATCTTAATATCAGTTCTGAGAATGATTCCCTTGAAAGTTTCCTGAATAAAACATTAAAGAAAGAGGGCTTCTCTTTTATAGTTGCCGAAAATAATAAAATCATTCTCTCCAAGGGCTATTCAATTAAAACAAACTTTCAGGAGCAATATAATTCCTATCTGAAAAGAAGAATTATTAATATGGATTCAGCGAATTATATCAGACCTGTCCGGATGCAGGAAAAGAGCGCGACATCCGATGAATATAAAGTATTTAAAATCGGTAAGCCTTCCGGGAAAAGCAATGGTGATAAAGCTGTTCTTTCCGGGACGGTTATTGATCCGGTAACACAAAATCCTGTAGCCGGTGCAGTTGTTTATGCTGAAAAGCTAAAAGCAGGCGCTGTCACAAACAACGTTGGTTTTTATTCACTCACATTGCCAAAAGGACAGTACCAGTTGGAATTCAGGATGATCGGTATGAGGTCGACAATCAGAAATATAATTATTTTCTCCGATGGTATTCTGGATATTGAAATGACTGAAAATACCAATCAGCTGAATGAGGTTGTTGTTTCGGCCAATAAGGAGAATATAGTAAAAAATGTGAGGCTGGGGATCGAGAAAATAAGTGTAAAGATGTTACGGCAGATCCCGATGGGTATGGGAGAAGCCGACCTGGTTAAGAGTTCATTGCTATTGCCAGGAGTTCAGACCGTAGGAGAAGCTTCCAGCGGGTACAATGTTCGCGGAGGTAGCGCCGATCAAAACCTTGTCTTACTGAATTATGCACCAATAATTAATTCATCTCATTTTTTTGGCTTCTTTTCAGCCTTTAATTCAGATCTGATCACAGATGTTACATTATATAAGAGTGGAATTCCGGCAAAATTCGGAGGAAGATTATCATCCGTTATGGATATTACAACACTGGAAGGGAATAATGAAAGGATTAAAGTCAGTGGCGGGATTAGTCCTGTTACAGGCAGGATCCTTATTGACGGGCCAATTAAGAAAAACAAAAGTAATTTCATTATTGGTACCAGAGCCACTTATTCTGACTGGATACTTGGCTTATTGTCAGATAAACGACTTCAAAAGAGCAAGGCGAGTTTTTATGATATACAGGGAGTTATTAATAACAACATTAATGAGAAGAATTCAATTTCCCTCTCAGGTTATTATAGCAATGACAAATTTGATTATTACCGGGAAAATGCTTTTGACTATGGTAATTTTGCTTCATCTTTAAAATGGAAGCATAGTTTTGGTGCCAGACTTTCTTCTCAGGTTTCAGCTATTATAAGCAATTATCATTATCAGCTTGATAATAAGCAGGATTCAACAGATTTCAGTTCAATGTATTATGAATTGAACCAGAAAATCCTTCGGGCTGATTTTCTTTATTTCCCGGTCGACAGGCACAAAATAGAATTCGGACTCGATGCAGTTTATTATTCTCTGCTTCCGGGGGTGCGTAAACCTTTTGGCGAATATTCTTTAATCTTACCTAAAGACCTGGAAAAGGAGAGAGCACTGGAACCTTCGCTATACATAAGCGATGAATATGAATTATCTCCAAATTTTTCTGTTTCAGGTGGATTGAGGGCAACGCTTTTCACATCATTCGGACCGGGTACAGAGTTTAAATACTCTGAAAACAACCCCCTGACTCTGGAAAGCATAATTGACACAATTAATTACAGTAAAGGACAGATTGTTAAAGTTTACCCGGGACTGGAATTCCGGATTTCATCGCGGTTGGCACTTTCCCCAACTACATCTGTTAAATTCGGAGTTCAGAGAGTATTTCAGTATTTGCATATGATTTCAAATACCACGTCAATGTCACCTACCGATGTCTGGAAATTAAGCGATAAATACATAAAGCCACAAATGGGTGACCAGTTTTCAATTGGACTCTATAATAATTTTGGAAGAAGAGCTATCGAAACATCAGTTGAGGCATATTATAAAAGATTGAGAAATATCCTTGACTATAAGGGAGGAGCGGTCCTGTTAATGAATGAACACCTCGAAACTGATATCATAAATGGAAACGGGAAAGCATATGGGATTGAGCTGATGGCAAAAAAGCAATCAGGTGTAATTACAGGTTGGATAAGTTATACATACTCAAGGGTTCTTTTAAAAGTAGATAGTCCCAATGAAAGCGAAAAGGTAAATGGTGGTAAATACTTTCCGGCTAATTATGATAAACCAAATGATCTTAAGATAGTTACAAATTCGAAGCTGTCAAGGCGGTTTAATGTCTCAACTATTTTTGTTTATAATACAGGACGTCCGATAACATTACCTGTAGCGTATTATAACTTTTCTAATTCCAGCCGGATCTATTATTCAGGGAGGAACGAATACAGGATGCCTGACTACATGAGGCTTGACCTGGCTGCTACTTTGAATGGAAATCTTAAAGCAAAAAAACTTAACCATTCATCAGTTACGTTTACAGTGTACAATGTGTTGGGAAGGCGGAATCCCTATTCTGTTTTCTTCAGGAATGAGGGTGGCGTTATCAGGGGATATCAAATGTCAATTTTTGGCCAGCCAATAGTTATGGCAACTTATAATTTCAAAATATTCGGGAATGCATCCGGCGATTTTTAACTATGATATCATATTTATTTCACCAGTTTTTCATTAATATAATCACCCAGTTTTTTGCCCTGTTCGGCACCGGTATCAACACTGAATCTATAATGAATTCCGCCATATACCCTGCTTATTGAGGCCTCATTTGCTGCTTCAGCGAAGGAATTAAAATGGCGCTGCATTCCAATATACCTGAGATCGCTTGTATCCTGGAAAGCAAAATTTTCACCAAAAAGATTAGTCAGTACCGAGGCTGCACACGCTGTGATGGTACTATGTCCGCTGGTATATTCAGGGAATGGAGGTGTCTGAAGAAAAGGCATCCAGGTATTGTCAAAAGTTTCATTAATTATTGTAACAGGTCTAATATAGCTGCTCCTGTATTTTTCATCCCAGCATGAAACAAAAGCTTCATACAATGCAAGTGATGTCAGGGCGTATGCCCTGGCTGTTTTTACAGCATCAGCACCGGATTGTTTTGATGCTATTGCAGAGATTCCCATCCAGTGGCCGCCGGGGGTGATTTTCTTATTGCCAAACATCATATGGCCTGAATGCATAATTACGAGCGGATTATCATCCCAATAACGGGCAATGTCCATCTGCTCATCAGTAAGACTTTTATTAATTGCGTACACCTCCTTTACACTCCTGAAAAACAGGCTACTGGTATCTGTACTGAATAGTGGTGGTCTGGCAGGCATGAACTGTGAAGCAGAATCCATTACCATTGGCTTCATTGTATTCCAGCACCATTCCACTCCATCAAGATAATCGGGAGGTGTTGGCCTCCATTTGCCGGGATCATTGCTGCCAAGATATTTTGCCTTTCCCCTCGATTGAAAATATCCATCATTTTTTGCCCTGGCCAAAACTACACGGGCAATTGTGTCGCCAAATGCAATAGAACGCTGATAGACAGAGTCATCCAGCTCTTTCTTAAACCTGTTAAACAACTGTTCTTCGTAGTTCTTAAGTGAATCAACAGAAAATACTTTTACATTATGGGCAACATTGAAAAAAGCCTTGCTGGCAGCAAGCGTATAATTATATTCCTTGCTTCTGTCGGGCTGCGGCATTGACCCAAACCCTTTCAGGTTTTCGGCGATAGATGTTGTTCCTTCTTTACTGAATCGGATTGCTTCATATGATGCCAGTGACGAATAAACATAAATTCTGCTTGCAACAGGTGGTGTGAAAATGTCATATATAATTACCTGCGTAAGCTGATCCTGATTCTGGTGAAGAATATCCTGATCGGATAATTTCACGGATTGTTTTTGTTGGCAACTGCCGGTGATTAATATGAACAGGGCTGCAAAGATAAAATTGATACTGAAGTGCCTGCGGTTAAGTGATTCTGGAATTTTTCCCATAAACATTAAAATTGGTTTTATAAAAAGTTGAAAGGGAGATGATTTCATATTAAAATTCAATTTTCCTTTTCTGTCCACTATTATTTGAAATAACAATTGTCTTCATATTTCTGTCTGTAATTATGAATCTGCCTGATTGTGACAGGAAAGAACAACCATAGTAAAATTCAAGTTTTCTGTTCTTTCCGTTTTTGTAAGTTAATATTCCGCCAATATCATCAGCCTGCAAAGAGACAAATCCAACCTTTCTTTTTAGTTCAAATATCTTTAATGGGCCTCGGTTCTGACCGGCTGCAATAAGATACCCATCCTTTTCACTTTTTAGCTTAACCATTCCTTTCCCATTTCCGGGTATGAAGATACCACTTTCAGAAATTGACATAGCAGTAAAATTGCCCTTCCCGTCCCCTTTCATTAATAATCCGTTCAATGCATCATACCTGCCTACTGAGACCTCGGTTCCCCAGTCATTACCGTTTATGAGGACATCAAGATTCCCGTCTTCGTCAAAATCATCCACAACCATACCATTAAGTACTGAGATCTGAGACTGCATAGGCAAAGGATTCAGTGTAAATTTAGAATTACCGTCATTTCTCAGAAAAGATGAATTGAAGTAATTTGCTTTCAGGACTAAGCTGTTTTTAATCTGATCCTTAGGAAAAAGCTTGTCAATAGTAGCGGTAGCAAATGATTTGTAATTCTGAAATTTTGTGCGCATGCTGATCATCTGCTTAACTACATCATCGCGTGTATGAACAGGAAATTCTTTTTTTACTGTGTCCTTCTGGCTGGCAGGAAGAAATATTGAGGGGAAAGCGTCATAACTTCCGTTATTGTCAAAGTCACTGGCATAGATTGAAACAGGGTATTGTTCACTCGCTTTGTAGAACGAATTAAGCCCCAGGTTTCCTAAAATATAATCTATATCACCATCATTATCAAAGTCTCCTGCTGAGATTGAGTTCCACCATCCAACTTTATTGCTGGTTCCGGTTGAGGATGTAACGTTCTTAAAGATGCCATCTGCATTTTTCAACATGGTAACAGGCATCCATTCTCCTGCAAGAATCAGGTCGGTGCATCCATCATTATCAAAATCAGTAAACAAGGCATCACAAACAAGTCCGATATTTAATAAGTCAGGGGCTACCTCTTTTGTAACATCTGTGAATTTGATTCTTCCGGGTTTTGAGTCATTCCTGAAAATAAAACTTGAAACAGGTTTAGGATAGTTCCAGGGGTCAACCCTTCCGGCAATGAACAGATCAAGGTCCCCATCCTTATCAATATCAGCAGCTCTTACACAGAATTTGCTTCCGTAATTAAGTGGGATAGCATCAGCATTTTCTGCGTACCTCCCTTTTCCATCATTGGTATAAAAATGGTCCTGGTAAGAAGATGTTTTACTCTCATTCTCAAATCCCCCTGATGAAATATACAGATCCATATCTCCGTCACCATCAGCATCAAAAAGCAGGATACCTGTATCATCCCACGATTTGTTTTCGGATACGGTAGCCGGAAGAAGTGACTTTTGGATGAATCTGCCATCTTTCTGCTGGAAAAATAACTGGGCACTGTAAGATGAAGAACCGCCGCAGATTATATCATCCAGCCCGTTTCCATCAATGTCACCTGCGGCTAGCCCCGGACCATATTCTGATAACTTATGGGGAATAAGCTTTTGGATGTTGAAATCTACAAAATCAGTTTCATTCTGAGTAAAATGGATATCCACAGATCTGGTAATCTCGGTGAACAGTGTGTTCATTGCAAAAATCGGGGAGGCTACAGGTAAATATGTTTGAGCATTGACAATATCTGCAGTAATAATCTGATCAGCAGTTAAATTCTGAAGTACCTGTATTTTGCCATTTTGCCATTTTATAACAACTGAATCAATTTTCGTTGTATTTCCTAATCCGAAATGGGCAATATCCTCCGCGGTTGATAGATATCCACGGAAAGGATTGTTTTCCCATACCTGTTTTTTCCCATTATCATAATGAATTTCTATCAAGGTTCCCAGACCCCGGGTATTTTTTAGATCACCTTTTAACTTTATTTGTATATAATGACTGCTATCTTTATTGTGCTCTCTTGAATTATTCCTGTACAGGGAAGCTTCATCATTGATATTGCTGATTATAAGGTCAAGGTCCCCGTCTTTGTCTAGATCGGAATAAGCCGCGCCATTTGAAAACGTTTCTGTACTCATACCCCATTTATCTGAGACATCGCTGAAAGTCAGATCAGCATTATTTCTGAATGCGTAATTATGAAGTTTTACTTCGGGAACCTGTGTGAGTATCTGGTTCTTTGAAGCTACAAGGTATGCCTTGTTCCTGAACATGGCGAAGTCATGATCTGTAATGTCTCTGGGAAATCCATTGCATATAAGTAAATCACTGAAGCCGTCGTTGTCAAAATCAGTCAGCAGGGGAGTCCAGCTCCAGTCTGTTGCGGTAATACCGGCAAAATATCCTATTTCGCTGAATACCGGCAACCCCAGAGAATCATTCTGCCCCACTCTTTGTCCCTGGTTCAGTTGAAGAGTATTTCTCACATACTGGTAACTGTAACCATAACGTTCAGTATTCTGATACATCTGATAGCTGTTCGGATTGAGCATCATCTTTTTCCGGTAATTGTCTTCAGGATTCATGTCAAGCGAAACTATATCCATAAGACCGTCGTTGTTGATATCACCAATATCATTGCCCATTGAATTTGAAGAGGTATGCTTAAAATAAGTGTTGAGTTCATCAGTGAAGGTCCCATTTTTATTGTTGATCCACAGCAGATCATTTGTCAGGAAATCATTACCAATAAAAATATCTTTCCAGCCGTCATTATTGATATCAGTTATGATTGCCGAATGGCCATAACCCTCAGTCTGTATACCGGCTTCTTTAGACACATCTGTAAAAACAGGATGTTTTAATGAATCACTCCAGTCATTCCTGAATAACTTTCCTGTACTTGGATTGGATCCATTCTTTAATATCGGGTGAAACATGTAAGGAGAAATTCTTTCATTAATCTCATTGACAACCAGGTATACATCAATATCACCATCATTATCATAATCAAAGAAGAGAGCCTGCGTAGTATGTGAATTGTCATCCAGTCCATAGCCTGCAGCTTCGTCTTTGAAGAACGGGACATTTTGTTTGTTCAAGCCCTGGTTGATGTAAAGAAGATTTTTTCTTTCATCAGGTTTTTTCTTTAATGTGGCACTGATATAAATGTCCTGCCACCCATCATTGTTAATGTCAATTACCGCAACTCCCCTGCACCATTTGCCCTCCCCGCTGACACTGGCATCAGCTGTTACATCCTGAAATTTAAAATTACCCTTGTTCAGGTATAATTTGCAGGAAACAAGGTTCCCTGTAAAAAAGATGTCTGGTAATCCATCTTTATTAAAATCTCCAATGCCAACCCCACCACCATTATAAACATTTTCAATATCAAGCTGATTTATTGAATCGCTTTCAACGATTTTATTATTAAAGTGAATTTTCGAATGAGAGGAGCTGATTCTCTCAAAAAGAGTCTCCTCCCTGGTGCATGAGATTATAAGAATTAATAAAAGCAGGAATGAATATTTTCCGGTAGTTTTTGAGAATCTTTTACAACTCATAATAATCTTAAAAAACAGGACTTCCACATCCAACTGTTGTTTGCCCACCTCTGAAACAACAGAATTGGCTTGTTTGTTCTGTTCAGTGCTACAATTAAGGACTAAAGTCCAAAAACAGCAGTTAATCGCTGACCCGGGAATTAGACCCCGGGTTCGTGAACGAATAGAAGAACAGGACTTTATTGAAATCATGTAAGTAATTAATCCGCCGTTGGGAGTAGAGATAGCTATCGGGATGAATACCATTGATTTAACTTTGAGTAATTTGTGTGTACTTGCAAGGAGTTTATATTCTATCCCGTTTTCCTCTATAATTGGAAAGTAACACTTACTTTTAGCTTCGTATTTATCAGGCATTTGTTTATAGTTTATAAAAACAATTTAAGAGCAGGAGGTCATTATGCGTCACTTAGCAAGAATACTCTTTTATACGATAATTTCAGGCATGTTATTAATCAGCAGTAGTATAAGCGCTGAAAAAGGCGATCCCGGGAAAAGTTACACCTTTAAATCGGGATCCACCCAACCTATTCATGTTGAGTACGTTGAAGCAGGCAAGCCCGGTGCCAAGGTTATTGAGATTCCGGTTTACATGGTCAATGAATCAGCAAATGGAAGGATCACTACCTATCGCAATGATACTTACCAGGTTGTTATTCATGAAATTGACAGGGGAACTTTTACTGAAATTAATGGAGAACTTAAACATCTTGCAGAAGCCAATTCATGTGCTACGCTTAGAATTAGTGTTCAATATACCGGAGATAAATGGAAGTGGTTCCGGGGCCTTGACAGATCAGAAAAGATGCAGGGCGGGCAGGTTTATTTTGATACGATTCCTGTGAGGACAGTATTACCTCCCGATGGTGCATTTAATGGCAAAAATCTTACCGATGGCGGGTACGGTGACCCGGTTGGCCAGGGGACAATGTCATATTATCCGTTGTGTGCAGCAGATATAGATGGCAGAGGGATAGGGTTAGGTATTGACATGACAATCCCTGTAGTCTATCGCCTGGGAGCTGACACCTACAGTGGATTAATAGCGGAATTTGACCTGGCAACAAGTCCTCTTACACAGAAATTTCCCAACCGGGCTTTTTTTAAGTTATGCCGGTTTGATTTTAATCCGGAATGGGGCATGAGAGCAGCACTTGAAAAGTATTATTCCATATATCCGGAAACCTTTAAAAAGAGAGTTATAAATGAAGGTATATGGCTCCCATTTACATCTTTAAGGTCAATACCGGATTGGAGTGATTTTGGTTTTGCATTTCATGAAACCTCATGGGGCGGCTCCGATAAAAAAGATGGAGTTAAAATTCCAAATATCCTCTCTGATAAAGGAACAGGGGTTCTGAGTTTTCAATATACCGAACCCTGGGATGTTCAGTTACCCATTAAGACAAAAAATATTTCATATGATACACTTGTTTCAGATAAAATAATATCCAAAGACCACAGGGCTCCTTTAGATATCTGCGCAACAGAAGATAAAAATGGATTATGGCACACAAGGAGACTGGAAACACCGTGGTTTAAAACAGGATGGGCAGTGAGTATAACAAACAATTGTGATCCTGATCTGGATGGTCTGAGCAGTTACAAGTATATATTAAAGCACGAAATTACTCCGGCACGTAAAATGGATGTGGATGGTATTTACTTCGATTCAATGGAATGGAACTGGCATCACGATTTGAATTACCGTGAAGAGCACTTTGCTTATACGGATTATCCGCTCACATTTTCTAAAAATGTTGCGAGGCCGGTAATCTGGAATTTTGCCTCAGAATTTGAATTTATGAAGAAGATCGCTGATGAAATGCATTCCCAGGGGAAACTGGCTATGGGAAACGGACATGGATGGAATCCGTTTGCCGCCACTAATCTTGATCTGTTCGGAGCTGAACTAAGCTGGTATTCTTCCGGTGATCATAACACTGAAGCACTTGATTTCAAGCGGGCAATATCATTTCAAAAACCAATTGTTTTTCTTTTGAATGAAGGATTAAACGATAAAGCATTCAACGATGCCCCCTTTAATGGATATGAGATTTATTTCGAGAAAATGCTGGCTTATGGCTTTTTCCCGTCATTTTTCAGTGTTGATGCTTCAAATGACCCCTATTGGAAGGATCGTATAAAAATAGAGAAGGGCCGGCCTTTTTTCAAAAAATATATTCCGGTTATTAAACAGATTGCAGGAGCAGGCTGGGAGCCGGTTACTCATGCTTCATCCAATTCATCTGCAATTAGAATTGAACGATTTGGTTCATCAGGTAAGTTATTTTTTACTGTCAGAAACACAGGGAAAGAGGATATCTCTTGTATTGTTCTGCTTGACTCATCGAAACTGGGCATTTCTGATAAATTTTCAGCTTTTGAAATGATAGGTGGGCAGTCTGTTAAAACTGAGGGGAACCATTTATATTTAAAGATACCTTCAGGGAGAACTCAGGCTATACGGATAGGGCCTGATAATGAAGTCATTAAATAATGTAATTAAAAACAGAATAGGATTCCTTCACTTTTGAAAACAGACCTATTTTCGCTCTTTAATTATGGGTATAAGGTTTTCACCGGAAAGTTTGAATTTCTCGGATTCCTGTGGTGGTACAATATATACGACAGTGCCGGGTTCAAGCCCTTGTTCGATTATTACATTTTTTTCATTCGATTCACCCAGTACAACAATCTGTTTCGTTTTGTTTTTCTCGTAGACAAATGGGATACTGTCAGGTCCCGCCTGCACACATTCTATTGGTATAAAAACTATGTCACTGAAGGATTTGATAATTATCTTGTTTCCGGTTGTCATTGAAGGTCTGAGAGCCGGATCCCTATCGTCAACTGAGATTTGTACTTCAAACATTTTAGCATCGGAATTTGGTAATTGTTCACCGATATTAGCTATCCTGAGGACAGTACCCCTATATGTCTTTTCAGGAAAAGCATCTACATTGATATTAACTTTTTGACCTGGTATAACTTTGGTTACTTCGATTTCATTTACATAAACCTTTGAAATCAGAGACGATAGATCAGGGAGTGTTGAGATCACTCTATCCCAGGGATTAATTGTCGATCCGGCTTTTCTTTTCACTCCATTCCTGTCTTTTTTGTATAGTACCATTCCGTCAGATGGAGCTGTTATTGTAAACTTTGCAAGAAATTCCTCAAGATCGTTTACCAGCCTGGTTCCTCTTGAGAGGTGAAGTTTCTGGTGTTCGATATCGGCCAATGATTGGGATACTCTGAGAGTATAACTCTTTCTTTTCTGTTGGAGAGCCCGTTGTGCTTTGTCAAGATCCATCTCTGCCCTGCGTATGATTGCCGGAGGTTCAAATTTTGATTGCTGGAGTGTGATATTAGCCTCTTCTACGACATATTCCTGGTTCTTGATATCATCTCTCAGGTTAGTAAGGACGACAGTTGTATCAAGGATTTTCATTTCTACATTGGTCTGGTATGTGATCAGGCTTTCACGCGCATCCTTAAGGGTATTGTCATAGGTTGTTCTGTCAAGCTGAGCAATATAGTCACCTTTTTTAACCATTGTACCCTCAGCAACCATGTCTTGTATCTTCAGATCTATTGCATGAGGACCGTGTCCCTGATTGGATCCTTGGGTAATCTCCGGTCCCTTGATATCGACAGATCTCTCCGCTAATAATTCACCGGAATTTGATACAGTGATTTCAAAAGTACCTTTTTTAGCCTCTGCATAAATATTATAAACATTCTTTTTTGATGTTAATCTGTTGAAGAGAATTAAACCAGCGATGGCCACAGCAACAGCTATAATAATAAATACTCTTTTCATCTTCTGTTTTCTGATTTTAAGACTATTTTTCCTGAAAAATTCCGCTATTAAATTATTAAAAAAAATAGGATAATCAACCATATAAGATAACTCTCCTGCCTGCAATTATCTGTTATTGAAAAATATTGTAAATTTGAAATTTGCAATAGAAGAAGTATCATTTGACAGGCCATACATGAATTTCAGGTACCTATTCCTCCTGGCAATTTTGGTATTTCCAGGAAGCGCCTCATATATCCTGCCCCCATCACCTGCAAATCTTATACAAGCAGGGATCATAAATTCGTTATACAATCTGACTGGCTTTAGCAACATATATGATGTACAGGATACTATCGCTGATTCAAAAAAAAGTATTATTGAAAGCCCTGTTCAGGCTTTCAGTCCGGATATGGTAATTCAGGTTGGTGCATTCCGTCAGGAAGTTAATGCTATGGGACTGAAAGACAGACTCTCGGCTGTTCTCGATAAACCTGTTATTATAGTTCATGAGGATGGTTTTTTTAAGGTGAGGATAATAAGATTTGCCAGCCTGCTGGAGATTGAAAAAATCATTCCTACACTTAATCTGCTTGGATATAGAAATTTTTGGGTATTCATTCCGAAACCAAAACCGGGTGTTAAATCACAGAGTAGTGTGAAACCCGACACTTCCATCAAAGTGGCTCAGAATAATAACATAAGCAAGCTTCAGGATGTTGCGAAGAGGGATTCAGCTTTCAATCCCGGTGATAATAAGGAAGAAGCTCAATCTCAGATTGTTGTAACCCCGGATACTACCTCGGGAGAAGTTGATGGGAAACCAGTTTTGGAAGTTGCTCCGATTACTCTCCAGGTTGCTATATTCTACAAGAGATCAGATGCTGTTCAGGCACAGAGAAAAATCATAAATAAACTCCAACTCCCGGCTGAGATTATCCAGGAATGGAATTACTACAGGGTAATTATTACCGGATTCAATACAAAAGAAGAGACATATAAATATTATCCTGAGCTAACAAAGCTTGGATATCCAAGTAGTTATATGATTGAGAACAATAATTCAAAGTAATTATTAAGTTATAGCCAGAATACCTATATTTCATTGTGCAGATATTTTTAGATGAAAATGAATAGCTGTTCTATTCACATAAAATCTATCAGTTAAATTTTTATATTTGTTTATCAACTTATTGGCTGAGATGAAAATCTATAAAAAAATAGCAGTTTTAGTACTGATAATAGCAGCCGGGTTCATAGTAATCAGTGGCTCAATTTTATCTGATCAGGCAGCATCGGGTTTTGACCAATATGCTTGTCTAGTATCAGCAGGTGATACTATACCTGTTCAGGGGAAAGAAAAATACCAGTATGTCGGGATGGAAAAATGTGCTTCAATCTGTCATAATAATGAAGAGATGGGTTTCCAATACAATATTGTGAAAAGCAGTCCGCATGCAAATGCATTCAAACACCTTGTTACCAGGAAAGCTTTTCGGTATGCGAAAAAGGCAAATATAGAAGGGAGCCCTCAGGTAAGTGCAGTCTGTTTGAGATGCCACACTACAGGAGCAGCTCTTGATTCAACATCACTTACAGTTACCTACAGGAAAGAAGATGGAGTAACATGTGAAGCCTGTCACAAAGGAGAATTCATTTCAAAGACTTTTCTGCCGAAAGAGGCAGACTGTTTAAAATGTCATAGTGATTCTGTACACAAAATTCCTGAATTTGATTTCAGTGCTGATTGCAAAAAAATAGCCCATCCCCGGCCAAAATCTAAAAAATAGTAGCTGAAATTCATCAGAAATTGGTCCGGTTTTATAATACCAGAATATTTCTTTTATTGGATCGGTGAAGTGACCTGGTTAATGCTTTGCTTATTCAGTAAATATTTTTTAGTTCCGCGAAAGCTGAAATCCATGTTAATGAGTTAATTATAAATTGATTTCCTCTTTTAGACCTAATTAAACCAATAATTTTGTTACAAATTTTCTTATCTGTAACAATAAAATAATAGATGTTTTGGTTATTATTATGATAAGTTATGTTGCAAATAGTTAGAGTTGGAAACCTGATAAAATTCGAACACTTACAAGGAAATTAATTTTACCTGATCACCGGTTGCCCCAGTAAGGAATGACTATGTTATTATCTTTACATGTGACTGATATCAGGGATTATGGTAAATAATTATATTTCAAAAGCATGAGTCTGAATTAATTAATGCAACCGATGACCATAAATACCATTCAAAGGCGAACATTGTAATTATTTTACTGTTTTTACAGTAACTAATAATAAAGCTTATCTTAAAACTCTGTAATACAATTATTATGCTCTTATTAGATCCAATTACAGGAAATCTTGGTGAAAAAAATGCGGCCCATCTTTTACGAAGGGCTACATTTGGGCCAACGATAGAGGATATTAAACTATTTTCAGGAAAAACGGCTGCGCAGGCAATGGATATTTTGTTTACAGTACCCGCTGTACCTGCTCCGCCAATAGATCCAAAGACAGGTTCCTCCTGGTTGAATCCCAAAGCATCTCCTGGTGTAAATAGCGAAAACAGTTTGTTGATCGACTACTTTATTGCATGGCACCTTGACAAGATGCGTATTTCAGGGACAAATATACAGGAACGGATCGTATATTTTCTTCATACTCACCTGCCAACACGTCGTTCACTTATTGAAAGCAGCGAAGCGATGTATTATCAAAACTGCTTGTTCAGGCACTATGCTTTTGGAAATTTTAATGATCTTTTTAAAAAGATATGTATCGATAATGCCATGCTGGTATATATAGATGGCAGGCTAAATATAAATCAGTGGCCAAACGAAAATTTTGCCCGTGAGATGCTGGAGTTGTATTCGATTGGTAAAGGTCCTCAGATCGGAGAGGGGAATTACACTAATTATACCGAGCAGGATATAAAAGAAGCCGCTCGTGTACTTTCAGGATATAAAAATGATATAACCTTCACCAATGTAGATCCCGATACCGGTATCCCGATCGGAAAGCTGGAAGTGGATGGAGTAAGGGCAATATTACACGATGCAGGTAAAAAGACATTCAGTGCTGCATTTCAGAATACAGCTATCGTCCCTTCAGCCACTGATGGGGACTATGCTACTGCAGTTGCGGCTGGAGGTGAGTTGAGTGCCATGATTGATATGATATTCAACCAGGATGAAACTGCCAGGTTTCTGTGCAGGAAACTTTATCGTTTTTTTATTTATTACGATATTACACCCGATGTTGAAACCCGAATAATTGTGCCGTTGGCTCAGAGTTTTAAATTAAGCGGGTATAATCTGAAAAGTGTGATATCTGAATTATTATCGAGTCAGCATTTCTACGATTCTGATAATGCTGTTACAAGCGATGACAATAAAGGTGCAATAATAAAATCACCGATTGAACTTATTCTGGGGGGGTTACGATATTTCAAAGTAGGTTTTCCACCTGCTTCCGGGCAAAGTTATTACGACGACGGTTACCGGAATGGTGTAATGCGGCTTATTTTGGATCAGGGCCTTGAATTTTATGAACCTTATGATGTTGCGGGATACGACCCATATTTCCAGTTGCCCGGATATAACCGGAATTGGATTACTCCCATTAACCTTGCTAACCGATATCTTTTTTCACAGCGGCTTCTTGAAAATATTAACACCGGAGGAACAGGGGCAATTATTAATACCGATCTGGTTGAATTTATAGATAATGTTCAGCATGTAGCTGATCCATCTGATGCAGCCAGCGTCGTAAAATCATTTACTGATTATCTTCTGGCTGTTGAAATAAATACCGACAGGTTCAATTACTTCCTGAATACAATATTCCTTGAAAGCCTTGCTGCATATAACTGGACAAATGAATGGAATGCTTACAAATCAGGAGGTAGTAACGCTATTGTTAAACTTCGTTTGGAAACACTTGTGACCAAGTTAATTCAAACTCCGGAATTTCAATTGTTCTAATCTTAAAAATCAATAACCATGGACCGTCGATATTTTCTGAAAAATACAACCCTGGCCGGAGCTGGTAGTTTTGTCCTTGCCGGCCTTCCTGTAAAATTGCTTGAAGGTTATCCCGATCTTTCACAGGTTGCTATGGCAGCATCTGACGATAAAATATTGGTTTTAATACAGTTGCACGGAGGGAATGATGGGTTGAACTGTGTCATTCCTGTAAATCAGTACAGTACTTATCTGAGTCTCCGTCCGAATATTGCTATCCCTAATCAGGGTGCCCGTCAATTAATCAACCTTGATAATTCTCTGCTTTTAGATGATCAGATTGGCATACATCCGGATATGTCTGCCTTTAAACAAATGTATGAGCAGGGATTATCCTCTGTGGTGCAGAATGTCGGTTACGAAAATATGAACCTGTCGCATTTCCGGGGACGGGATATAATGTTCATGGGAGGTGGCCCGACCGACTACTATAACAGCGGATGGATGGGCCGTTTAATGGATTATGAGTATCCGGGTTATCCGAACAGTTACCCCAATTCTCAGATGTTAGATCCAATTGCTTTGGAAATAGGTAATTCCATGTCTCTCGCATTTCACAGGGAGAATGGAATACCTATAGGATTCAGTATCGATAGCCCGGAAGCATTTTATAATTTAATAAACGGGGTTGGCGCAGCACCTCCGATACTTTTCCCTGACAGTCATGCAGGGGAAGAATTAAAGTACCTTATGGAGTTTGAAAAGAAGAGTAATCAATATGCCCAGCGACTAAAAGATGTTTACAATGCCGGATCGAATACCGCATCGGTGAACTACCCTGCTACCTATCCATACAGCGCACCACTCACTGCTGTTAATAATCCGCTTTCAGGCCAGTTGCGCCTTATCGCCAGGTTACTTAAAGGGGGGTGTAAGACACGTATTTTTATGTGCAGGATCGGTGGTTTTGATACACATGCAAACCAGGTGGAAAAATTTGATACTACAATGGGTACACATGCTGCTCTTGTCTATCACCTTTTTGGTGCGGTGAAAGCTTTTTACGATGATCTGAAAGGACTTGGCTATGAGGATAAAGTATTGTCGATGACTTTTACTGAGTTTGGACGAAGGGTTTATTCTAATGCCAGTTACGGTTCTGATCATGGAACCTCTTTCCCGGTATTCTTATTTGCCAAGGGATTAAAATCCGGTATGGTTGGCAAGAATCCTGACCTGTCCGACTTAAATGGAGGAAACCTCAAGTACAAAGTAGATTACAGGCAAGTTTACACCTCTGTGGTACAGGATTGGTTTGGAGCAACTAATGAAGCTCTTGCAGCAACTAAATTTAGTGACTGGGTTGACAAAAAATTAGATCTGTTTGAATGGACCGGAATCTCAGATCTGGAAGATACAGGTGTATCTGTACTTTATGATTGTTTTCCCAATCCGGCTTCTGATGAAATTAGTTTTTCCTTTTTCATCAACCATAGCTCCAAAGTCAGACTTACAATCTTTGATATTAACGGGAAAAGGATAACTGAGATAATTAATGAACAGAGGTTTTATGGTAAAAATACGGTTCCTTACAATGTATCATCCTTACCAGCAGGTATCTACCTGTACAAGCTGGAATCATCGGAGTTTACGGATACAAAGAAAATGGTTATCAGATAATTATTTATCTGACTTTAGATACCGTTAAAACTCAAGTTCTTTCGGAGGTATTTTGAATAGCTGGATCCGGGGAAACCGGCCGGCAATATATGTCTGGGTTAAAACTGCCAAGCCGCCTTCCTGTGTCGGTATTACAGATGCCAGGTTTACAGGATATGTGCTCCCGAAATACCGTGAACTTTTAAGTAGTCCGGTTTCCGGATCGAAAAACAGCAGCATTACCTGATTTGACCTTGTTATAGTGCTTATGATTACGATTTCCTTATTATTTAAGGTTGTTTTAAGAGATTTGACAACAGCATTATTGCCTATTTCGGGCCAACTCGTTCCTCCCATTGCAGTTATGTTGGAAACAGCTGTGAAAGAAATATGTGGCTTGATGTTTATATAATTTTGATTTTCATCGTAGCGGGTTAGTATATAGCTGCTGTCATTTCTCTGTATCAGAGTACTGGCAGCAGCACTGTAAGGAATCCCATTTACCACGCCTGCTAATTCACCACCTGACGGATTTATGAAGAGAAGTGAGAATACAAAATTGTAAAAACCGTTCACAAAATAATAACCTGCGGAATTTGATTTGATTTCTCCGGCAAAAAACGGAAAATATGCACCCTGACGGGTCAGGTGCAACCTTACTTTCTCTTCATAGTTTTCAATTCCACTGTATTCCCTGCTCCAGATTATTGAGAAGTTGGAATCGAAACAGGTTAAAACGGTACTCCTGGTCGTTCGGTTATAACTTGTCAAGAGTATTTTATTATCTGCTGTTTGTGATGCATAGAGAGGATAAGTTAAATCTGAAAAAGTTTTGAATAGTTCGGGTGATGATCCGTCGGTATTTATTTTTAACAGACGGGTTCCCAAAGCAAAATCCATACAGAAAAAATAATATCCTCCATTTGTAGAGATAATGTTAGGAACAGGACTGTTATATGTATCAGCCTGAACCGACCAGAGAGTTACTCCTTCCTTGTTGGTTGAAAGTAAATAGGGATTGGGCCAGACTGTAGTGTCCATTTTGGTGGAAGCGAGAATGATAAAGTTGCTATTTGTTAATTCTTTTACATCGAGGGAATAGAAAAGCCGGTTGAAATCGGAATGATCATAGACCCTCACCCAGCTTTGATCGGGTCCCATCTCCGTTTTTCCTGAACACCCGGTGAAGATTGCGGATAAGAAAAGTGGCAGGAATAAAAGGATATATCCTGACATTTTAAATCTTATGATATTTTGGATTGTCATATTGATTGTAAGGTGAATTTGGTTAAGATGGAAGGGTGCACTTCATTTTCGAACGGGCTGACTTATGAAGCGGAAATAAAATGCCAATATTTACCGATGGGATTATAAACCTGATATTGTCCTGAACATCATACAAACCACCGCTATATTGCTGGATAGAATACCTGGCAGCCTGATTTATTACTGAATTAATCCCAACGTTCAGGTTAATGTCGAATGTAATATGAACTGCTGTAAGGTCATAATCAACTCCTATCCCAGCATTGAATCCATAGCGGGATTTTACATAAAGTGGAGTGGCATCACCGGTTTCAGTATCAGAATTTAAGGTTGAAGTCCCCAGGGCATTTGTATAGGTCTCTTCCCTTCTCGCACTTTTAATGGCATTTAACAGGTAGCCATAATATAAGCCACCCTGAATAAAAGGTCTTGCTTTCGACGATCCGTAGATGTACCGGAGGGTAACAGGAATTTCAATATACTTCAGTGTTTGCTGGTGTTTGACAGACATATCTATCCTGTCAGCATTCACTCCGTTACTTATCCAGAAAAAAGATGTCTGATACTTATAAATATATGTCGGGAAAGTGGGTTCCAGCCGTATATCGAGTGAATTGCTGAACTGATATATAGCTGAAAAAGCATACTGATAGCCGACATTCTGAATAAATGATTTGTAATTTTTCTTACCGGATTGGGCAATTGTATTATCAAGAGGATTTAAAACATTAAATTTTTGCGTTACCAGGGGTTGAACAAAAGTTAGACCTCCCTTCAGACCTATCATGAATTTTGAATCCTGTGACTGTCGGGGGAGTGATAATATATATTTTTCCGGGTATGCTGCTTTTAATTGACCTGCTAAAATAATAAGGATAGTGGTTAAAAAGATTATATTTTTCATCAACAGCGTTTTCCTTTTTAATAACTATGATATTCAGGTTTAATAACGGTATAACAAAGTAATTTGTTGTTTTGTTTGATCGGCAATAGACTCATATTTTGCCATGGCGGACATTTAGGTGTGAATTGTGCTCATTTCTAATACCTTAAAAGCTATCATGTTAGCCTGTTATTGAATTATTTACCAGCGACTGATGAAAAATCAAAGGTTTAATTAATCCACTTAAAATAGTCTCGGGGTCATTACCTGCTGATTGAATTAAAAAGTTGTCGAATTGATTGCTATAACCATTCCTTAGGTTTAAATTTGTTGATATTGCTGATCTGAAAATCAGTAACCCCATTTAAATGACAATAACTTTGAAGACACTATTAAAAACTCTTTTTTATGAAATTTGGTTTCTTTGATGATAAAAACCGGGAGTACGTAATTACTAATCCACGTACCCCCTGGCCCTGGATTAATTACCTGGGGAATGAAGATTTCTTCTCTCTCATCTCAAACACTGCAGGAGGTTACACATTTTATAAAGATGCTAAATTCCGGCGCATTACCAGGTATCGTTATAACAATGTGCCTATGGACTCCGGGGGAAAGTATTTCTATATAAAAGATGGAGATAATATCTGGTCGCCCGGATGGAAACCATGCAAGACAGAGCTTGATAGCTATGAATGTCGACATGGTATGAATTATACCAGTATTAAAGGTGAAAAGAATGGAGTTACGGCTGAAGCTCTATATTTTGTACCTCTGAAAACATGGGCGGAGGTTCAGAAACTTACTATTTCCAATAATTCAAAGGATACCAAAAAGCTTAAAATATTTTCCTTTTTGGAGTGGTGCTTATGGAACGCTTCATCTGATATGGAAAATTTCCAGCGGAATTTTTCTACCGGCGAAGTTGAAATTGAGGGATCGGTAATCTATCACAAAACGGAATACAAGGAAAGAAGAGACCATTTTGCATTTTACTCTGTGAATGCACCGGTTCAGGGCTATGATACTGATCGCGAGTCATTCATCGGCTTATATAATGGATTTGATGAACCCCGGGTTATTGTTGAAGGAAAACCAAAAAATTCTGTAGCACACGGCTGGTCCCCGATTGCTTCACACTACATTGAAGTGGAATTAAAACCGGGAGAATCAAAAGATTTCATTTTCGTACTAGGTTATGTAGAAAACAAGGAGGATGACAAGTGGGAGACAAAGAATATTATCAACAAGAAGAAGGCAAAAGAAACCATAGCTAAGTTTGATACCACAGCTAAAGTTGATTCTGCCCTGGCCGATCTGCGTAAGTACTGGGATAATTTGTTAAGTGTTTACTCGATAAAATCAGGTGACGACAAACTTGATCGTATAGTAAACATATGGAACCAGTACCAGTGTATGATCACATTCTGCTTCTCCCGATCGGCTTCTTTTTTCGAATCGGGAATTGGTCGTGGTATGGGCTTCCGTGATTCTAATCAGGACCTTATCGGTTTTGTTCACCAGATTCCCGAACGTGCAAGGGAGCGTATTATCGATATAGCCTCAACTCAATTCCCCGATGGTGGCTGCTATCATCAATACCAACCACTAAACAAACGTGGGAATAATGATATTGGAGGTGGTTTCAATGATGATCCTTTATGGCTGATCCTAGGTACAGTCAGCTATATAAAGGAAACCGGTGATTTTAACATCCTTGATGAGATGGTTCCGTTTGATAATGACATGTCGGTAGCCCGCAGTTTATTCGATCATCTTACAGTTTCGTTTGATCATGTGGTCAACAACCTTGGACCTCATGGACTTCCATTGATAGGACGTGCAGACTGGAACGATTGTCTCAATCTTAATTGTTTCTCAAACGATCCTAATGAATCATTCCAGACTACTGAGAATAAAACCAAGGGATCAAAAGCAGAATCAGTAATGATTGCCGGTTTATTTGTGGTTTATGGCCGCGACTATGTTGAACTATGCATGAGGACTGGTAAAAACAAGGAAGCAGGTCGCGCACAGAAATATGTAAATGCAATGGTTGATTCTGTAAAAAAATATGGATGGGATGGCGAATGGTTCATTCGTGCTTACGACTATTATGGACGTAAAATAGGCAGCAACGAAAACGAAGAGGGAAAAATATTCATTGAATCTAACGGGTGGTGTACCATGGCCGGAATTGGAAAAGAAGAAGGTCTTTGCGTAAAAGCTCTAGATGCAGTTAAAGAAAGACTCGACTGTGAGCATGGTATAGTATTGAATAACCCCGCATTCACCAGTTATTATATTGAGTACGGTGAAATATCGTCATACCCTCCGGGTTATAAGGAAAACGCAGGTGTCTTCTGTCATAATAATCCATGGATAATGATTGGGGAAACTGTGGCAGGAAACGGGAACCGTGCCTGGGAATATTACCGTAAAATATGTCCTTCATACCTTGAGGAAATCAGTGAATTGCATAAAACAGAACCATATGTATATGCACAGATGGTTGCAGGTAAAGATGCTTTTAAGCCGGGTGAAGCCAAAAACTCCTGGCTGACGGGTACTGCATCCTGGAATTTTTATGCAATCTCGCAGTTTATTTTGGGTATTCGTCCTGAATATGACGGGCTTCTGGTTGATCCCTGTATTCCGGGCGATTGGAAAGGATTTAAAGTAACCAGGAAATTCCGGGGTGCTACTTACAGCATTGAAGTAGTAAATCCTGACGGGAAATCAAGGGGCATTAAAGAGGTAATAGTAGATGGAAAATTATCTGCATCGAATCTGATTCCTGTATTTGGAGATAGGAAGGAACATTTTGTTAAGGTGGTTTTAGGATAATGGGTTATTCCTCCTCAATACTTACTTTGAGAAGATTTATTATCCTTTTCCATCGGGGTTCATCCATTCTTGCACCTACAATTTCAATTACGTGACCTGCAAGTACAGAACCAAATAATCCGCACTTTTCAAGAGAGAACCCACATGCATATCCGTACAGGAATCCTGAAGCATACAGATCGCCTGCCCCTGTTGTATCTATACTCTGAACATCGATAGTACCGATTTTAATTACTTCTTCACCGCGTTTAATCAGTGAACCATCTTTGCCAACTTTAATTACAGCTACATCGCAAAACTCTGATATGCTGCTCAGCGCATCAAAAGGAGCAAGACCTGTAAATGACTTTGCCTCTTCCTCATTGGCAAAGATAATATCAATATATTTTTCAATAATCTCTTTGAAATCAGCCAGTTTTGCTTCCACAACATTATAACTTGAGAGATCAAGGGCAATCTTCATATTATTTTCCTTAGCCAGTATGCAGGCTCTTTCAACAAGCAATTTGTTGAAAATCAGGTAGCCTTCAAGATACAGGATATCATAATTTTTAAAACAGCCGGCATCAAGATCATTTGCCTCCAGTTCAACAGCGGCACCGAGATGAGTAGCAAACGTTCTTTCTGAATCCTTTGATATCAGCGCTACTGCAGTACCAGTGATTGAATCTCTGTATGACAAATAAGTTTTCACCCCTGCTTTTTTCATGTCATTTTCGAAAAACTCACCGGTATCGTCTTTCCCTACCGATCCGATAAATCCTGTATTAACACCAAGCATGGCCAGTCCATGAATTGTATTTGCTGCAGATCCACCGGAGGCCAGGCTCCTGCTCAGGCTCACAGTCTCAGCTTTTACCAATTCGGATTTTGCCCTGTCAACCAGTTGCATGCTGCCTTTTGGCAAAGAGAATTTTTCAAGAATATTATCGTCATTTATTATTGTCATTACATCGACCAGTGCATTGCCAATACCAAGAATTCGTTTCATTTGTAAATTTTTTGCCAAAGATATTGCTTAATTCACTAAAAGCCCTTACTTTTGTGCTGCTAAATACAGCATGTTCATTTGAGAATATTCCTTAGTAGCTCAGTTGGTTAGAGCGACGGACTGTTAATCCGTAGGTCGTAGGTTCGAGCCCTACCTGGGGAGCAGACAATAATACAAAAGGCCTTGATACACAATAGTATCGAGGCTTTTTTATTCTATTTCCTGTAAATCATTATTCGATTTGTTAATCAGTTTTTTGCTCTCTAGTAACTTACCTTTATCATTAATTACAGAAATTCCTGGAATATTGTATATTGCTAAAATTCAACATATAATTAAAACATTCATTTCCTGATGATCTATATAGGTTTGGGACCAGATTTACAAAAGACATGATTTATTTATTATGAAAATGATTATTTCAATACCAATTGTTTTTCTATTCTGCTCTTTATTCCTGACAGCATCTGACCTGGCTATAGGAGAAAAAAAACTTGCTCCGCCGGAAATAAAAAGCTACATGATTGAAACTCCCTGGATAAATATATTATTTCCACAACAGCCCCAAAAATCAGGCTTTATGTGGAAGTATGGTGCTCTGAACCAGGTTTGCACTGGTGTTAACATTCACTTTGTAACAGGACACGAAAACGACCTGGATATGATAGCCAACTGCGGATTTAAGTTTATCCGTATGGATTTTGTCTGGCAGAATATCGAAGTCACAAAAGGGAATTACAACTGGAGTGGCTATGATGAACTGATGGCTAATCTTGAGAAACGCGGAATCCATGCAATCTTCATACTCGATTACTCCAATTCCCTTTATGAAAAACCTGTTAGTTCCAAAGATCCGCTGACCGGAGTTGAACAGACAGGTATAGCTTCACCGCAACACCCTGAAAGCATAGCTGCCTTTGTAAGCTGGGCAACAGCTGCAGCCATCCGTTTTAAAAGCTTTAATGTAATCTGGGAAATATGGAATGAACCGAATATAACATTCTGGAAACCTGAACCGGATGTCCTGCAATATAATACACTGGCTCTTGCTGTATGCAAAGCTATCAAAGCTACTGTACCTGATGCCACAATCATCGGACCGGCTACCTCCCAGATACCATTCCCGTTTATTGAATCATTCGTGGCTTCCGGGATACTTGAATATCTTGATGCAGTTAGTGTTCATCCATACCGCAGTTACGACAGGTCACCTGAAACTGCTGCCGAAGAATTCAAGCATCTCAGGGACCTTATAAAACATTATGCTCCTGAAGGAAAAAAGGACATGCCTGTTATCAGCAGCGAATGGGGTTATTCATCAGCAAACAAGGGTCTTACTCCTGAGAAGCAGGCCGAATTCTTAATAAGAATGCAACTATCAAACCTGCTGAATGAAATCCCTGTCTCAATCTGGTACGATTGGAAAAATGACGGTAATAATCCTTCCGATTTTGAACATAATTGTGGTACAGTTACATCAGACCTGAGACCAAAACCCGCATATAATGCAATTCAGACAATGAATATTCAGCTGAAAGGTTATACTTTGTTACTAAGGATAGATATTAAAAATGATAACGATTATGTACTTCTTTTCGGCAATCCTTCCGGCAATTTTAAGATAGTCGCATGGACATTGGATGCAGAGCATCCAGTTCTTTTGGATAAAAACCTTCCTGAAGGCACAAGTGCAACTGTTATTGACGGCTATGGTAAATCGCTGAAGCCGAAAACTGAATCCGGAAGACTGGTTTTAGAACTGAGTGGATTGCCTGAGTATATAACACTTCCTGGAGGGACTATACTTGATTAAACTCTTTAAGTATTTTCCTGTTTTTTGTCTAGTTAATTGCCTCTATGTTTAAGGGTCACTCAAAAAAACATGCAGCCATTAAAGCACTCCCCCTGCCTTCATCAGCATCAAACCGGTTGATACCACGACAGGAATAGAAATATTGTCTGTTCCATAGGGGCTTACAGCTTCGGTAATCGTAACAATCAAAGAAAATAAAAGAGAAACAATTATAAGATAAGGAGTTGTGCGAAAGGAGTAAATGGACATTCCGGCAAGAAGCACGGCAACTGTCGATACAAAGAAAGCAAGAGAACCAATAAGTGTTTTGGATGATGGCGTATCTGAAAACAATTTCGGCCAGCAGACTGATTTTCTGTTTAGGCCCGCAAGGGCAGCAACCGGATCGCTGATTGTAAGGACTGCGACTGCCAAAACAAACAATGAGATATCATTTCTTATAACTGAAATCAGGCACGCTGACATGATTCCTATGAAAAAGAAAGAACTTCCGTTTGTTTTCCTGCTGACCTGGTGATGAGATCCTAATAAGCCCATTTTCTTAGATATAAAAAGAAAAATAGCCGACTGAATGCAGAGCGAAATAATGTACCAGTATGACGTAAAAAGCCGCATCAAAAAAAGACTGGCAATTCCTGCAAGTACATGTGAAATGATTCTTGAGTATTCAGCTTTCATTCTGAAGAGTATCAATAATAATTCACATGTTAAAAGGATCAGGATATAGCCAAGTGAATATGTGAGATAAAGAAAAATATTCTTATCGATCCCGGTGAAAGAAAATATGGTTATGAGACTTATTAAACCAATGACTGCTCCACTGGCAATGAAGCTGTCAAACCTGTCTAAAACCCCTCCCTGACCCGGCAGGATGTTACCAAAATCTTTTGTATCGAATGCTCTCTTATACGCTGAAGCAGCCAGATCCCCAATAAATGCAGACTGGCTTATTAAAAGACCCGCAACAACAGATTGTATAATAGTCAAACCGGCAAAATCATGCAAAATCACACCTGTGATAGAGGCACTAAGTGTCCCTCCAATAAATCCTTCCCATGTTTTGCCCGGACTTAGTACAGGAAGGATCTTTGTTTTACCTGCTGTAAGGCCGGAAATCTGGCTTGCACCATCAAATACTATCACTATGGTGTAAGTAAAAGCAATAATTGCCGGAGGTAAGAGCACGAATACTGAAAAGAGAAGACTTAAAGCGGAAAATATTATCAGAGTTAAAAGTACAGCCCGGTTCCGATCCGGGTTTTCAGATCGGAGTTTTTTGAGCTTCAGAATCTCGAGAAGAGACGTTGAAAGAATAAGAATCGTACAGGCAAGAAATAAGTTTTTATTGACAAGTATGGACGTGATAACAATTATAAATATCAGAAGATACACTGAGAACTTGAGCCAGTTTCTCTTTCTTTCCTCGATAGTTAATTTTCTGTTTAACAAGAGAATAGCAAGGCAGCCAGCGGCAAAATGTATTATAACAACAAGAAAGAATAAATTCATAATTATTTCTTTTCCCCTTCCGGTTTCAAAATCCAGTAGAGTCCCTTAACAACTGTCTTTGGTTCTTTCAGAACCATAGTTATAAGGATAGTCTCTGAAAATACTATGATACCACTTATCACCATCAAATAATAAAACCAATGATAAAAGCCGAGAAAAAAAAGCACTATAAAAAATGACCCGTGGATATACCCTGCTATTTTAACCCCGTAGGAGTGATAACCCCAGAATATTTTCAGCTTAAGTAATGAGTAGAATCTTGATATTATAAATAATCCGATGAATATAAAAAATGAAACAGAATGAGGCTGAAAATCTGACCATTTGAATACAAAAATCCCTGTTATTGCCAGGAGGTAAGTCCCGCTGTCGGCAACCCCGTCAATCCTTGTCCCGATTTCAGTAATCTGGTTGAACCGCCTGGCAATCCATCCGTCCAGGATATCGGTTGTAAGATTGAACCAGATAAAAAATGCAAAGAGCGTTTCATGGCCAAGAAAAATGAAGATCATTACAAAAGGAAATGAGAATAACCGATAGAGAGATAAAACATTTGGAAATGTAAGAGGGATGTTTATTATTTTCATTCCGTTTCAGAATAAAGCCCTTTGTTTAAATTTATGACAGCCAGAGGCTCTTGCCCTCTCTATCCCTTCTGTGATGGATGCTGTTACTGCGTTACCAAGGGATTTCCTGCAGAAGGGACATACATGAAAATCTCCGTTTGTATCAATATAAATATATCTGTTTCCTGCACCAATGCAGCCTGATTTCCGCTGGTAATAACCAGGGAACTGTATGATAGGATATTTTCTGTATGCCCGGTCATGATTCCTCGAAAGTACGAACCTGTGAATGATATCGATCTCCGGTTCACGGAGTAAAATATCTTTCCCCAAAAACCTTCCTGCATTTCTGGGTTCCATAATTCTTACAAATGCGGCACCGATATCTTTTGCCAACTGGTGAAACCTGCCGAGATTATATTCAGTCACAAAATCCCTTACCGGGCAGACCGAAAGACAGACTATTATACCTGCTTCCCTGCAGTTCTTCACTGCTTCCATCACCCAGTAAAATGATCTGTTGTTTTGTCTGAAATTATTATGGTTGGTCTCATCCCAGTCATCAAGACTGATAATGGCACCGGTCATCCCATTCTCTTTCATTATACGGGCTTTTTCAGCTGTGAGACCGAAACCGGATGTATTGATCCAGTATTCATTTTTCCTGCCTGAATGAAGCATAAGTTCAATCATATCATCAAACCTGTTCAGTGGTTCTCCTCCGCTGAATTGAATATGCTTTATTCTTTTTTCCCTGATCTTATCCATTACCAGTCTCAGGTCGTGAATTGTTAACCTGTTTTTATCAGAGATGTTATCTGATTCATAACAATGTATACAGCTTAACGGACAGAGATTGGTTATTGCAAAAATTATCGTCTGAAGATTACTGTTCTCAGGCGAGTATATTCTATTAAACTCGTTACTGATAAAATGATCGAAGTTTTCTGAGGGCCAACCTGGTATATTCACACTCCAGTAATATCTGAGACCCGCCTTTACAACTTTAATTTCTCCGGCATTCTCATGAAGTTTTACTCTTTCTTTTATCAATGCATGAAGCAGGCTTATGGCTTTGAGTGGATTCCTGTTTTTCCTGAATGATATGAACAGGATGGTAACAGCAACTCCCAGACGGACAAACAAAAGCCTATAACCACTAACAATGGTTGTGCCTGGCTGGCGCTCTGCTTTATCACTATTCATGTTTAACATATTCATGATCAACAAGAACTGAAATTTTACCTGTTCCTCATATAATTTTCAAGTCTGTCTTTCATTAAGGCCCTTGAATATTCAAGAAACTGTCCGGGTTTATGTATCTCTTTCAGCTTATTGATTTTTGGAAGGCCTTTTACATCATTAAGGATCTCATAATACCCTTTTGAATGAAGAATAACGGTTCTTTCACCATTGGTAAGAGGTGGTGCAGTGAAGGAAAGATCAGCATAGCTATTTATTTCAGTCTGCCTGAAGTATTTAACATCATCAAATTTCAGCAGCTCAGTTACGGGATTCTCGTTGTAAGTAATTGCTTTGTCCAATAAGACTTTATTAAACCCGACAGGTATATTGATGGAATAATCAACACCAACATAGTCTATTTCCCAGAAGTAAGATCCGGATTCAAGTTTTATCTTTAACGGACCGCTTTCAATTCCCTTCAGGTCAATTGCAACTACATCGTCTTTGAAGGCCATAGGTCCTGCCATGTTGTAATAATCACAAAATACCCACTTCCCGTTTTTTTCCACATAAACCGAAAGAGGGATCTTTTGGCTGAGTGACCAGTCCTGAAGTTCTTTTGAATCAGATTTTTTCTGTTTTTTAACCCACCTGCCATAATAGTTTCCGAAGAGGTCATGTGAACTTTTATAGACATAATCAAGCCAGATTGAGTTTCGTGCCCTTATAAAGATTTTGCCTGAATTGATTCCATCCGGATGGTTGAATGTCAGTTCCAGGCCATCTGTCAGCGGAAGTTCATTCCCGGGAGGCATTCCACAATAGCTTATACTGTCTTTGGCAGTCACTAAATTAAGTACATCTGTTCCTATTAAATTTGTTGCGGTAACCGGGGATCTTTGATCGACAGATGTCTGGTAATTCCCGTATTTATCAAAGAGGACCTGAGATTTTTCCTGGTGATCGATTACATAGAGCTCCGTAAGATTGGTATTCTGTATCTCATAGAGTTCATTTGAAATCTTGAGTTTGTAGGTGCCTTTTTCTATGACCAGGTTGGGGAGAACCAGATAATCATTTCTTTCAAGCGGGGCATATACAGCACCGCTGTAGATCTCTCCTGCAAATGTATAACCGTTGCCATTATTTGTATAAATATATGGACAGGAGCCGCCGCCTGCAATAGCTGCAATAATAATAATAATAAATAATGCTGCATAAGCACCCAGTACTCCAAGCATCATTCCAACAATCCAGGAAATAATGGTTCTTCCGGAATCGGGATTATATATATCCAGCCGGGTAATATCTTTTAGGGCAAAAGAAACAGAAGTATATCCGGGAAATAGAGTAGTATTGACATTCTGAATGTAAAGGTGTACCTCGTTAAGAATTCTTGCATCACCTCGCTTTTTAACGTATCTGTTAGTAGAATTTTCGAGAGGAAATGTACTCTTCTTGTAAGGGAGTATGTAATCCGCCGCATATCTTCCTTTTAAGGAATCATTTTCAATAATTATGTTATTAAATACAGAGACCTTATCCTTGCAATGAACAACAATTGTTTTCCTCATATCGGTTAACGGAACCACCGCACCGGGTTGTGGAAATGTTATAGTATTTGCTTTGTAATAGCTGTAACAGCCCGACACCAGGATGAAGGCAAGGAGACTTGCAGACATTTTCTTAATTAAAGAAACAAGTCTGATTTTTTGTGCCTTTTTATGATTCCGCAATTTTGAAAGAATCGGATTTTCATGAATAAATCTGATGTTTTTCATAATAGGTATTATTATAATGACTTTCAGAATCCTATCATCCGGAATTTATATGGGTAATGTTTTAGGCTAAAAAATCAAGAAAAGATATAAAAAAAACTGCTAAAGTAAAAATTTTGTTTATTGCTCTTTACTTCTAATTCTTTTACACTCATTTGTTGAAAATTCTGAACTCTGCTCTTTGCTAATGATGAGTTGTCGAAGAAGGAGACAGCCCTAAATGTGAACAATTAGGAACATGCCCGTGTTCCTTCAGTAGAAAAATAATTAACTTTGTCTCAGAATAATGAAATTCAGAAAATTATCTGGACCTGACTTTGACTTTCTGAAGATTTGCATTCAATTAATAAACCTCTACAAAATCTGAAAATATGGTCTACAATCCTTCAATTGATCGTTATGATAATATGACTTACCGTCGCTGCGGTAAAAGCGGAATAAAATTACCTGAAATCTCATTGGGTTTATGGCATAATTTTGGATCGGTAGATGTTTTTGAGAATTTCCGGAAGATACTATGGAGAGCATTTGATGCAGGGATAACTCATTTTGATCTGGCAAATAATTATGGCCCTCCTCCAGGCTCTGCAGAAGAGAATTTTGGGATCATTCTCAGGAAGGATTTCAGCTCTTTGCGTGATGAATTGATTATTTCGACCAAAGCCGGATGGGAGATGTGGCCGGGCCCTTATGGTGATCTTGGTTCAAGAAAATATCTTCTTGCCAGCCTCGACCAGAGTCTTAAACGGATGAATCTTGAATATGTTGATATATTCTATTCTCATCGTCCCGATCCCGAAACTCCGCTTGAGGAGACTATGGGAGCACTGGCCCAGGCAGTCCATCAGGGAAAAGCCTTGTATGCCGGTATATCTAGCTATCCAGCTGATCTTACAAAAAAGGCAGCAAAGATCCTTAAAGATATGGGTGTAAATTGTCTGATTCATCAGCCCAAATATTCTATGTTTGAAAGATGGGTGGAAGATGGATTGCTTGATGTGCTTGAGGAAACCGGAATAGGATGTATTCCTTTTTCCCCGCTGGCACAGGGATTGCTTACTGATAAATATCTGAAAGGTATTCCTGTTGGATCGAGGGCGCAAAATCCAAATGGCTTTTTAAAGATTGAAGAGGTGACCGGACAGAGAATTTCAAAAGCGGGAAAACTTAACGAGATTGCTGCAAACCGTAATCAGTCTCTTGCCCAGATGGCCATAGCCTGGTTACTGAAAGACCAGAGAATAACATCTGTACTTATTGGTGTAAGCAGTGTCGGACAGCTGAATGATAATCTGAAGACCCTTGAAAATCTTCATTTCAGTGAAGAGGAGCTGAAGAATATTGAGGTCATCCTTTCCGAAAAATAATTAATTTACCGGTTTAAAAATCAGATCGACAACGTCCGCCTTTTTGAACATTTTGCAGGCAATCCTTCTTATGTCTTTAATAGTGAAAGCATTAAGAATGTTTTCATAGTTTGCCGGATCGTTAGAGTTGATCCCATTACTATAATAGATGCTTAAAATGCTGCTCCAGTAAGCATTATGCATTTTGTTTTCTTCATGGGTTTTTAATATGTTGCTGACAGCCTTGTCAAGATTCTCTCTGCTCGGGCCGTTTTTCATCAGATTATCAAGTTCGAGATAAATGATCTTTTTGAGATCACTGGCACGGGCAGGATCGCAATCGAAAGAAATTACTCCTTCTCCAATCTGTTCAGGTCTTTTTTGTGCTGACAGAGATACGCCAACACCATATGTTCCGCCTTTATCCTCCCTGACCTTTTCAGTGTAAACAATGTCGAGAATACCCTCAATAACTTCAAGAGCGAGGTAATTTTCAGGATTATACTTCAAATCTTTTGCGAATGAAATGAAGACAGTTGACTTTGGTATTGTAAGCGGAATGCTTATTTCTTTTGTGATCTTACCATCCGGTTGTTCAACCTCCCTGTCAATCCATGTCTCAGAACGTCCCATTGGAGGAAGTGATCCGATATATTTTTCAACCATTGGAATTATGGTTTCTTTTTCAATATTACCAACTATAAAGAATGTAAACTCATCACCGCTGTTGAAACGGTCGAGATAGATTTTTTTTATTTCATCAAGAGTAATTTTACCTATCGTCTCTTTTGTCATTATGGGAGTTCTCGGATTATATCCGGTTGTAATTAATGAAATACTATCACGTTTTATTTTATCGGGATCTTTTTCCATATTGGCAATCATTGCCGTGAATCTTCCGATTATGGCATCGTGTGCTACTTTATCGAACCTTGGCCTGGCAAGCCTCAGGTAGAGAAGCTGCATCATAGTTTCAAAATCTTTTGGTGTCGAGGAACCACTGACTGATTCAGATGTTTCACCAAGAGATATTGCAACGCTTGCTTTTTTACCGGCAAGCATTTTTTGCAATGTTATATTATCATAATTTCCAGCACCGTACAAAGGTGCAACTGCCGGAAGAAGGTTCGCAGGTAATACAAGATCATTTTCGAGTTTAGAAATGCCACCGAAGCTGAATGCGGTAAGGATAATATTATCTTTTTCATATTCGGCCTTTCTGAATATAACCTTTGTATTGTTCGCCAATGTCCATTCCACAGCATCAAATTGTGGCAGAGAAACAGTTTTTACGATTTCAGATCCTTTCAGTTCTTCATTAATCAGTGATTCACCAAGAGCCTTATCTTCAAAGGGAGTGAGTTGTGAATTTTGCACTTTTGTGAGAATACCGAATGTCTCCTGTTCAGTCAGATGCACTATATCGCTTCCTTCAGGTCCCTGTATTATAATTGTCCTGTTCTCATCAATCATAAGCTTTTTAAACCTTTCCGAAATCTCATCGGCTGAAATACCATCTATCACCTGATTCAGGAACTCAAAGTCGAAGTCCATTGACGTAAGAGGCTCTCCGGAGAGGAAGTAATTCTGAATTCCGGCTATATATGTATCATTATCTATTTTATCCTTTTGTTTGAACCTGGTTTCATAATCTGAAATCATTCTGGCCTTTGCCCTGCTGAGCTCTCCGTTTGTGAAGCCATATTTTTTTGCTCTTTCAGCTTCGGAATAAATAGCTTCAAGTGCAGCTGCTTCATCATTCTTACGAGTTGTGGCTGATATCACTAACGCGTCATAACCTCTGATAAGCCCGGTATATACAATATTACCAGTAACAAATGGAGGATCCGGCTTCTGAAGAAGTTCACTTATCCGGGTGCTCAGAATTATGTTCATAAGGTTGTCTGCATATTGTTCTCTCAGATAACCGAGATTCTTCGCAGAAGGATCAGTTGCTTTATGAATCATGTAAATATCAACAGATGTCTGAGAAGCTTCTTTATCAAGAGCAAGACCAAAAAGAGTCTCTTTATGATATGGGACCTCAAATAAGGGACGTGGCTGAGGATTATCATTCGCTTTAATTTGTGAGAATAATGATTTAATTTTATTTTCAATTTCATTTAAATCAAAGTCACCGACAACTGCTATTGCCTGGAGATCTGTGCGGTACCACTCCTTATAATAATCCCGTAATGTATTATAATCGAAGTTTTTAATAACATCAAGATCACCTATTACATCTCTCCTTGCATATTTTGAATCTTTCAGCAGGATGGGCAAAAACTGTTTCATCATCCTGAAATCGGCATTTCTTCTGGTTCTCCATTCTTCTGTAATGACACCTCTTTCAGCATCAATTTCTTCATTTGTCAGAAGAAGGTTATCCGACCAGTCAAAAAGCACAAGCAGGCAGGTATCTATAAGACCAGGATCACCGACAGGAACATCACTTAGATTATAGACAGTTTCATCATGTCCGGTATATGCATTTATATTGCTGCCAAAAGCCACACCATGTTTTTCCAGACAACTTATAATACCTTTTCCGGGGAAATGAGTTGTACCGTTGAATGCCATATGTTCAAGAAAATGTGCCAGACCATTCTGGTCATCATTTTCAAGTATAGCTCCAACATTCTGAATAAAATAAAAGCTGGCTCTTTTCTCGGGTTCTTTATTTTTACGAATGAAGTAGGTCAGCCCGTTATCCAATTTCCCGATCCTTATATCAGGATCTACAGGAGCGGATTTATTCAGATCAGCCCGTGCAAAGGCCCCGGCAGTTATTAATATAAGTACAACAAGGATTAACAGGGACTTTATGGGTTTCATATTAATAAAATTAAATTTTGTTAACTAAATGGAAAAGTCAGCTCTTTCATCAGTATTGCAGACGGATGAATTGTAAGGCTATAAAAAACATGGATTAAATATCCAAAACTATTTAAAAGAGTCCGTGCAGTTCAGCGTTTATCTTATCAATTACCTCACTGAGGTGATCATTGTTATTTGGAAAGTTATAGTGATCTGCCTCAACAATAAGTACTTTTCCAAGATTGTATGATTCCATCCATGCTTCATACCTTTCATTGAGTCTCTTCAGGTAATCAATACGTATTGAACTTTCATATTCCCGTCCCCGCTTCTGGATCTGGTTTACCAGGGTTGGAACAGATGCTCTCAGGTAGAGAAGAAGATCGGGAGGTTTCACAAGTGAACTCATCATCTTAAAGAGAGATGAGTAATTGTCAAAGTCGCGCGTAGACATGAGACCCATAGAATGAAGGTTAGGAGCAAAAATATAAGCATCCTCATAAATGGTTCTGTCCTGAATAATGGTTTTTTCTGATTTTCTTATTTCCAGTATCTGACTGAATCGTGAATTGAGAAAGTAGATCTGCAGGTTAAACGACCACCGTTGCATATCTTCATAGAAATCATTAAGATAAGGGTTATCGTCAACATCTTCATAATGAGCCACCCATCCGAATTGTTTGGCAAGCAGGCCTGCCAGTGTTGTTTTACCGGATCCGATATTTCCTGCAATAGCTATATGCATAGGTCAAATTGTTACTTGATACAGGTTATAAAATTAGTAAAAATTGATTCAGGTTTAACGATTTTAATAAATAAGTATCCGGAGATCTGCCCCCCTCATCCGCCTTAAGGTTGTAGGGCCACGCCATGGCGTGGCCCTACAACTTTATCAACAACCCCTGAAAGGTAGGGTCATGCCATGGCATGACCCTATAAGCTCTAGGCACTTCTTATATTAGCAAAAACATAGAGATCTTCAATATATTCACGGGTATTGGAAAGACGGGGAACCTTATTCTGTCCTCCAAGTTTATTTTTAGCTTTTAGCCATTTGTTAAATGTACCCGCCGGAACAGCTCTTACAACAGGTAAAACCAAATTAAGATCTTTAAAACGTTTGGCTTCATAATCAGAATTTATTGATTGAAGTGTGTTATCAAGAATATCAATGAACTGGTTAATAGATGAGGGTTCTTTTTCAAATTCAATTATCCATTCATGAGATCCCTTTGAGGACGAACTAATAAAGACCGGTCCGGCAGTATATTCTCCTACTACTGCACCTGTGCTTTTACATGCTGTTTCAAGAGCCTTATCGGCATTGTCAATAATAACCTCTTCCCCAAAAACATTAATAAAATGTTTTGTACGCCCCGATATTTTGAATCTGAATGGGAACAGACTGGTAAAAATAATCGTATCGCCCATCATATATCTCCAGAGACCACCATTTGTTGAAATAATTATTGCATAATTTACCCCTTTTTCCACTTCCCCTATTGTACATGCAGGGGCAGAGGCAGAGTTAACTTTGTCAGCAGGAATAAATTCATAGAAAATTCCATAATCAAGCATAAGGAGCATATCACTTCTTGATGGATCGTCCTGAATTCCAAAGAAACCCTCTGATGCGTTATATGTCTCCATGTAATTCATCTGATCACCAGCAATAAGCTTTTTATACTGTTCACGATAGGGAGTAAAGCTGATGCCTCCGTGAAAAAAGACCTCAAGATCTGGCCATACATCCAGCAGGTTTGATTTGCCGGTATACGCAAGTACCTGTTTTATTAAAACGAGGTACCAGCTGGGGACTCCTGAAATACTTGTTACATTTTCATTGACTGTGAGTCTGGTTATCTGTTCAAGCTTCTCCTCGAAATCTTCAAGCAGGGCAATTTTTTGTCTGGGTGTTCTCATTATTTCAACCCAGAACGGAGCATTCTCAATGAGTATGGCTGACAAATCTCCGTATAAGGAATCATTACTGAATTGATTCATCCTGTGACTTCCTCCCAGAGTAAGACTCTTGCCTGAAAAAATTCTGGTTTCAGGTCTTAGCATTGTATAGATTACAAGAATATCTTTTGCCGCCCGGTAATGACACTCTTCAAGTGCTTCCCGGCTCATTGGAATGAACTTGCTTTTTGTTGAAGTTGTACCTGATGATTTTGCAAACCACCTGATTTCTCCTGGCCATAACAGATTGACCTCCCCCTTCTTAAGCCTCTCAACATAAGGAATAATATCCTCATAAGTCTGTACAGGAAACCGTGATTGGAACTCTTTTACAGATGTGATGGATGAGTATTGGTATTTTTTCCCCCATTCTGTTGAAGCAGCTTTTGCAAGCAGCTGGTAAATAGTCTCATCCTGAGTTTCAGACGGGAACTTCTTAAACAGCTCAATCTGGTTTATTCGCTTTGCATTCAGCCAGTTAACAATAGAAGGAATAATTGCCATTATAAGATCAGTTTGACTACTAAAGATAGGTAAAAAACTTAAGGGTGATGATTTTAATGCTAGCCGAAAACCTCTTTCAGAACTTCAAGTGATTTTATTTTTTTAAGGCCCGGAAGATGAAGGGCATAATAGCTTACCAGAGTCTCCAGAACCTCATTCCGCATAACTCCGGTCAGGATAATATTGTTTACACTGTTGTACGAAGAAATAAAAAAAGCTGCAAGTATATCTGAAACTTCCTCATTTGCGTAATTGCCATGAACAGGAGGTATTGGCACAAATATCCCGTTTTTCATATCAAAGAACAGATCACTGGTATCTTTTCGAACGCCAGGTTCAAAGCCAAGAAAACTGCTTAATCCGGCAAGAAAAGCTATATGGAAGTTTGAATAACCTTCCCTGCAGCTATCGAAAAAGATTATTGATTCTTCAATATAGTCAAACATTTCTTCATGAGGACTTTCCTCCTTAAGTACAGAGGTTAAGACTTCTCCTAGAAAAATAGCAACACTGCTCTTTTTAATGTTTGAATGAATTTCATGAGGAGAAAATGCAGCAGAAAATTCTTTAAGGACCTGCATTTCACGGGAAGCTTTATAGTACATCTCAAGATCAAGGATGAACATAGGCTGAAATAGGATATTATGTTTTCCGGCCTTCCTGTTTCTCATCCCTTTAATAAGAAATGATTGCCTTCCGAATTTGCGTGTGTACATACGGGCAACAATTCCGGAATCAGTATATTTTATCTGATTAAGTACTATACCTCTCGTTTTTTCAAGCATAGGTTCACAGATTAGCGTACACATTGCCCGGAGTGACCAGAGTAAAAGGTTTATAATTGGTAACTCCGGGCACTTCAAACTCCAGACACTTTAGGCACTTTTCATTACAAATTTATTATATTTACTGATCAATCAACTGTATCATGGCAGTAACTAATAAGGAAGAGTTTGTAAAAAGGATTGCCCGGCTTGCAAAGCAAAACCAGGAACTTGAAGTACATATTAAGATTCTGGAAAAGACTAATGAAAAACTTGCCAGGGATAATGAGAAGATTAAAGCTCTTTATGAAAAGCTCTCTCCGGAAAGTCTGAAAGAAGTTTCTGAAGCGGAAAAGAAAGAGAAATCGCTTAAGTTTAATATGGCGACTGTTCTTTTCGCTGATATACACGGCTTTTCAAAACTTACTGATGGAATGGATTCATCAGCTTTGATGGACGAGCTTGATGAGATATTTTTTGAGTTTGATTCTATTGTTGCAAGATTTAAAATTGAAAAAATAAAAACAATCGGCGATATGTTCATGTGTGCCGGTGGTATACCTGTCAAAAATATAACGAACCCCGTCGATGTAGTTATGGCCGCAATGGAGATGCGGAATTTTCTTGAGAAATTTGAAAGAAATAAAAGAGGAAAAGATATAAGATTATGGGATTTGAAAATTGGCATTCATACAGGACCTGTTACAGCTACCATTTCGGGTAAAAAGAAGGTAACTTATGATATTAAGGGAGATACAGTAAATACAGCCAGCCGTGTCGAAGCTGTATCTGAGCATGGAACAATAGTAATCTCTGTGATGACATATGAACTGGTAAAGGAATTTTTTGATTGTGAATACTTTGGCAAACTACCGGTAAAATACAAAGGTGATCTTCAGATGTATGTTGTAAAAGGGCTTAAACCTGAATTCTCAGTTAAAAGTGAAGGTATATTCCCCAATGATTCATTCAGGATTAAATTCGGACTGATACAGTTTACCGACATTCAGGAAATAATTCTCGATAAGCTTGAGAAGGAGTTGCCTGATTATCTCTTTTATCACAATGTGAAGCATACAGTAGATGTTGTCACTGAGGTAGAACTTATAGGCTGGGGAGAGGGTTGTACAGATGAGGAAATTTTGCTGTTAAAAACTGCAGCACTATTTCATGATGCAGGACATACAGTTGATTATGACAACCATGAGTTTTATGGGACACAACTTGCCAAAGAGATGCTCCCTAAATATAATTATAATCCGGAACAGATTGAAAGGATCTGCTCAATAATAATGTCGACCAAGTTACCTCCCATGCCAACAAACCTCCTCGAAAATATTATTTGCGATTCCGATCTTGATTATCTGGGAAGGAGTGATTTCATCCCGGTTTCAAACACACTTTATGAGGAACTCAAAGCCCAGAATAAGATGGGCTCACTAAATGACTGGAATAAAATTCAGGTTAAATTCATTTCAGGTCATCAGTATTTTACAAAAACAGCCAGAAGTCTCAGGGAGGTAAATAAACAACTTCAGATAGAAAGGATACAAAGCCTTATAACAGGATGACTATTTTCCTATTACCAGCATTTTAGTGACAAACGATTGCGATCCGTCACTGCTGGAGCAAAAGACAAGATAGACTCCTGTCGTAACCCGCCTTCCATTGTAAGTTTTAAGGTCCCAGGATGCCTGACCTCCGTCAGATACTGTTTTGAATACAAGGTTCCCGCTTATATCGGTAATCCTTATTTCAGAGTTCACCATCAGACCGGTTATTGTAACATTTCCTGAAAAATCCTCTCTGACAGGATTAGGAAAGGTGTAGACATTTGTAAATTTCTCTGCACCTGTGGTTGCTTCACCTCTGAAAGACTGGATTCCTTTTGAAGTTCCAAACCACACATCTCCGGATTTATTATCCACAGCAAGACTTACAATTGAATTTGATAGTATGGGACTGTTTTTTTCATTAAAGTTTTTTAAAAGGATTGTTCCATCAGGAGAGAGATGATAGGCGCCGGAGCTGGATGTTCCAAGCCATTTTCTGTTAGCCCCGTCCACAACAACTGATGTAATGGTTTCGGTCTTAAGCATATAGTCGGCCAGCCCTGAACCGTCATTTCTCGGTATTTTTATCCGGTTTGCCTGAAGATCTCCGTCAAATACTTTTTCAGAATTGTAGTAAACCAGAGGGCCCTGATCAGTTCCGACCCAGAGATTGCCATCAAGATCTTCAGAAATGCAATAGACAACTGAAATTAACTGATTGTCAGTATCTTTAACCAGCATCTTCTTGAACCTGTCGTCGCTGAAAACATCAGGGGTATTGTTGTCATCCAGGATAAAAAGTCCATAACCTCTTGGCAATACAACCCATTTATATCCGTTTTTAGTTATAACTATATCTCCGATCGTTGGTGCTTCAATTGTTACAGGATTCACTATCCAGCTGCCATCTGGTTTAAGTACTTTTATGCTGCCAGGCACCTCGGTCTGAGTGATCCAAAGATTTTTAGATTTATCCATTGCAAGACCGCATATTCTTACATATGGTCTGCCTGCAATTATTGTTTGTAATGGTGAATTTGATTCTGTATATTGTTTTATCAGGTTGTTGGTTTGGTATTCAAGTAATCCTCCTCCCCAGGTTGATACAAAAACATGGTTGTTATTGTCAGGGTCAATAAATGATCTCATAGCATCTATAATTGAACCTGATGATATAGAAAGCCACGTATTATTTTCATAAGTGGAAACCTGAAGAGGCCTTCCCTGGTTATTCCATGAAATATCAGCACCCCCTCCGCAGATTATGGTTTTCCCATTATAGGTTGTGATATTATATGCATTATTGGAAACCGGTCCAGAGAGAGTGAGTGCTGAAAAATCTGATATGTTCTCACCTCTTACCAGACCAGTATTTATATCCGCAATCCAGATGTCTCCTCCATAAACAACTGCCTGAGAAACATTTAGTACACCAAAACCGTATGAAGAAATTATTTTATTCAGGGATCCATCACTATTATAAAATCGTACAGATGACGGTGATGATACAGTGAAACCATTTTCTGCAGGATCGAATGATGTGTTAAATACTCCCGGAATGAAAGAAAAGAGAGAACTGTTTTCATCTATTGCATAGACTGAGTCACCTCCTGAAATCGGATCCGACAGGTTCACATATAGCCTGTTTGCTGAATATATAATTGATGTATATTTCCCGTCTGGAACAGGAAGATTAATCAAAAGACTCCAGTTTCCGAAGTAAGCTAACCCGGGGTTAGTAATATCTGCTGAAAATACTCCTTTGTCTGTCGCAGCATAAATTTTATTGTTTCCGATTGCTATGTCAAAGACCTCTGCATTTTCATACCCTGTTCCTGGTTTCCATGTATCATAAATTTCTTTTTTAATAATATCCACAACAACAATTCCAAAGCTGCATGCCAGGTAAGCATATTTCCCGTTTGTCCTGATCCTGTTGATCTCCTTCTTCCCTGCTATATATTTTCTGTTGATATCAGGAATATTATAAATCAGATTGTTTTTTACCAGATCTATATTAGTACTATTATAAGCTATAATGAGTGTTTTGTTGTCTTCTGACCAGGCTATATTGGATATTCCTGTTTCTGAAAGACCGTTTATGCGTGACATTTTTTTCAGTTCGGCAAATTCTTTGTTATAAACAAGAATTGATGAACCTGTGGATGCATATATCTCTTCAGTACCAGCAGTGACACTTGTGGCAGTATTATAAATAAGGTGATCTGACCATGAACCGACCGGAGTCTGACCCTGCAGTTGTACTGGCAATAACAAAATTGCTGATATGACAGGAAATAATCTCATCAGAAAAAGAACAATTAAATTGCTGCTTTATTGTTTGAAAGTGTGTGCTGATTTAAAAATTCCAGTAATTTTTCAAATGCCCTTGCCCTGTGTGATATGGTATTTTTCTCGGCAAGTTCCATTTCAGCAAAAGTTTTGGTTTTTCCATCAGGTAAGAAAACCGGATCATATCCAAACCCTTCAACACCTCTCTTTTCTCTGATAATGGTACCGGTTACAACACCTTCAAACAGGTACTCTTTTTTATCAAGGATCAAAGCTATGACGGTTCTGAACTTTGCTTTACGGTTTACGGTTTCATCGAGCAAAGACAGAACTTTTTCAATGTTGGCTGATGAATCTTTATTTTCTCCGGCGAATCTGGCTGAACGAACTCCCGGTAGCCCATTCAGTGCATCTATTTCAAGACCGGTGTCGTCAGCGAAGACATTCAGTCCGGTGGCATTATGAATAAATCTGGCCTTAAAAAGCGCATTTCCTTCGAGAAACGGTTCTTCTTCAGGAATGTCTTCGGTTAAATGTATATCACTGAGACTGAGTAAGGTAAAGCTGTTGCCAAGAATGCTTCTTATCTCCTTTATCTTATGTTCATTATTGGAAGCAAAAACTATTGTCATAAAATCAATATCATATATTGGGCAAAAGTACTCAAAAATCAGCTTTCCTTTTGACCTGACTTTTTTAAGTACTACATTTGAAATAATATAAGCACAATAATAGTTTATGTCCTTTTTAATACGGTTGAATATTCTCTGCTGGATTGCACTTGCTTCTGTCTTCTCAGTAAGTTCTGCAATTCCGGGGGCTAATGATTCAATAGAGCTACCAACTATAAAGAGAATCACAATTAATGGTGATTCCGTACTGCTTATCCCTGTGTCAACTAAGGAAAAGGATCTGTTTCTCAGACAGAATATTATACTTAATAGGCGTAATAATAATATCGCAATTGAGTTAACCCCGGATGATATTTATGAGTATCAATATTTTCTAAAGGGATTTGACAGGGGATGGAGTAGCTGGAAATTAAAAAGCTGGAAAGAATATACAAACCTTCCTGCCGGAAAATATTTATTTCAGATAAGGTACAAAAGCAAGGATAAAAATATTGGTGAGATTTCATCTTTATCTGTTAAAGTGCTTCCGGTATGGTATTTATCATTTCTTGCCAAAATTGTCTATCTGATTTTATTTTTATTGGCACTGCGTGCATTATACTATCATGTTGATCTGCAGTTTGCCCTTAAACAATATATGCTTGAACAGATAATAAATAAAAGAACTGAGGATCTGATAATTGAAAAAGAAAAGACAGAGACCTTACTGGCAAATGTTCTCCCTAAAAATACTGCCAGCGAAATAATGGAAAAAGGCAAGGCAACCAAGATTAAGTATAATTTTGTTACCGTTTTATTTTCAGATATTCAGGGCTTTACAAAAATTGCGGAAGAGACAAATCCTGAAGTTCTGATCGATGAACTTGACAAATTCTTTTTCTATTTTGACTCAGTTGTAGAGAGGTTTGGGATCGAGAAGATAAAAACAATCGGTGACGCATATATGTGTGCAGGGGGAATACCTGAGAAGAACAGGACTAATCCGGTTGAGGTTATACTTGCAGCACTTGAAATGCAGGTTTATATGAACAGGCTGAAGGAAACATCAGAACTGGAAGGGATGAAGTACTGGGATATACGGGTTGGTATCCATACTGGTACCGTTGTCGCAGGAGTTGTCGGTCAGAAAAAGCTTTCGTATGATATCTGGGGAGACACTGTAAATACTGCCAGCAGAATGGAGTCGTCGGGAGAAGCCGGGAAAATAAACATTTCAGGTACAACTTATGAATTCGTAAAGGATTTTTTCAGCTGCGAATACCGTGGTAAAATGCCTGTTAAATACAAGGGAGAACTGGAGATGTATTTTGTAAACGGGATTGTTCCTGATCTGAGCGATGAGAATGGCAAGCCAAACAGGAAATTTATTGTCAGGATGCAAATGATCAAAATGCAGGATATCGAGGAAATGGTTATCAAGATGTTTGATGATGAAGCTCCCCCCAACCTTTATTTTCATAATTCATCATTTGTTAAAAACATCAGTAATCAGGTTGAACTGCTTTCCACAGCAGAAAAGCTTCCTGATGAGGAATTTATTAATCTCAAACTTGCAACCATATTTCTTCTGACAGGTTATATCTACGACTATGAAAAGCCAATGGAAGCATCATCGCGACTGGTTGAAGAGATTCTGCCGAAATATGGTTTCAATCAGGCAAATGTTGATTCAACCCTAAAGATAATTAGAAACTCTTTTACGGATCATCAGGAAACATTATCGGATAATATACTGCATGATGCCAGATATGATTATCTTGGAAGAGTAGATTACCTGAGACTTACGAAAAGATTATTCAGGGAACGGACAGAATATGGTAAACACTCTGATGATAAAACCTGGATTGAGATTCAGCGGAAATTTCTGGAGGATCATGAGTTTCTTACAAATACAGCCAAACTTCTCAGGAGTGTTAAATTAGAAGATCAGATTACCGGACTTCATAATTACAATGAATAATCCAAATTCAGGCAGAAAAAGTGAATAAGATATGTTTTAAAAATGTACTTTTACCGCTTAATTAATTGACTCTGTTATGGAACAGCTGGATTGGAAAAATTTGCCCTTTGGTTATATCAAAACAGATTATAATGTTCGGTGTACGTATAAAGACGGGAAGTGGGGAAAACTGGAAGTCTCTACTTCAGAATATATTGATATTCACATAGCTGCAACAGGATTGCATTATGGGCAGGAAGCATTTGAAGGGCTGAAGGCATATGGCGGGAAAGATGGAAAGATCAGACTTTTTCGCTGGGAAGAAAATGCAAAAAGAATGCGATCTTCTGCCGAAGGCATCAAAATGGCTGTTGTTCCGGTTGAGTTGTTTAAGGAGGCTATGCTAAAGGTTATACAGTTGAACAGGAAATTTGTTCCCCCATATGGCTCCGGAGCTACTTTATATATCAGACCTTTACTTTTCGGTAGTGGAGCTGAGGTAGGTGTCAAGCCATCATCAGAATATACCTTTATTATATTCGTAACTCCTGTTGGCCCTTATTTCAAAGAAGGTATAAAACCTGTAAATATGCTCATCTGCAGGGATGTGGACAGAGCTGCTCCTCTGGGAACAGGTATTTATAAAGTCGGAGGTAATTATGCTGCGAGTATGAGAGCTATAATTGCTGCCCGCGATGGTGGATATGCAAATACTATTTTTCTTGATGCAAAAGAAAAAAAATATATAGATGAATGTGGGCCAGCCAATTTCTTTGGAATTAAGGATAATACTTATATAACACCAAAATCCGAATCAATATTGAACTCAATTACCAATATGAGTCTGTTGGAAATAGCCAAAAGCCTGGGGATGAAAACCGAACGTCGGCCGGTATTGGTTGAGGAGCTTTCTTCATTTGTTGAAGCAGGAGCATGTGGTACTGCAGCTATAATCAGCCCAATTGCGAAAATATTTGATCCTGAAAAAAACAAGGTTTATGAGTATTGCAAGGACGGACAACCTGGCCCTGAAAGCATAAAACTTTATAATAAACTTGTTGCAATACAGTACGGGGACGAACCCGATACTTTCGGATGGATTACTGTTATTGATTAAGCTGTGAGCAAATATTAAGAATAAGAACGTGAGACTTGGAGATAGGGAGAAGAAGCGATCTGAAGGATTTTTAGGCTCCGGGATAAAAATACAATTATAGTGTGAAGAATAAGGAATCAGGATTATCAAAAGCACGGTTGAGAAGCTCATATCTGACTCTTGTCATAAGTGTCTCTCTTGTCCTTTTTCTTCTGGGTGTTTTAGGACTTATCCTAATAAATGCAAAAGAATTGTCTGACTATTTTCGTGAAAGTCTTTCATTTTCGGTAATGCTCGATGATGAATCAAAAGAGGCAGACATAAGGATGTTACAGAAGGATCTGGATGCGAAGCTTTATGTGAAATCAACAGAATATGTTTCAAAAGATGAGGCAGCTGCAAAAATGAAAGAAGATCTGGGAGAAGATTTTATTAATTTCCTTGGAGATAACCCTCTTCCTCCATCGATTGACGTTTATCTTTATGCAGGCTATACAAGCCCNGATAGCGTTGCNAAAATCGAAAAGTACGTTCTTGAATATCCTTTTGTAAAGGAGGTCTATTACCAGGAGTCATTATTATTTCTTATTAATGAAAATGTAAAAAAGATAGGATTGTTTCTTCTTGTTTTAAGCTCATTTCTTTTTCTGATTGCTCTAACGATTATTAATAATGCAATAAGGTTATCTATATATTCCAGGAGATTCCTGATAAATACTATGCAGCTTGTAGGAGCTACTAGAGCTTTCATCAGAAGACCATTTATTGTTCAAAGTGCTTTTCATGGATTTCTGGCAGCACTTATTGCCATGAGTTTATTAATGGGGATGCTGTATTTAATTGAAAAAGAATTCTTTCTGATGTTCTCTTTTCAGAGTACCAAGCTTTTACTACTTCTGGGAACCTCAATAATACTTACAGGAGTATTAATAAATATTATTTCAACTTTCTTTTCAGTAAACAGATATCTCAGCATATCTGAAGACAAACTTTATTATTGATATATCATGGGAACTAAAAATGAGAATAAGGAAAAAATGAATTTTGCTCTTGGGCCGGAGAATTATAAATTACTGGCCATTGGATTCGTTATTATAATAATTGGTTTTTTGCTGATGCTTGGTGGTAAGTCGGAAAGCCCTGATAAATTCAGTGACAACATATTCAGTTTCAGGAGAATAACCCTTGCTCCAATAGTTGTCCTGGCAGGCTTTGTTTTCGAGATTTGGGCTATTATGAAAAAGCCTAAAGACATTGATAAATAAAAAATGAGCTTAAATAAGCTGAAGTTGCGAATGCCTTATGTTTTGTCATTTGACTGAATAATTTAGGCCCTTCAGGCATTTAATCACTTTTTAAATTAATTAGCTAAACATTGATTTAACATGAATTGGTTTGAAACAATTGTCACTGGTTTGATCCAGCGATTAGCTGAGTTTTTGCCAGTCAGCAATTCAGGGCACCTTGAGATACAAAAATCAACAGGATTTATTATCACCATGGATAAGCAAAGCGAACAGATCTGGTTATAAATGTATTGTGCAATAGAAGGATTACTGTAGATTATATTGAGTTAAGATGGAAGATCAGGATAGAAGTATTTTTGAGGAGGGACAAATCCTTTTATTTAATAAACCTGTCTACTGGACTTCATTTGATCTTGTGAATAAAGTAAGGATAATGATCAGGAGTACCTTTGGATTAAAAAAGATTAAGGTAGGTCATGCAGGTACACTCGATCCTCTTGCCAGTGGATTGATGATAATATGTACAGGTAAGGCAACAAAAAGAATTGATGAGTTCCGCGACCTCGATAAAGAATATGTTGCAACAATTCATCTTGGAGAGACAACTCCTTCATTTGATCTTGAGACGGAAACGGATTTGCATTTTCCGACTGACCATATTACGGAAGAGTTGGTAAGAACAACCCTTAAAAGTTTTGTTGGTGAACAGAAACAACTTCCGCCAATGTATTCTGCTAAACTTATTGAAGGGAAAAGAGCATATGAGTTTGCCAGAAAAGGAATACATAAGGAACTTGAACCAGTAACAATTGTTTTCAGGGAAATAGAACTGCTTTCGTTCGGAATCCCTGAAACAAAGATCAGGTTACTGTGCACCAAGGGAACTTATATACGGTCATTTGCACGAGATTTTGGACTGGCTCTTGGTAGTGGAGGCTATTTATCTTCACTTGAAAGGACTGCTATTGGTTCTTTTCATGTAAGTAAGGCATATGAAATTGAAAAATTCGGTGAATACCTTGAACAATTGAATACTGCATCTGTTTCAAATTCAAATAAGAAATAATAAAACCCTTTGGAAAACTGGTTCCATCAGTCAAAAAAAATATGTGCTCTGATGTAACAAAATCGAAATTATTACGTATAAAGGAACTCTTTGAATTCACAATGTATATATAATTAATTTATGAAATTATCACAATTCAGGTACAATTTGCCACCAGAGCTTATTGCTCTTTATCCATCTGAAAACAGAGATGAGTCGAGGTTATTGGTTGTTAACAGAAAAAGCGGAGAGATTCAGCATAAGATATTTAAAGACATAATTGAATATTTTAATGAAAATGATGTATTGGTTTTTAATAATACTAAAGTATTTCCGGCAAGATTATATGGTAATAAAGAAAAAACAGGTGCTGAAATAGAAGTTTTTCTCCTGAGAGAGTTGAACAGGGAGCAGCGCTTGTGGGATGTACTGGTCGATCCGGCCAGGAAGATAAGAATAGGTAATAAATTGTATTTCGGGGAAGACGATCTGTTAGTAGCAGAAGTTATTGACAATACAACATCAAGAGGAAGAACTCTGCGTTTCCTGTTTGACGGAACTTATGAAGAGTTTAAAGAAACTTTATATGGCCTTGGAGAAACACCTCTTCCAAAATTTATAAACAGAAAAGTTGAACCTGAGGATAGTGAAAGATATCAGACAATCTTTGCAAAACATGAAGGAGCAGTTGCAGCACCGACAGCAGGTTTGCATTTCAGCAGGGAGTTACTTAAGAAGCTCGAAATAATAGGTGTTGAATTTGCCGAAATAACTCTCCATGTNGGCCTGGGTAATTTCAGGAGTGTTGATGTGGAAGATCTTACCAAACACAAAGTTGATTCNGAACGGATNCNGATTACTGATGAATCTGTAGAAATNGTAAACAGAGCCAAAGATAACAAGTACAAGATCTGCGCAGTNGGGACCACTGTAGTAAGAACCCTTGAGAGTTCCGTTTCGACCGATGGCTACCTCAAGCCATTTGATGGATGGACTAATAAATTTATTTTTCCACCATATGAGTTTAAGGTACCCGATATGATGATAAGTAATTTTCACCTGCCATATTCAACTCTTCTCATGATGGTGTCGGCGTTTGCCGGGTATGATCTTCTCTTTGATGCCTACAAAACAGCTGTTAAGGAGAAGTACAGGTTTGGCACCTATGGCGATGCAATGCTGATCCTTTAGTTTTATTGTCTGGCGGTCTTATATCTTACAGTCTTATACCTCCTTTGCCTATAGGAAACCTGGGCGAAGGGGGCATATTCCAGACTACATTTTACTATTGTGCATGATTGAAGGAATTTCACGAAGTTGATGATATCAATATCCCAATTCCCAAAAACCTGAACTGTTCCCTTCTTAGGATAGTTCAATCTAAAAGGACGGAAGTTCCAGACTTTCTGTCCCTGGATCACTGTATACGCGCCAGACTCCAGGATTTACGAAGTGCAAGTAATCAGGACTACCATCCTTCCAACCCCATTTAACTCGAAAATCTAAAGATTTTTTAGTTATCCTGAAATTAAGATCAAAGTTTTTTTCCCATATGTCAAAAATAATAATGGTTCTATAAAATAATTTTTATCTTTAAGTTATTATTATAAGGAAATTACAGTGCAACCATTGGTAATAATTAGTAGTCTTGAATTAAGTGAATAGTAATGTCCGTTTTTTTTGCGAAACGGGAATAAAATATAGGATTAAATAGTGATAGGCTTTAAAAAAAAAGATTTTAGAGTCTGACATATTTTTTTTGTATTATACTGAACCTGATCGATTGATACCTTCTTTTGTAAATATTGTTTCTGTATTTAAGACAGCTGGTAAAAAGCTGAATGCAATAGGTTTTAAAGGCATTGCTCTTATAATGTTCTTTTGCCTTCCCGTTTCCACTCAGATTCTTTTTTCACAAAATGTTTCGTTGTCTAATGGCCTATGGACAACACCAGGCATTTGGAGCCTGGGTCATACTCCTCTTGTTAGTGAAACCGTTACAATAAATCATAACATTACAGATGCTTCCGGTACTATTGCAGGGTTGACTATAAATGGAAGCATGTCCCTGACATTATCTGCAGACCTGTCTGTTAATGGAAACATTACCAATAATGGAACTGTTGAATGTGGTGGATTCAGACTTATTGTGCCTCAAGCCAATACACTGATTGATGGTACGGGGATTTTTAATGGTAACAGTACTACAATTGACAGAGTACGATTAAGTGGAAACAATACATCAATTCAAGGAACAGCCAATCTTACCTTTAATTGTGCAGTAAGCATAAATTCTTCCCCTTGCATAATTGTTAACAATGGGACCGTTACTATAAATGGTGATATGACTGGCTCAGGCGGTGGCTCTTCCTGGACAAATTCAAATAATTCATATCTTGGAATATCTGGTGCGTTATTAGATATTGGGACACTGACTGTATCTGCATCCGGAAATACAGTTGTATATCTTGGAACAGGGGACCAGGATATTAAGATACCCTCAACATCTTATTATCATTTAACTGCATCCGCAGGGGGTAATAAATTCTTGTTAGGGAGCATTACCGTTTCGGGCCATTTACATATTGCATCAGGCGCCACACTTGAAGTAGGCGGTAACAACTATAATATAACAGTTGAAGGCAATTGGATCCATGATGGCGGAGCTGTATTCAACGAAAATTTTGGTACTGTCACTTTTTCAGGAACCAACAACCAGATAGTTGATGGAAATCCTTCTGAAACATTTTATAACCTCACAATAAATAAATCTGCCGGAACAGTACAGCCTATTGATAATTCAACTGATATAAATGTTAGTAATAATTTCACAATTATTAACGGGACATTCGAAACTGCAGGTAATACGTTAGCAGTAACCAATAACTCTGCCATATCAGGAATTCTTTCAACTAATGACCCAACAGCTGTTGCAAACCTTAACACGGTTAATTTATCAGGAGGTACGATTGGGAGTACCGTAAGTACAGGAGTTGTGAATATTTCCGGGACTCTTACAATGCCCACTGGCAATGGTACAATTGGACGAGTAAATCTTTATGTATCGGGCTCTGCAACAGTTGCGGCTACCAGTACTCTCAATTTTACAAATACCAATGGGTCAAAAGTATTCGCAGGACTTGTTACAAATATTGGTTCGTGGAACAATAGTATAAATGAAAATATAGAATTAAGAAACGGGCTTACCCACAGCGGAGCCAGCTTTAATTCAGGAACAGGTACATACAGTTTTACAAGTAACAATCAGACACTCGGAGGGACATCTGCAATTGCATTTGATGGTTCAGTAACTGTTACAGGAATCACACTTAATAATGCAAAGATTACCACAATCAGAGGATTGCTCAGCGGTAGCGGAACATGGAATAATAACAATGGATCAACCCTTTATTACGAAAATGCAGCAGCTCCGACCGTTACAAATTTTATAGTAAATACAGTCTCAAATACTGTTAACTACAGTAGTTCGGCAGCTCAGAATATAAGGACTGCTACATATAATAACCTGACAATATCTGGTGGAGGTGCAAAATCAATTTCAGGTAATACAACTGTCAATGGAATACTGAATATGACTTCGGGGAATGTCTCAACAGGAGCAAATATTCTGATTCTTCAAAACTCTTCTGCTTCTTCATTAAATTACACATCTGGAATAATTGTCGGGGAATTTGAAAGATATATTAATCAAACATCACAAAACTATCTCTTCCCTGTAGGAACCATAGGTCAGATACAATCTTTGAATGCAAATTTCACAAACCTGACAAACGGTTCATTATTGGTTCAGTATTTTGCCGGTGATCCTGGTAACTCCGGCCTGCCTCTTACAGACGTTGACGGTACACAGGTTACGAACCGTTATACAACAGGTTATTGGTCAGCTTTGGCTCAAAATTCTCTGGCTTCGACAAATTATAATATTGACCTTGATGCAACAGGATTTGGTCCATATGCAATTACTGCAGGGACGAGGTTACTGTCTAGGCCTGATTTGTTAGGATCATGGGTACTCAATGGAACCCATTCAAATACAGTAGGTTCAGTTGTGAAAAGAACAGGGTTGAATGGAATATATAATACAGGTGGTGGAACTCAGTTTGGAATTGGATTATCAGGTCCGGTAATTCTTTCGCAACCTTCTGACCAGTCAGTTTGTGAGAATGGCTCTGCGAGCTATTCCATTGTAGCCGATGGACAGGCCACATTAACATATCAATGGTATAAAGCTCCAGCGACACCTCTAAGCAATGGAGCGCATTTTAGCGGTGTAACCACTCCGTCATTAACTATTTCAACTGTGGTTCCGGGTGATGCCGGGAGTTATTATTGCATCGTAACAGATGGTAATCTTTATACCAGGCAAAGT